>JACXTT010000360.1_pt1 | contig 76342 bp, 73 predicted proteins | sample 9270951 | NCBI WGS metagenome assembly JACXTT01 (sample SAMN15532306, study PRJNA645909) | rock metagenome | isolation source: weathered quartz diorite | place: Puerto Rico | collected 2017-06-21
CCGGGGCAGTTGTAGTTCGCGGGCCACACCCCGATGATCTTTCGGCAGAGGTTCTCGACTGCTTCGTCCTCCAGTCCCAGGATGGCGGCCATCGAACCGGGGCGCTGGCGCGCAGCCTCGGCCATGGCAAGCCCGCGCTCACGGACGAGGCCGATTGCCTCGGCGACGCCCATCGCCCCGACGGACGCAAGCGCCGCAAACTCCCCAACCGAATGGCCGACGACGACGTCCGGCTTGATCCCGCGGGAGCGGAGCGCCGCCAGGATCGCGAGACTGGTCGTGACGAGTGCCGGCTGCTGCACTTCGGTCTCGACGAGCTCTTCGAGCGGTGCATCGAAACAGAGGCGTTGCAGATCGAGCCCGGACGCCTCGGACCCGACCCGGTAGACGTCCATGGCGTCGGGAATCGCCTCTGCGACCTCCCGGCCCATCCCCGCGGCGAGCGAGCCCTGACCGGGGAAGCAGAACGCAACCTTGCCCTTTCGCCCTTCGGGCGAACGGGCTAAACCACCTGCCAGATTTGTCTCCATTGCGCCTCCATCTAGTCGGATTCCGGAACGGAATCCGACGACCATTCGACGAGGGCGGACCCCCACGTCAGGCCTGCACCCATCCCTGTCATCAGCACCAGCTCGCCGGCCCGCAAACGGCCGTCCGCCCGCGCATCGGCCAGCGCGAGCGGGATCGAACCTGACGATGTGTTTCCGTACCTGTCCACGTTCACGACGGTCTTCGCCTCGGGGATGCCGAGCTTAGCCACTGCGTGGTCGATGATCCGCTTGTTGGCCTGATGCGGAACGTAGACGTCGACGTCGTCGACACTGCAACCGCACTGCTCGAGCACCGCCGTCGCCGACGAGACCAAGACTCTGGTCGCGAACTTGAAGACCTCGCGCCCGTTCATCTTGACGAACGGCTCGGGATCGTCGAAACGCCGGGAGCCGCTGCCGGGGAGCCAGAGATGCTCGCCCCCGGCGCCGTCTGCACCCAGCTCGAATCCGAGAAAGCCGCCCTGCGCGACGGGCTCCATCACCACGGCGCCGGCACCGTCGCCGAACAGCACGAGCGTCGACCGGTCGCTCCAGTCGAGGATCTTGGACAGAACGTCGCCGCCGACGACCAGGGCGCGGGTCGCCAGACCTCCCGCCAGCATCCCGTACGCCTGTGCGATCGCGTACATGAACCCGGTGCAGCCGGCAAGAAGGTCGTACGCACCCGCATCGCCGGCGCCCAGTTCGTTCGCCAGGATCGCCGACGTGGTCGGAAACATCATGTCCGGCGTCACCGTCGCAACGATCAGGAGATCGACGTCTCGCCCAGAGACGCCGGCGTCCTCTAGCGCTTCCCGCGCAGCGGGAAGCGCTAGATCCGATAGCGCCTGATCCGCAGAAGCAATTCGGCGCTCGTGGATGCCGGTTCGCTCGACGATCCACTCGTCCGACGTGTCCACGTACCGCGCGAGATCATCGTTCGTCATCACCGTGTCCGGAACGCACGTGCCGAGCCCGGTGATGCCGATGCGCGTCCCGTTGGCGGAGCCGATCACCCCAGGGCCTACCTCTCGACCGCGAAGGTCAGCGTGCCTCGCGCCGCGAGCTGTTCGCCTACATGGGCGGTCGCCTTGCCTCGCCCGATCGAGCCTCGCACCTGGTCGATCTCACACGTGAGCACAAGGGTGTCGCCCGGCTCGACGACGCGCTTGAAACGACAGTCGTCGATGCCGGCGAAGAATGCGATCTTTCCCCGGTTCTCCTCCTCGGCGAGGACCGCCACCGCCCCGGTCTGGGCCATCGCCTCGACGATCAACACGCCGGGCATGACGGGCCGACCGGGAAAGTGGCCGACGAACCACGGATCGTCGGCACGAACCTGACGCCGCGCCACGACCCGTCTGCCCGGCTCGAGCTCCAGCACCTCGTCGATGAGGAGAAACGGCTCCCGGTGGGGCAGGATTCGCTCGATCTCGGCACGCCCGAGCGGTGTTTCCAGGAGAGCCACGCGCGGAGTCTACTGGCCGAACGGAACGCTCTCGGTGCGATTAGCCGCGAACTACAGGCCGGCTGACGTTGCCCGCGGCGTCCCAGGCAACAACGCGTACCCGCGCCGCAGGCCCTTTCCACGGAACCCGCACGACACCGGCCCGCGTCGCCCGGACGCTGAGACTCCTGCCGTTCACACGGAGCTCGAGCAGCGCGGGCTCGCTGACGAAGACACGTAGCGGAGCGCCGCGAAGAACCCTCACCGAAGGTGGATGAGTATCCGACGTGAAGGGAACCGACAGCGCGCTCGTCGTGATCGCATCCGTTGCGTCAACCTCGATCGTGTACTCGCCGTCGAGCAGTCTGCCGACGCGCTTCGAGCCGTCCCACCGAACCACGTGGGGGCCGGCTGACAGGTCGCCCGCAAAGGGCGTCGCCACCCACGTCCCACCCCGAAGTGCGCGAACACGAACTGCAGCGGGATTGACCAGCGTGAACCGTACGGTGAGGCGGTCGGCTCGACCATCACCGTTCGGCGAGAAGGCCAGCGGGGCGACGCTCACGTTCTCGAGCGTCCGCGTGACCAGAACCGCGACCGTCCGCGACACCGTTCTCTCGGCATCGGCGGCGTCCACGCGCAACAGGTAGGCGCCGTCGGCGAGACCGTCGGCAGCGAAGGGAAGCGTGTGCGTGCCTGCCGGCTCGGCAACCGGTCCGGACAGGACCGCGACGTCCTGTCCGCCGGCGTCGACGACCGTGACGGTCACGGTTGCGGGAGCGGTCGTGGTGTACGTGAGCGTCGAGACGTCCGCCAGACCGTCACCGTTCGGGCTGATCGTCTCCGGGTCGGCTGAGACGTCTCCCAGATCGAGCGTCGGCGGCGGAGCGGGCGAAGTCGGCACGACCGATCCGACCGTTCCGCTGGCGGGGGTGGCACCGGCGACTGCGATCTGCCAGCCGTAGCCGCCAGGCGGAACGCCGGTCGCGTCCCAGGACCAGTCGACGATCGGGCCGATCCCACTGCCGCTCGCCACCGCCGCACCCGTCGCATCGGTCACCGTCACCGTCCACGGCTTCGCGCTGGACACGGTCGCCTGGAATCTGACCTCGCTGCCCGGTTGCCCGGAGACCAGGGGAGAGTAGATCTTGGGCAGACCGATCGCCTGCGCCTTCGCCGCTATCACCCCGAGCTTCGCGTAGAGGGCAGTTCCCGGACACGCTGTCAGCCCGGTGTCGCTGTGACCCGAAACGGCACGGAGGACCACGTGGGTGCCGGCCGGGTAACGCTCGCTCCCGCCGGAGACGACGTCGACCGAGGAGAGCGGATCGACATGTGCGATGTCGAGGCGCCAGGCGAGGAGCCGGGCCAAAGCGTCGATGGCCGGCGGCGGCGGGGCCACATCGACATAGGTGCCCAGCACCGCCACGCCGACGGAGCCGCGGTTGAACCCGAGCGCGTGTGCTCCGATCACGTTGCGGTCGATGCCGCCGTACCGACCCTCGTAGACGGTACCGAACCGGTCGACCAGAAAGTTGTAGCCGATGTCGTTCCAGCCGTTCGCCTTGACGTGGTAGAGCTCGATGGCGCGAACGACGGCCGGCGCTTCGGCCTGCGTGTAGTCGTTCGAGCCGGCGGTGTGATGGACGACGGCGAATCTCATGGCGTCCGCGTACTGGGGCGGACTCTGCCGGATCGACTCCTCCGCGTTCCACTCCGCGCGGGCGACGATCGCCGGCATCGACGCGCTTGCCGGTACACGCGCCACGGGTTCCACCGGGCTACGCACGAGAAAGGCGCGTAGGCGTCTCACGCTCCCCCTCAGCCGGTACTCGATGCGGGTCGAGGCTCCGACCCACCAGGGACTGCCGAGACGCCAGCTGCCGACGCGTCGGGCCTCTGTGCTGCCTGCGTCGGGTCGGTCGTCGGACTCGGGTGTCGCGGCGTGCCAGGGGCTCCAGCGCCCGGCGACGCTGCGAACCCTGAACCCCACCGATCCCGGCCCTTGCCAGTGGAGGCCGGCGAGATCGAAGCGTGGCGGCGCCTGCGTGCTCGCAAGGGCTCGCTCTCCGTGGAGTGGGACATCGACAACCGTCATCGACGGTCCCTGCGCGCGCACGAACGCACCCGCGGGCAGAGCCGCAACGAGCACGGCGAGGACGGCGAGGAAGAGCTTCACGGCGGGCATCCGAAGGGTGACCGGGTATGCCTTCGCGGACAAGCCGCCGTCTCCCTCTTTGACGGAATCCTTACAGCTACAGTTGACACCGAAGTGAACGCGCGCCTGGCGCGGGGTCTTGTCCTCTCGGTCGCGGCTGTAGCCGCCGCGCTTCTCCTTGCCGCTGCCGCACAGGCGGCAACGCCACGAGTGCTCGTTGCCGAGTTCCACTCGGACGTCAATCCCGTGACGAAGGACTTCATCCTCGGTGTCGTCCACCGCGGTGAGCGTGAGCACGCAGCCGCAGTCGTGATCGAGATGGACACCCCCGGGGGTCTCTCGTCGTCGATGCGCTCAATCGTCAAGGGCATGCTCGCAGCTCGGGTCCCGGTGCTCGTGTACGTCTCCCCATCGGGATCGAGCGCCGACTCGGCCGGCGCCGTGATCGGGCAGGCAGCCGACGTGCTCGCAATGGCACCGCAAACGAACATCGGCTCCTCCACGCCGATCTCGACCAACGGTCAGGACTTCTCGAAGGACCTCCGCCGCAAGATCGTCAACGACGCCGCCGCCTACATCGGCGAGCTCGCCCGTGAGCATCACCGGAACGTCGCACTGGCCGAGCAGATGGTGCGCAAGGCGACGAACTACGGCGCCCGGGACGCGCTGAAGCTCCACGTCGTCGACGCGCTCGCGCCAACACTCCCCGCGCTTCTGCAGCAGATCGACGGTCGCGCCACCGTCCCGAAGGCCCTCGTCCTGCAGACCGCGGGCGCGCAGATCAAGCGTATCCACATGACCTTCTTCCAGCGAGCCCGCAACCTTCTCATCGATCCCAACCTGATCGACCTGATGCTCTCCCTGGGATTGATCGGGATCCTGGTCGAGCTCTGGCACCCGGGTCTGATCTTCCCAGGCACGGTGGGGGCGATCTCCCTCGTCCTCGCACTCTACGGGCTGCAGGTGCTCCCCGTCTCGGTCGCCGGAGTAGCCCTGCTCCTGCTCGCGTTCGCGTTCTTCGCTGCCGAGCCGTTCGTCATGAGCCACGGCGCGCTGGCGGTCGGCGGTGGTGTGCTGTTCGTCGTCGGCTCGCTGATCCTGTTCGATCCCGCCGGCCCGGCGTACAAGGTCTCGCTGACGGTGACCCTGGCGATCGCCGGGACGCTGACCGTTCTCATCGGGCTTGCGCTCTCACGCGTCGTGCGTGCCCGCCGCCTGCCTTCGGGAGTCGGGGCAGCCCGGGTCGTCGGGGAGCAGGGCGTCGTGCGCAACGACGGCTACGTGCTGGTCTCGGGCGAGCTCTGGCATGCACGCTCGCGCGACGACCGCCCGCTCGTCCCGGGCGAGACCGTTACGGTCGAGCGAGTCGATGAGGGCCTCGAGCTCGTCGTAGGATCACCTCACAACGACGAAGGGAGCTGAGCCCGTGTCCGCCGCGATCATCGCGATCGTCGCCGTCCTGCTGATCCTCCTGTTTTTCCTCTTCGCGTCGGTCAAGGTCGCGCGCGAGTACGAGCGAGGCGTCATCTTCCGTCTCGGCCGCCTCTTGCCCGAGCCGAAGGGTCCAGGACTGTTCATCCTGATTCCGATCGTCGACCGGATGGTTCGCGTCGACCTGCGAACGATCACGTTGAACGTGCCTCCCCAGGAGGTGATCACGAAGGACAACGTGCCGGTTCGCGTCAACGCGGTCGCGTACTTCCGGATCGTCGAGCCGAAGAACGCCATTGTGCAGGTCGAGAACTTCATGGTCGCGACCTCGCAGATCGCACAGACCACGCTCCGCTCCGTGCTCGGCCAACACATGCTCGACGAACTCCTGTCCGAGCGCGACAAGATCAACCAGATCCTGCAGGGAATCATCGACGAGGCGACGTCACCGTGGGGCATCAAGGTGTCGGTCGTCGAGGTCAAGGATGTCGAGATCCCCTCGGGCATGCAGCGCGCCATGGCGCGGCAAGCCGAGGCAGAGCGCGAGCGGCGCGCCAAGGTGATCGCCGCCGAGGGAGAATTCCAGGCCTCCGAGCGTCTGAAGGACGCTGCGCACATCATGGCCCAGGAGCCGATCACCGTGCAGCTGCGCTACCTGCAGACGCTGCTCGAGATTGGGTCGGCCAACAACTCGACCATCGTCTTCCCGATCCCGGTCGACCTGCTGCAGCCCTTCATCGAGGGCAAGAGCGCGGGTTAGGGGTCGTCCGACTCGCCGCCGGCGTCGCGCTCGGGCGATCCCCCATCGACGGCTGCCGCGTCAGGCACACCGTTTTCGGTGGACTCTTCCTCGCCGGCGGCTACCAGCGCGAGACTCGAGACCTGCTCACCTTCGCGCAAACGCATCACGATGACGCCCTGTGTTGCCCGTCCGGAGCGTTTGATGCCGTCCACGGGAATCCGGATTACGGTGCCACCGTCGGAGATCAGCATCACCTGCATCCCCTCGCGCACGACGTGCGCGCCGGCGAGCTTGCCCTTACCTTCGACGAGCTTGGCCGTCTGCACGCCGAGCCCGCCGCGACCCTTCACGGGATAGTCGCTGACCCGGGTCCGCTTGCCCCAGCCGTTCTCGGTCACGACGAGCAGGTCTGCGTCATCCTTGGCGATGTCGACCTCGATCACCTCGTCGTTGCCGCGCAATCTCATCCCCTGCACGCCCGAGGCAGGCCTTCCCATCGACCGCACGTCCTTCTCGTGGAACCGGATCGCCTGGCCTCCACGCGACACCATCAGCACGTCGTCGTCGCCGGTCGAGAGACGCACGCCGATCAGCTCGTCGTCCTCCCGCATTCCGATCGCGATGATCCCGTCCGCCTTGAGCGGCGTGTTGTAGTCCTTGAATTCGCTCTTCTTGACGACCCCGCGCTTCGTGGCAAAGAGCAGGTACCGCGCTTCCTCGAAGTTGCGCGTCGCGATCACCGCGCGCACCTGCTCGTCCTGCCGGAACGGGAGCAGATTGACGATTGCGCGTCCCTTCGACTGGCGCGATCCGAGCGGCAGCTCGTGCACCTTCAGCCGGTACACCTTGCCGACCGTGGTGAAGAAGAGCAGGAAGTCGTGGGTCGAGGCGACGAAGAGGTGCTCGATGTAGTCCTCGTCCTTCAGGTCCATGCCCATGACGCCGATGCCGCCTCGGCGCTGCTCGCGATATGCAGACACAGGCAGCCGCTTCACGTAGCCCGACCGCGTGATCGCGATCACCATGTCCTCCTCGGCGATCATGTCTTCGAGCTCGAGCGAGTCCTCGCCCACCGCGATCTCGGTGCGGCGGTCGTCGCCCTTCCCGTAGATCTGCTTGATCTCCAGCAGCTCTTCGCGGATGAGACCGTTCACCCGAGCGGGATCGCCGAGGATGGCGCGGAGCTCCTCGATCCGCTCGCGTAGATCCTTGTACTCCTCCTCGACTCGCTTGCGCTCGAGTCCCGTGAGCGCGCGAAGACGAAGATCGAGGATAGCCACTGCCTGCTCCTCCGACAATGAGTAGCGCTCCATCAACTTGACGCGCGCGTCATCCGTGTCGTCGGCGCCTCTGATGAGCTGGATGATCGCGTCGAGATTGTCGAGGGCGATCAGATAGCCCTCGAGGATGTGGGCGCGTCGCTCGGCCTGTCGGAGCTCGTACTTCGACCGCCTGACGACGATCTCGTACTGGTAGTCCAGGTAGTGCCGGACGAGCTCGAGCAGCGAGAGCGTCCTCGGGACGCCGTCGACGAGCGCCACGGCGTTGTACCCGAAGGTCGTCTGGAGCGACGTGTGCTTGAACAGCTTGTTGAGAACGACCTGCGGCACCGCTTCGCGCTTGAGCTCGATCTGGATCCGCATGCCGGTCTTGTCCGAATGGTCGGCGAGATCGGAGATCTCGGTCAAGGTCTTGTCGCGGACGAGGTCCGCGATCTTGGCGATCACGCCCGAGTCCCCGCCCTTCTTGACGCCGTACGGAAGCTCCGTGACGATGATCGCCGTCTTACCGCCACGTAGCTCCTCGATGTGCGCGCGAGCGCGCATGACGACCCGACCACGCCCCGTCCGGTAGGCATCGCGGATCCCACTGCGGCCGACGACGATCGCGCCGGTCGGGAAGTCCGGGCCCTTGACGTGCTTCATCAGATCCTCGACGTTCGACTCGGGTCTGTCGATCAGCTGCACGATCGCGTCGATCGCCTCGGCGAGACGATGGGGCGGCATGTTCGTCGCCATCCCGACCGCAATACCCGTCGAGCCGTTGACGAGGAGGTTCGGGAAGCGCGAGGGAAGCACGACGGGCTGGCGCCGGGATTCGTCGTAGTTGGGCTCGAAATCGACCGTGTCGGAGTCGATGTCGCGGAGCATCTCCGTCGCCAGGCGTGACAACCGGGCCTCGGTATAGCGCATCGCTGCCGGCGGATCGTCGTCGATCGAGCCGAAGTTGCCCTGGCCGTCGATCAGCGGATAGCGCATCGAAAACGGCTGCGCGAGTCGTGCCAACGTGTCGTAGATGGCCGAGTCCCCGTGCGGGTGGTAGCGGCTCATGACCGTTCCCACCGTCGCCGCCGACTTCTTGTAGGGACGGTTGGGCTGCAGGCCGTCCTCGTGCATCGTGTACAGCACGCGGCGGTGTACCGGCTTCAACCCGTCGCGGACGTCGGGCAGCGCCCGTCCGACGATGACGCTCATCGCATAGTCGAGATAGCTCGAGCGCATCTCCTGCTCGAGCTCGCGAGGTTCGACCCGCCCCGCTCCGAGCGGCTCGCCGACGACATCAGACATCGAGGAACCTCACTTCTCGCGCGTTCTGCTCGATGAACTCACGCCTCGGCTCGACGGACTCCCCCATCAGCATCGTGAACACCTGATCGGCGGCGGCGGCGTCGTCGACGTCGACGCGCAGCAGCATCCGCTTGGCCGGATCCATCGTCGTCTCCCAGAGCTGCTCTGGATTCATCTCACCCAGTCCCTTGAACCGGCTGATCTGGATCCCTTCCTTCGCGAGCTCCACCAGCGAACGACGCAGATCGCCAAAGGACTGTGCGCGGGCGGTGTGCTTTCCGAACGACAGATCGAACGGCGGCAGACCGGCGGCATCGGCGACCCTCGCGAACGCGCGTCGCATCGCCGCGAGCGTCGGGGAGTCGAGCATCGCCTCCGACAGTTCGAAGAATGTTGCGGAGCTCGTCTCTCGCTCGACGACCTTCACGCGGAGTCGGTCGTCGAGACGGTCGGCGACGCTCAGCTCGTAGCCGTTCGCCGGCAGACCGGCGATCAACGATTCGACGTCCTTCGACGTCGTCGCCGACGCCTCGACCAGCCCATGCTCGAGTGCGAACTCGGCGGAGTTCGGGAACTCGCTGTCGAGCTTCGCAGCCCAGGCGTCGAGCGTCTCCAACTCCCGAGCGAACTTCCAGTACTTGGCCTCGCTGAGGCTGACGTCGCTGCCGTCCCGACCCGAGACGAGGATGTTCTTGACGCGCTCGCGTACGAGCAGCTCCTCTAGCTGGTTGTCCTTCTCGAAGTAGAGCTCCTGGTTGCCGAGCTTCACCTTGTACAACGGCGGTACGGCGATGTAGACGTGGCCCTGCTCGAAGAGCGCGGGCATCGTCCGGTACAGGAACGTGAGCACGAGTGTTCGGATGTGCGCACCGTCCACGTCGGCGTCGGTCATGACGACGATGCGTCCGTAGCGGAGCTTCTCGATGTCGAACTCGTCACCGAACCCGGTGCCGATCGCGGTGATCATGGCCTGGATCTCCGTGTTCGAGAGCACCTTGTTGATGCGGTTCTTCTCGCTGTTGATGATCTTCCCGCGGAGGGGGAGGATCGCCTGATAGGTGCGGTCGCGGGCCTGCTTCGCCGACCCGCCCGCGGAATCACCCTCGACGATGAAGAGCTCGCAGGCATCGGGGTCCTTGAGCGTGCAGTCGGCGAGCTTGCCCGGGAGCGAGGAATTCTCGAGCGCGCTCTTGCGCGTCAGCTCACGAGCCTTGCGGGCTGCGATGCGGGCACGCGCTGCCGAGACCGCCTTGGTGATGATCTGCTTCGCCTCGGTCGGGTTCTCCTCGAGGAACTCGGCGAGCTTCTGGTTGACGACGGTCTTGACGAGACTCTCGATCGGCGGGTTGCCCAGCTTGGTCTTCGTCTGGCCCTCGAATTGCGGGTTGCGCAACTTGACGGAGACGACTGCTGCCAGACCCTCGCGGACGTCCTCGCCCTCGAGGTTCTCCTCCTTCTCCTTGAGCAGGCCCTTCTCGCGAGCGTACTTGTTCAGCGTTCCCGTGAGCGCCGCACGGAACCCCGAGAGGTGGGCCCCGCCCTCTGTCGTATTGATGTTGTTGGCGAACGTGAACACCGACTCGACGTAGGAGGCGTTCCACTGCATCGCGACCTCGAGGGAGCCGTCGTCGTTCTCACCCTCGAAGTAGACGACATGCTTGTGGATCGCGTCCTTGCCCGAGTTGATGTAGCCGACGAAGTCGCTGATTCCGCCGTCGTATCGGAACTCGACGACCCTGCCCTCGGGTCGTTCGTCCTTGAGGACGATCCGCAGTCCCCGTGTCAGGAATGCGGTCTCGCGAAGCCGCTGCACGAGTGTGGCGGCTGCGAACTCCGTCTCGTCGAAGACCTCAGGGTCAGGGAGGAACGAGATGGTGGTACCGGTCTCGCTCTGCGGACAATCGCCGATGATCGCCATGTCGCCCGTCGGAGCGCCACGCGCGAACTCCTGTCGATACGTCTTGCCCTCGCGACATACCGTGGCCACGAGCCACTCCGACAGCGCGTTGACCACGGAGACCCCGACGCCGTGCAGACCACCGGAGACCTTGTACCCCTCGCCACCGAACTTTCCGCCGGCGTGAAGCTTGGTCAACACCACGGTGAGGGCAGGCAGGTCCTGATCCTCGACCATGTCCACGGGAATGCCGCGTCCCGCGTCCCTGACGGTGACCGACTCGTCCGGGTGGATGGTGACCTCGACGAGCTCGTTGAAGCCCGCCAGCGCCTCGTCGACGGCGTTGTCGACCACTTCGTAGATGAGGTGATGAAGGCCCCGCGCACCGGTTGAGCCGATGTACATCCCGGGTCGGAGCCGGACCGGCTCGAGACCCTCCAAAACGGTGATGTCCTTCGCGGTATACGTGGGCTTGGTGCGCGGCAAGTACCGTCTCCTTCAATCAAAAAAGCCCTGCAAATTCCGCAAAAACGGGCTGATGTAAGTCTAGCAGAAACCGCGGTCGGAGCCTGCCCGAGCGAGGCTCGCGGCAGCCGCCCTAGCAACCAGCTCGCGGAGCTCCGAATCCTCGATCGCGGCCGCGATGGTCTCCCCTTCGGCGCGGAGCTCGGCAGTGATCCGGGGTGCCTCCGCGAGGTCGACCGCCGGGTCGAAGTCGCGCTCCGGAACCCGGCCCGGCGCGAAGCGCAGCGCCTGCGGGGCGTCGCCGCCGAGAGCCTCGTGCAGCCTGCCCGCGATCTCGGGCGTGAGGCGCTCGAGCTCGAATGCCCACGCCGACGACGCCGTTGCCACATGCAGCGTCCCGTCCCGGGAAAGCCGGCCGGGCCACGCTGCTCGGGCGATCACCTCACCGACGCAGTCCCGCCAGACGGCGATCACGGCCGACAGCTCGTGGGTCCCGCCCGCCCCCGCTGCGGCCAGAAGGCGGCGAGCGTCGTCTCCGAGACGCTCCATCAGGAGGCGCCCTCTCTCGTCACTCGGCCGGGCGTGACCGCAAGACGAAGGGACGGCTCGGCCGGCAGGAACTCGGGCCCGGTGGCAGTGACGACGACCTGCGTCAGCTCCAACAGCCGCGCCGCGAGCGCCTGTCGGCGGCCCGTGTCGAGCTCGGAGAGGACATCGTCGAGCAGGACGAGCGGGGGCACGGACCGGCGTTCCTGGAGAAGCTCCGCCTCGGCGAGCAGCAGCGCCAGAACAGCCACGCGCTGCTCCCCCTGTGAGCCAAAGCTGCGCAGGTCCCTCGAGCCGCCCCGGATGACGATGTCGTCCAGGTGGGGGCCGATTCCGGTGGTACCGCGCTGGAGATCACGATCCACCCGTGCGTGCAAGAGCTCCTCGCTCAGCTGGGCGGGCGCGTATTCCAGCGCCGCATCACCGAGTCCGAGTTCCGCGGCTCGCACCGTGAAGCCGGCGAGCAGGAGCGAGACGACCTCCGTGCGCGACTCCGCGAGCTCCGTTCCGAGGGAGGCCACCTGGGTCGTCCATGGTCCGAGCGCATCGGTCGTCGAAAGGCCGGTGGCAATCCGCCGCAGCATGGCGTTTCGCTGACCGAGAGCCGCGCCGTAGTCGACCGGAAGGCTCGCGCGGGCCGGCAGCAGCCGACCCATTGCGCGGTCGAAATAGGCTCGCCGCACAGCCGGTCCACCCTTGACGACCGACAACCGGTCGGGTGTGAACACGAGTGTCGCCAGCTCGCTGCGCAGCGACTCCGCCGACCGCAGCGGGGCGCCGTTGACCGTCACCTGCTTCGTCTCTCGGATCCCCAGTGTCACCTCGACCGTCGTGGGCACACCCGCCCTCTCCCCGGCGAGACGGATACGCGATCGCGTCGCGCCACTGCGCACGAGCTGCGCATCCATGCGGCTTCGTGGCGAGAACCCCTGCGTGCCGACGTGCAGGGACTCCAGAAGGTTCGTCTTGCCCGCGCCGTTCTCGCCCGTGACCAGCACCACCCCGCCCTCCAGGGTGAGCTCCAGCTGCTCGTAGGAGCGGAAGTCGCGCAGGGCGAGCTCGAGGACGATCAGCCGGCGAGCCGGATGGGCATGATCAGGTACCAGAAGGCTTCGCCTTCGGCCGTGATCAGGCCCGGTCGGAGCGGGTTGATCAGCTTGAGCTCGATGTCGTCGGTCGGCACCGACTCGAGTCCCTCACGGAGAAAGTCGGCGTTGAAGCCGATCTCGATCGGCTCACCCGAATAGGGTGCGGGGATCGTCTCCCGCGTTTCGCCGACGTCCTGGCTCTGCGCGGATACGGTCAGCTCGCCCTCGGCGAAGCGCAAGCGGAGCGGAGCGTTGCGCTGCGCCATGACAGCGGCCCGGCGGACGACCTCGAGCAGCTCGCTACGCGGGAGCTTCAGCTGGATCTCGAATGCGTCCGGAATCAGCTGCTTGACGTTCGGAAACTGCCCGTCGATGCGGCGCGTCGTCAGCCAGACGCCGTCGGCGTGGAACACAACGTGGTTCTCGAGCACTCCCAGATCCACTGTCTCTGCCCCCGCCGCGATGCGCTGCAGCTCGCCGAGCGCCCGTGCCGGGATGATCGCCTCGAGGTCGGGACCGGGTTGAGGCAGCGCAGTCTCCTTCATCGAGAGGCGGTATGAGTCGGTCGCGGCCATCGTCAGCGCGGATCCTTCGAAGCGGACCAGAATTCCCGTCAGCACCGGCCGCGACTCGTCACGGGATGCCGACCGCGAAACGCGGTCGATCGTCTCGAGCAAGGGCGCCGCCGCGAGTGTCGTCAGCGAGATATTCGACGGCGGCAGGCGAGGGAAGTCCTCCACGGCGTAGGTGTGCAGACGCGATGCGTAAGAGCCCCTGGTCACGTTGAGCGACGCCTCCTGAACCTCCAATGAGATCTCGCCGGACGGGAGCAGCCGTGCCAGGTCTGACAGCAGCTTGCCGGGTACGACCACGCTTCCCTCGCTCGAGACGGTCGCGGGAACCACGGTGCGAAGCGAGAGCTCCATGTCGGTGGCCGCAAGCTCGAGCTCTCCACCGCCGGCAACGAGGCGGATGCCGGCGAGGACCTGCACGGTGCTCCGTGTCGAGACGGCACGGCTGACAACGGCAAGGCGGGACACGAAGGCCTCGCGATCGCAGGTCACGCGAAGCTCGGAACTCACATGCACCTCGGCGGAAATGTCTGTTTCCATCATGAAGTTAAAGAAAAGTCGTAGTACTCATAGAGAGTGTGGACGGCGGGGAAGATGGCGGAAATCCCTTGTGCGAGCAGGGATTCTGGTGTTGGTCCTGGCTGGGGGCGAACGAGGCTGGACCCACAGGGCCGGTGCTCGGTGATGAGTGGGGATGGCTGTCACCGCAGTTGCTTGATGCGCGCTGTGAGGTCCTGGACGAGGTTGTACACAGTTCTATCCTCAGCGATAAGCCGGGTGATCTTCGTGGTCGCGTGGATTACCGTCGTATGGTCGCGGCCTCCGAATTCCTTCCCGATCTTCGGCAGCGACGAGTCCGTCAGCTCGCGGGCGAGATACATAGCCACCTGCCGTGGATAGGCAACGGCCTGCGAGCGACGAGGGCTCACGAGCTCGGTGACGGTCAGCCCGAAGGAGCTCGAGACCGCTTCCTGGATCTTGGCGATCGTCACCGCCGGGACGGCGTCGCCCTGTGGGAAGAGATCGCGGAGCACTTCGGCGGCGAGCTCGACCGTCAGCGGTAGCCCGGTGAGCGAAGAGAAGGCGAGCACGCGCGTGAGGGCGCCTTCGAGCTCGCGGATGTTCGTCGAGACCCGGCTGGCGATGAACGTCAGCACCTCGGGGTCGGCGATCGCGATCGCGTCGGTGGTGACCTTCTTCCGGAGGATCGCGATGCGCGTCTCGAGATCGGGAGGCTGGATGTCCGTGATCAACCCCCACTGGAATCGCGACCGCAGCCGCTCCTCGAGCGTGGCGATCTCGGTCGGCGGACGGTCCGAAGAGATCACGATCTGTCGCCCCGCCTCGTAGAGAGCGTTGAACGTGTGGAAGAACTCCTCCTGTATCCGCTCCTTGCCCTCGAAGAACTGGATGTCATCGACGAGGAGGACGTCGTACGTGCGGTACCGCTGCTTGAAGCCCTCGATGCGCTTGTCGCGGAGCGAGTTGATGAAGTCGTTGACGAACGTCTCGCTCGTCACGTACCGGCAGGTCATGCCGCGCGAGTGCTGGGTCACGTAGGCGCCGATCGCCTGCAGGAGGTGCGTTTTGCCGAGCCCTGTCCCCCCGTAGATGAAGAGTGGGTTGTACGCCTGAGCAGGCGCCTCGGCGACGGCGAGCGCCGCCGCATGCGCGAACCGGTTCGACGAGCCGATGACGAAGAGATCGAAGGTGTACTTGGGGTTGGTGACGACGGTCTCGCTTCGCACGCGCTCTTCACCGAACGGAACGGGCTCCGCCCGCACCGGCTCCTCGCGCACGCGGAAGGCCACGCGAAGCTCGGCCCCGTACTCCTCGCTGGCCGCCGATCGGAGAAACGCGAGGAAGTGCTCCTCGATCCACTCGCGGGTGAAGTCGTTGGGAACGACGATGGTGAAGACGCCGTCACCGACACCGCCTGCCTCCGCCTGTCCGAACCAGGTCTGGAAGGTCGTCTCGTTGAGAGTGTCCTTGAGCCTGCCGGAGACCCCTTGCCAGAGGCGGTCAGCGGTCATCTCTGTTGCTGCCTGCACCCCGCTCAAGGCTCCTCTCACTCACCCACAAGTGCGCGAGCATAGCAGCGTCGAACGGCTCTCTCAATGCGCCTCGACCCGACCCTGGAACGTGCTAAACATAGCTCTTTTGCAGGTAAAACAAGCATCTCCACACTGTTCTCCACACCTGTGGAAAGCGGGCGGAACCCCGCTCGATCGGACAACGCCCCATGCCCGTGTGCAGCGGTTTCGACATGGCTCGCCGGCAGGACACTTGTGGAAAACTCGGCCGGCGAAAGGCGTCGTCTATACTCCTCGCTCGGCCGCGTCCGCACGCGTCCCCGACTCTTCTCCTCTCGCCAAGCAGGTGACCACCCGAACGTGAAACGCACGTATCAGCCCAACGTCCGCCGGCGGAAGCGCAAGCACGGCTTCCGTGCGCGCATGTCCACCCGAGCAGGCCGCGCGATCCTCAAGCGCCGCCGCGCGAAGGGTCGCAAGCGGCTCTCCGCCTGAGCAGGCGCGGTCTCGTGCAGAGCCGGAACCGGCTGTCCCGCTCGCGGGACTTCGACGCCGTCTACCGCCAGGGGCGGTCCGTCTCGACGCGCTACCTGACGCTGCATTGGTTTCCGCGTCAGGACGACGAGGAGGGCGAGCCGCGTCTCGGTCTTGCCGTGCCGAAGACGGTGAGCCCGAACGCGGTCGTCCGCAACCGCGTCAAGAGGCAGCTGCGCGTGACCTGGGACGAGCTCCAGGAGCGCGCGAGGCCCGGCCGGGACTACGTGCTGGTTGCGCGGCAGGGTCTCGCGGAGCCGGCCGAGGCGCGGGGCCACGCCTGGCTGGTCGAGCAGGTCGCCGAAGTGCTCGGAAAGGCGGCGACGTGAGGTATCTGGGCATCGCGCTGGTGTACGCGTGGCGCTGGAGCTTCGGGCTCCTCACACCCTCCGGTTCGTGCAAGTACCACCCGAGCTGCTCGCAGTACGCGATCGACGCTTTCCGGAGCCACGGCCTCGTGCGGGGTGCCGTTCTCGCAGGCTGGCGGCTGCTGCGCTGCAACCCCTGGAGCCACGGCGGCGTCGACTACGCCGAGCAGCAGACGCTGTTCGGCGGCCGGGGAGAGGCGGAGCACGCATGACGCCGTACGTCGCCAGCCCGTTGACGCCGCTCGAGCACATTCTGCGGTCGATTCTCGACTGGCTGCACCAGTCACTGGGGTTGCCCTGGGCATGGTCGATCGTCGTGCTGACGATCCTCGTTCGCATCGTCCTCGTGCCGCTGATGCTCCGGCAGATCCACTCGATGCAGAGCTTGCAGGTGCACGCCCCCGAGATGAAGGCGATCCAGCAGAAGTGGAAGCATGACCGCCAGCGCCAGAACGAAGAGCTGATGAAGTTCTACCGCGAGAACAAGATCAACCCTGCTGCCTCGTGTCTGCCGATGGTCGCGCAGATCCCGGTGTTCTTCTCGCTCTACCTCGTCCTGCGGCACTTCGAGCGCCACGTGCCCACCGGCGATCACAGCACGCTCCGCTGGCTCGACCTCGTCAACATCACCGAGCCTGTGCGGCACGGTTGGGGACCGCTGCTGCTGGTCATCTACGTGATCAGCCAGCTTTCCTCGTCCTGGTACATGTCGACGACCATGCAGGGCGCCCAGCGCTGGATGCTGATGGTCCTGCCCGTGGTGTTCGTTCCCTTTCTGATCAATTTTCCGTCCGGGCTGATGATCTACTGGCTGACGACGAACCTCTGGACGACCGGCCAGGGCGTGATCACCCGCCGGCTGATCCCCAAGCCCGAGCCGCCCCCGAGGAGAAGTTCGCGTACCGCTCCGCAGGAGGCGCCGCACACCGGCAACGGTGTTCCTGCGAAGCAAGCGACGCCCAAGACCGGCGGCACGGCCGTCGCGGGCCCGCCGCGACGCGTCAAGCGCAAGCGCGGAGGCGGAGGTCGCAGACGATGACCGAGGTGGTCGTCGAAGGGACCGGCGAGACCGTCGGTGAGGCGAAGTGGGCTGCACTCCGCGAGCTCGAACGGCTCCATCCCGGGATCGATCGCAACGCGGTGCGCTTCGAGGTGGTGACAGAAGGCGAGCGCGGCCTCCTCGGTGTCGGCTACACGCCGGCGCGAGTCGTCGCGGCAACCAACGCAGTCGAGGCAGCCATCCTGTCCGCCGACGACGAGCACGCGGCGGACGAGGCAACTCGGCTGCGTCTGTTTCTCGAACGGGCTGCAAGCGCCATGGGCGCCGCGTGCACCGTGGCCGTCGAGGAGAGGGACGAGGCTCTCGTGGCGACACTCGCCGGGAGCGACCTCGGACTCTTGATCGGCCACCACGGCCAGACGATCGACGCATTGCAGTACCTGGCCAACGCGATCGCCCATCGTCGCGGTGGTGACCGGCGGATCGTCGTCGACGCGGCCGGCTACCGCTCGCGGCGCGAGTCGGCGCTGCGGGCGATCGCCCACCGCAGCGCGGAGCAGGCAGTTGGAACGCGGAGGCGCGTCGAGCTGGAGCCGATGACGGCCGTGGAACGAAAGGTCGTCCACGAGTACCTGAAGGACGACCCCGAAGTCGAGACGGTGAGCGAGGGCAGCGAGCCGAACCGTTTCGTCGTGATCGTGCCGCGACTGTAGCTACGAAGCCTCGTGAAGCCTCCTGCCGAGCTGCTCGAGCGGTGGCTCGAGGACGTGATCTCGACGCCGGGGCTCACCGCGCTTCGCGACCGACACGAGGCGCGTCGCATGCTTCTCGACGACGCTCTTCGCGGGGTCGGACTCGTGCAGTCGTTCGAGGGCCCGATCATCGACGTCGGGTCGGGTGGCGGCACGCCCGGCATTCCTCTCGCGGCGTCGCTCCCGACCCGTGAGGTGAGGTTGCTCGAGGCGCAGCGGCGCAAGTGCGAGTTCCTCCGACGCTGGGAACCCGAGCTGCCGAACCTTCGCGTGATCTGGGGCCGGGCCGAGGAGCAGCCGACCGATTCTTTCGGCGTTGCGGTTGCCAAGGCGCTTGCCCGGCCGACTGTTGCCGCCGAGCTCTGCCTGCCGCTCGTCCGACCGGGGGGTGCGGTGATTCTGTGGGTCGGCCCCAGCGCCGAAGCGGAGAGGGTCTCGAGGGTCGCTGCGCGTCTGGCGGGGAGCCTGGACGAGAGCCCGCCCGGGTTCCTGCTCCTGCGCAAGGAGGGATCTACACCGCGGGGGTTCCCTCGCCGGCCGGGGATGGCGGCGAAGCGTCCCCTTGTCTAACCGGATCTAGGTCCTGCCCAGAACGTCCGCGGAGAACGGCGGAGCAGCCTTGCGCATCGCCCGAGCATCGCTCGGGAAGTGTCCGCCGTCATGACTAGCCTGGGCGTGTGCCTGCCCGCGTCTACGCGCTCGCCAACCAGAAGGGCGGTGTCGGCAAGACGACGACCGCCGTCAATCTTGCAGCCTGCCTCGCCGAGGCGGGAGAGCGTGCGTTGCTCATCGACCTCGACCCCCAGGCGAACGCAACCTCGGGGCTGGGTATGCGCGCCAACGGCTCGTCGACCCACGATCTGCTGGACGGGATCCCGCTTCGCGAACTTGCCAAACCGACCGCGTTCCACAACCTGGATCTCGTCCCGGCAAAGCCGGATCTGGCCGGGGCTGCCGTCGAGCTGGCGCTCCGCGAGGGCGGGGAGCGTTATCTCGCCGAGACACTCAGCGGCGCGACCGACGCCTACTCGTTCGTCTTCCTCGACTGCCCGCCGTCCTTTGGGCCGCTGACCGTGAACGCCCTGGCCGCTGCTGACCGCGTGATCGTGCCCGTGCAAGCCGAGTACTACGCGCTCGAAGGGCTCACGCAGCTGCTCGGCTCGATCAACCTCGTCAAGGCGAGGCTGAACCCCGGCCTCGCCGTCGCGGGAATCCTGTTGACGATGGTCGACGGCCGCACGCGCCTGGCGGCCGAGGTCGAGCACGAGGTTCGGCGCCACTTCGGCTCGCTCGTCTTCGCATCCTCGGTGCCGCGCTCGGTCCGTCTCGCAGAGGCGCCGAGCTATGGGGTGCCCGTTATCTCCTACGACCGCCGCTCGAGCGGCGCGCAGGCCTACTGGAAGGTGGCGATGGAGCTTGTCGATCGACGCTAGCGTGACGATGCGCCGCGGCCTGGGGCGCGGTCTCGAGGTGCTGATGGGAGGGGCAGGGCAGCCGGAGCTCCTGCATCTCCCGGTCGAGGCGATCCACCCCAATCCGCGCCAGCCCCGCCGTCGCTTCGAGCCGGAGGCGACCAGCGGTCTGGCGGCGTCCATCAGACGGCAGGGTCTTTTGCAGCCCGTTGTGGTGCGCCCGCGGGCGGAGGGCGGCTATCAGCTGGTCGCGGGCGAACGGCGATGGCGTGCAGCGCGCGAGGCGGGGTTGCCCACGCTGCCCGCGCTCGTCCGCGCGGTCGACGATCGCGACTCGCTGCTTCTCGGTCTGGTCGAGAACGTGGCCCGCGAGAATCTGTCCCCGGTCGAGGAGGCTCGCGCCTACGCATCGCTGATCGACGAGTTCGAGCTCTCGCTCGGCGAAGTCGCGGAGCAGGTCGGGCGCTCCAAGGCATCGGTCTCGAACCGGGTGCGCTTGCTCGATCTGCCCGAGGAAGTGCTGTGGATGCTCGCCCGTGGCGAGCTCACGGAAGGCCACGCGCGTGCAGTGCTCGCGCTGCCGGACGACGGCGCGAGGAAGCGTCTGGCCAAGCAGATCGCGACCAAGGGCATGACCGTTCGCGCGGCTGAGCGCGCGGCCCAGGACGGCGGTGCCCGCCGCCGGCCGCGGGTGAGCGTCGCTCGGGTCGATCCGGAGCTCGCGGACCGCGTGAGGACGGCAGCGTCCCGTCTGACGGGCCTACCGGCGCGCATCGCGGCCGGCCGTCTCGAGATCCAGTTCGGCGACGAGACGCATCTCGCGGAGCTGGCCGAGACCCTGGAGACAGTGCTCGGTGGACAGGTCTCCGACCATCGCCCCGCGCTACAATCCCCGGCCGCGGGCGATTAGCTCAGTCGGTTAGAGCGCCGCTCTGATAAGGCGGAGGCCCCTGGTTCGAGTCCAGGATCGCCCATGTAGTCCCTCGCACCGCTTCGCTTTTTCTGCTCGGGAAGGTGCGCCCTTCGAACGCACGCGTGTCGTGCATGCGGAGGTGACCGCGGCCGCACATGTCGGCCGCGGTGGAGATCGCGATTCTGGCGTCTGGTGCCGGAAGGGGCCTGGGCTACACTGGCGCCGGGTCATATGCGCGAGATGACCGTCTACGGTGTGAGCTTCGACCTCGTCGGCAAGCAGCCGATCGTGCTGCTCAAGACGTCGGACGGCGACAAGGTTCTGCCTGTGTGGATCGGTCATCCGGAGGCTGCGTCGATCCTCATGAAGCTGCAGGGCCAGGAGCCACCGCGACCGCAGACCCACGATCTGCTGGCGGACGTGATCGCCCAGCTCGACGCCGAAGTGGTCAAGGTGACCGTGACCGAGTTGCGCGAGAGCACGTTTTACGCTTCGATCACGCTGCGGCGGAACGGCGACGAAATCGACGTCGACTCGCGCACTTCCGACGCCATCGCGCTCGCCCTACGGGCCGGAGCGAAGATCTACGCGGCTGACGAGGTGATCGAGGAGTCGGGCGTCGTGTTCGAGGGCGACGCCACTGACATCGAGTCGCGAATGCCCGCGACGTCACTCGCCGACCTCGATCCGGAGGATTTCCGTCGCTTCCTCGACACCGTCTCGGCCGAGGAGTTCGCGAAGACGCTCGAGGAGGACGAGCTCGAGGGGAGCGACGAGGAAGAGGACGACGAGGAAGAAGAGGACGAGAGCTAACCCTCGTCGACCTCGCGCTTCGTCAACGTCAACAGCTCGTCCACAAGACGTTCGAGCCCAGCGGCCGACAACGGCCCCTCGTTGGCGGCTGCGAGCTCGGCTCGGAGCCGGCGCTCACGATCGGGATCGAGCCGGTCGACGCCGAGGTCGTGCTTCAGCTGCCAGAGCTCCGTGACGAGACGCAACCGCTCGTTGACGGCCGCCACGATGGCGCGATCGTTCGCCCCGATGGCGGCGCGTAGACGGTCGACCTCGTCGCTCACGACCCGACCCTCACCGTCACCGCGATGACCAGTGCACCCGCATTGAAGATCGCATGCATCACCATCGTCGGGTACACGCTACGCGTCTTCACGCGCACGAAGGCGAAGATGGCGCCGAGGCTCGCCAGTGCCGGAAACGCGACGATCAGTCCGTGCCAGGCGCCGAAGGCGATGCCGACCAGCACGACGACTGTCCAGGCGGGAACGAACGCCGACAGGGCGGTCACCCCGAAGCCGCGAAAGGTCAGCTCCTCGACCACGGGCGCCACCAGAGCGACGACGGCGAAGTTGGCGACGAAGGCGCCGGCGTGGCCCGGCTCCCAGCGGTCGGGGACGAGCCCCTGCTCCTTGCCGGCGTGCAGGAACGGGTTGAGGACGGCGTTGACGGCGAGGATGGCTACGAAGCCGCCGACGACATAACCTCCGGCAGCTCCGAGCGACGGCGGGGCACGGAGCGCGAAGACCTCTCGCAGGTCGAGTCCGCGGGCGATCAGGAGCACTACGCCCATGACGATCGTGTAGAGCACGAGCCCGCCGACCGCGGTGCTGTAGTGGTAGAGAAGGTCGGTGTGCGGTTTCCCGCGCGTGAACCGCGACGCCAGATTGATCGCTCCGACAAGGGCGATGAAAACCGCCCATGCTGCGAGCCGCCCGGGTGGCACGCGCGTGCTCACGCGACCCAGTACCACAGCGCCCATTTGATCACGGAGTCGATGCAGAACGCCGCGAGCCCGAGTGTGAGCAATGCCGTACGCCACCGCGTGGTCGAGAGTGCCGCCAGCGTCAGCACGATCGGGAAGAGCACGAGGCCGAACCGTGCGATCGACCAGAGCGCGTGCGTGTCGGACGGCCACGACAGCGGGAGCGCGACGCTGACGAGCGCATACGTGCCGTAGGCCGCGCCGAGCACCCGCCAGGCCGCGACGGCCAGCACGAGGAGCGTCGCCGCGACGAGGACGTCCTTGACGGCGCGCTGCCCGATCCCCTCGACAAAGCCTCCGAGCGGTCCCCACGCCGAGAAGTGGCGGTGCCAGATGCCCTTCTGCGCTCCCAGAAACGCCAACGGATGGCCGAGCCACAGCCAGAGCGTCAGCGGGTAGAGCGCGAACAGTGCCGGGATGACGGCGACGCCGGCCAGCGAACGCCGCCGATCCGGCGACCGCCAGGCGAGGACCGCCAGTGCCGGCACAAGCGCGAGACCGACGGGGCGCGTGAGCGCCGCCAGCCCGCCGGTGACGCCGGCCGCCCAGAAGCGGCCCCGCTCGGCCAGGAGGAACGCGGCCAGCGACAGCAGCAGGAAGAGCGACTCGCTGTAGACGGCACCGAGGAAGAGCGTCGTCGGGAAGACTGCGAGGAACAGCACTGCGCGGTTCGCGGCAGCGTCGCCGAGCTTCAGTCTCGCCAGACGATCGAGCAGCACGAACGCGCCTGCGCAGGCGGCGAGCGAGACGAGCACCCCTGCGAGCACCGTATGGCCGCCGAGCAGATGGCCGAGTGGGCCGACGAGCAGCGGATAGAGCGGGAAGAAGGCGGGCCGGCTCGAGGGCCAGACGTAGCCGTGTTGCGCAATCTGCACATACCAGTCGCTGTCCCAGCGCGCCCAGACGTCGACGACGGGCCCGAGGTCGTGCAGCCGCGGGCGGTCCCAGCGGTAGCGCAGCGGGTTGTGATGGGAGTCGAAGAGAAGGAGCGTCCCGGCCGCGAGCGTCCAGAGAGCGAACCTGCTCCAGACGAAGACCTCGAGCGCCCGGCGTGCCGTGCGTTGACCGGCCTCCACGTGGCCGGGATCATAGCCCGGTGTCCGAACGCGTCTTCACCCCTGCCGAGGCCCGCGCAGTGCTGGTGGAGGTGCGGGCGCACGCAGAGCGCCTGGTGACGGCCCGCGCCGACCAGCTCGCCGCCCGCGCGCGACTGTTCGAGCTCACGGCGGCGGCACAGGGAAACGGTCACCAGCTGGGCGGGGAGCTGATGGTCGCCGTTCGCGAGGAGGTCGAGCGGGCCGAATCGGAGCTGGCGGAATCGCTGGCGGCACTCGAGGAGATCGGTGTCGTCGTGAAGGACATCGACGCGGGGCTGATCGACTTCCCCTCCGTACGGGAGGGGCGGGACGTGTTTCTGTGCTGGCAGCTGGGCGAGCCGGATGTGATGTGGTGGCACGGTCGCGAGGACGGATTCCGAGGGCGGAAGCCGATCTGACATCCGGGGTTGTGACGGCGGTGGCCGGGGCTACCATCGCGTCATGCGTCCGCCCCGCGCCGGAACGCGCGACGACGATCTCGACCTCCTCCTCCGCCTTCGCCGCCGGCGGCTGCGCCGCCGGCGGAGACCGGTGGGTCTGCTCATCGTGGGCGCCGCCGTTCTTGTCTGCGCGGTCGTCGCGACGACCGCGGCGGCGGTGTTCGCGTTCGGCCCGGCGTGCGACCTGAGCGATCTGAAGCCGGTGGCGATCGGCCAGAATTCGTTCGTCTACGCCGCCGACGGGTCGTTGCTCGGCGCCATCCCCGCCGAGCGGAATCGCCAACCCATTCGTCTCTCGCACATGAGCCGCTGGCTGCCGAAGGCGACGGTCGCCATCGAGGACAGGCGCTTCTACGAGCACGGCGGTCTCGATCCGACGGGAATCATCCGGGCCGTCTGGGCGAACATCCGTGCCCGCGAGCTCGTGCAGGGCGGCTCGACGATCACCCAGCAGCTCGTGCGGAACCTCTACATCTCACGCGAGCGGACGGTGAAGCGGAAGCTCAAGGAGGCGTGTCTCGCCATCAAGCTGAACGAGAAGTGGTCGAAACGCCGGATTCTGACCACGTATCTGAACCAGGTGTATTTCGGCAGCCTCGCGTATGGTGCCGAGGCGGCGGCGCAGACCTACTTCTCGCGGCCGGCGCGGTCGCTCACGCTGCCCCAGGCAGCCCTTCTCGCCGGCTTGATCAAGGCACCGTCCGCCTTCGATCCCTTTGCCGCGCCTGCGCAGGCGCTTGCACGTCGCACCCAGGTGCTCGACGCGATGCTGCGGACGCACGCCATCGACCAGGCGCAGCACGACTGGGCGGCGGCGCGGCCGCTCGGCCTTGATCCAGGCCGTCTCTATACGAGGATCCGCGAGCCCTACTTCTTCGGCTACGTGCGCGACCAGCTGATTGCCACCTACGGCGCCGAGACGGTGCGTTCAGGCGGCTTGAAGGTCTACACGACGATCGAGCCGCGCTACCAGCGGCTCGCAGAGCAAGCGATCCGCCAGGTGCTCAACGAGCGGACGGATCCGGCCGCGGCGATCGTCTCGATCGAGCCGGCTACGGGCGCGATCCGCGCCATGGCTGCAGTGATCCCCGGGCGCCGCAACAACCAGTTCAACCTGCTGTCACAAGCTCGCCGTCAGCCGGGCTCGACGTTCAAGACCTTCGTGCTCACCGCTGCGGTGCACATGGGCATCGACCCGATGACGACCTACTACGTGTCCGCTCCGTTCACCTACCGGCCGGTCGCCAACGGCAACTGTGACGACGGGTCCTGGTGGTGCGTCAAGACCTACGACTCGACGTACGTCGGCTGGACGTCGGTCGAGCGCGCGACGCTGCGGTCGGACAACACCGTGTATGCGCAGCTCACGCTCGACGTCACTCCTGCGCGGGTTGCGGCGATGGCCAAGCGTCTTGGCGTGGCGACACCGCTCGACGTGCACGGGGCGTACGTCCCCGCGCTCGGCCTCGGCTCGGTTGCCGTCTCCCCGCTCGACATGGCAGCCGGGTATGCGACGATCGCCGCCGGCGGCGTGCGGGCGGAGCCGACGGCGATCCGGAAGGTCGTGCTCGCGAACGGCAGCGTCGACACCCACGCCGGTGAGGGCCAGTCGAAGCGGACGCGCGTTCTTCCCGACGGCGAGGCGGCGATCGTGACCAAGATCCTCGAGGAGAACGTTCTGTACGGCACCGGGACACGGGCTGCGATCGGACGACCCGTTGCGGGGAAGACGGGCACCACGACGGACAACGCCGACGCCTGGTTCGTCGGGTACGTGCCCCAGCTCGACACGGCGGTCTGGGTTGGCTATCCGGCCGGTGAGATCCCCATGCAGAACGTGCACGGGATCGCGGTCTCGGGCGGGAGCCTCCCCGCCGACATCTGGAAGCTGTACATGGAGCAGGCGCTGGCCAAGGTACCCGTGGCCGAGTTCCCGCAGCCCTCGAAATGGCCGACGTGGAAGCCGTTTCACCGGGGCCCGTATGCGCTCAGTTACGACCCGAACGCGACACCGACGGTCGAGATCGACACGACGCCGCCCAAGGCAACCGTTCCGGCGGGCGCACATTGACGCGCGGCTGAGGCACCGGCTCGCGCTGATCGCGGGGGCCGCCGTGCTCGTCCTCGTCGTGCGGTGTTGCATTCTCGCGTGGCACCCGCGGTCACCGGTCGTGCCGCGCGCGGGAGGCACCGCCGTGCAAGGGAAGGCGTGGACGTTTGCCCTGCTGCTTGCTGCCGCGTTCGTCGTCTACCTGGCGGCGCTCCTGTTGCTGCGGCGAGCTTCGGTTCGGCTGGCCGTCGTCGGTGTGATCGCCGCTGCTATCCAGCTCGCGCCGCTCGGCGCGCCGCTGTTGCTCTCAACGGATGCCTGGACGTACTGGGGCTACGGTCGCATTGCCTCGGTGCACGGGGGCAATCCCTACGTCGACCACCCGAGCAGGTATCCGGGTGATCCGGCGCTCGGGAAGATGGGTGCGCGCTGGCGCGACAAGACATCTGTCTACGGGCCGGCCTTTACGCTGGCGTCCGAGGGGGTGGCTCGCGCGGCAGGCTCCTCGGCCGGTGCAGCAGCCTGGGCGTACAAGGTGATCGCAGCGCTCGCGGCGCTTGCGTCGGCGGGTCTGGCTGCGTCGCTGGCCTGCCGCCGTGCGCTCGCCGCCGCATTCGTCGGCTGGAACCCGGTCCTTGCCGTGCACATGGCGGGCGGCGGCCACAACGACGCCTGGCTCGGCCTGCTCGTGCTGGGTGCGATCACACTCGCTGCGTGGCGCCGCCCGACCCTGGCCGGAATCTCGTGGGCACTCACGGTTGCCCTGAAATGGGTACCGCTCGTGTTTCTCGGGCTCCAGCTGCTCGAGGCACGTGCGCGTCGGAGGCGCGTGGGTCTCGCCGGCATGATCGCGACCGCCGCTGCGGTGAGCGCCTTGGCAAGCTGGCGCTACGGCTGGCGCTGGCTCGCCGCGCTGGCGCCGCTCGCGGACAATGCGCGTCTCGAGACCCGCTACGCGCTCCCGCATCGGTTGCAGAGCGTCGGTGTGCCGCGCGACGTCGCGCTCGCCGTCGCCGCCGCGATTCTCGCCGGGGGTCTGGGCTGGCTGGCGCGGCGCGCTGCACGAGGTCGCGCACGGATTGCGCTCTCGGCCTGCTTGCTGCTGGTCACCACGCCCTATCTCGCCGTCTGGTATCTCGGATGGGCGGTACCGCTGGCTGCCGCCGACGAGGACGACCGTTTGGCGCGAGTTGTCGTGCTGGGGCTCTGCGCCTACCTCCTGCCCCAGACGATCCCGCTCTGAGCGCGCTTCTGCCGGGGCACCCCAGCCCACCACCCACCTTCAATTCTATTCTGACAACACGCACGCCGCTGCGCGGAAGTGCGCCGATTCACCGCGCGCGGTTCAGACGCGGTGCAGCACGAGGATCCCCTTCCTCGCGAACACCACCTGCCAGAGATGGGTGCGCCGGAGACGGCGCAGCGCACGCAGACCGCGTCGATGGTCGACGTTGTCGTCGCCGTAGCTCATGCGTAGCGTGTCGACGGCGATCCAGCGCGCCTCCTGGAGGACAGGGAAGTTGAAGACCCGACGCCGTGAGGACAGGTGGGCGCCCATCGTGTTGGTCGCGGACACCGGTGCACCGGCGGGTATCAGCCGCACGGCAGCGGCGGCCGCGTGGTCTCGCGCCGTGATGCGGTACTGCGACGCTCCGACCTTCTGGCCAAGCGGAATGTGGCTCCAGAGCGGCAACGGGCCGAAGGCGACGGTGGCCACGAGCGACACGACGAGGCTGCCGCGCACGATCGCGCCGACGGCGTCCGCTCCGCGGTCTCGCAGGCGCGCAGCACCGAAGATCGCCGCCACGACGAGGCCGGGGATCGCACCGGCCGTGTAGTGGAAGTGGATCGACGTCTGCGTGCGAACGTCGGAGAGGAGATTCAGCCCGACCTCGGGCAGAGCCGTCAACGCGATCCAGGGGCTGAGCAGCGAGAGGAACACCAGCGGGACGAGCAGGTGGAACACGTACTGGAGGTCTCGCGCCTCCGACAGCGCGCCGAACATCGCCGCGGGGTCGGTAAAGGCCGTCTTGACGATCCCGGTCGGCGATCCGCCGACCTCGGCGTACCGGCCCTGGAACGGCGAGCCACCGCCGGGGGCGAAGTGCGGCACGATCAGCGTGATCGCGACGAGCGAGCAGGCCGCCCCCACGGCGGCGATGCCGAAGCCCGCGGGCCGCCGCCGCGCGAGCGCGTACCACAGACCCATCGCGGCGACGACGAAGCCGGTGTGCTCCTTCGTGAGGCAGGCGAGGCCTCCGACGACGGCGAACGGCAGCACGCGATCCTCGTCCAGAAACCAAAAGCCGCTCAGCAGGAGCGGGGTGGCGAAGGCGACGGGGTGGAAGTCGTCCACCACGAGCCACTGAGTCGGTGGATAGAGCAGGTACGCGAGCGCGAAGCCGAGCCCCGCCCAGCCCGATCCGAGGTGCTTGCGCCCGAGCAGGAACACGGGGATCGCACCGGCCGCGACGGCGAGCGCCTGAACCAAGAGGAGCATCGTGGGGCTTGGCCACACCCGCCAGAGCGGTGCCAGAGCGGCCACGATCGGGTCGAAGTGCGCGCCGAGCCGGGAGATCTGGCGTCCCTGCTCGTCGGTCATCTGGAGGAAGTGACCGTGGGCCGTCGACCACACCGCCTGGGTCAGGTTGCCCAGATCGAAGCGACCGCTCCAGAACGCAGAATGCCGGATCTCGGCCAGTCCCGCGAACCCGCCTGCGAAGCCCGCCGTCGCAACCGCGAGCAGGACGCGCGGGGACACACCGATGCGAACGGTCACGGCGTCACCCGCTCGAACACGGCTCGCCAGCGCTGCCCGAGGACGGCTTCGCTGGCAGCGCGCTCGTAGGTCGCCCGTCCTGCTGCGCCGACGGTCGCGGCGAGCTCGCGATCGGAGGCAAGCCTCCGCACGGCGTCCGCGAGTGCCTGCGCGTCCCCCGGGGGAACGAGCAGTGCATCCACGCCATCGGTGAGGAGCTCGCGGGCAGCCGGCGTGTCGGCTGTGACCAGCGGGACTGCGCACGCAAGCGCCTGGTACGCCTTGTTGGGGATCACGCGCGCCGCCTTCGGCGACGACGCGAAGATTCCCAGCGCGCAGCCGGCCGCGCGCAGCTCGACGGGCAGCCGCTCGTAGTCGACCCACGGAATGTGCGTGACGTTGGCGGGTGGCGACTCGAGCCGGCGGCCGAGCTGACCGCTGCCGACGATCCGGAACGGGATGTCCGTGACGAGCCTCGCCGCGGCGAGGATCGTCTCGAGTCCGTGCAGCGGGATCAGCTTGCCGACGAAGAGCACCTGAAAGCGGCCTTCCGGCGCCGGGCCGGGTCCGAACAGGCGCTCCTCCGCGCCGACGAAGCACACGCCGACGCGCTCGGGCGGGAGGTCGAACCGCTCCGCGTAGAAGGCCGCCTGTGCCGCCGTGTCCGCGACGACGAGATCGGCCCGTGTGAAGGCAGCGCGGTCGACGGCGCGCAACGCGCGTGCGGCTGGCGACCGGGGCCGAAAGCGGCCACGGTCGGTGACGAGGGTGTCGTAGAGCGACACCAGCGGGTCGAACACCACAGGCCGGCCCCGCGCCGCTCGCCGCGCGGAGAACACGTCGGCGTGACCCGGGTAGCCGATCAGGAGCGCGTCGGCGGCGGTGTCGTCCCGAGCAAGGAGTCGTAGCTCGGCCGCCAGGAGCCTGGACACGGTCGCAGGCCCCGCCGACCAGGCATCGCGCCGGTCGTCCCAGACGGCGGCATGTCGCTCGACGACGTCGACGCCGGCCCCTCGCAAACATGCGCGGACCTGCGCGTTGCGCGGGTAGTCACGCTGGTACGTCCCGAATGCGAGCACGCGCACGGCGCTGCGATCTAGTGGTCGCTCCGGGAAGTCTCGCCATGCGTCGCGGGGCTGCAAAGCGTCGCAGGGCTCTGTGCTCCCTGCGTCCTCGCCCTACTCGCTCTTTGCCGTCGAATCACGGCGGGACTTCCCGGAGAGACCACTAGCGGAGAACCTCGTCGACGACCTGGCCGGCGCGCTCACGCTCACCCGAGCGCTCCTCGTTGTGACTCGTGATCAGCTCGGTCAACAGACCGAGCGAGAGGAACTGCATTCCCACCACGACGAGCAGTACCCCGAGTGTGAGCAGCGGGCGGCCGCCGATCGAGGCGCCGGTGATCTTGAGGACGGTCAGATAGACGAGGATCGCGCTGCCGCCGGCGAGCAGCGCCAGCCCGAGACCGCCGAAGAGATGGAGCGGTCGATGCCGGTAGCGGCCCACGAACGTGACGGTGAGCAGGTCGAGAAAGCCGCGAACGTAGCGCTCGACGCCGTAGCGTGAACGACCGTGTTCGCGTGATCGGTGGTTGACGGAGATCTCGGCGATCCGGAAGCCGCGGTAGTGGGCGAGCACCGGGATGTACCGATGGAGCTCCCCGTACAGCCGGAGCCCGTGCACCACCTCCGCCCTGTAGGCCTTGAGGCCGCAGTTCATGTCGTGCAGACGGAGACCGGACATCCGTCCGGCCACGGCGTTGAAGACGCGCGACAGGATGCGTCTGGAGAGCGGGTCGCGACGGTGCGCCTTCCAGCCCGAGACCAGATCGAAGCCCTCGTCGAGCTTCGCCAGCAGGCGTGGAATCTCCTGGGGATCGTCTTGCCGGTCACCGTCGATGGTGACGACGATCTCGCCCGTCGCCTCGGCGAAGCCGGCGGCCAGGGCGGTCGCCTTGCCGAAGTTGCGGCGGAGTCGGACGACGCGGACGTTGCCGTGGAGGTCGTGCAGGCGGGTCAGCCGCGCGAACGTCTCGTCGGTCGAGCCGTCGTCGACGAAGATGAGCTCCCACGCGGTGTCGAGCGGAGCGAGCGCGTCCGCGAGCTCGTCCAGGAGAGGCTCGACGCTCTGCTCTTCGTCGTGAACGGGGACAACGACCGAGATCACGGCTGCGAGCGTACCCCGCCACACGCTACGGGGCGACAGGGGTAGCGTTGCCGCCGTGAGCGACCTCGTCACGATCGACGACGCGCTCGAGGCGATCCTGGCGCGGGCACGCTCCCTCGAGTCCGAGCTCGTACCGCTGCTCGAGGCCCACGGTCGCGTTCTTGCGCACACTGCTGTCGCGACAATCGACCTGCCGCCCTTCCCCAGCTCGGCCATGGACGGCTTCGCTGTCCGAGCGGCCGACACCCCCGGGCGTCTCTCGGTTACCGGCAGCTCAGCCGCGGGGAGGCCCACGAGCGCGTCGCTCGCCCCCGGCGAGGTAATCGCCGTCGCCACCGGTGCGGTCGTGCCGGAAGGCGCCGACGCCGTCGTCCCGATCGAGCACGTTCTCTATCACGACAACAGCATAGAGGTGCCTTCGGCTGTTGCCGTTGGTGCCAACGTGCGTCCCCGCGGCGGAGACGTTGCCGCAGGTGAGGACGTCGTCTCGGCCGGTGCTCGTGTCGGCGCGGTGCAGATCGGCGCGCTGGCGGCTGCCGGGGTGACCGACCTCGAGTGTGCACGCCGTCCGCGCGTCCGGCTGCTGAGTACCGGGACGGAGCTGAGGCGGCCCGGCGAGGCGCTCGGCCACGGTGAGATCTACGAGTCCAACGCACCGATGCTCGAAGCCGTGCTCCGCGGGGTCGGCGCCGTGGTCGAGGTGCTGCCGCCCGTCGAGGACGATCCCGACGAGCTGCGCGCGACCTTCGCGGAGGGGTTGGCTGGGAACGTCCTCGTCACGTCGGGTGGCGTCTCCGTCGGCGCGCACGACCTCGTGCGGAGCACCGGCAGCGAACTGGGCGTCGACGAGGTGTTCTGGGGTGTCGCGATGCGTCCCGGGAAACCGCTGTTCTTCGGCGTGCGTGACGGCACCCTGGTGTTCGGGCTGCCGGGCAACCCGGTTTCCTCGCTCGTCGCGGCGATGCTGTTCGTGCGGCCGGCCGTGCTCGCGCTCCAGGGTGCGAGCGACCCCGGGCCGGGTTGGGCAGACGGCACCATCGCCACCCCGGCTCGCAGGGCCCCGCTCCGGGATGACCTGCTGCGCGCGCGCAGCGCCGTCACGCCCGACGGGGTGGTGCTCACACCCGTTCCCGGGCAGGAGTCCCACATGATCACCCGGGCGGCGCTGGCGGATGCCCTCGTCCACGTGCCGCGCGGTGACGGTGAGCTCGCTGCCGGTACGAGGGTCCGCTACCTGCGTCTGGACTGAACCGCGAGCGCGACTCGTCGGACGCTCTCGCGAATCGCCCCCCGCGGCGGCCGTGTCACGCCGCCCGCGTACGGGCCGTAGCGGCCGACCGCGAGTGCCCCCAGCTGCGCCGCCACCGCCCCCCAGGCGAGGGACAGTGCAAAGGTCGTCCACGGTACGTACCCGTCGCCGACCAGCTGAAGCAGGTAGAGCGGCGTTCGCGCACCCAGCCGAAAGCGGTCGCCGATCGAGATCGCCACGAGCAGGGCGCCCGCAAGACCGGTGCCGAAGAGCAGATCACGCAGCCACGGGTGCCGAGAGATCTGCGGCAGCCACAGCCACGCGTACAGCGACGGGACGAGAAACACCAGCGCCAGCGGATGCGCGATCGCCACCAGCACGCTTACCGCTCCGAGACCCGTGAGCGCCGCCGTATAGCCCGCCAACTCCTCATGGGCGCTCACCGGCCGGCGCGGGACAAGGCGTCGTCGCGACACGAACCACGCCACCAGCCCGGCGCAGGACAGCGCGACGAGTCCAGTCACCGGCCAGTCGGTGGCCGTCCTGCCGAGGGGCGGTAGCGGTCGCGCGGGACCGCTGGGGAAGACGCCGAGCAGGGTTTCCAGCCCCACGAGCGCTCCGAGCACGCCCCAGAAGCCGAGCCGCCTGCGCAGGGCCCAGAAGGCGGGCCGCAGCGGCGCCCCGAGCCTGTGCGTCCGCGCGATCAGGTCGGTGACGCCGACCAGGAACGGGACGAGCAGGGTGATCATCACGAGGGCCAGGGCCCAACCGCGCAGGACGCGTCCGTGCAGGTAGACGGCCGATGCCGTTCCCTGGGCGAGCTCTCCCGAGCCGTCCAGCGACGTCAGCAGGTTTTGCGCGGCAGCGCCGAGCTGGGTCAGCCGGCTGCGGTCGACCAACCCGAGACGATCGACGACGTCGCTGCGACCGCTGTCGTCCGCCGTCGTCAGACGTACCGAAGACACGCGCGCGCCGAGAAACGGCGCCTGGTCGCCGAACCCGAACGGCAGACCGAGATCGACCAGCTGCCGGAGGAGCCCCGGGAGCCGCGGGGGCTGACCGATCTGCTCGCGCACGCGGGCGAGGGCAGTTCGCACGAGCGCCGGCGCGGGTGAGCGACCGCCGTCGCCGGCCACGTCGATCCGCGGCACGCCGCTGCCCGCCAGCCCGTCGAGGACGACCGCCGCCAGCAGGTCGTGGCGGAGTCGCGACCGCGAGACGAAGCGCCGCGCGCCGGCACCACCCCAGACTCCTGCGTCGGTCGAGAGGAACACGAGCGTATGGAGCGGTTTCGGCTGCTGCGAGGAGCCGCTGCGGGCGTAGGAGCGTGCGAGCTGGATCAGCGTGGCCGTCCCCGTGGCGTCGTCGTTGGCGCCCGTGCCGAGGCCGCTCGTGTCGCGGTGCGCCGCAAAGACGATCGTCCCCTTCGCGGTGCCGGGCACCACTACGGCGAGGTTTCGCAGCTCGACGGCGCCGAGGCCAGGGAGGTGCTCCCGCCACACGTCCGCCTCGGTCGTCAGCCCGTACTGCGCAAGCGTCGCCGTGAACCAGTTCGCCGCGCCCTGGTCGTTGGCGCTGCCCGGCACGCGGCTGGGGTAGCTCCGTACGAGATCCTTCGTCACCGAGACCGCAGCGGCGCCGTCGAAGGAGGGCGGTAGCGTCGGTGCGGGCAGGGGGCCGCCGCGCGACACGGTCAGCGCGGCGATCGCCAGCGGCAGGACGAGCACGAGCGTCGACGTACGCACGAGGCGCCCGTTGACGGGGCGTTCGAGGGAGCCGCGGCGCGGTCTCCTGCGGAGCTCTCGGAGACGAGCCGCCTGCATTGCCGGGCTATAGTAGGCCCGCGGCAGGCAGACGCGCGCGCTACGCGAACGACGCAGGGATGCCCGACTCCTCGACCATTCTCCTCGTCGACGACGAGGATTCGATCCAGACACTCCTGACGTATCCGCTCGAGCGGGACGGCTATCGCGTCGTACAGGCTCGGGACGGCGACGAGGCGCTGCGGCTCTTCCGAGAGCAGGAGATCGACCTCGTGGTGCTGGATCTGATGCTGCCGAAGGTGGACGGCCTCGAGGTGTGCCGCCGCATGCGGGCCGAGAGCAGCGTGCCGATCGTGATGCTCACCGCCCGCGACGACGAGCTCGACACGGTGCTCGGTCTCGAGCTCGGTGCCGACGACTACATCACCAAGCCGTTCTCGATCCGGGAGTTCAGGAGCCGCGTGAAGGCGCTCCTGCGGCGCGCCGCGATCCCGCCGCCGAGCGCCCGCGCCGAGGAGGTGATCGACCACGGCGACCTCCGCGTCGACATGAGGCGCCGAGCCGTCGACGTGCGAGGGGCGCCGGTCCAGCTCACGTTCGTCGAGTTCGAGCTTCTGGCGCTCCTCGCAGCGCACCCCGGTGTCGTGTGGACGCGACGACAGCTGCTCGAACGGCTCCGCGGCGGCGCGGACTACCGGGAGCCGCGAACGATCGACGTCCATGTCCGGCACCTACGCGAGAAGATCGAGGCGCGGCCGCACGAGCCGGAGCTGATTCTCACCGTCCGTGGCGTCGGCTACCGCTATCGCGACCTGTGAGGTTGCCGGGCGGGATACGCGTCCGTCTCGCGATCGGGCTGCTCGTCGTCGTCGGCGGCGCTCTGCTCGCGGCCTACCTGGTCGTCGCACCGTCACTCGAGAACCGCCTCGTCGAGGCGAAGCTCAACGGGCTCGAGCGCTCGGTCGCGCCGCTTGCAACGGCGCGTAGTTTTTCGCCGCAGGCCGGATCTACCGTCTGGCAGCAGAGCGCGACGATCGCGTCCGTTCTGATCAATGCGCGCGTGGTCGTCCTCAGCGTCCTGACGCAGACGCCGCCGGCGCTGACCGTCGGCGCAGACTCGAGCGACGTGCAGTCAGCCGGCATGGCCACCGACCCACTTGCCCTTCGTGCGCTCGAAGCCGCACAGCGTTCGGGTGACGACGCGGTCGTACGGGGGCGACTGACCAGACGCGGCGTCCAGTACGCCGAGGTGGCAGTCGCCCGGCGTGACGGCGTCGTGGTGCTTTTCTCGGCGTCACTCTCCGACACCCTGGCAACGGTGCACGTGATCGAGCGACGACTCGGCTATGCGGCGATCGTCGCCCTGGCGATCGCGCTCGCTCTCGGCAGTGCGGCTGCCGCCTTTCACGCCCGGCGGATCAGGCTGCTCGAGCAGGCGGCCGAGCGTATCGCCCAGGGCGCGTTCGACGAGCCCGTGACCGACACGGGCGACGACGAGCTCGGCGAGCTGGCCCGCACCTTCGAGCGAATGCGCGCGCAGCTTTCGAGGCTCGACTCGGCACGGCGGGCCTTCGTCGCCACCGCCTCACACGAGCTGCGGACACCGTTGTTCGCCCTGGGCGGGTTCATCGAGCTCCTCGAGGACGAGGATCTCGACGACGAGACCCGCCGCGAGTTTCTGGCCACCATGCGCGAGCAGGTCGATCGCCTGACCAAGCTGGCGACGGACCTGCTCGACCTCTCGCGTGTCGATGCGGGGGGTCTGGCGGTCGAGCGCGTCCCCGTCGACCTCGGCGAGCTGGCACGAGCACTCGGTGGCGAGCTGCGCGGTCTGGCGGAGCGGACAGGGCATACGCTCGAGGTCGAGGTCGCCGACGACGCGTGGGCGATCGGCGACGAGGAGCGCATTGCGCAGATCGGCCGCGCGCTGGCCGGGAACGCCCTCACCCATACGCCCGATCGCACGCGGGTCGTCCTACGGGCGCGCGCGGGCGACGCACACGCCTGGCTCGAGGTGGAGGACGACGGCCCCGGGATTCCCGTCGACCAGCTCGAGCGGGTCTTCGACCGGTTCTACCGCGTCGAGGAGGGGATTGCACCGGGCACGGGGCTTGGGCTGGCGATCGCGCGTGAGCTCGCCACGCTGATGGGAGGCCGTGTGCGCGCCGCGTCGCGGCCGGGTCGAACGGTCTTCACGCTCGAGCTGGCACGGACGCCGTCGCTCGACCGCGTCGAGCGTGTCGCCGTCTCGCACTGACGGACATTTCCACGTGAAAACTCGTGGTGGAAGTGCAAGTACGATGGCCCGCGTGGGTGCCCCACTCCCGCCGTGTTCGCAGAACCGGGTCGGTTGCCCGTGAGCGCGACACCGTCCTCGCTGCGGCGCGAGCTTCGCGTCGTCAGCCCCGCCACCCTGGAGGAGGTCGGGCTCGTCGCCACCACCGAGCCCGAGGGCGTGGGCGAGATCGTCGCCGAGGCCCGGTTTGCGCAGGAGCGGTGGGCGCGACAGCCGTTTGCGGTCCGCACCCGGCTCCTGCGGGACGCCGCACGCGTTCTGATCGAGAGCATGGACGAGATCGCGGACACGATCGTCGCCGAGACGGGCAAGCCGACGCTCGAGGCGATCACCACGGAGGTGTTCGTCTCGCTCGACACGCTGGCGTGGCTCGCGCGCCACGCCGAGCGAGTGCTGCGGCGCGAACGCGTGCCCTTCTCGCAACCGCATCTGCTGCAGAAGCGCGGCTGGCTGTCGTACGAGCCCGTCGGCGTCGCCGCGATCGTCTCGCCGTGGAACTTCCCGTTCTCGATCCCGTTCACCCAGACGGCAACGGCAGTCGCTGCGGGTAACGCGGCCGTCGTCAAGCCGGCGGAGCTCACACCCCTGTCGGGGGCGTGGGTGGAGGAGATCTTCCGGCGCGCCGGCGCGCCGATCGGTCTCGTCAGGGTCGTCCAGGGAACGGGGGAAGTCGTCGGCGATACGCTCGTTCGCTCGCGCGGGATCGGCCGCATCGTGTTCACGGGGTCGCCCGCCGTCGGTAGGAGCGTCGCCGTCAATGCAGCCGAGCGTCTGTGTCCGGTGACACTCGAACTCGGTGGCAAGGACCCGATGCTCGTGCTCGGCGACGCCGACCTCGATCGTGCCGTCGAAGGCGCGCTCTGGGGCTCGTTCTCCAACTGTGGCCAGATCTGTTCCGGTGTCGAGCGGATCTACGTCGAGGGCGATCTCTTCGACCCGTTCGTCAGTCGCTTGCAGGATCGCGCGGCTGCGCTCACGATCGGCGACGGCCGCAATCCGGACGTCGAGCTCGGGCCGCTCGTCAGCGAGGAGCAGCGGTCGCATGTCGAGGATCTGGTCGCCGACGCCGTCGCGGCGGGCGCGATTCTGGTCGCGGGAGGCGGCCGGCCGGACGTCGGTCTGCCCGGGTGGTTCCACGAGCCGACGATCCTCGTGGGCGAGCCCGACGCTCGCATCAGCGGTGAAGAGATCTTCGGCCCGGTGGTCACTATTGTCAGGATCGACAACATAGAGGACGGCATCCGGCGTTCGAATGCGTCGACGTACGGCCTCGGGGCCAGCGTCTGGACCCGCGACCGCGCCAAGGCCCGCGCCGTTGCGGGCCGTCTCGAGGCCGGCTCGGTCTGGACCAACGACGTTGCCTACTCGTACGGGGCATGCCAGGCACCGTGGGGTGGCCGCAAGGAGTCCGGGTTCGGGCGGACGCACGCGCAACACGGGCTCCGCGAGCTCTCCCACGTCAAGTTCAGCGACGCCGACTCGGGCAGGATCTCGCCGCCGTGGTGGTTCCCGTACGACGAGCGCGCAGCCGACGGCTTCCGTGGTGCGGCGGGGGTCGTGTACGGGCGAGGCGCCGCAGCGCGCGCCCGCGTGCTGTGGCTGCACCGGCGGGGCCTGGTCACGTTGGGTCGGCGTGCGCTCGGGCACCGATGAGCGATCTCTCTCACGTGGACGAGACCGGTGGTGTGCGCATGGTCGACGTAGGTGCGAAACCCGTGACGCGACGCCGTGCTGTTGCCTCCGCGACGGTTCAGATGGCCGCCGGCACCGTCGCCCGCCTGACGCAGCTGCCGAAGGGTGACGCGCTCGTGACCGCCCAGATTGCGGGGATCATGGCCGCCAAGCGAACGCATGAGCTCATCCCGCTGTGTCATCCGCTGCCGATCTCATCGGTCGACGTTCGGCTCACCCTCGGAGACGAGTCGGTCGAGATCGAGGCTGCGGTGGAGACGACTGCCCAGACCGGCGTCGAGATGGAGGCGCTGCTGGCGGCGTCCGTGGCGGCGTTGACCGTCTACGACATGGCGAAGGCGGTCGACAAGGGAATGGTCGTCACGGAGGTGACGCTCGTCTCGAAGACGAAGGACGCGGTCTCGTGAGAGCCGCGGTCCTCACAGTCTCCGACGGGGTGCACGAAGGCACGCGCGACGACCGCAGCGGCGACCTTCTCGCCGAACTGCTCGGAGCTGAGGGATTCGACGTCGAGCGGCGGGTCGTTCCGGACGATGCGGCGGCCATCACCGCGGCGATCCGGGAGCTGGCGGAGGCTGCCGACGTCGTTTTCACTACCGGGGGCACCGGCTTCGCTCCGCGCGACGTCACCCCTGAGGCGACGGCGAGGGTCCTCGATCGCGACGCGCCCGGGGTGGCAGAGGCGATCCGCGCCGATGCGCGTGAGCGCACGCCGCATGCGCTGCTTTCACGCGGCCGAGCTGGATTGCGTGGGGCGACGCTGGTCGTCAACTTGCCCGGCTCGCCGGGCGGTTGCCGGGATGGGTTCGCAGTGCTGCTGCCAGCCCTCAAGCACGCGATCGACCTGGCCGCCGGCGATCGCGCGACGCAGCATCGGCAGACGTGACCGCCGCCGCCGTGCAGCTGCCGCGCCTGTTCGCACGGCTGGTCAAGCTCGAGCACACCGTCTTCGCGCTCCCGTTTGCCTACACCGGCGCGTTCCTGGCGGAGCGAGCGGTGCCGTCGGCGCACGACCTCCTCTGGATCACGCTGGCGATGGTCGGCGCACGGACGGCCGCCATGGGCCTCAACAGGCTGATCGACGCCGAGGTCGACGCCCGCAATCCGCGCACGGCGCAACGGGAGCTCCCGTCGGGTGCGCTCTCTCGCGGCCAGGTCGTCGCCCTGTGCCTGGCCGCGCTCGCGCTCTTCCTCGCCGCCGTCTTCGAGCTCGACCCCGTTGTGCGCTGGCTCTGGCCGATCCCGGTGGCGCTGTTCGGCGTCTACCCGTACCTCAAGCGCGTCACCTGGCTGTGCCATCTCTGGCTTGGCGCTTGCCTCGGCCTGGCGCCCGTCGGTGCCTGGCTCGCCGTGGCCGGCTCGGCTCCCTGGGAGGCGTGGGCGCTGGCGGGAGCGGTCGTGCTCTGGGTTGCCGGCTTCGACATGTTCTACGCGCTCTTCGATCTCGATCACGATCTCGGCGAAGGTCTGCACTCCTGGGCGACCCGATGGGGTGTGACGGGCGTCTTTGCGGGTGCGCGCGCGTTCCATCTCGGCGCCGTCGCCCTCCTTGCCGCCACGGGGGCGGGACTCGGCGCGGGCGCGTGGTACTGGCTCGGCGTCGTCGTCGTCGCCTGCCTCCTCGTCTACGAGCATCTTCTCGTGCGGCCGATCGACCTCCGGCGGCTCGATGCCGCGTTCTTCACGGTCAACGGGGTCATCTCACTCGTCTTCTTCGTCTTCGTCCTGCTGGAGTCTGTGTGAGCCTCGCGTGCTGATTCGCGCCCGGGACGTCGAGAAGCGCTACGGACGCGCCTGGGCCTTGCGGGCAGTCTCGTTCGCAGTCGACGAGGGTGGCTGCCTTCTCGTGACAGGACCGAACGGAAGCGGCAAAACCACACTGCTGCGGCTCGTGTGCGGTCTCGCGGCGCCCACGGGCGGTGTCCTCGAGGTCGGTGTCGAACGTGCCAGGCTCGGGTTCGTCGGGCACGAGCCGCTCGTCTATCGCGATCTGACGGCGCTCGAGAATCTCGAGCTCTACGGGCGCCTCTACCGCGTGCCGGAGCGCCGCGAGCGTACCGGCATGCTGCTCGAGAGATTCGGGCTCTGGGACGCCCGAAACCAGCGCGTCTCGAGCTACTCGCGCGGGATGACGCAGCGGCTCGCGCTCTGCCGTGCGCTGCTCCACGATCCGCAGCTGGTCGTGCTCGACGAGCCATACACGGCACTCGACGACGAGGGCGCCGGTGTTCTCGACCGCGAGCTGGAGATGCTCGCGCGAGAGCGCACGCTCGTCGTCTCGACCCACGAGGTCGGCCGGATCGAGGCGCTGGCGGACACGAGGCTGGCGCTGGCATGAGCACCTACGCCGCCGACGTCGCGGCCCTGGCGCGCAAGGATCTCCGGCTCGAGCTGCGGGCACGGGACACATTGCCGGGAATGTTGCTGTTCGTGCTGGCAACGCTCGTCGTCTTCCATTTCGCTCTGCCCGCCGGCACGGGACACAACCCCGCCTACGGGCTGCTGTGGGTTGCGCTCGTGTTCACGGCGCTGCTCGGTCTCGGCCGGGCCTGGGTGCCCGAGCGCGAGAACGCCGTGCTCGACGGGCTCGTCTTGGCGCCCTGTGACCGCAGCGCCATCTGGCTCGGCAAGGCGCTTGCGACTCTCACCTTCCTCGTCGCCGCCGAAGTCGTGGCGCTCCCCGCGTTTGCGCTGTTCTTCGCCCCGCTCCGCGGCACAGCGCTCGCCGGCGTCGTCCTCGCGGACATCGGGATCTGCACCGTCGGCTCGCTGGTCTCGGCGATGGCCGCATCGAGCCGAACGCGCGAGCTGATCCTGCCCCTCCTCTTCCTCCCGCTTGCGATCCCCTTGATCGTGGGCGGGGTCGGCTCGAGTGTCTCGCCGCACGGCGGCAAGTACCTGGTCTTCCTCGCGCTCTACGACGGGGTGTTCTCCATACTGTCGTGGGCGTCCTTCGAGTATGTCGTGACCGAATGAGCGTTGTTAAGAGCCTTCCGGCGCGGGCCTTCGGTGCGGTCGGGCTAATGGCTGCTGCGATGGTGATGGTCTTCTTCGTCGCCCCTGAGGACGCCGATCAGGGCATCTCCCAGAAGATCTTCTACTTCCACGTGCCGATCGCTCTCACGGCCTATGCGTGCTTCGGCACGGGCGCCTGGAAGGCGCTGCGTCTGCTCTGGACGCGCGAGGAGGGCTACGACCTCGAGAGCTACACGGCGGTGCACCAGGGGACGATCTTCGGCGCGCTGACGCTGATCACCGGCTCGATCTGGGCCAAGGCGTCGTGGGGCGTCTGGTGGACCTGGAGCTCCAACCAGCTCGTCCTCTTTCTCGTCCTGTTTCTCTTCTACTGCGCGTACTTCATGCTGCGGTTCTCGCTCGAGCCGGGGCCCAGGCGGGCGCGCCTGTCGGCGGTGTACGCGCTCTTCGGCGTGGCGCTGATTCCTGTGAGCTTCCTCGCCATCAGGCTTGCCAACGACTTCATCCACCCCACCGTTTTCACCCGCCACGGCGCCCAGATGACACACACGATGTTCGCGGCGTTCTGCGTCTCCTGGGCAGCGCTGTTGGCGCTTGCGCATGTCATGTATCGCATCGAGCTCCTCGGCAAGCGCATCGACGCCAACCTGCGCGATCTTCGCGAGGCGCTGACCGCCGCATGAGCTCGGGCGAGAAGTACGTCGCGGCGGCCTACGCCGTCGTGCTGCTCGCGGTGCTCGTGTGGGTCGCGATCATCGGCGCCAAGCTCGTGCGCCTCGACCGGGAGACCGCCGAGCTCGCCGCGTTGGCGCGCCGCACCGGCGCGGGACGGTCGTCGGACGATGGCTGAGCTTCTGGTCTGGCCTGCGCTCGTGGCGTACGGGGAGGCCGCGCTCGCGTACGCCGGTGGGCTCGGCACCCCGCTGCTCGGCGGCAAGCTCGCGATCTGGGGTGTCAGGCTCGGCTGGCTCGCCCAGACGGGGCTGCTGGTCGTGCAGGCCTTGCGGGCGGACGGCTTTCCGTGGGGCACCTGGGCCGGGGCGCTCAACCTCTTCGTCTGGCTGGTCGTCGGCGCGTATCTGATGTGGGGCTGCAATGCACGCTTCCGCCTTCTCGGTGTTCTCGTTATGCCCCCTGCCGCCGCGCTGCTCGTTGCTTCGTGGGCGGGCGGCGGTACCGGCATCCAGGGCGGTGTGCACTCGGGCGTCTTGCTCGGCGCCCACGTCGGCCTGATGCTCGCCGGTTTGGCGGGCCTCACGCTTGCCGCGGGCATGTCGGCTCTGTATCTCTGGGAAGAGCGGAGCTTGAAGCGTCGCGACTCCCGGCTCTTCCGTTTGCGAATGCCGCCGCTCGAGACGCTGGACCGTCTTGCTGCCAGGGTCGCCGCCGTCTCGCTCGGGTTGCTCTCCGGCGGCATCGTTCTGGGGCTCGCCCGCCTGCGCTCAGGGGAGTTCGACGCTGCGATGGCGGTGACGCTCGTCCTCTGGCTGCTCGTGGCGACCGTGCTCGCCCTCCGCCGCGAGGTCGGACTTCGCGGTCGTCGCGCGGCGACGCTGCTGACCGGCGTCGTGGCCCTCGTCGCTGTCGTCCTTCCCATCACCCATTTCGCGTCGTGACCGGGACGGGTCGCAGCTCGTGAAGCTCGCCCTCGTCGGTGTCTCGCACCATCGCGCCGCCGTCGAGCTGCGCGAGAGGGTCGCCGTCGAGCTCGACGGGGCGGCCGCGCTCGCGCGGGCGGTTGCCGGCGACGACGAGGCTGTCGTCCTCTCGACCTGCAACCGCACGGAGATCTACGTCGCAGCCGACGAGGATCGCGAGCTCGAAGCCCGTGCGACCAGCGCCCTCCTCGAGCTGGCAGGTGAGCGCGGAGAGGAGATCGCTCCCGTGCTGTACCGGCTGGCCGACGACTCTGCCGCGCTGCATCTCTTCCGTGTCGCTGCCGGGCTCGACTCGCTCGTCCCGGGAGAGGGAGAGATCCTCGGGCAAGTGAAGTCCGCCTTCGAGGCCGGCGCGACAGGGCCGCTGCTCGATCGCGTCTTCCGGCAGGCGCTGCACGCGGGTCGGCGGGCGCGTGTCGAGACTGCGATTGGAGAGAGCCCATCCTCGGTTCCAGCTGCTGCGGCGGCGTTGGCGCAGCAGGTGTTCGACGATCTGCACGGCCGGAGCGTCGTGCTCGTGGGCGCCGGCAAGATGAGTGAGCTGACCGCGCGCAACCTGAGCTCGCGGGGCGCCCGGATCGCGGTCGTCGCAAACCGCACTGCCGCGCACGGTGCCGAGCTTGCCGGGCGGCTGTCGGCGCAGGCGGTGGATCTCGACGGGATCGGCACGCAGCTGCGCGACGCCGACATCGTCGTTGCCTCGACGAGTGCGCCGGGCTTCGTTCTCACGGCGGGGGCTCTCGAACGCGATCTGCGCGCTCGCCGCGGAAGGCCGCTGCTGTTCGTCGATCTCGCGGTGCCACGCGATGTCGATCCGGATCTGGCGGCGTTCGACGGCTGCTTCGTGTACGACATCGACGACCTCGAGGCCGTCGTCGAGGCGTCGCTTACCGGTCGGCGGGTCGAAGCTGCGCGGGCCGAGCGCCTCGTGGCCGCCGAGGCGGAGCGCTTCCAGGAATGGCAGGCGTCGCTCGCCGTCGTGCCGGCGATCGCGTCGCTGCGCGCGCGCGCAGAGGAGATTCGCATCGCCGAGCTGGCGAAGGCCGAAGGCAGGCTCGGTCGGCTCTCCGAGAGCGAGCGACGGCTGGTCGAGTCGGTGACGTCGCAGATCGTCAACAAGCTGCTCCATCTCCCCACGGTGAGGCTGAAGCAGGCAGCCGCTGCGGCCGACGGGCTCATCTATGCTGATGTCGTGCGGCACTTGTTCGGGCTCGAAGGGGAGGAGGGCGGGCCACAGTGACGGGGACGCCGGCGTACACGCGTCCGCTGCCCGTCCAGGCACCGACCGTCTTCGTCCGGATTCGGCGTCGCGGTCTTGCCGAGTGCGGTCGCTCGCGCACCGCGTCGAGTCGTCGCTGCCGTGCTTCTTCGCGTCGGTACACGCGGCAGTAGGCTCGCGCTCACCCAGGCCGAGCGCGCGGCGGAAGCGGTGCGACGGCCCGGTGTGGAGATCGCACTCGTTCCGATCACGACGAGTGGGGATCGCGACCGAACGCGACCGTTCGGTGAGATCGGCAGCCGCGGCGTCTTCGTCAAGGAGCTCGAGGAGGCGCTTCTCGACCGTCGCATCGACGTCGCCGTCCACTCCGCCAAGGACATGACCTCGGTCGATACCGACGGCCTCGAGGTTGGCGCCTACACGACGCGCGAGGACCCTCGTGACGCGCTCTGTGGCGCGGGCGAGCTTCGGCCCGGGATGCGGATCGGCACGGCGTCGGCGCGACGGTGCGCGCAACTACTGGCGCTCGAGCCGTCGCTGCTGGTCGAGCCTTTGCGCGGCAACATCGACACGCGACTTCGTAAGCGAAGGGAACGGGGTCTCGACGCGGTCGTCCTCGCGGCATGCGGGCTCGACCGGCTCGGCGTGGCGTCCGAGATCGGCTATCGGTTCGATCCCGAGGAGCTACTTCCCGAAGCCGGGCAAGGCGCTCTCGCGCTCCAGGTCCGGGCGGGCGAGGCCGAACTCGTCGCCGCGGCGGACGATGCGGCAACGCGACGCAGTGTAGAGCTCGAGCGACGGTGCGTTGCGCGAGTCGGAGGCGGCTGCCTCGCGCCCGTTGCCGCGCACCATGACGGCTCGGTGTTGAGAGCGCTGGTCGCCGCCGAGGACGGCACGTGGGTGGCGCGGGCAAGCGGACACGATCCCGACGCCTTGGCAGCAGAGCTCGTCGCCGCAGCGGCGGCGCACGCGTGACACGGATCGTCGTCACACGCTCGAGGGAGCAGTCTGGCGAGCTGGTGCAGCTGCTTGCGGAGCGCGGGTATGAGGTGGAGGCCTGTCCGCTGATCGAGATCTCGCTGCTCGGCGACGCCCCGATCGACGTCTCGGGCTACGACTGGGTGGTGGTCACGAGCGCAAATGGAGCGGCTGAGCTGCGTCGTCGCATGGTGGGCACACCGCGGCGGGTTGCAGCCATCGGCCAAGCCACCGCCGACGCCTTCGGCGAGGTCGACCTGATCCCGGAGACGGCGACGCAGGAGGGATTGCTCGCCGAGCTTCCTCGGCCGGCCGGTCGTGTGCTCTTCGCAGGAGCAGAAAGCGCTCGCCGGCTGATCGTGGAGACCCTGGGCGCCGACTTCCTACCGCTCTACAACACACGCGAGCTGCGGCCGGCGAATGTGCCGTCCGGTGATCTGGCCGTCGTCGCGTCGCCCTCCGCCGCCCGCGCGCTCGCGTCGCTCGAGGCCGGGCTGCCCGTCGTCTCGATAGGGCCCGAGACGACGCGGGCCGCCGAGGCTGCCGGGTTGACGGTGCTGGCCGAGGCGAAGAGCCACGATGTCGCGGGTATCGTCGCCGCCGTCCAGCGCGTCGCGCCGTCGTAAACTCGAGCACGTGTTCGTCTGCTTCCTGACGGACTTCGGGCTGCGCGACGACTTCGTCGGCACCTGTCACGGGGTGATCAAGACCATCGCTCCGTCAGCGGAGATCATCGACGTCACGCACGGCATTCCAAGGCAGGCGGTGCTCCAGGGAGCGCTTGTGCTGGCGAACACGCTGCCGTACATGCCCGTGGGGGTTCACCTCGCGGTCGTCGATCCCGGGGTCGGTGGGCCGCGACGTCCTCTTGCGCTCCGTGACCGTCACGGACGGCTCTTCGTCGGCCCCGACAACGGGCTGCTGATCCCGGCGGCCGAGCGCGCCGGCATCGAGGACGCGCACGAGCTCGCGAATCCGGCGTATGCGCTCGAGACGATCTCGAGGACGTTCCACGGGCGCGATCTGTTCGCCCCGGCGGCAGCGCATCTCGCTACCAGTGTGGACCTGGCCGACCTCGGGCCGCCGATCGACCCGGAGCAGCTCGTTCGACTCGACCTTCCCACCCCGCGCCTCTCCGACGGTCTGGTGGAGGCGACGACGCTCTACGTCGACAGCTTCGGCAACATCGCGCTCAATCTCACGCGCGGCGACGCCGAGCGCGCCGGCATCGTCGCCGGGACGCGTGTCGAGGTCGAGCACGACGCCGAGCGCTACTACGCGGTGGCGGCCCGAACGTTCGCCGACGCACGAGCGGGGGACGTGATCCTCTACGAGGACAGCTACCGGAACATGTCGGTGGCGATCACCGGCGGGAACGCCGCGGCGCTGCTGCACGCGCAACCGGGAGACGCGGTTCGCATACGTCACCTCGGCGCCGCGCGAGTGGTATAGGCTCGCACCTAGAGAGACGTTCGCGGCACGGTCACACCGGCCCGGACGTCTCTTTTTCGGCGTGGGGGAACCCATGGTTCCCCCACGTTCCCCTCCTTCTCGGTTGCGCACGGGAGCACTCGAGTCGGGCCTCTGGGCCGCCATGTCGGCCTTCGGCCGCAAGGCAGTGCCCATGGGAGCACCGGACGTTGAGACAGGACGGAGTGGCGAGGGCCGGAATCGAACCGGCGACACCACGGTTTTCAGCCGTGTGCTCTACCGACTGAGCTACCTCGCCGCGGCCAGCCAGTCTAGCCGTCGGGTCACTTCTGCTGTGCGTGTGCGGTTGCGGCCGGAGGCCGACATGGTGGCCGAGAGGCCCGGTTACGGTGCTCCGATGCAGGAGCGTGAAGGAGGGGGTTCGCGGGGGAACCATGGGTTCCCCCGCGCTGCGTAGACTCGCGCTCGTGATGGAGACGCATGCTCGGCAGGTGGCCGTGATCGGAGCGGCGCTCGACCTCGGGCAGAGCCGTCGAGGCGTTGACATGGGGCCGTCGGCCATTCGTTACGCGGGACTCGAGGAGCGGCTCGGCGCGCTGGGCTGCGACGTGCGCGACCACGGCAACGTGGAGACGGTGCACCCCGAGGGCGCGATCGTCACAGACGAACGGGTGCGCTACCTGCCGGAGATCCTCGACGCCTGCGCCCGCGTCGCAGCGCTCGTCGGCGAGGCGCTCGCCGACGGTGCGGTTCCGCTCGTCCTCGGCGGTGACCACTCGGTGGCGCTCGGCACCCTTGCCGGCCTGGCCCGACACCACGGGGCACCGGGCGGCGTGATCTGGGTTGACGCGCACGGCGATCTCAACACCCCGGAGACCAGCCCCACCGGCAACGTGCACGGGATGCCGCTGGCAGCGGCGCTCGGGCTGGCCGGTGACCGGTTCGCGCACCCCGGGCTGACGCTTCCGGCCGTCGCCCTCGAGCGGGTCGCGCTCGTCGGCGTGCGGTCGCTCGACGCGCCGGAGCAGGGCTTGCTGCGCAGCTCGGGCGCACGCGTATTCACGATGAGCGAGATCGACAGGATCGGCATCGAGCGGGCACTCCACGAGGCGATCGACCGCGTCAGCGGAGCTGCGTTCGTCCACGTCTCGCTCGACCTCGACGTGCTCGATCCGGAGATCGCCCCTGGTGTCGGAACCCCGGTGCGCGGAGGGCTCACCTATCGCGAGGCGCACCTCGCGCTCGAGCTCGTGGCGGAGTCGGGGCTACTGGGGTCGCTCGAGGTCGTCGAGGTGAACCCCATCCTCGACCGCGAGAACACGACGGCCGGACTCGCCGTCGAGCTCGTGGCGAGCGCACTCGGAAAGACGATTCTGTAGGCGCTCCCTATCCGGGTTTGCGGGCCAGCACGTTGCGCGTCAGCCCTGGGATCGTAAGCCGCCCCTTCGCGTCCGTGTGCGGCAGGAGGCTTTCGGCCGTGCGGCTTCGCACCTCGTCGATCACGCCGGTTTCGAGCGTGGCCTGAGCGGTCGTCACCAGGAACGACAGGTCCGACGTGACCTCCCAGTAGTCGTCGAACGACTCGTGCTCGAAGGTGACGTGCACGTCCTCGAGGACCGGCTCGTCGAATCCTGCTGCAAGGACGAGCTCGCGAACGCGCGTGGGATCTCCGAGCCGGAACGGTCCGGGCGCGTCGGGGTCGGGGCGCTCGATCAAGCCGAGCCCCAGGAGGGCACGCCCGACGGCAGTGCCCCACGGGTTCACGTCCGGCTCGGCCCAGACGGAGAACGCCATCCGGCCTCCGGGCCGAAGGACACGGAACGACTCCCCGAACGCTCTCGCGGGCTGCGGCACGAGCATGAAGCCCCATCTGCAGAGGATCCCGTCGATCGACCCGTCGGACAGGTCGATGGCCTCGGCGTCGACAACCCGATACTCGACATTGGCGAGACCCAGCTCGCGGCCGCGCTCGTGCGCAGCCGCGACCATGTCGGGCGCGACGTCGGTCGAGATGAGGATGCCGTCCGGGGCGACCCGGGATGCTGCCTCGAACCCTGTGTCCCCGGGGCCTGCGGCGAGCTCGAGGATCGTCTCGCCGGGTTCCGGGTCGAGCGCCGCCACGAGCCGCTCCCCGACGTTGCGGGAGACGTTCCACAGGTAGCTGCGCTGGCGGGCCCACCCGGGCGCGACGGTGTTCCACTGCTTCGGCCCGCCGCCCAAACGTGCGAGCCGGTCGGCGAGCGCCTCCTTGCCGGATGACATTCGTCTACGCCGCCACGCCGGCGAACTGCGGGATGATCGAGTCGCCGTACGCCTGCAGCACGGCTTCCTGGCCGTGGGTCATCAGGTAGATGTTGAACTGGTCGACGCCGACCGACTCGAGCTCCTTCAGCTTGGCCGTCGCCTGCTCGGCGGTGCCGAGGACGCAGAAGCGGTCGCAGATCTCGTCGGTGACGAACTCGCCGTGCTTGGCGCCGACGCGGGAGTGTTCGCTGTAGTCGTAGAACTTCCGGGCCTTTACGTACTCGGTGAGAGCGGCCGGGATCTGCGAGTCGAATCCATACCGCTCGATCAGGTCCATGACGTGGTTGGACACCATTGCGGGGAACCAGCGCACCTGCTCCCGTGCGTCGGCGAGATCCTCCGAGATGTGGCTGGGTGCGCAGACGATGCACTTGAGCTGCGAGGGGTCGCGCCCCGCCTCGGCCGCGGAGGCGCGGGCCGTCTCCATGATCCACTGGATGATCTGTGGGTCGGCGAGCTGGATGATGACTCCGTCGCCGACCCGGCCCGCGACGGCGAGCGCTTTCGGTCCGTAGCCCGCGACCCACATCGGGATGTCGGGAAGCTCGGGCCGCACCCACTTGAGCTGCAGGTCCTTGTCGTTCCAGTGCACTTCACGCCCGTTCATGAAGTCGCGGATCATCTCGAGCCGGCGCTCGAACTCGGCGACGCGAACCGGCTGCTGGCCGATCGTGCGGCGCGCCGAATCTCCGCGTCCGATGCCCATCACCATGCGGCCGTTCGAGATGTCGTGCAGCGTCGCGTACCCGGACGCGAGCACGGTCGGCTCGCGCGTGCCGGGGTTCGTGACGCAATGGCCCAGCTTCATGGTCTTGGTCGCCTGTGCCGCCAGCGTCAGGAGGGGGAAGGACTCCTGCCAAAGCAGGTGGGAGTCGTACGTCCAGCCGTAGTCGAAGCCGTGCGACTCCGCGAGCGCGAGCAGCTCGACGAGTCGCTGGTAGGGCGGGTCGGGTAGGACGGTGACGCCGAAGCTCAGGGCCATCTCGATCTCCTCTGCGTTGCTGGCGGTCTGGATTATCCCGGCTCGGGAGCACTAGTGGGGCGCGCAGCCGCTACACCGATCGGCGTGAGGCGGAGCGCGAGCAGCGCCGATGCCCAGAGGACGGCGATGACGGCAAAGCCGATCCGGCCGTCCCCGGGGAGCGAGAACGCCCGCCCGGCCAGCGGCGTGCCGACGAGGATCGCGAGCACCGCACAGCCGTTGACCAGGCCGATCGCCGCCGCCGGTGCGTCCGGACGTAGTCGCAGCGTCGCATCGAAAACGGCCGCGAATGGAAGGCCCGCCGCGAGCCCGAGCGCCAGCGCACCGACGGCGGACACGCCGACAGACACTCCGGCGGCAAGGGCGGCTGCGCCTGCTGCGCCGCCGACGAGGCTGATTGCGACCGCGGCACGCACTCGCTGCCTGTGGGAGCGGACGACGATTCCGCCCAACGGCCGCGTGAGGATCCCCGCGAACAGCGTCATGCCGCCGGCGACCCCGGCGAGCGACGAGCTCGCGCCCTGGCGTTCGAGCAGCGTGACTACCCAGTTGCCGGCGATCACGCTGAGCCCGAACGTCGCCGCCTGAATCGCTCCCAGCGGCAGTAGCCGCGCGTCCCGCACGGGCGCGCTTCGCCGGTGCCCGATATGCGGCAGGCCGCGCGCCGCGAGCGTCGGGATGACGGCCGCTCCGGCGAGCGCGATCGCGCTCCAGAACGGCGCGCGCCAGCTCGTGGCGTCGGTCAGCGCCGGTACGGTCATCAGTGCGAGCCCACCGCCCGTCATGGTCGCGCCGCCGTACAGACCCTGCGAGACGGGCCCGCCGCCGCCCGCACGGACGAGGTCGAGGCCCGCCACGAAACCGCCGCCCGAGCCGAGTCCGGCGACCGCGCGGCCAAGTGCCGCGACGGCGATGTTCGGCGTTGTCAGGACGATCAGGTTCCCGGCCACGACCAACGCGATCGCGGCGAGCGCGACGAAACGCGCGCCGGTGCGATCCGATGCGATCCCTGCCGGGAGCTGGGCTACGAGGTGGGAGACGAACAGGATCGTCGTGAGCAGGCCGATCACGGCCAGCGACGTGCCGTACGTGTGCGAGAGAGGATCGGCGATTGCGCCGACGTTGGAGACGTTCCACGTCAGGCAGCCGCCGACGGCCAGGCCCGCGACGAGGGCCATACGCCTTCTCGCGGGGGTGAGATGGTTGATGGGGCGCGCCTCGCCCGTTGATGTCAAGCCGCCGCCACCGAGTCGATCGTCTTCGAGGCGAGCCGGTCGAGAGCCTGGACGGCGAGTTCGATGTGCTCCGGTCTCGTGTCCTCCAGTTTCGTGTGCGACAGCCCGCGCAGGCTCTGCACGAACAGCATCACCGTCGGCACGCCGGACCGCGAGACCTCTGCCGCGTCGTGCAGCGGCCCGCTCGGCAGACGGTGCGACGTGCCTGCCACCTCGAACACCGCCTCCTCACAGAAGCCGAGCAGCGTCTCGTCGAAGAGGATGGGCTGGATCGACCAGATTCGTTCCCAGTCCACCTCCAGATGCTCCTCGGCGGCGAACTGCTCGCTCAGCTCCTTCGCCGTCGAGAGCATCGAGGCGAGCTTCGTCGCGTCGAGATGCCTCTGGTCGAGCAGCTGCTCCGCCGTCTCGACGACCGAGGTCACGATCCCGGGGCGGCAGACGACGCCGCCGCTCGTGCAGACGGCACCGTCGCCCGCCTCTCGAGCGATGTCCCGGATCGCCAAGGCCAGCTTCGCGGCGCCGGCGAGCGCGTCCCTGCGCTTGTCCATCGGTGTGGAGCCGGCATGCGCCGCCTGGCCGCGCCACGTGATCCGGTGGCGTTCGACACCGAAGGTGCCGAGCACGACGCCGAGCGGAAGATCGAGCGCTTCCAGCACCGGGCCCTGCTCGATGTGCAGCTCGAGATAGGCGGCTGAGCCCTCGAGCTGGCGGCGCGCATCGAGCGCCCGGTCGAGATCGACACCGAACGCGCCGACGGCGTCCGGCAGGCTGACGCCGTCCCGGTCGACCAGCTTTGCGAGCTCGTCCTGGTCGCGCATCGAGCCTGCCGCCGCCGACGAGCCGAACAGCGACCGCCCGAAGCGCGCGCCCTCCTCGTCGGCCCAGTCGACGAGACGCACCGTGACCCGCGGTGTGCCCTCCTCGGCGATACGACGCAGGACCTCGGCGGCACCGAGCACGTTGAGACACCCGTCGAGCCAGCCCCCGTTCGGGACCGAGTCCATGTGGCCGCCGAGGAGGACGGCGCGCTCGGAGCCTCCGTGGAGCGTGTACCAATCGTTTCCGGCTTCGTCGCGAACGACGTCGAGAGGGAGATCGGCGAGCGACTCGGCGAGCCACGCTCGCCCGCGGGCCCACGTCTCCGTCCAGGCCACGCGCTGCGCGCCGTTCTCGTCCCCGGTCAGCTCTCGAAGCTCCTGCAGCCGCCTGACGACGCGTGAGGGATCAACCATCTGGGCGCGACCTTATCGCCCCAGCGTCTCGTACTCGGGGTTGGGTGCCCAGCCGAGCCCCGAGGCCATCCGGTTCGAGAAGTTGAAGAGCGCTGCCACCTCGGTGATGTCCATCACGTCCTCGTCCTGCCAGCCGCCGGCGCGGAGATCCTCGACATCGGCCTCGGTCATGCTCGCGGGAGCGCGAGTCAGCTTCACGGCGTAGTCGAGCGCGCGCTTCATCCGCTCGGGGACCTGAGCTCCCCGATGGTCGGCGGCGATCTGATCCGCGAGCCCTGGGTCCTTCGTCAGCTTCCGCAACGCGGCCGAGTGCGCCGCAATGCAGTAGGCGCAGTCGTTCGTGACCGAGACGACGACGGCGATCATCTCGCGCTCTGCCTTCGTGAGTGCGGACTCGCCCCGCATCGCCTCCTCGTAGTGCGCGTTCCACGCGAGCAGGCGGCTCGGGCGGAGCGCATAGAGACGGAGCACGTTCGGGACGAACCCGAGCTTCTCGAGCGACGGCTGCCAGAGCTCGATGATCTCCGGCGGCAACTCCTCCTTGTCCGGGACGCGGAGCCACGTGATCCGTTCGGTCGTGTTCACCGTGCAGCCCGGTCGGCGTCGGTTCGCGCCGTGATCGATTCGAGCCAGACGAGCGCCTCGTCGAGCGCGACGACGTCGCCGTACTTCGCGTCGACGTCGTACAGCGCCTGCTCGTGCGCTGCCGGATTGCGATCGCCGACCGCCTCGCGAGGGACGACGAGTCGGTAGCCGTGCTGCAGCACGTCGACGGCGGTCGCACGAACGCAGCCGGACGTCGAGGCCCCCGTCACCACCACCGAGTCGCATGCGTGTGCAGCCAGAAGGTTCTGCAGCGGCGTGTCGAAGAACGCCGAGGCGAAGACCTTGTTGAGCACCGGCTCGTGCGGCAGCGGTGCGATCCGGGGGTCGATTTCGGTGAAATGGCTCCCTGCCTCGAGGGTGAGGAGGATCGGCACCTTGGCTATGAACGCCTTCGCCGCTGCCTTCTCGACCTCTCCGTAGGACACCGTCGTGTAGACGACGGGGACGTCGCGCATACGCGCGGTGGTGAGAAGCTTGGCGATGGCGTCGATCGCCTCGCCCAGCTCGCAGCGGAGCGGCGAGTCCGGGCTCGTGAAGCCGAGGCTCATGTCGACCACCAGCAGGGCCGGCCGTGCGGCGAAGCCCTGGCGGCCGCCGAAGCCCTCCAGATGAGTCACGGTGCGGGGATCCCGTCTCCTGTGCGGACTCGTCCTAGTGCGTCTTCGCCCGGCTCGAGCGGCGACCAGCGGAGCGGCGTCGCCTTTCGCGGCGCATCCAGCCCCGTCTCGGCCTTGCAGGCCGCGATCACCTCCTCGAGCGGCGGCCCGTAGTCGAACGCGGGCGCGTCGCCGCGCTCTTCACGCTGGCGTGCACGCTCTGCGTCTGTCGCGGATTCGTCGATGGAGCCGTTGTCGGCGAGCACGACGCCGTATCCCTCCTTCGCAAACTCGCGCGAGACGAGACCGAACGAGACATCGCGGGCGACAATCTCCGCAGGCCGGTCGAGTCGGTCCTTCCAGCCGCCTCCGCCCGCTGTCCGATAGACGAGCATGTCGCCGGGCTCGACGACGACGTTGTCGCACTTGGAGGGGAGGACCTGCTCCGACCCGTCTCCGCGCTTGAGCAGCTTCGTCGAGCGCCGGCCGGGGAGGCCGCCCAGCACACCCCACGGCGGCGTCAGCCAGCGGTCGTCGTGAATCGAGATCTCTCCCGGCTCGAGGTAGACGTACCGCTTCTCGACGCCGTTGCCGCCGCGGTGCAGGCCGGCGCCGCCGGAGTCGGTCACCGTGGTGTAACCGTCGATCCGGAGCGGGTAGTAGGCCTCGAGGTACTCGGTCGGGATGTTCTCGAACAGCGGCCACCACGAGTGGCCGTCCATCCCGTCACCGATCGGCCTGCCCGGGATGCCGCCGTAGAGGATCTCCATGGCGTAGAAGAAGTCGCCCTCACCATCCCAACCCGAATAGAGCATGTACGGGCTCGTGCCGTAGCCGGCCGCTGTGTTCAGCTCGGGCGCCTGCTTGCAGAGCGCGCCGCCGAGCACGTCGAAGAGCCTGGTCAGCGCGTGGGTGCGGCAGCCGAGGGCAGCAGGGAAGCGAGGGTTGAGGAGGCTTCCCTTCGGCATCACGACGTGGAGGAGCGGGTAGAAGCCGTCGTTGAAGAGGATCTGGGGGTCGTTGACCATGATCAGGTAGACCCCGATGAACATCTTGAACATGCCCTCAGAGAGGTAGAAGTTGATCGGGCCGAGGGCCTGCGGATCGGTTCCCGACCAGTCGAAGAAGGCGTGGTCGCCCTCGCGCCAGATCGTCAGCTGCATCTTGAACGGGCCGTTGCCGAGGCCGTCGTCGTCGACGTAGTCGACGAACGTCTGCGGCTCCTCCGGAATCGCGACGGAGATCAGGAAGCGCATCGCCTCGTACGTGCGGTCGAGCAGCGCCTGAAGCGCGGCGAGGTAGATGTCCTTGCCGAAACGATCGCAGAGCTCGATCACGCGCCGCTCCCCGGCACGGCAGCCCGCCACGATCGCGAACAGGTCGGCGCGGTTCATCTCCGGCAGCCGGACGTTGTTGAAGATGAGCCGGAGGACGTCCTCCTGGGGCACGCCGCGCTCGATGATCTTGATCGGCGGAATGATGATCCCCTCTTCGAAGATCGTCTTCGCACCGGTGGGCAACGAGCCGGGGAGCGGGCCTCCGGCGTCCATCTGGTGGCCGAACTGCGACGACCAGCCGACGAGCTCGTCGTCGTAGAAGATCGGCACGAGCACGAGCCAGTCGTTCGTGTGCGAGATCGACGCAGAGCACTTGAACGGATCGGACGTGAGGATCACGTCGCCCGGGTAGATGCCCCGGTCCCACTCGGCCATCATCTCGTTGATGTAAGCGCCGAACTGACCGACGACCATGCGACCCCGCGGGTCGGTGATCATCGGGAACTCGTCGTGCTGCTCGCGGATGACAGGGCTCATCGCCGAGCGGAAGAGCACGGCGTCCATCTCGAAGCGGGCGTTCTTGAGTGCCCCTTCGATGATGTCGAGCGTGATCGGGTCGACCTCGATGTCGGGGATCTCGGCGATCCGCAGCTCGCTCGTGTCGGTTGCCATGTCGGCCCTCGCTCCCTAGATGGTTGCGCTCGGGTTGATGAGGATGTTGTAGTTGGTGTCCACCTTGGCCTCGTAGCCCGGCAGGACGACGGTGGTCGAGTCGAACTCGGTGACGATCGCCGGGCCGGCGATCTCGGCTCCCGGCTCGAGCCGGGCGCGGTCGTAGATCTTCGTCCGCACCTTCTCGCCGTCGAAGACGACATCGTGCTCGTCGACCACCGCGCCGGACGCGTCCGCACCCCCCGACTCGCCCGAACGGAGCTCCGGCTCTGGGACGGCGCCGAAGCCGACGGCGCGGAGGTTGACGATCTCGGAGGCAGTTCCGGGCATGCGGAACCCGTACAGCTGCTCGTGCAGTCCGTTGAACCGCTCCTCCAGGTCGGCGAGGCCGTCCGAACGCGCCTCGTCCGGCTCGATCGCGACCGGGATCTCGTACCCCTGCCGGTGATAGCGCATGTCCGCGACGTACGAGATCCTGCGCCCGCTCTCCGCGATCCCCTCGGCGGCGAGCCACTCCTGGGCGCGTGTGCCGAGGTCATCGAGGATCGCGGCCACCTCGGCGCCGCTCGCCTGCGCGACGAGGCGGATATATGTCTGCGCGAACTCGTCGCGGAAGTCGGCGACGAGGTCGCCGATGGCGCAGAGCAGCCCGGGAGCCGGCGGCACGATCACCGGGAACGAGCCCATCAGCTTCGCCACCGCGTTCGCGTGCAGCGGCCCGGCGCCGCCGTATGCGACCAGCGCGAAGTCGCGCGGATCGTGGCCCCGTTGCACGGAGACGAGCCGGAGGGCGCCGGCCATGTTCTCGTTGACGATGGCGATGATCCCCTCCGCTGCCTCCTCGGCTGTCTCGAGGCCCATCGCGTCCGCGATCTTCTGCACGGCCACGCGCGCCGCGTCGGCGTCGAGGGTCATCTCGCCGCCAAGCAGGCTCGGTGGCAGGTGCCCGAGCACGACGTTCGCGTCCGTCACGGTCGGCTCTTCGCCGCCCTTCCCGTAGGCGGCAGGACCCGGCTCGGCGCCTGCCGACTGCGGGCCGACGCGGAGCGCCTTCGTCAACTGCGGCACATGGGCGATCGAGCCGCCGCCGGCACCCACCGTGTGGACGTTCACCGAGGGCACCTTGATCCGGAAGTGTCCGATCGTCGTCTCGCGCCCGATCGTCGGCTGGCCGTGCTGGCACAGCGCGACGTCGGTCGAGGTTCCGCCCATGTCGAACGTGAGGATGTCGTCGAAGCCCGCCCGCCGCGCGACGAAGAGCGCGCCTGCGACGCCTCCGGAGGGCCCGGAAAGCACGCCGTAGATCGGGTTGCGGGCGGCCTCGCGCGTCGTCATGAGGCCGGCGTCCGAGCGCAGGATGTTGACGTCTGCCCTGGCGCCGATCCCGGCGAGGGCGGTCTGCAGCTTCTCGACGTAGGTGGCGACCGTCGGCCGCACGTACGAGTTCATGCAGGCCGTCAGTGCGCGCTCGTACTCGCGGAACTCCGGCAGGACGTCGGAGGACAACGTCACCGGGAAGCCGGGGTACAAGCGCTCGACGATCGCGCCGATCTGGCGCTCGTGCTCGCCGCTGACGTACGAGTTGATGAGCGCCACCGTGAGCGACTCCACGCCCGAGTCGACGAGGTCGCGGACGATCGACTCGACCTGTGCCTCGTCGACCGGGACAATGGTGTGACCCTGGGCGTCCATGCGCTCGGTCGCCTCACGGGTGTCCGCAAGCGAGGCGGGCGGGTCCGGCTTGATCATGATGATCCAGCCCGCGAGGGGGCCGGGGGTCTGAGACCGCGCCAGGTGCAGGATCTGCTTGAAGCCCCTGGTCGTGATCAGCCCGACGCGGGCTCCTTTCGACTCGAGCACCGCGTTCGTCGCGACGGTCGTCCCGTGCAGGATGTTCTGTAGCTCGGAGACGGCGATCCCCGCCTCGTCGCAAATGCGGACGACGCCGTTGAGGACGCCCTCGGACGGGTCGCTCGGCGTCGACGGGGTCTTCACCCGGTGCTGCGCGCTGCCGGCTTCGTCGCTGACGAGAAAGAGGTCGGTGAAGGTTCCCCCGACGTCGACCCCCAGCCTGTACGCCATTCCTCTCCTCCTTCGCGTCGCTACGCAGCAACCGGCGCGAACGTGCCGGCCCGATAGACCTGACCCTCGAGCTGCCTGCCCAGCACGCCCTCCAGCCACTCGGCGACACCGATCAGCGCCGCCAGGTCGACGCCCGTCTCGATCCCTTCGCCGTGTAGGAGATAGACGAGGTCCTCGGTCGCGATGTTGCCGGTCGCGCGCGGCGCGAACGGGCAGCCGCCGATCCCGCCGACAGACGCGTCGAGAACCGACGCACCGGCCTCGACGGCGGCGTAGGCATTCGCGAGCCCGGTGTTGCGCGTGTTGTGGAGATGGACGCCGACCGGAAGGCCGAACCCGACCACCATTCCGACGAGGCGCCCCACACGGCCGGGTGTGCCCACACCGACCGTGTCGGCGAGGACGATTTCGTCTGGACCCGAGCCGGCGAGCGCTTCGGCGAGGTGCAGGACATGATCGGGATCGACCGCCCCTTCGAATGGGCAGCCGAACGCGACCCCGATCGTCACGGTGGCCCGGATCCCGTCGCCGTGCGCGCGCTCGACAATGCGCTTCGCGGCCTCGACCGAGTCGGCGACTGCTGCGCCCTGATTGCGTTGGTTGAACGTTTCCGTGGCGGCGAACGCGAAGTGCGCCTCGTCCAGCCCGGTCGTCGCCAGCCTCTCGTACCCGCGGTCGTTGAGCACGAGCCCGGCGTAGACGACGCCGGGTTTCCGCTCGATCGCCGCCACGACATCTTCGGCACCGCCCATCTGCGGGACGCGTGCCGGGTTGACGAAGCTGACCGCCTCGATCCGCGGCAGACCGGCCGCCGCCAGCCGGTCGACGAGCTCGGCGCGCACGGCAGGCTCGAGCACGACGGGGTCGTTCTGGAGCCCGTCGCGTGGCCCCACGTCGCAGATCGCCACGCTCATACGACGCCCTCGCGTTCGAGCGCTTCCAGCTCGTCGTCGGAGAGTCCCAGCACGTCGCAGAACACCTCGCGATTGTGGCTTCCCTCCTCCCAGGTTGCCGACCAGCGCACGGCGCCGGGGGTCTCGGTGAGCTTGGGCACGATGCCGGGGCCGACGTACGGGCCGAACTCGGGGTCGACATGCTCGAGCAGCATGTCGCGTGCCTGGAACTGCGGGTCCTCGAAGATGTCGGCGATCGTGTAGATGGGGCCGCAGATCACGCCCGCCTCGTTGAGGATCGAGTCGATCTCGGCCGCGTCGTGCTGCGCCGCCCAGGCACCGACGATGCCTTCGAGCTCTTCCTGGTTGTCGCCCCGCGCGAGATGCGTCGCGAACCGCTCGTCGTCGGCGAGCTCGGGCTGCCCCATCGCCTCGCAGAGGCGGCGGTAGACGTTGTCGGCATTGGCGGCGATGACCATCCACTTGTCGTCGCGCGACTTGAAGATGTTGGACGGGGCGACGCCCTTGAGGCCCGTTCCGCCCGGGCCACGGATGATGCCGAGGCGGTCGTACTCCGGCACGGTGCTCTCCAGCAGTGCGAACGACGACTCGAGCAGCGACACGTCCACGACCTGCCCTTTGCCGCTTCCAGTCGCGTCGCGCCAGTACAGCGCCGCGAGGATCCCCTGCGCTGCGAACATCCCCGCGAGGGAGTCGCCGAGCGAGATGTGGATCCGCGGCGGCGGCTCGCCGGGAAACCCGTTGATGTAGCGGATGCCGCCCATCGCCTCCGCCACCGACGCGAAGCCCGCCCGCTCCGCGTACGGCCCGGTCTGGCCGTATCCCGAAACGCGCGCGAGGATGATCCTCGGATTGACCTCCTGCATGCGCTCGAACCCGATGTTCCAGCGCTCGAGCGTGCCGGGACGGAAGTTCTCCGTGACGACGTCCGAGCCGCGCACGAGCTCGAGCAGCAGCTCCTGGCCGCGCTCGGCGCGGAGGTCGAGCGTGATGCACTTCTTGTTCCGCGACTGTACCGGCCACCAGAGCGAACGTCCCTCGTAGCGCGCCTTTCCCCACTCGCGGATCGGATCGGGGCGGCCGGGATCCTCCACCTTGATGATCTCCGCGCCGAGATCACCGAGCAGCCTGCCCGTGAAGGGTCCTGCGAGCAGCGTGCCAAGCTCGATCACCCGGACGCCTGCGAGCGGCCCAATCCGGCGCGCCTCCTCCACTGCGGGAGACGGCTCGAGCGACTGCTCCGTCACGAGTGGTCACTTCCCGGAGCGATCACTGGTCCTCGGCGAGAGTCGAGCTGACCTTCGCGACGAGCAGGTCTCGCGCCTCGAAGACGTGCTCCCGCATGAGATGCTCGGCGCGGTCACCGTCGCGGGCCCGCATCGCATTCGTGATCTGGCGGTGGTAGTGCGCAGAGATGCGTTTCTGGTCGGGCGAGTACCAGACGTAGGACTTGTAGACGAGGGGCAGCTCGATCACCCGCCGAATCATTCCGGAGAGCCGTGGGCTCTCCGCTGCCGCATGGATCGTGCTGTGGAACAGCATGTTCTCCCGGACGAGCTCCCGGACGTCGTTGCCCGCGATCGCGTCGAAGCGGTCGCAGCTTTCCTCGAGGACAGTCAGATCGGCCTCGGAGATGCGCGTCGCCGCCTGCCCGGCCGCATAGCCCTCGAGCAGCGCCCGGAGCTGATAGAGGTCGATCAGATCGTCCGCGTCGTGCGTGCGAACGACCGCGCCTCGGTTGGGCGTCGTCTCGATCAGGCCTTCGGCCTGCAACATGAGGAGCGCCTCGCGCACCGGGGTGCGACTGATCCCGAGCTCGCGGGCCAGCTCCTCCTCCTTGAGCCGCGACCCCGGCTCGAGGCGACCATCGAGGATCGCCTGGCGGATCAGCTCCGTCGCTGCGACGCTCGCGTTCTGAACGAGCCGTCCCCGTCCCTCGAGGATCCTCGTCACGGGCCGACCATACAGTATGCAAAGCGAGGTTTGCCCAAGGGCGCCTTCGATTATCGTGGCTTCGTGGATCGAGCTGCTCACGCCCGGGTGGCCTTGCGACGCCAGGCCGAGGACGCCCTGGCGTTCGAACGGGACCGGGAGGCGATGCTGACCGTCGCGCTGCAGGACGTTCTCGCCGAGGCGCATGGCCACGGCATCGATGAGGATGTTTTCGCCGCCATGACTCCGGAGGACGCTCTGCTCGTCCGGACGGCACTTGGAAACGCGGAGCGTGTCGACGACTGGGACGCCGCGGCGGACGAGGAGAGCGGCGAGGATCCGGAAGACGCAGAGGCCGCCGGCGAGGAGGAGATCGCGCGGCTGCAGGCCGAGATCGAGTCGTCCCGCCGCAGCCAGGCTGCGCTCGAGCGGTACCTGGAGCTCTTGGATCGGTAGGCGGGAAAGCGGCGGAACCTGGGCGGCGAGGTGACCGCGTTGGTGGGTTCCGCCGCTTCGATCTTGCATTCGCTAGACGCGTCAGGTCGGTTTCGGTGGACGGAAGCGGGCGCGCTACGATCGCCGCGTGAAGGCGGTGCCGCACCACAGGCGAGGCATGAGATGATCGTCCGTGATCGAGGTGAGAGCTGGCAGGTGGTCCTGCAGACGGACCACGCCGATCTCGCAGGTGCTCTCGCGGAGGCATGGGTCGACCACGGGCCGCGGCGCGACTCGGCGATCGTTGCGGCCCGGAGGCACGACGACGGCTGGGCCGTCTGGGAGCGCTCCCCGCTCGTCGACGCCGACGGCAAGCCTGTCGGCTTCCTCGACGTGCACGTTCCGGCGCACCTGGCCTTCTACCGGGCCGGAATTGCGGCTATCTCCGACGAGGATCCCTACGCCGGATTGCTCGTCTCGATGCACGGCGCCGGCATCTACCGTCAGCGGTACGGCTCGGACACGGGTCTCTCGCTCACGCGTGCGGCCGAGGTCCAGCCGCTCGTCGACGCGTTCGTCGATGAGCAGGAGGGCGCGTACGCCGCGCGCGCCGCGGCGGTCGGTGTCGACGAGGAGCTCCGGTGGGCGGACTATCACCGGCTCCAATGGTTCGACCGCTTCTCGCTGGTGTTCTGTCTCCGTGAGTGGGACCCTCCGCCCGAGAATTCGTTCGAGCTCGGCCCGTATACGTTCACCCCGGTCGGGCCGTGGCGTGCGCGCGTGGAGCCGTATCCGTTTGCGGGCCCGTCGAATCGATTCCGGCTCGTGCGGCGCCTCGTCGCGAAGCAGGCGTGGCGTCAGGAAGAGTTTCGGCGCGCATTCTTCGAGCTCGAACGTGCAGACGTCGAGATCGACCTGGTCGCCTGAGCCGCCGGATCAGTCGTCGACGATCGCGACGGCTCGCACCGGTGAGCCGTACGCGGTCTCGAGCTTGAGCGGGAACCCGTAGAAGTCGAACCGCTTGCCGAGTACTTCGACGAGGTTGTTGAGGTTCTCGTAGTGCGTGATCCCGCGCTCGGCGCAGGCGCGGTGCGTGGGATAGCGGTCGGTCAGGTAGACAAGGTCCGGACTGATCGTCTCGACGCCGAAGATCTTCACGCCCCGGTCCGCCATCCAGTGCACCGCGTCGGCCGAGATCCCGCAGAAGCCGTCGAGGAAGGCTGAAGTTCCGGCAGTGCGGTTGTAGTGATCGCTGCAGAAGAGAAGCACGTCTCCCTGTCGGGCGTCCTGCCCGCTGCCCGACACGGCTGCCTCCACCTCGGCGGCGCTGATGTCGTGGCCGCGCGGATACTCGCGGACGTCCACGCAGATCGCCTCGCCGCAGAACGTGTCCAGCGGCATTTCCTGCAGCGACGCCCCACCGGGCTGGTAGTGGCCGAACGCGTCCACGTGGGTCGCCGCATGGTTCGACGTGATGATGATCTCCGCACTGAAGGACGGGTCGCCCGGCGCCGCGTCCGAGTGCTGGATGTGGCGCAGGATCTGGGTCGGCGGAAAGAACGGGTGGAGTTGCGACTGGCGCGAGAGCGGCTGAGAGAGGTCGATCACGCGGCGGGACATCCGGGGCTCCTTTCGTACCGATGGCCGCGAGTCTGACGGCGTCGCAGCGGCTCTTCAACCAATGTCTGACATCGTGCGATACTCGGGCCGAGCGAGGGCCGGGTTGAGGCCGGCCCTGTAGTGCCACTAGGAGGTCCCATGGACGGTAAGGCGCGGGTCAACGGGGTCGACCTCTGGTACGAGATCTCCGGCGAGGGCGAGCCGGTGGTGCAGATCCACGGCGCCGGATTCGGCCACTTCAACTTCGCACCGGCGACGCCCGAGCTGGCGAAGCATTTCAAGGTCGTCGACTACGACATGCGCGGTTACGGGAAGTCCGACCGGCCCGTGCAGGACTACGACATGAAGGTGTGGGCCGACGACGTGGCCGGCCTGCTCGACACGCTCGGGATCGAGGAGGCGCACGTCCACGGCACGTCGATGGGCGGGATGATCGCGGTCGTCTTTGCCGGCAAGTATCCGGAGCGCACGGCGTCGGTGGTGATCAACTGCGCCGCTGCGAAGCTCGGCCGCTCGGGTCGGCTCGTCTTCAAGAACTGGATCGACATCGCGAGGATGGATCCGGACGGGCCCGGCAGTCGCATCCTCGCCGAGCTGATCGCGTGGCAGGCGTTGTCGAAGTCGTTCCTCGAGACGCCCGACGGCGTTGCGGCCATCGACACGATCCAGCAGATCCTTCGCGACTCCAACCGGATCGAGGTGTTCACCGCCGCTTGCCAGGCGATGTGCGACATGGATCTACGACCGTGGCTGTCGCGGATCACGTCGCCCGCCCTCGTGCTCGGCGGTGATGAGGACTTGATGACTCCGTGGGACCAGGGACCCGACGGCGCCGGTCAGCAGGCCATCGCCGACGGCATCGCCGGTTGCGAGACCCACGTCATCCACGGCTCCAACCACTCGACGATCTTCGACAACACAGCCGAGCACAACAGGGTGGTGATCGACTTCTTCACGCGACACGCCATGGGGGTGCGCGCCGCCGTCGCGGGCGGCGCGGCGGCTGAGTAGTGCCGGCCGTCGAGGGGTACGGCGTCGAACCGGTTCCGCGGGAACTCCGCGTGGTCGGCTGGCGCGATCTGTTCGCGATCAACTTCACGTTCTTCCTCAATCCCGTCATGTACGTGCTCGGTGCGCTCGCAGTCGCTCAGGGCGGCCTACCGCTGCCCTGGGCTGTGCTGGCGATGGTCGCGGGCCAGGCGCTCGCTTTCACCGTGCTCCTCCCGGTTGCGGAGGTTGGGGTCGACCACGGTCTTCCCGGCCAGGTCTCGCTGCGGGCGACCCTGGGCTTCTGGGGCGCACGGCTCCTCAGCTCGCCGTACCGTGTCGTCGCCGCGACGTACTGGTTCGCCGCGCAGGCGCTCACGAGCGCGTACGGGTTCCAGGCGATCGTCCAGACGATGACGGGCAATCGGCTGCCGCTGGTTCCCGTTGCGCTCGGCCTCGCCGCCGTCCACGCCGTGCTGGCGCTCCTCGGCTTCGACGTCATGCGCTACGTGCTCCGCGTCCTGCTGCCGCTTTCGCTGGCTCTCACGTGCGTGCTCCTGTCCCTCTATCTCAGCAGCGGCGATCCACGCTTCTCGCTCCATCGCGTGCTCCGCTCGCCTGACCAGCACCTGACCTGGGTCGGCTTCGCCACGTACGTCACCGTGATGTGCGGCGCGTCGCTGACGCTCGTGACGAATGTCGCCGACATCTGCCGCTATACGCGGTCGCGGCGCGACATGCGCATCGGGTTGTTCGGATCGGCAGTCACGAGCGCGATCGTGACGACGTTCATCGGCGGTTACGCCGCCGCGGCGACGGGCGAGAGCAATCCGTTCGTCGCGGTCGCAGGGCTCACGCATGCCGACGCAGTGCTGATCGTCGTTCTCGTCGCAGTCGTCGTCCAGTCACTCGCGGCGAACGTGACGAACGTCTATACGGCCGGTCTCTCGCTCGTGAACTCCGTGCCGCCGCTCGGCCGCTTCCGGGCCAGCGCCCTCGTCGCGGCGGCGTCGATCGCACTCTCCGCCTTTCCTGACTTCGTCACGCACGCCCAGCACTGGATCGTCCATCTCGGCAACGTCGCCGCACCGCTCACGGGGGTGATCCTTGCCGACTACCTGCTCGTTCGTCGCCGGCAAGTCGACGTTCAGGCGCTGTACGAGCCGCGTGGGCGGTACCGCTACGTCCACGGCGTCAACGTCGCCGCCGTCTTCGCTACGGCTGTCGCGGTCGGCGTCTACTACGCATTGCCGCACGCGGCGGTGAAGGTCGCGTGGGGCATCGCCGTCGGTGCGGCCGCGTACCTCGTGCTGATCGCATTCCAGCGAGCGGCTCAGGCGCGCGGGCGCTCGTCGTCGAAGACCCGGGTGAGGTGGGCCGAGTGACCGAGCATTTCCTCGAGAAGATGACGTGGCCGGAGGTCGAGGCTGCTCAGGCGGCCGGCGTCGACGCAGTGCTGCTGCCGATCGGCTCGACGGAGCAGCACGGGCGCCACATGCCGCTCGACACCGACTGTCTGATCGCACGCGAGCTCTGCCGGCTCGCTGCCGAGGCCGCGGAGCCGGAGGGCGTCAAGCTGCTCGTCGCGCCGACGCTGAACGTGACGCTCTCCTGGTACCACATGCAGTTCCCGGGCAGTCTCAGGCTGTCGACGACGACGTTCCTGCAGGTCTTCCGCGAGGTATGCGACTCCCTCGCCCACCACGGTTTCGATCGTCTGATCGCCGTGAACGGGCACGGCGGCAACATCGCGGCACTGACCGTGGCGGTGAACCATACGATGGAGACGACGGGGCGGCGCGTCTTCCTCGTGCAATGGTGGGACCTGGCGGCCGACATCCTCGCCGAGATCGAGGGTCCGATGATCCACGCGGAAGAGGCGGAGACGTCGATCGCGCTCGCCCTCGGTCAGCGGGTCATCGACAGCGAGACGGCACGAGACGCGTTCGACCGGGGCGGAGCAGTCCGTGCGGCTGGTCTCCCGTGGACATCGTTCGGAAAGTACGGAATGACTCACAAAGGCCCCGGTGTCGTCGTCCCAATGGACATGCTCCGCGACATCACCGCGTCCGGGGTCGTCGGCGATGCCACGAAGGCGCGTCTCGAGACGGGAGAACGCGTCGTAGCCGCGCTCGTGCCGCGGATCGTGCAGGTCGCGCGCGAAATCGCCGAATCCGGCGACGACGCAATTTGACCTATGAACCCGCGGGTTGTATACACGGTTCTGTGTCGTGACACGGCCCGGAAGCGCGGCACGCGATCCTCTCCAGTGGGCGGCGAGGCGAAAGGAGATGACGTACATGCGTGACGACTACGAGCTCGACACCAACGAGCTCGCGAAGCAACTCTCCTACTTGGCGGCGGACACGCCGCAGCCCAAGGAGGAGAGTGGCATGTCTCGCCGCGAGCTGCTCAAGCGCGGCGGAATCGGGGCTGCTGCGGTCGCAGGCCTCGGAGGGCTGGCGGGCACGGCTGCTGCAGCTCCCGCGAAGACGGGGAAGTTCACTGGCACTTTGCGCGTCATCACCCTCGGCGTCGAGTTTCCCACGCCCGAGGTCGCGCAGCGGATCAAGCAGGACCTCGGCTTCGACGTCGCGCTGACGGGGACCGACCCGGTGACCGAAGCCCAGAAGATGATCACGGCGCCGGAGACGTTCGACATCTACGGCGGCTACAACTACCAGGACATCCAGGGGTGGTCGACCGGGCACCTGCTGCCGATCGACACGACCAAGATCCACGCATGGCCGCAGCTGTACAAGCTATTCGCGTGGGGGAAGGTCAATCCGGCGTCCAAGACCGAAAGCGTGGGTGACGGCGACGCGCCGTTCCGGGCGCTCTTCCTCAAGCAGGGCACTACGGGGCTGCCGTTGACGCGAGAGGCTCCCAAAACCAACAAGGACATCGTCCAGTGGATCAACGAGTCCACGGGCAAGCCCTACTCGCCGAAGATGCCCCGCTACATCGTCGGCACACCTGCACACTTCAACGCCGACTCGATCGGCTACAACGCCGACGTCATCACCAAGGCGCCGACGCAGGTCGGCTGGCCGGAGCTGTTGAACACGAAGTGGAAGGGCAAGGTCGCCCTGTTGAAGGACCCCGGCATCGTCATGCAGGACATCGGCAACGCGCTCAAGGCGCTTGGGATCTTCAAGCCCAAGGACATGGGCAACATGACGACGGCCGAGATCGACCGGGTCGTCAAGGTCGCGACCAGGTACAAGAAGCAGGGTCAGTTCCGGGCCTACTGGGCGAACTTCAACGAGTCCGTCAACCTGATGGCCTCGAAGGAGGTCGTCGTCGAGTCGATGTGGTCGCCGGCGGTGGCGTTGCTGGTCGCGCAGGGCATCAACGTCAAGTACGCGGCGCCGCCCACCGGCTTCCGCGGCTGGTGCAGCGCGAACGGGATCGCGACCCACGTGGCGAGCGACCCGGCCAAGCTGCAGGCCTGCTACGACTACCTGAACTGGATGTACAACGGCTGGCTCGGCGCGACGATCATGCGCCAGGGCTACTACATCGGCAACGGGCCCACCCTTCGCAGGTGGATTGCGAAGTACGGGGCCGCCAACCCGGCCGGCGGCATCCCGTTCAAGGTCGACGAGCACGACTTCTGGTACCTCGGCAAGCCTGCCGCCCGCGACCTGCCGGGCATCACCGGGAAGGTAGGCGACATCAAGCAGGGCACGGTGCGCGACGGCGGCTCGTTCACCCAGCGCATCGGCCACTACTCCTCGTGGAACTCGTACTTCACCAACAGCACCTATCAGATCAAGCGGTGGAACGACTTCCTCAGCGCCTGATCGTGCATGGCTGAGGACGTGGGCTCTACGGAGGGGGCGGCAACCGCCGCCCCCTCCGAACACTCGGGGTCGGGTCTCGACCTGATCTCGCTGACGAAGGACTTTCCCGGCGGGACGATCGCCGTCGACGACGTCGACCTGCACGTCGACCACGGCGAGTACGTCGTCCTCCTCGGGCCGTCCGGCTGCGGCAAGACGACGACATTGCGGATGATCGGCGGCCACGAGTTCCCCACGGGCGGGGACATCCTTCTCGACGGGCACTCGCTCGTCGGCCTGCCGCCGCACAAGCGGCCGACGACGACCGTGTTCCAGCACTTCGCGCTCTTCCCGCACCGCTCGGTGCTCGACAACGTCGCCTTCGGTCTGAAGATGGAGAAGGTGCCGAGGGAGGAGCGCCGCCAGCGCGCGATGGAGGCGCTCGACATGGTCGGCCTTACCGAGCTCTCGCAGCGGAAGCCGCGCGCGCTCTCCGGAGGTCAGCAGCAGCGCGTTGCGCTCGCCCGGGTGCTGGTGACGAAGCCGAAGGCGCTGCTGCTCGACGAGCCGCTCGGCGACCTCGACCGCCTGCTCCAGCTTCGGATGCGCGTCGAGCTGCGGAACCTGCAGCGCCAGCTCGGGCTCATGTTCATCCACGTCACCCACAACCAGGAAGAAGCGCTCTCGATGGCCGACCGGATCGTCGTCATGAACGAGGCGCGGATCCAGCAAATCGCCGATCCGCTGACGATCGCCACCAAGCCGGCCACCGAGCTCGTCGCGCGGTTCATGGGCGACAACAACATCATCAAGGGCAGGGTGGTCGAGAACACGGGTGGCCGGCTCGTGGTCGAGGACGAGCACGGCGTTCGCGCGAGCGTGCTGGCGCCAGGCGATACGCGGGCAACAGGGTCGAAGGCGCTCGTCTCGGTGCGCGCCGCGGCGGCGCGGATCGACGACGACGGATCGCCGGGCGCGCTCAATACGGCCGAGTGCGAGGTCGTGTTCGTGGAGTTCCTGGGCGATCTGGTGAAGCTCCACCTCACGGCTGGAGGTGAGCGCCTGCTCGTGAAGGTGCCGGGCGACCACTATCCGTCGCTGAGGGGCCGGGAGGGTGAGACCGTGCGGATTCGCTGGGAGGAGGGGGATGTCCAGCTCCTCGCCTCCTGAGCCCGACATCGACGTCTCCGAGATCGCGATCGACGTCGCCGAGCTCGAGGAGGCGGAGCAGCTCGAGACTGCTCCCCGCGTCGAGCGGGCGCTCGGTGACGTGCGCGGGAAGAAGGGCGGCGGCTGGGTGACGCTCGCATGGGGTCTGCCCGGGTTCGCGTGGCTCGGCTTCTATCTCGTCGCCCCGCTCGTCTTCATCGTTCTCGTCAGCTTCTGGACGCGCACCGACACGGGCTTCGTCCGTCACTGGACGCTGTCCAACTACGGCGTGCTGCTCCACCCGTTCAACCTCGGCAACTCGTACTGGAAGAACATGGAGACGTCGTTCGTGACGTCGGTGATCGCCGTCGCCGCCTGTCTCGTCTTCGGCTTTCCCGTCGCGTACTTCCTCGCGTTCAAGGTGCAGAAGCTGCAGAACCAGATCGCGCTCTTCATCATCGCCCTGGCGCCGTTCTGGACGAGCTTCCTGACCCGGTCGGTCGCCTGGGCATACCCGCTCATGGGGCGTGAGGGCGCGCTCAACCAGTTCCTGCTCAAGCTGCACATCGTCAGCCAGCCGGTCAGTGCGTTCGGGTTCTCCCAGCTCTCGGTCAGGCTCGCGATGATCCAGCTCTACATCCTCTTCATGGTGACACCGTTGTTCTTCCTGCTCGGGCAGGTCGACCGGTATGCGCTCGAGGCGGCGCGTGATCTCGGCGGCAACTGGTGGCGAACGTTCCGGGAGGTGATCCTGCCGCAAACGATGCCGGGGATCGTGATCGGCTCGATCTTCATCTTCGTCCTCACCATGGGCGAGTACGGCACGGTCACGGTGATCGGCCAGGGAGCGGTGTCCTCTGTCGGCACGTACATCCAGCAGCTCGTGCTCGGCATCCAGTACCCGCAGGGCGCAGCGTCCGCCGTCTTCCTCGTCATTGCCCTGGTCGCCGGTGTGTTCGTGATCACGCGCTTCGCCAACCTTCGCGAGGAGCTCTGACGTGAGCGTCGCCGCAGAGGCATCCACGACCGCTCGCCCGCAGGATCGCGTCGTCAAGCGTCAGCTCAAGCCGCGCCGCGACTGGGCGAAGTGGGGACTCCGTACGTACTTCGTTCTCTTCCTGATCTTTCTCTACGCGCCGATGATCCTGATGGCAATCCTTTCGTTCCAGGGCTACTACGGCGGCGTCACCTTCCCGTTCCGGGGCCCCACTAGCCTCTTCTGGTGGAAATCGATCTTCGAGACGCAGGTGGGCGGGATCTTCACCCACGCCGGCGAGATCGGGGCGGCCGGTAGGAGGTCGCTGTGGGTGAGCCTCGCTGCAGGTGCCGTCGTCGCGTTCTTCTCGTTCACGCTCTCGATGGCGTTCCGGCGCCGCTTCCGCGGCGACGGCATCGCGTTCTACGTGATCATGCTGGCGTTGATGACCCCGGGGTTCCTGCTGGGCCTGGGGACACAGCTGCTCTGGAAGGCGATGGGGTTCAACACGGGCCTCTGGCTGACCGCGCTCGGGGCCAACACGGTGTGGGGCATCCCCTTTGGCTTCCTCGTGATGCTCGCCGTCTGGAACCGCTACGACGAGCACATCGAGGAGGCGGCGCGGGATCTCGGCGCCAACGTCGCGAGGACGTTCCGGGAGGTGACGCTGCCCCTTGTCTGGACGGGCGTCTTCGGGGCTGCCTTGTTCGGGTTCACGCTCACGTGGAACGACTTCGACCGCACCGTGCTGCTCGTGCTCGATAACACGCTGCCGCTCGAGATCGTCGGGCTGATCCAGGCGTCCGCGATCAGACCGGACCTCTACGCCCTCGGCACCGCGACCACGCTCGTCACGCTGGCGCTGATCTTCAGCGTGCTGGTGGTCGTCACGATCAGGCTCAGGTTCCGTGGCCGGCGCGTCGAACGCGTCGAGGAAGAGCTCGGCCTCGAAGGCGCGATCGACGTCGGGGCAGCGCCGAGCGTCTCATAGATGCCGCGGCGATGAGCCCGCTCGTGGTGGTCGTCTCGACCGGCGGGACGATCGCGATGCGTGCCGAAGCGGGTACGGGGAAGCTGATCCCACTCGTCTCGGGTGACGAGCTGATCGAGACGATCGGGTGGCCGGAAGCGCCACCGCTTGAGCTCGACGACTTCGTTCAGATGCCGAGCTTCGATGTGCACGGCGAACTCGGCCTTTCGCTTGCCTGCCGAGTGCTGGAGCACGCTGCGCGTCCCGAGGTCTCCGGGGTGGTGGTGCCGCACGGCACCGACACGATGGAGGAGAGCGTCTACCTGATCGACCGTCTGCTCGGCACCGACACGCCGGTCGTTCTCACCGGGGCGCAGCGCGGTGCCGACCAGGCCGATGCGGACGGACTCCGCAACCTCCGCGACGCGATCCGCGTGGCGGTGGCCCGAGAGGTACGCGGCATGGGAGCGCTCGTCGTGTTCGCGGGTGAAATCCACTCCGCCCGCGAGGCCCGTAAGGTTCACACGAGTGCCGTGCGAGCGTTCGGATCCCCGGGATTCGGCCCGATCGGGCATGTCGACGGGGACGCCGTTGTACTGCGCCGCAAACCTGTCCGTCCCACGCCACTGCCGTTCCCGGCGCGGCTCGCGACCGTCGATCTCCATCGTCTCTACGCAGGGAGCGACGGGCGGTTCATCCGCCATTCACTCGTCACCGGTGCCGAGGCGATCGTGATCGAGGGCACGGGCCGCGGCAACGCCAACGACCAGGTCGTCGAGGCCGTGCGCGAAGCCGTCGCCCGTGACGTCCCGGTCGTCGTCTGCTCGCGGTGCCTGGCCGGCAGGGTCGAGCCCGTCTACGGCCGCGGCGGCGGCCGTGACCTTGCCGATGCCGGAGCGCTGTTCGCCGGCGACCTCGCCGGGCCGAAGACCCGTGTGCTCCTGCAGGTGGCGCTCGGTGCAGGGCTCGACGCCGCGACGGTGGTCGCGACGGAGAGTGGATAGCGGGTGCGCACTCATACGCTGGCCGCCGTCGTAGCGCTCGCGCTCGGAGCTGTCTTCGCGCTGCAGGTGGCCGAGGCGGGCCCGCCCGACCGCGCGGAGGTCGACGTCTCGAACCTCCCAGGCCCGCAGACCAATCCCACCATCGTCGTCGACCCGCGGCACGGCAGAGTCCTGCTGGCCGGCTCCAACAGCTTCCTCGAGGGCACGGAGCGGGTGTACAGCTCGGTCGACGGCGGACGGACCTGGAAGACGGAAGATCTCACGCCGGCGGTCAAGAAGCTCGGGGCGTCGTGCTCCTCCGACCCATCCGTCGCGATCGACCGTCGCGGGAGACAGTACTTCTCGTTCGACCGCTCGACGCCCTGCGCCGGCGACGCGCCGTCGCGGGTCTACGTGGCGACGCGCTCGGGGCCATCTGGAGCGTGGTCGGTGCCCGTGCTCGTCGCGAGGCTGGGTACGGCGCGGATCGACGACAAGCCCGTGATTGCCGTCGACAACTCGACGTCCAGCCCGTACGAGGGCCGTGTCTACGCCGCCTGGGCGCGGTTGTCACGCCTCGTCGTCTACTCGATCGTCCTCAGCCATTCCGACGACGGCGGCCGCACGTGGTCGCGGCCGGTGAAGGCCAACCGAAACGGGGACGAGCTCAACTACGCGAGCATCGGCATCTCCCGTGACGGCGTCGTCTACGTCGGCTGGACCGACGCGTCTCAGTACGCGATCGAGGTCGCTCGCTCGACGGACGGCGGCGAGCACTTCGGACGTGAGCACTCGGCCGCCGGCTTCTCGCTGATCCCGATACCGCAGTGTGGGATCGGTCTCGTTCTTCGTGCCGACCCGCGGTCGTGCATCCAGGCCAACCCGACGGTCACGGTCGACGCATCGCGCGGACCGTACTCCGGCCGTGTCTACGTCAGTTACACGGCGACGGCGTACACGGGCATCCAGGGCCCGGCGCTGACAACGTTCGATGCGCGCCTGAAACCGCTCGCGGGTTACCCGCTGCGAGGGCAGCACCGCGTCGTCGGTCGCGACCCGTCGGACCGCTACGCGATACAGTTCTGGGTGCAGTCGGCGGTCGACTCGAGCAACGGCGCGCTGTGGGTGTGCTTCTACGACACGGCCGGCGATCCCAAGCAAACCCGTGCGCACTACTCGTGTAGCGTCTCCGACGACGGCGGCCAATCCTTTGCCGGTCCGGTGCGTGCAGCGAGCGTTTCATCCGACGAGTCCCTGCCCGGTGCGCGCCAGTACGGCTACTACCAGGGCCTCGCGGTCGCGCGCGGGGTCGCGCACCCGATGTGGACGGACACGCGCAACCTTCGCACGCGCGCCGAGGAGATCTACACGGCGAGGCTCACGAGGGCCGACCTCGGCGGAGCACGCTAGCGGTCTACCCCGATCGCGGCGACCTCCTTGCGAAGTCGTCTGCGATCTCGTCGAACGTGGCCCAGCGGATGCCCTCGTGCTCGTTGATGTGCTCGATCATGCGTTCGAGCATGAGGATCACCTGTGGGCGGCCGCTGACGTCCGGATGGATCGTCATGCCGAAGACTGCGTAGTCCTCCTCGCGGTAGACGTAGTCGAACTGGTCGCGCCAGATCTCCTCGAGATGACGCGGGTTGACGAAGCCGTGGCTGTTGGGAGCGCCCTTGATGAACATCATCGGGGGCAGGTCGTCGAGGTACCAGCTGGCCGGGATCTCGATCAGGTCGGTCTCGTGCCCCCGGACGAGCGGCTTCATCCACTCCGCCGGCGTCTTCGAGTAGTCGATCTTCGTCCACGAGTCGCCCACCCGGACGTAGTACGGGTGGAAGTCCTTGTGCATCAGGCTGTGGTCGTACTTGATCCCGTGCTTGAGCAGCAGCTCGTTGGTCACGTTCGAGAACTCCCACCACGGCGCGACGTAGCCCGTCGGGCGACGGCCGCAGACGCCCTCGATCAGGCCGATGCATTTGACCAGCACCGCCTCTTCCTGCTCGGGGGTCATCGAGATCGGGTTCTCGTGCGAGTAGCCGTGCATCCCGATCTCGTGGCCCGCGTCGACGACGAGCTTCGTCTCATCGGGGAACGTCTCGATCGAGTGGCCGGGGATGAACCAGGTGGTTTTCAGGTCGTACTTGTCGAAGAGCTTGAGGAGGCGGCGGCTGCCGACCTCGCCGGCGAACAGTCCGCGAGAGATGTCGTCGGGCGAGTCCTCGCCCCCGTAGGAGCCGAGCCAGCCGGCGACGGCGTCGACGTCGACGCCGATGCAGCAGAAGATCTCCTTCGCCATTTCCTCCTCCTCGCGATGCATCGAACTCTGGTGCTACAACGCTACGACATGTGCGCGCTCTGCGGAGTGCTGATGGAGGAGCACTGGGCCGAAGCCGGCGGCCGGCGGGGACGCGTGTTCCGCGTGAGGCTAGCGAACCGGGTGCTCGACCATTTCGGTCTGCGCCTCGACGATTGGGGCGGCCGGGTGTACGTGCTGCGAGACGGCAAGGGCCGGTCCGCCGTCGTCGCCAATCTCGGTGAGCTGTGGGTCGAGGCAGAGCGTCTCGCCGCTAGGCGGCTCGATCCGCTCGACCCGGAGCTGGTGGCCGCACTTGCCGTCTGACGGCAAGCTCCCCGTCGCGCTCGTGACGGGCTTCCTCGGCAGCGGGAAGACGACGCTGATCGGAGGGCTGCTCGGCCATCCCGCCATGGGCGAGACCGCGGTGATCGTCAACGAGCTGGGGGAGATCGGCATCGACCACCACTTGCTCCGGCGCGTCGACGAGCGAACCGTGCTGCTCAAGAGCGGCTGCCTCTGCTGCACGCTGCGCGGCGACCTCGCAGAGGAGCTCCGCGACCTCCTCGGGCGACGCGATCGTGGTGAGATCCCGGCGTTCAAGCGCGTCGTCGTCGAGACGACCGGGCTCGCCGATCCGGCGCCCGTCGTCTACACGCTGTTGGCCGAGCCGGTCGTGAAGCATCACTACGAGCTGGAGAGCGTGATCACGACCGTGGACGCGCAGCACGGCCTTGTGCGCGACGAGTCGCTGCGTCAGGTGGCCGCCGCCGACACGTTGGTCGTGACGAAGACCGATCTCGTGCCGGAGTCAGGTCTTGCAGCGCGCCTCGTGGGTCTGAACCCGGCGGCGCGCATCGTCGAGGCGAGCTTCGGTGCGGTCTCCCCCGACGACGTGCTCACGCCCTCGCCGCACCCTCGCGAGACCGGATCGGGCGACGCGCCGGCTCGCGAGCACGGAAACGTGCGAGCAGTCACCGTCGTTCTCGACGACGCCGTCGACTGGGCGGCCTTCGGGATCTGGCTGACGATGCTCCTGCAGGCGCGTGGCTCGGACATCTACCGCGTCAAAGCGCTGCTCGACGTGGGCACAAGCGGGCCCGTGCTGCTGAACGGCGTCCAGCACGTCGTCCACCCGCCGGTGCACCTCGACACCTGGCCCGACGACGACCATCGCTCTCGGCTCGTGTTCATCGGCGAGCGCCTCGACTGCGACGCGTTGACGCGTTCGCTGGAGGCGTTCGTTCGCGCTGCGGCAGGGCACTAGGGTTCCGCTGCTATGTCGGCAACCGTCGCCCGGCTCGCCGCGACGAGGTCGGCGGGTGCAAGCTCGAGGGTGACGTCGTTGCGGCCCGAGCCGCAGAAGGCGCGGGGGAGGACGAGCACGCGGCAGTCCACCAGGACAACGACATCGTCACGGGCGACGAGCGGGCAGACGCCTCCTGGCTCGAGGCCGAGCTCCTCTCGGACACGGTTGGGTGTGAGCGGCGTCAGCCGGTCCCGTCCGACGCCGAGCGCGCGGGCGAGCTTGCCGAACTGGAGCCGGTCGCCGCCGCGAAGCGCGGCGAGCGCGATGCCGTTCCCCGTGTCGAACGCGAGCGTCTTCACGTGCTCATCAGCCGGGAACGGCAGTGCCTCGAGGATCTCGGCGACGGTCGCCACCGGCGGGTGCTCGTGGACGCGGAAGTCAATCCCCGCGTCCCGGAGGATCTCCTCGGGTGAGCGCCCCATCAGTACGAGCGGGGCATGCCGAGGACGTGCTGGCCGATGTAGGCGAGAATGAGGTTGTTCGACACGGGCGCGACTTTGTAGAGCCGTGTCTCCCGGAACTTCCGCTCCACGTCGTACTCCTCGGCGAAGCCGAAGCCGCCGTGCGTGTCGAGGCAGGCGTTCGCCGCCGCCCAGGACGCCTCGGCCGCGAGCAGCTTCGCCATGTTCGCCTCGGCCCCGCACGGCAAGCCCTGCTCGAACAGCCAGGCGGCCTTGTAGCGCATCAGGTCGGCGGCCTCGATCTGCGCGTGGGCCTCGGCGATCGGGAACTGGACGCCCTGGTTGGCACCTATCGGCCGGCCGAAGACCACGCGCTCCGACGCGTACGCCTTCGCCTTCTCGACGAACCAGTGGCCGTCGCCGATGCACTCCGCCGCGATCAGCACGCGCTCGGCGTTCATCCCGTCGAGGATGTAGCGGAAGCCGCGTCCCTCTTCGCCGACGAGGTCCTCGGAGGGCACGAAGACGCCGTCCAGGAAGATCTCCGTCGACGCGTGGTTCATCAGCGTCTTGATCGGGCGGATCGTCATCGTCCCTTCCGCGACCGCGCGCTTCATGTCGACGATGAACGTCGAGAGACCGAGCGTCCGTTTCTCCACCCGGTCGGCGGGCGTCGTACGCGCAAGCAGCAGCATCAGATCCGAGTAGAGCGCTCGCGACGTCCAGATCTTCTGGCCGTGGACGACCCAGCCGCCGTCCGCGTGTGTCGCGGTCGTCTGGATCGATGTCGTGTCCGAGCCGGCAGTCGGCTCGGTGACGCCGAACGCCTGCAGCCGCAACTCGCCGGACGCGATCCGCGGCAGGTAGCGCTGCTTCTGCTCCTCGGAGCCGTGCCGCAGGATCGTGCCCATCGTGTACATCTGGGCGTGACACGCGCCCGAGTTGCCGCCCGAGGCGTTGATCTCCTCGAGCACGACGCTGGCGGCGGTGAGCGAAAGCCCGGCGCCCCCGTACTCCTCCGGCACGAGCGCCGCCAGCCAGCCGTCGCGAGTCAGCGCCGCCACGAAGTCCTCGGGGTAGCGGTCGGGCTCCAGTGCCCGCCAGTACTCACCCGGGAACTCCGCGCAGAGCGCGCGCACTGCGGCGCGGATGTCGCCGAGCTCCTCCGGGAGCGAGAAGTCCACTCAGCCCTCGTCCCGCTCGAGGAGCCGCCGCGCGATGATCAGCTGCTGGATCTCGTTCGAGCCCTCGCCGATCAGGAGCAGGGGCGCATCGCGGTAGTAGCGCTCGGGGCGGAACTCGAGGGAGTAGCCGTAACCGCCGTGGATGCGCATGCAGTCGAGTGCGTTCTCCTGGGCGGCCTCCGTCGCGAAGTACTTCGCCATGCCCGCCTCGAGATCGGCGCGCTCGCCGGCGGCCTTCGCCTGCGCGGCCTGGAGCACGAGGAGGCGTGCGGCCTCGGCACGGGTAGCCATCTTCGCGAGCATCAGCTGCACCGCCTGATGGCCCCCGATCGGCTTGCCGAACGCCTCTCGCTCGCGGGCGTAGCGGACGGCGTCGTCGAGGGCCGCACGGGCGAGACCGGCGCCGCGCG
>JACXTT010000361.1_pt1 | contig 76253 bp, 66 predicted proteins | sample 9270951 | NCBI WGS metagenome assembly JACXTT01 (sample SAMN15532306, study PRJNA645909) | rock metagenome | isolation source: weathered quartz diorite | place: Puerto Rico | collected 2017-06-21
CGCGCTCAACGGTCGGCCACGCAAGACACTCGGCTGGAAGACACCTGCCGAAGCGTTCACCGCACTACTATTGGAATCCGCGTAACGCAGGTGTTGCAACGACCGGTTGAATCCGCCCGGCCCACGACGGCCGATACAAGACATCCGCGACTCACATCACTCAGGCGACGTCATGATTTGGCAGAGGTGACACCAGCGACTGATTTGCTTTTCGCTAAACGTGACGGAATCGCTCTACTTCAACAGTATCCGCCGCGAGGCCATACTGAGACGCACCGGGTCCTGGGGTTGTCCCCCACGGCAATACGTTCGCGGCGTTCGAGCGGACACACTCGGCGAGGCAGACAGTGCCGCCAAGCCCAGTTTCCTACTCAGCCTACTCCGGAGGGAATTGATGACCGAAAATCGCCAGCGTTTCGCCGACAAGGTGGTGGTGGTTACCGGGGGCGGCTCGGGAATCGGTCGAGCGATCGCCCGGCGGTTCGCGGAGGAAGGCGCCCAAGTGGCGATCCACGACATGAACGCGGCTGGCGCCTCGGAGACCGCCCGCATGATTGGCTCGCTCGCCAAGACCTATTCCGTCGACATAAGCAAACCGTCCGAGTCTCAATCAGCTCTCGCTGAGACAGTCCGCGACTTCGGTGGAATCGACGTGATCATTAACAACGCGGGAGTGAATCTTTACAAGCGCGCGTTCGACTACTCGGACGAGGAATGGAGCCGGATCATCGGGGTCAACCTCACAGGCACGTGGAACTACTGCCGCTACGGCGGGCCAAACCTAGTGAACAGAGGGGGAGGCTCAATCGTGAACGTGTCTTCCATCGGCGCTGTAGCCGCCTCCTATTACCGTGCGCCTTACATGGCGAGCAAGGGCGGCGTGGGAATGCTCACAAAAGCGTTGGCTCTCGATCTGGCTGATCTCAACATTCGCGTTAATGCAGTTGCGCCCGGAATCGTGAAGACTGGAATGTCACGCCCGCACGAAAAGCGCCTTGGAGTGGCGATTGACGGGATGATCCGAGCCATTACGCCCCTTCACAGATGGGCCGAGCCTGAGGATATTGCGATGGGCGCAGCCTTCCTTGCTTCCGATGAAGCCAAGCACATCACAGGTACGACGCTCTTCATAGACGGCGGGATGATGGCCGGAAACCAGATTGGCATGGCTTGGCATCCGGTGGCCGAGCCTGGAGAAGTCTTGCCTTGGCTGGACGAATGATCTAGCCAGCGTCCGACGGTAACGCCCCTCGGCTCGGGCGTCTAGGCGCTTATTTGGCCTTCAGCCAGCACTACTCGTAGCGGTGTTCGGTTGATAGAGGGCTGGGCGATCGGCAAGGTTTACCGGTGCCGGCAGCGCAGTCGCGATGGACTGTCTACACGCATCCGATATCGCGGTAGCAACATAGCCATCCCAGGCGCTTGGAATCGGCCTTAATCCACCGACAAGTGCATCGATCCACGTACGCAACTGGAGTCGGTACGCCTCGTCAAATGTCGCAAGCGTCCCTTGGGGCACTGACAAGGAGGACTGGCCGTTGTACCTCATAGACAGCAGATGCGGTGGTGCCAGCGCTACAGTGCCCGATTCACATAGAACCTCGGCTTTGACTTCGCAACCGTACGCTGCGTTTACGAATATCTCAAGATCGATCACGATACCTGAGTGAGTTCTCAGGATTATCGCGAGCGGATCGTATTTACCTTGGCTCAGACGACTTGGCGGGGGGAGATACACAGTTGCACTGTCAATTTCGTCTCCAAGAAGCCACCGCGCAGCATCGAAGTCGTGGACCGCGGCGTTCGACATCAACAGGTCGGTTGTTCGATTCCGGCTTGGTCCCGGCGCCCGGTGCGCGCAATGTAGTAGCAACGGCGCTCCGATTGACCTCTCGTCAATCGCCGATTTGAGGGCTCTGAAGGATTGATCAAAACGCCGCATGTACCCGACCTGCACCAGTGGTTGGCCCAGTTCCGACTCGGCATCCACGATTCGCAGGCACGACTCGGCCGTAGGCGCGAGCGGCTTTTCGCACAAGACGGGCTTCCTCGACGCCAGGCATGCAAGGACGAATTCTTCGTGAGAGTCATCGGGCGAAGCGACGATTACCGCATCGACGGAGGGGTCCTGGATGAGATCGATTGGGGTGCGATGCGTGAGGCGAGGACCATCATCGCGGGGTTTACGACTGGCCACCGCAACCACTTCGGCGCCGGGGATGGTCTCATTGATCGTGCGGATGAAGTATTTCCCCATCATGCCAGCACCGACGACACCGACTCGAATCACAATTCAGCTACCACCTGAAGCCGGCAGCGCTCCAGCGCTTGTCACAAGCATCCAAGGTCGTCTTGCACAGTATGGACAGCAATTTGGACGCTTCCAGAGAATGATGCATTGCCCAAGTAGGCAATCTCCGACTTCAACTGGCAGGTTGACCACGCGGGACTGCCGGCAGCAAACTGGAGAGGGCCGCCCGCTCCTCGGGGGTTAACCGCCAGCCCCCCGCCCGGAGATTCTGGTTCAGTTGTTGTTCGGTGCTCGCGCTGACGATCACTGAACTCAGGATCGGCTCACTCAGCAGGTATGCGAATGACAGCTCGAGTATCGAGTGCCCGCGGTCGGCAGCGAACCTGGTCAGCTTGGCGAGCTGACTGAAATTCGTGGCAGTCATTATGTCTGCGGCCCGCTTACTCGCTGGCAGCCGAGCACCCACGGCATCGGAGCCATCTGCAAACTTGCCGGTCAGGAAACCGTACGCCAGCGGCCTGGCGGCGATCAGTCCAATCCCAAGATGACGTATCGCTGGAAGTAAGTTCGATTCCAGTTCGCGCTCCAGTAGGTTCCAGACGTATTGGGCCGATACCGGCCGAGGCCAATGCTGCTCTTGAGCAGTCCAATCGGCATCGATAAGCTCCCAGGCGGCGAAATTGCTAGTCCCAAACATCCGGATCTTTCCCGCCTGCAAGAGATCACCAAGAGCAGCCAGCGTTTCCGCGATTGGTGTCCTGGGATCTGGCATATGCACCTGATAAAGGTCGATCCAGTCGGTCTGCAACCGACGCAGGCTTTCGTCGACCGCTTCGAGAATCCAGCGCCGAGACGCTCCTTGACGGAGCTCGTTGCCATCTTGTGGATGGCCGACTTTCGTGGCGATGACCACCTGGTTGCGGTAGGGTCGGAGGGCCCGGCCCAGAAATTGCTCCGAGGTGCCGGCACCATATGTGTCCGCCGTGTCGAAGAAGGTGACGCCTGACTCGATGGCGGCGACAACTACGGCCTGCGACTGACTCTCGTCCAACCGTGTGCCAAAGTTGTTGGTCCCCAGTCCAAGCTCTGAAACCACGACTCCTGACCGGCCAAGCGGTCTGTTTTCCAACAGTGCCATCACTTGCTATCGAATCGGCCAGACAGACGACGCAAATACTCAGCTACTCCGGCGTAGTCCGCTTCACCGCCAATAGCGGTTCTCGCCTCAGTGACCATTTCCAGATTGATCTTGGACTGGGGAGCCGGCGTACCGATGGCGGCCGCAAACCTCGAGACCAGCCTCAGATCTTTCTCCGCCAACTGCAGAGTGAACGCGACGGGCGTCGTATCCGGTTCAAGAAACGCGTCGCGCTTGATCGCTAGCAAAGGTGCACCGACTGCGCTGGCCATGAGAATCTCATATGCGTTCTCGCGGCTTATTCCGGCACGTTCGGCCATGACGAGCGCCTCTGATAAGGCCTCATTGAGGCCGTAGATCACCACCTGGTGGGCCAATTTCATGGCCGCGCCAGTCCCGATCGGACCAACATGAAAGACGTTCTTAGCCAGCATGTCGAATAGTGGCCGAACTCTGAGAAAGTCTCGATCTAGACCGCCGACCATGATCGCGGTCATCGCTCCAGTCGCTGCCGCTTTGGGATTGCCGGACACAGGGGCGTCCAGGGCAGCGGCTCCGCGCGCACGGATCGAGGCTTCGAGAGAAATCATGGTCGATGGCAGAACCGTGCTCATATCGACGGCCACCGTTCCAGGTCGGATGCCCGCCATGACACCCTCTGGGCCCCGGTACAGCTCATCAACCGCCTGATCGTCGGGCACGCTGCTGATGCAAATGTCGGCGGCTCTCATTGCTTCAGCCGCTGTCGGCCACGCGACGGCGCCTATTTCGTTGGCGAGAAGCCTTGCAGTATCGTGTCGAACGTCGAACAAATGAAGTCGGACGCCATGGCGGGCGAGAGTCTGGGCGAATCCCGAGCCCATTCGTCCGGTCCCGAGAACCGCAACCTGGTATGAGCTTGTCGTCGGCGTCATCTAAGCCTTGTTAGTCAGAAGGGCCAATTGTCCAGCTCCAAGGCAAACAATCTAAGCAGGCGTCCGGTCCAACAGTTGTCTTAGGCGGCAATCCTCCGATCCGAAAGCAGAACTATGGTGCGCTACCAGGGCGCGCCCGTTCATGAAAGCAGTGACGGCGCCCCCTGGAAGGAGTGAGGGAGTCAACCGGGAGCTCATCGGCGTCGCGATGGTGCTGGGGTCCGCAACCTCCTACGGGATCACCCCCATTCTGGCAAAGCTGGCCTACGCGGTTGGACTAGGGACCCAGCAGATTCTTGCAATTCGTTTCTCCCTAGCCGCCGTTGGCATGGTGGCCGTCGCCGTGGCAGTCGGTCAAAACCCGTTCAAGGTTGCGCCGGCCCGCTTGGTAAAGGTCGCCGGCATTGGGATCTTTGCTTACACGGCTCAGTCGTTGACTTTCTTCCTTGCTTTGCGCACTCTGCCGGCCTCGCTGGTGGCGCTCATCTCGTACACGTACCCCACATTGGTGGTGCTCTTCGGTTGGCTGTTTGGCGGGCAGGCTGTGAGATTACTTCACGCAATGGCGCTTGTCGGAAGCGTGACCGGTGTTGCCCTCTTGCTCGGAGGGTTCACCTTTACTGGTGGTTGGGGCTTGATCTTTGCCTTTGCGAATCCGGTGGCATGCACTGCTTACATGCTGATTGGAGAGCGCGTCATGGACAAAGCCCTGGCCGTCCAGACTAGCGCGACGATTGTTTGCGGAGCCGCACTTGGATTCGGGGTACTCGCAATCGGTACGGGTGAGGCTCGTCTTCCTGAGACAGCTACGGGTTGGGGGATTATCGTCGCCATGGTTGTCGTTCCAACCATGCTCGGGGTGTCCTTGATGTTGGCAGCGTTGCCCAGGATTGGAGCGGCTCGTGCTGCAGTGCTGAGCACGTGGGAGCCCGTGGTAACCGTTTGCCTGGCAGCAGTGATACTTGGTGATCGACTCGCGCCGTGGCAGCTTGCTGGCGGAGTCCTGTTGGTTGCAACTGCGATAACGTTGCAGTTTGGCCACGGCAAGCAGGTGCCGGTTGTCGAGCATTAAGCTCTGCCGCGGGCGTTGCGCGGTTTGTCGGCGTCGGCAACAGACCGGTCTGCGATCGTAATTAGTGTGGTTGCGAGCCACCGTGAGAACTGAGACCAAAGGCACCCCGCCCCTGCGCCTCGCTCAAGTGAGCCTGGACTGACACTCGCGGTGGGAGCGCAAAGCGACCAATCGGCCATGACCGGAGGCGAGATTCTGGTCCGTAGCCTGAAGGCTCTTGGGGCCGAGTTTATTTTCGGCGTGCCCGGCGGCCAGACTCTCGCCATCATCGAAGCGATCGAACGAGTTCAACAGCCCAGATTCGTTATGGCCCATCACGAGTCGGCTGCCGCGACCATGGCCGATGCCTACGGACGACTCACGCGGCGACCAGGCGTGTGCCTCGGGACCACCGGACCAGGAGCCACCAACTTGCTTACAGGAGTCGGTGGAGCGTTTCGGGACTCGAGCCCAGTATTGGTTCTGACATGCAATAACTTCAATGCTGACCTCGAGCGAGACGACACCCAAGCCGCGGACCATACACGCATATTCGAGCCTCTCACCAAGCGCACATGGCTTGTGACTGAGCCTTCGGTTATCGGACAGGTGGTCCAAGAGGCCTACATCAACGCAGTTAATGGCTGCCCGGGTCCGGTCTTGATCGATCTATCGCGCACTGCCCTTGAGTCGAAGATCCCGACGCCCGCTATCACTGACCCAGCTCCTTTGCTGAATTCGGTCAGGCAGCGGCCGCAAGGTGATGAACAGCTGGTCGAGAAAGCTGCTGCGGCGCTGCTGAAGGCAGAACACCCGGTGCTGTGGATTGGGAATGGCGTCCAACTTTCCGAAGCGACAGCAGATGCGCTTTCGCTTGCGGAAAAACTGCACATGCCGGCGATGACGACGTTTAACTCGATCAGTGCATTGCCCTCATCTCATCCTCTCGTTTTCGGGCCTCGGAGCCGAATGGGGACCGCGCTGACGGCTCACGTCCTGGCCGAGTCTGACCTGGTTTTGGCCGTCGGCAACAGCTTGAATGCGGTCTCAACCGCTCGGTGGCGAACGCCGATGCCACCAACGATCATCCAGGTCGATGTCGACCCGGCGACACTCGGCCGCTACTACCCAGATCGCACACTGGGAATCGTCGGCGACGCCAACCGGGTCATCTGTCAATTGCTCGATGCAATAAGGAGCGTCAAGCAGCCCAATGGCGCCCGCAAGGCTTGGGTTCGCGATCTTCAGACACGAAGAGAGGCCTTCCTTGAACGCGTCCGGTCGTGGCCCCGGCAGAACCCCTCCCCGCAGGGCACGGTGCACCCAATTGATCTCGTCTTGACAGTCAGAGAGGAGTCACCCGACGACTCGATGCTCGTAGTGGACGCCGGCAACGCCGGCGTTTGGTCGCACCTCTGGGAGGTGCGGAAGACAGACCGGTATATGAAACCCGTCGGGTTCGGCAATATGGGCTTTGGTGTCCCGGCGGCGGTTGCCGCCAAGCTGCTGCTGCGCGATTCACCGGTGTACGTGCTGGTTGGTGATGGTTCACTCGGGATGACTCTGGCCGAGATCGAAACCCTCGTCCGAGAACATCTCGATGTTTGTGTGGTCGTGTTGAATGACGGCGGATACGGCAATATCCGGCAGGAACAGATCTACTTCTACGACAAGGCTGGCATCGGAACCGACTTCGGGCCAATCGACTATGCCGCGATCGCTCGGGCTTGCGGACTGCATAGTGCCACGGTCGGAAGCGTCGAGGAATTCCGCCAAGCCCTCAGGAACTATCGCGCGACCCCGAAACCAACTCTGATCGACGTGCAACTTGACCGTGAGCCGAACGTCTGGACATTTCCGCTACTTGCCAGCTAGTCAGACCCACGATTGGACCCTTCGCGCTAACCCCACTTACTCCTCGCAGTGACCGTGCCAGATCATCTGGGATCGCAGCCAACAAACGACCAATCAATCCCAGCTGAGCATAAGTCGCTCCTCTCGACCATGGATATCGAGGAGCTCCGCCGGCGAGAGTTTCCCATCACACGCACCTGGAGTTATCTCAACCATTCCGGCCGCGGTCCTCTGCCTGTAAGCCACCTTTCGGCGGTCGAGGCCGCGTTACGCGCTCAAGCCGAGGATCCGTACGTTGAGTCGTATGCGTCGACCATTGAGAAACTTAACGAGGCACGGGGCAAGGCAGCTCGCCTGATGCACTGTGAGGCAGCCGACGTCGCTTTCCTAGGTAATACAGCCCAGGGCCTGAACCTGGTCGCTCAAGGATTGGACTGGCGAGTCGGCGACCAAGTAGTCACCCTCGCCAACGAGTTTCCGAACGTCGTTGTTCCTTGGGTCAATCTGGCGGACAAGGGAGTGAAGATTGAGTTCGTTCCCTGGCGTGAGTCTCGAGTGGATGTCGACGACCTAATAAGCGCGATTGGTCCTCGTACCCGAGTGGTGGCCCTGTCGTTGGTGAATTTCAGACACGGCTTCAGATTTCCAGCTGAAGAGATCCGCGACTTCTGCCGTCAGCGCGGAGTCTGGATAGTGCTGGACGGTATTCATGCTCTTGGGGCGCTTGAGCTCGATGCCCTCAAATTGGGGGCCGATGTCTTGATTGCGCACAGCTACAAGTATCTCCTCGGAGGCTTCGGCATCTCGATTTGCTATTGCTCACCTCGCACAAGGCAGGAGCTTCGGGTGCCCAACCCGGGATGGTTCAGTCGTTCTGACGTCACCGATGTCGGCGGACTCTTCGACTACTTTGCGCCATTCTCCTCAGACGCCCACAGATTCGAGTCGAGTACTCCATCCCTCACCGGACTCCACGGCCTGTGTGCCAGCCTGAACCTGCTCCTTGACTACGATCAGCGAGAGCGAGAGAAAAGGCTACTCGGCCTCGGTGAGTACTTACGGCGAAGCTTCGATGCTAAGGGATGGCGCGTTACCAGCTCGGCCAGATCATCGGAGCGGTCGGGCATCGTAACCGCAGAGCTAAAGGAGGTGACCGACGAGAGACTCATACAGGCACTGTCGGCCCGTCGGGTCGCAGCTGCAGTCCGCGACGGTCTGCTGATTGTGTCACCGCACTTCTACAACACGACTGATGACTGCGACCGCCTATTCCAGTGTCTGGACGATGTCGCCGGCCGTAGGTAGGCGCGAGCTTGGAGCAGAGCCGCAAATCAACGTTTCATCCGAAAGGAAGGAGGGCCAATGATCACCTCTCGCAACCCAAGCACAGTCCACGTGCCGGTCGGCGGATATGTTCATCAGATAGAGGTACAACCTCCGGCGCGGTGGCTCGTCGTCGCGGGACAGGTCGGCAAGAGACTCGATGATTCCGTCCCTGAGGATCCGATCGAGCAGATCGCGGTCGCCCTCGACAATATCGGGCGCAACCTGGTGGCCGCCGAGATGGAGATCACAGACTTGATCAAGTTGAACTGGTTCCTAGTCGGCGAAATCGATGCGCAGCGCCGCGTCGAAACGATCGCAGCTTGGCTTAAAGGGCATGTGCCATGCTCAACGCTCTTGTATGTCGCTGCGTTGGCCCGACCTGTCTACCGCGTGGAGGTCGACGCCTGGGCCGCAAAGGCAGTTAGGTGACCTGGGCCCGCTGTTGGATTGCGGAGCAACGTAGCACGCACTGTGGACGCCTGATTAAGCGCTCTCAGCAGCGTCAACTGCCCGACTTCGCCAACTCGGGCCCTCGCAGTGCCTGCCGAGACTGCTCCACGAAGTCGAAGCCGACCAGATCGATCCATTGTTCGCGAATTGACGGAACAATAACGTGCTCATTGTGGAGTTGCATGCCATCGATCTCCGATACGTGCACTATCGCAACGGTCGTCCCACATAGCAGAACCTCGTCCGCGTTGAGGAGATCAAAAAGCATCAGAGGGCGCTCCTCGATTGGGATCTTCAGTCCGCGGCAGATGTCGCTTGTAGTTTGCAGGCTGACACTGTCGAGTCGGCTCCATCGTGGTGGGACCACGAGGTGTCCAGCTTCAACGATCGCGATAGCGGCAGCGGTGGCCTCTGCAATGAATCCCTGATTGTCGAACGTTATGGCCCACGTACCCGAACCGCTTCGGCCTTGTTTACGCTCGGCGCGAGCATTAGCAAGGCGACTGATAGCCTTGACCCTCGGATCTGTAGCCATGAACGGACTCTGGACCATCAATGAGGGAACCAAGCGGGCCCCTCTCGTGTAAAGGTCGCCCCCGAATACCTTTTTGAAGGGGATTCCATAAGGCGCGACCGTAACGGTCGGCGCTCCACGCTCAAGAAGCTCGGGGCCTCTGCCGCCTGTGACAATCGTTCTTACAAAGACGTCACCGGCAGACATGATCTCGTCGTGATTCCGCTGAATGAGCTGTGGCCATACAGCGGCGACCTGCTCAATGACGGGCTGGGGGTCAATCTCGAGAAATCGAAGGGACCTGCGTAGTCGCTTGAGATGCTTTTCCAGAATTGAGGGGGCGGGTTGCCCACCGAATGTTCGCCACCCCTCGAAGACACCCTCGCCCACTGTGAAACCTCGGTCCCAGATCGAAATCGTCGCTTCCGCTTCCGGGACAAACTTTCCGTTCACGTACGCCAGCATTTAAGCCATCTCCTTCAATTGCTCAGAGGTTCTCCTCGACGCCGCTCCGATCTCTGGGACCGGATGGCATAGCGTTCGCGCCCGAGGAGCCCGAGTTCATGCTCCCAGACCGCCCAAGGGCACAATGTCCCGCATGGTCAGTAACCCGGCCCGTGCGTTTCGCACGGTAGGGATTATGTTTGTGACTATCGCCGCCGTGGCTAGGTCTCCGTTCAGGCCACCAAGGATGCTTGAGAGAATGGGTGGTTCGCCATCAATCCGAATTTCATCTATGTTCGCAGCTTTACTGAACATCGCCATTTCGTACCGAATCACAGGACGGCCTCGCCAAGTTGCGACCCCGGTCTGGCGAAGGCCGATAACCGTTCCATCGTCGGGCACCTTGTTGCCCGGCTGATCCCTCTCGGAAGCCATTACCGGATCGACGTGCTCTTCCCAGGTATCAATGGCCCAGCCGAGGCCGGCTGCCAACAGTTGTGCGGATTGGAGGAGGCCAACGTGACCTACTCTGCCGGCAGCGACGAGCTCATGGAACTTCCCCGGGCTAAGTCCCATGCCGGTCTTCCGCTGCAAGGGAGCGCGCCTCTCATCCGTGTCCACACTTCGCCGGACGGTCACCTGGCGCACCAATAGGGTGGCCGCACTCAAAACGAGTGGCAGCGTATCGAGCACATAGCCAGGGTTGACACCGGTCCCTAGCACCGAGCAATTGACAAGCTTGGCGAGCTTGTCGATGGACTCGGCGGTACTGCGCCAAGACCACGGTTCGCTCAATTCCTCACACGTCGATACGACGTTCCAGCCTAGATCGAGAAGGGCGCGGACTTGGGGAAGGACACTCTCCAATGTGGATGCTGTGCAGAGCACGGCCACGCCGCCCGGGACGCCTGAGGGAAGATCTTCAACCGCATGTACAACATTGACCCCGGCCTTCAGTTCGCGAGCCAGAATTCCGACATCACGGCCGACCTTGTCGATATCAATGTCTACCGCACCCACCACCCGATAGCGGGGATCCGCGAGCACGGCTCTTGCGATTGACATGCCTATTGGCCCGAGTCCTACGATGACGACCTCGATTTCCGCTATCGCGTTTCTGTCCTCATCGCGTTCACAGTATTTCGAGCCAGATGAACAGGTAGCGACGCTAGCCCTAAGTCAGTGACAGGCAATTGCCGCCCCCGGCAACTGTGGATTGATGCCTGGAGTTCATTGCCCTAGGTCGCACCGTACTGTGGGTCAGATGTCACTCGGCGACCCAGGCTTCTCAGTATTGCATTGGCTGCGTTGTGCCCGGGCGCTCCCGTCACCTCTCCACCAGGATGAGTTCCGGAACCACAGAGAAAAAGGCCGCGCAGTGGGGTCGAGTACCCCATCCCCATGATTTGCCGGTCGCCGAGAAACTGACCGGATCGGTGGTCAGTGTGGTGAATGTTCCCATGCGTCAACCCGACGCGACTAGCCACGTCTTCAGGAGTGAACAGGATCCACTCGATAAGATCGCGCCGAAAATTAGGTATGTACTCCGCGATCCCGTCGATCAGCGCTTGGGCGACCTGGGGCTTACGCTCCGACCAGGCGCCGTCGGCTAGCGAGACCGGGGCATAGCGGATGTAGGCAGATACACACTGGTGGGGTTGATTGGTCAACGTTTGATCAAAGTTGCTGGGAAGATGCAGATAGACGATTGGGTCGTCCACGGGTTGACGCGCGATGAGCGATTCGCGGGCGCGAGCGAACCGCTCCAGAGTCGGTCCCAATGCCAGTTGGCCAAGTAGCGGTATCTGCTCGCCCTGAAAATAGCGCGAGACATCCGGTCCACGTCGCATCACGGCGTGGAATTTCAGACAAGCTGCCTCGGTGGTTAGAGCGTTGATAGCGGCCACATACGTGGCCAGCTCATCGATGTCGGCCAGGTGCTCACGGGCGAGTCGCTTTGGATCTGCATTTGAAATTACGGTGGAGGCCCTTATCTCCCTCCCATCATCTAGCGCGACTCCGCATACTCCGCTGTCGTCGAGGAGCAGGCGGGCGACATTGGAATTGACCTGGATATCCACGCCAGCGTTTGAGGCGGCTGCAGCCATTAATTTCGTTAGCTTTCCCATGCCGCCTTCGACGAAGGCTGAAACGGCACCGTCCTGATGGAAGTACGTCTCAATCCATGCGCTTCCAGGGGCCCATGGATCAATGACGTCGTCGACACTTATCAGAGAACCCTGGACGCGGGGATCGGAAAAATACTCGGTGCAGAGTTCAGCAATCGACATATTGAGGAGTTTCTCCAGTGCGGCTGTCTCACCATGCCGGCTGGCGTACGCGTAAAGCTCTTCGCGGCTGGGCGGGGCGCTGAGGAAATGGGCGTGGGCGACATCCGCACCTTGCCGCCATAGCTCTTGCCACTGGAGGAATCGGTTGGAGTCGCTAGGACTCAAGCGCGCGATCTCACTTTTGGTTCGATCGTCATCTAGCCATCGAGTCAGATGAGTGCCATCCGCATTAAGGACCACCTTCCCAGGATCAAGTGGGAATAGGACTAGTCCACGTCGGACTAGTTCCATGTCGTTGACGATCCTGTCTTGCAGTTTCCAGCAGACCCCCGCGCAGGTCGAAAAACGATATCCAGGGATCAACTCTTCAGTTATGCACGCGCCTCCGACTTGGCTCCGAGCCTCGAGCACGGCCACTCTGAGACCAGCGTTAGCTAGGTAGAAGGCGCAGACAAGCCCGTTGTGTCCAGCGCCGATTAAGAGGGCGTCGTACTTGGTCTGAGTACGCAAGAGCGACAAGTCTGGTCCCTTTTGGAATTTCCTTCTAGGCCCTCGAAATCTACGGAGCAAGACGGGAGTCGGGTTGCTGTGGTCGGCAACTCAGGGCGGTGACGGCTGGCCTATGGTTCGATCGGCGCGGCTGCTTTGGGTTTAGCGCGCTCTTGGGCGACCCAGCTTCAAATGACTCCTGCAAGGAGGGAGAGGTGATGACAGGAAGGGGGTTGCGGCTATTCCAGCTAGTCGGCATTGCTGCCACAGCTGCCCTGCTCCTAACCGCGTGCAACGGCGGTTCGACTTCGGTCGGAACGGCTCTGGCGGCAGACCAAACGGTCAAAATGCCGCTCCTCGGCGACGTGGACACGCTTGACCCAGCCGTTACGGGGGCAGAGACCGACACCGAGCTCAACCAAAACATGTTCGACGGCTTGGTTGCGGATGACACGAAGCTCAACGTTGTCCCAGACATCGCGACCAAGTTGCCGGACGTGTCTGGGGACGGACTGACATACACGTTCACGTTGCGCCAGGACGTGAAGTTCTGGAACGGAGACAAAGTTACGTCCCAAGACGTTCTCTATTCGTTTAACCGCGCCGCTGCGCTGCAGGGAGGTAGCGCCTACTTCCTCAGCTCAATCGTCGGCTACAACAAGGTATCCAAGAACACCAAGGGTGGAGCTGCCCTCGAACAGTTGCTGGAGGCAAAAGACCCCTCGGTTTGGATGACTGGCATGACAGCGCCGGACGCCTACACAGTGAAGATTCAACTGGCCACCCCAGCCGGTTGGTTCCTGCCGGCAATTGCGGCGCCAGGGCAGATTGGGGACATAGTCGACCAGAATGCCGTCAAGCAGAACCCTGACAACTGGTGGGCAGACCCAGCTACCTCTGTTGGAACTGGGCCGTACAAGTTGACTGCGCGTACCCCGAAGGTTTCCATGGAATTCACGGCAGTCGATAACTGGTGGGGATCGCCACAGCCAACCGTAAAGAAGGTGCACCTTGACATCCTTCCGGATGCAGCAACAGCGATCGCGAAGTACGAGCAGGGTGGGTACGACGCCTATGGCTTCGGTGGATACAGCAGTGCGCCGATTGCGGACCTGCTGCGCATACAGGGAACGCCAAACGAAAAGGCTCAGCTCGTTATCCAGCCCAAGGTCAGGACGACGTGGGTTAACTTCAATCTGACCGCCGACTCGTTTCGCACCGGAAAGAGTCCATTCACATTGGCAGCCGGCCAGTCCGGGCATGACCTGCGCAAGGCCTTCGATCTTGCGGTCGACAAGCAGCAACTAGTCAAGATTGTGTGTGGCAATGGCCTGCTGTGCGCCGCGGCCACTGGCGGACTGATCACCCCTGGACTACTCGGATATCTGGGCCCCGATACCGATCCCTTGGCGAAATTCGATCCGGTACAAGCCAAGCAGCTTCTCCAGTCGGGCGACCCTGATGGCAGCAAGACCAAAAACCTGACGTATTACTACGATGCCAATAACGACCCGCTGTTCGTTGCATCCGCGACTTTTCTGCAAGACCAATGGCAGACGAATCTCGGCGTTCATGTCAATCTTCAAGCTGTCAATCACGAGACGTTCATGGCGACTCGTGGTGGCGGCGGCTACGGGTTTGCCCGAGGTGGCTGGCTGGCCGACTACAACTCTCCACAGGACTGGTACGACGGAGGCTTCGGCAAAGCAGCTGGTTGTCCGGACATTACATCCTGCGCCAGCGGGTATACGTCAAGTGCCTTCGACCAGTTGGCGGCACAAGCAGATGTCTTGCCGACTGATCAGGCTCTGCCGATCTACAAGCAGATGGCCGAAATGCTTATTACCGATGTTGCCTACATTCCGCTGATGTACCACAACAGCGCGATTCTTATTAAGCCGTACATCAAGGGCGCCGGCAGAAACGCGTTCTACGACTACTACTGGAACTACTGGCAGGTCCTCTCGCACTGATAGCTGGGATTGAGGAGGGCGCTGGCGTCAAGCCGGCGCCCTCCTCGCGTTTATCCGAGAATCTGGGTTGACCATGTCTCATCGCCGGGTGCTGATCTACGTGTTCCAGCGCCTGGCACTGATCAGCTTCACGGTGATTTCTGTATCCACCGTCGTTTTCCTTGCCATCCATCGCATTCCGGGAAATGCGCTCTTCAGCGAAAGGCTCCGCGGCGAGGCCTATCAGGCCCGACTCCATTACTACCACCTAGATTTGCCTCTCATCGTGCAATACCGCGACTTCATGACTGGCCTGTTCCTCCACGGTGACCTAGGCGAGTCTCTGGTAAACAAGGGCGTAAAGATCACACCCCTGGTTACCAGAGAGTTGACCGTAAGCACTGAGGTGGGGTTGTGCGCCCTAGTGTTCACGATCGGCCTTGGAATGCTTCTTGGCATCCTCGCCGCCGTGAACCAAAACACGTGGGTTGACTACGTGCTCTCGCTCACCGCGGTGATCGGCTATAGCCTTCCCAACTTTGTAATTGCGACGCTGCTGCTTCTTGTGTTCGCAATATGGCTAGCGAATGTCACTGGCGGCACGTTCTATTACGAGATTGGTTGGGACGGCACATACGGAACGCCGGGACAAATCTGGATTCCCGCCTTCGCACTTGGATTCCCGTACGCCAGCATCGTGGCGCGTCTTACTCGTGCAAGCATGCTGGAGGTTCTCGGCGCTGACTATGTTCGAACTGCACGTGCAAAGGGCTTACGCGAACGGGTGGTGCTCGTCCGCCATGCCTTGCGCAATGCGCTGATCCCCGTTACAACAATCCTAGGTCCCCTGGTCGTTGGCATCCTGACCGGGAGCGTGATCATCGAGAACATCTTCGGCATTCCTGGCCTCGGTAAGGAATTTGCTACGAGCATTCTGCAGCGTGACTACAACATCGTCGTAGGTGTTTTCACGATGTATGCGGCTCTTGTTGGATTGGCTAACTTGGGGGTCGACCTCCTTTACCTGGTTATTGATCCCCGAATCCGACTCTAGTGGGCGCACCATCTCCAACCGTCCCGCCGGCTGAACCCGAGCCGGAGCAAGCAAGTCTGTGGGCTCATGCCTGGCGACGCCTCCGACACAACCGGTTGGCTCAGATTGCCAGTTTCTATCTGATCTTTATTTCCGGAGTTGCAATTCTTGCAATCTTCTATACCCCTTACCGAATGTCGGCAGTGGGAGTTGCAGTCCCGTACGCACCTCCCTCAGCCACCAACCTCCTGGGTGCGGACGAGCTTGGTCGCGACATTCTGAGCCGGGTAATGGTTGGCGCCCAAGTCTCACTGATAGTTGGCGTCGGCACTCAGCTGCTGATCGTGTTTGTAGGAGTGACGGTCGGGCTCGTTGCAGGTTATTACGGCGGCTGGCTAGATTCACTGGTCTCGCTGCTAATCAGCGTCTTCTATGGCGTACCCGACTTGTTGTTGGCGCTGCTCTTGGTGTTTCTGCTGGGGCCTAGTCTCACGAACATCATCGTCGCTCTGTTGGCGACTCGCTGGATGGATATGGCCCGTCTCGCCCGCGGGCAGACATTGAGTTTCCGTGAACGGGAGTTTGTAGAAGCGGCCCGGGCTAGCGGAGCGCGCTCGTTCAAGATCATATTCGGTCACATCCTGCCGAATGCCCTAGGCCCGATCATTGTCCAGGCTACTTTCGGTGTTCCGGCCGCGATTCTCTTCGAGGCATTCCTCAGTTTTCTGGGAGTCGGTGTCCAGCAGCCGACACCATCGTGGGGCTCAATGGCAAAAGAAGGCATCGACGCAATTCGGTTCGCACCGCACATGGTCATTGCTCCATCGATCGCCCTGTCCTTAACCCTGATGGCGTTCAACTTTCTAGGGGACGGACTTCGCGATGCGCTGGATCCGCGTTCTAGACGGTGAGCCTCATATTGATTGATTTCGGCGCAACCTTAGGAGAGCGCTGCCCCAGGACAGCGAACCGGGCAGTACGAGCGTCGCGCCGATTCGCTCCTTCAGATTGTGAACTGCGCCAGAAAAGACGTCACGTGGCTGTACAACCCCGTTGCAACAGCTACTCCTACTCCCGCGACTAGCAGGCCCATGATCCGCTGGGCTCGCGCCCCCATTCGACTGAGCCGTCTAGTTGCGTTCGGAAAGGATGCCCACGCCAGCGCTGCTGCAATGAATGGAAGGCCCAGGCCGAGGGAATATGCCCCAAGAAGGATCGCACCGTCCACTGCATGGCCGGCGACTGCAGCCAACGCTAGAGCTGAACCCAGAAGAGGACCGACACAGGGAGTCCAGCCGATCCCAAACACGATGCCAAATGGAAGTGCGGCCCCCAGGCCGAATCCACGCATTCGCTCGCTAGCAAACTGTCGGAAAGCGCCTCCCACTCCCGGAATCGGAACAATCCCGGCTAGTGCGACACCGAATAGGGCAATCAGAATCCCACCCAGCACTTGCACAACGTTGCTCACGCCGTGAACGGCATGCCCTATCCCGCCGGCGGCAACTCCGAGCGCAACGAATACGATTGCAAAGCCCAACACAAACAGCGCCGTCCCGAGGAGAAGCCGTCCTCGCGAAGCATTGCGATCTGTCGAGTCGCTTAGGTCGAGGCTTGTCAAACCGGCGGCATAAGCCAAATAGGCTGGGACGAGTGGCAGAGTGCATGGAGCGGCAAACGAGACCAGTCCAGCCGCGAAGGTAGTTGCTAGAGCCAAAAAGTCTGGCACTGGCTACTCGAAGTTCAGGGTGTAGATGCGAAATCCAGCTGCGACGCTCAGATCAAGCACGTGTTGGCGATCGCCCACGCCCGTTAAGACGTGGTAGAGGTCACTTCTGACGACTAGGAGTGTTCCTTGCGATCCTACTTCCGGTCCCAATTGGGCCGACTGGACCGACTCGCCATCGATCATCACACTTACTGGCACCGGCGACGCACCTGCCGGCGCAGCGACGACGTACACGTCATGGGCCCTGAAGCGAATGCGGAGATGTCCGGCTGTGACGGCTTCGAGGTACTCAAGGTGGTCGGCCCACGTACCGACGAGCTGGATGGTGCCTGGATCTCGCGGAAACCCGGGATCAGGGTAAAAGGTCGCAGCGAATGGCTGACCGTATTGCTCCGGCATTTCCAGTTGCCCCCTGCTGCTGCCGGCATATGTTTCCGGAGTCACGCTAAAACTGTTCGGCGTTGGGCTCCCTACTGAGATCGGCGATGCCGAACCCAATAGCGAAACTATGGCGAGCTCGGTGCGAGCGTAGTCCCCTTCGCCTACGTGCTCATACGCGACCCGACCGTCTTTGTCGACAAGGTATTCAGCTGGCCAGTACTGATTTTCCCACGCATTCCAAGTCTCCATGTTCGGGTCGAGCGCTACGGGCCACGTCACGCCTTGCCTGTTAACCGCGCTTGCAACGTTTGATGTGGACTTTTCAAAATCGAATTCTGGTGAGTGGACACCAATGATGACTAGGCCGAACGTGGAGTAGCGACTACTCAGCGATCGCAGATGAGGAAAGGTGTTGACACAGTTGATGCATGAATACGTCCAGAAGTCAATCAAGACCACCCTGCCACGTAGGGTTGCCATGGTCAGTGGGCTTGAGTTCAGCCAACCCTGCAAGCCAACGAACTCGGGCGCGATCCGACGCTGATCCATCGGGATGAGGTCGGGATCGCGAGTCGAGGACGTCGCTCCTAACGGACTGTTGAAACCACCGCCGAGACTTGAACCTGCAACTGCAACCGCGGCGACTATTAGGGCAGCGACCGAGAGCAGGCCCCATCGATAGCGGTTCATTTTCGGGAAGGCTGGCATCTTCATGAACGGTCGTCGTTTGCGGGGAGGCTAGACGTAGTCTCCTAACGTGACCCGTCGAAGCATGCTCGTCGAACTGCTAACAATGGTGATCCTCATCGCGGCTCAGAGCCGCCTGCGCTTTGGATGGTGCTTAAGGCCTGCGCATCACAGTCTATAAAGGACGCGCGCGCGATACCAGATGAGGCTGCGAACATTGGTTTGCGTGCCCGGCTCGGCAGTGTATGTCTACGGCGGCAGTCGCGCGCAACTGATACGTCCACTGTATGTCGCCGGATCCACCGGTTGTTGCCGCCCGCGGCAACAGTGCCGAGCCGTCGCGGGCCCTATCGTCGCGTCGGCAGGAGTTAGAGGAACGCAATCGACCAAAGCGCCTCGAGAGTCGGCCGAATAGACCTATTCGAACTCTACGGTTGCCGAGGTCCTCGAGACCGTGCGTGTGTGGTCATGGTGGCCAGGATCAGCACGGACTCTGGCGCAGGGATGCCGTCGTGCACAACATAGGGCAGGCTGACAACTGTGATCCGTCATTCGTATCCAGCGGCTTGGATGAGAACTGAGGGCGATTACGGCGCCGGCTAGGTTGAGTTTCTTGAGGCGAAACGACGAACTAGTCCGGGTTTTGGTCGCCCTTGGGCCAGGCTGGTTTGGCTGGACCGCAAGTCAAGCCCTGATTGGTTGGTTAGTGTTTGCGGCCTCTGGCTCGCCAGCACTTGTAGGTCTGGCGTTCGCACTTCGATTTCTGCCATTTACTCTTGCTGGATTGCCGGCCGGAACGCTCAGCGATCATTTCGGCCGCCTGCGGCTGCTTCGAACGACTAACGCGATAGCAGCGATAGTCGCACTGCTAATCGCCGTGTTCGTAAGCACGCGCCTAGCCCCTGTGGCGGTCCTTCTTGGCGCCTCTGTCTGTTTGGGGGTCGTCGATTCAATACGCATCGTGACCGGCACGAACCTCGTTTACGACGTCTCTGGACCGATTGGCGCAACTCGCGCCATTGCCGCTTCCAACCTGGTTGCAGGCATCGGTTCGGCGCTGGGCGGCGTATTTGCAGGGGTCACGTTGAGCCGACCAGGGCCAGCAGTCACCGCCGTGGCGGTCGGCCTCGCTTATGCATCCAGCGTTCTGCTGTTGCGCAGAGTCCCGGAGGTATCGACGGAACCGAGGGAAACTGAGGAATCGTTCATGCACGCAGCTCGGCAAGGACTCAGGTTGGTCAGAACGTTCCCTGTTGTAGGGCTGCTAATCACCCTCACGCTTGTTATCGAGGTGTTTGCATTCTCGAGTATCGCCCTGGACCCAGTCTTTGCGGGAGCCGTGTTCGGGGCGGGCCCACTTGGGCTCGGCGTGATCCTAACTACGCGGTCGATCGGCCGTATTGTCGGGTCAGCCGCATTAGTGATTGCGCGACTTCATCTGCTGATTGGGCGTCCCTTGTCGATGGCTGTGTGCGCGTTTGGTTTGGCCCTGGCGTTTTATTCAGCGGCTCCGATTCTGGCTATCGGAGTTGGGTTCCTTCTCGTTGCAGGTATCGCAGGCGTCTGGGTCGACGCGCTACTAGTTGCTGCTCTGCAAGGCACAGTTGATCAGGCCACGCGCGGACGAGTCACCGGTCTATGGGTTCTCGCCCTAGGGCTTCAACCGATCGGCCTAATGGAGCTAGCCGGGGTCGCTCAGGCTGTCGGTCCAAGACCTGCCCAGGCCGTAAATGGGATTGTCGTGATTGCCTTCGGTTTGCTGATGCTACTGACTCCGATTGGCCGACGTTTCGAGAATGTTCGACCTTCCAACCGTGCCGCCTGATTCGCATCGAGGCAATTTCACGGCGCGAGCTAATCGGCTCTCATTCGCACGCATGCGAGACTGATATTTGCAACGACCGCCTGCAGACTGCGGGTCGGTCAGAGGACTTCGCCCAACCTCGCAGAATGTGAGTTCGAGCGCTGGCTTCGTCCGGTTTAGGTGCAGGCGCCGTCGGCCTAGATGGGTGGGGCCAACTCCACCACCAATCAATCCATTCGTAGGGTGCACCACCGTCGTCGCGTGAACCTTGGTTAGCGATAGCAAGGGGTTATCGATAGCATGCTGTTCGCCGACAAACAGACGCGCGAGGGCGAGACTTTGGTTCAGCGGCACACACGGGCAATGGGTGTTCTGCGATACGAGAAGGAGAAATCAAATGCAGTTCGAGGGCTCCGTGAGAAGCGTGCTCTATCTGTACCCAAAGAACCGCGACTACGCGGCGATACTCGAATTCATGAATAGCGAACAAGTTCTCGAGCACTCTCGCGAAAGCGGGGGATATCTCGACACCTCACTCAACATCCCGACTTCCGGAGATGGACCAATGATGGTTCTGGGTGTGTGGCGCGAAGAGGCGGACTACCGCCGTTGGCTTGCCAGTCCGGTTCGGGCCGCGATGACTCCAAAGTTATTGCCGTTGCTCGAGCGCCCGCCCGTGGCCGGCGAAACCTACACGGTGGTTCGAGATCTACCGGGATAGTCCCGAGAATTTGGGGGCGCCACTGAAGAAGGTTGGTTAAGGCGTTACCGGCTGGCGCTCCGGGATCTTCACAATGCGCCCATCCTTGAGCACGAAGTCGACGCTGGTTAGGACCGCGACATCAGAAAGCGGATCGCCAACGACCCCGATGAGGTCGCCAAAAGCTCCTGCCTTAATGACACCGACCTTCCCTTCAAGGCCGAGCAGATCAGCCGCTGCAGTGGTCGCCGTGCGGATCGCTTGGATTGGGGACAGGCCCAAAGCGACCTGGTGCTCGAACTCGACGGCTTGATTCATGTAGACCCAGGGGATGCTGCCGCTGCCGGCGTCGGTGCCGAACACGATCTTGACGCCAGCCTCTACGCAGTTCTTGAACGACCGTCCTTGAACCTCCGGGATCCGCTGCCATAGGGGCGGAATGGGGCCAGCGATACCGGCTGCGGTATGAACACTGGTAGTTAGCGTCGGCACGATTGCGATGCCTCGCTTAGCCAGCTGGTCTGCCATCTTGGGGCGGATTGTGTGCGCGTGCTCAATCGACTCGACGCCCGCATCTATTGCCAGCTGAGTTCCCGTTATCGTTGTTGCGTGCGCCGCAACCTTTAGCCCGCGGGCATGCGCTTCGTCAACGATGGCATGGATCTCTTCTTTCGTCCAGTTGGGGCCGGCGTCTATGTAACCGTCCTGTGTAACGCCGCTGCCGTACCCGGCCGTCGCGTACACCTTCAACCAGTCGATGCCGTATGAGGCCTGCTCCCGGACCGCGCGGCGGCATTCGTCGGGGCCATCGCAGTTCTGGACGCCGACCGGAAACTTCCAATCCGGACGGAAATGAATGATCGGGTATGTACCAGTGGGTGTAAGCGCCGGTCCAGCCACCTGCATCCGCGGGCCTTCGATGACGCCCTCATTAACTGCGTCACGGAGGCCAACGTCATCGTACCCGGCGCCCTCAGTTCCGCAATCGCGGATGGTGGTAAAGCCGTGTCGCAACGCAATACGAAGAGCTCGGACCGATCGGGCAATCCGGTGCGACGGATATTCCTGCAGGATCATGTAATGCATGTTGTCCTGGGGGGTCACATCGTGCATGCGATTGCTGTGCAGGAACACGTGAGTGTGCGCATCCACTAGTCCTGGCAGCAGCGTGTGCTCGGGCAAGTCGATGGTCTGATAGCCGGCGGGAACCTCCTCACCGACGGAAGCAACAATGCCCTTGCTAACGCACACGACGGTGCCTTCTCGGTACGTTCCTGCTTCGACATCCAGGACGCGGCGCGGGCGAATCGCGATATCAGACTGGAGGGGTAGCTCGCCGAAATGGCCCGATTGACGCTGGGCATTCATCGCAGGCTCCTTTCCTTTTGCCGACTGACATGCTTGACACTCGCTGTTGTTATGTGGCCAAGGCCCGCGGAGGCGTCCCTAGCGGCCGCAATCACCATCCTTGCCTGCGGCTCGATGCCGTGCCTGACCATCCGGAATTTCGGACCAGAGATCGAGATTGCCGCCACGATGCGGCCCATATGGTCAGAGATCGCTGCTCCAATGCAAAGGACGCCCTCCGTACGCTCCTCGTCGTCGATTGAGTATCCACGGCGGCCCGTCCGCTCGAGCTCCCGGTGTAGTTCGGCGAAATCGGTGATCGTTTTATCCGTGAGTCGAACCAACGGTCGGTGCGACAACGTCGCTTCAATGACCGAAGGCGGCGCGGCGGCGAGCAAAGCCTTGCCCAAAGCGGTGCAGTGTGCTGGATGTCGAACTCCGGGCGACGATTGAATGCCAAGTTCTCGCTGTCCGTTAGCGATCGCGATATACAGAACCTGACCTTCATCAAGAACGCCAACGCTTGCGGTTTCGTTAGCTTTTGCTGCGAGGCTGCGAGCCAGGTCGTTGGCCTGGTCCCAAATCGACAGACCGCGTGCAAAAGAGCTCCCGAGCTCAAACAATCTCGCACCTAACTGATACGTACCGTCAGGCTGTTGCCGAACGAGTCCCCTCTGCCTTAGCGAATCTAGGTAACGCAGGGTCGTTGAGGGATCGAGTCGGACGGCGCGAGCCAGACTCGAAAGGTCGCTCGCAGGCAGCTGACCGAGCGCATCGAGCAGGTCAACCGCGCGAGTGACAGCGCGAATCGAATATCGCCTTGGGCTCGCTTCGCTCCTAGCTGGTGGCAACTGAGGTCCTCATCCGAATGCCTAATTGGGTAGAAACGCCAACCCTCGATCGGAGTTTTTCACCAGGTGAAAGGCGTTGACAATATCTCACGGCGAGCCTAGCATCTCCGGGTCAACCTGTGGCGCGTGTAGCCGGGGAGGGGCGCAACCTTTGACCGCGGCGTCCCGTTGTGATGACTCGCTTGCGGGCATGGTGCAAGCGTGATCTCGAATGCTTCGCCGATCGGGGCAAGAGGGATCGCGATACGAGCCGCCCGGCTACTCGACACGGACAGTGGTCAGTACATCGAGCGGCCGGTCGTAGTTGTGCGTTCAATGCGCATCGCCGAGGTCGGCACCAATGTGCCAGATGACTGCGACCTAGTCGAGCTTCCTGACCATACCCTCCTGCCAGGCATGATCGACGCCCATACCCATGTATTCCTGAATGAGAACCGAATACAGGGATTTGGCGAAAAGGACAACCTCGCATACCAGATCCTTCAGGAATATCGCTCCCACCGTGTGGCGCGAGCGGTACGCGCAGTTCGGATCGCGCTACAAAACGGGTTCACCACAATCCGCGACACCGGGACCGAGGGTGCTGGATACGACGACGTTGGCTTGCGTGACGCAGTGGCCGAGGGCGTCATCGAGGGGCCAAGCATGCAAGTCGCTGGGCCGGCCCTAACTCCTACCGGGACATACGCGATCCGGCGCTACCGGCCCGATTGGGCTTTTCCCTCGGGGATCAATCTCGCCGATGGACCAGACGCCTGCCGCAAGGCAGTGCGGGAGCAGGCTTCGTACGGCATCAATTGGTTGAAGGTTTATGCCACCGCTGGATACGGCACTGAACTCACCGAGGACGGCTACATCGACAGCGGCGCCAACTGGACAAAGGATGAGTTCCAGGCAATCGTTGATGAGGCGCATGCCCGTGGCCTGAGGGTCGCAGCGCACGCGACAACGATCACGGGAACTCGAATGGCGATCGACGCGGGCGTTGAGTCGATTGAGCACGCCCACACAATCCGCCCGGAGATGGCCGAGCAGCTGGCCAAGAAGGGGATCGCTATCGTGCCAACGCTCACAACCAGCATCCACGCCGCCAAAGGAATCGCAGGCTCGTTCCCGGCGCTGTGGGACCGCATTCCCGAAATCCAGGCTAAGTCGTTCCGGAACTGCGCTGCGGCCGGCGTGACGATTGCGTTCGGGACGGACGCCGGCAGTCCAACAGTTCCGTGGACGGAGGTCAACCAGGCTGTGGAGTTCGAACATCAGGTGGCGTTAGGTCTGTCGCCCCTCGAAAGCATTCGCACCGCAACCACCGCGGCTGCGGACGTCCTCGGATTGAAGGGCCAAGCCGGAGTCGTCAAGCGAGGGACGTTCGCGGACATCGTGGGAGTAGTCGGCGATCCTCTTGCGAACGTCGAGGTCCTTCAACGCGTCGACTTCGTGCTCAAGGCCGGCGTGATCGCACGGACCCCGCTTCGAACGCCGGCTTTAGGATCAGCCAAATGATGCAATTTCACCCGCATGACCATCAGCAAGGAGGAGCCGAGTGCCTTCAACCGTAAGTACGGAGTCCAGTTCCGACGTCGACTCTCGCGCCGAGAATCTGAAGAAGTCGGCGATCATCATCGATGCTCTGGCCGGGCGACTTATCAATCCAGAGCCGCCGCCGGTCAACGGCAAGACGCATCTGGAGCGTGATATAGACGCGGGTTTGACCGCCGTGAACATGACGCTTGCGGCCCGGGCCGATGATTTCGACGAAATCCTGGACCAGATGTTTGGCTACTTCAATTTGATGGGAGCCAGGCCAGACCTAACGATCCATGTCAAGAATGTCAATGACATTCGTCGGGCCCACAAGGAAGGGAAGCTCGGGATCATTTTTGGTACGCAGACGGCCACTGTGGTCGAAAAGGTAATCGGCAGGTGGACGATTCTCCACCAACTCGGACTGCGGCTTGCTCAGCTCACGTACAGCGAGCGGACGATCTTCGGTGACGGGTGCATGGAGCCGGAGAACAGGGGACTGACAGGATTCGGTCGACAGGCCGTTCAGGAATTGAACCGGCTCGGCATCGCAGTGGACTGTTCGCACGCCGGCGAGCGGACATCCCTAGACATCATGGACTACTCGATGAAACCGGTGATCTTCTCTCACGCCAACCCGAAGGCAATGTGCCCGAGCAAGCGAAACATCACGGACGAGCAGATGAAGAAGATGGCGGAGACAGGAGGCGTGATGGGAATCACTCCGCATTCTCTAATGGCCTTTCGGGAGCATGGGGTACGTCCGAAGCTAGATGACTACCTAGACATTGTCGACTACGCGGTGCAACTGATCGGTATTGATCACGTCGGCATCGGAACTGATCTCATGGAGCAGTTCACCAAGCTGACCTGGGAAAGCACCACCAAGAGGATGTATCCGAACCCATTCTTCTACGAGACATTGTGGGCTGAGGGATTCAACACCGTATCCCACTTCCCAAACATGATCCGCGGCCTGGTCGCCAGAGGTTACAAGGACCCGGATATCGAGAAGTTTCTCGGCCTCAATTGGCTTAGAGCATTCGAAGACATCTGGGATCCCACCGCTGGAATGGACGCGTCAGCGACGGCGCGTCGCGACTCTCGGTTGTGGACCTGAAGGCGTCAACCAGGGGCGTGAAGCCCAAACCTTGCTCGTAATTGGAAATCGACATCAAAGGGAGGTCAAATGGACGATTCGCTGAGCTCAAAGAAGTCTCCTTCGGAACAGACCCTAATCGAGGCCGTCATGAAGGGGCGGATCACGCGGCGTCGGTTTGTGCAGGCAGCAGTTGCGCTGGGTATGTCAGGGACTCTGATCGGCGTAGTTCTCGATGCATGCGGCAGTTCCTCGCTAGGCTCAGGAAGTGGTACCCCGGTCAAAGGCGGCACCCTCACTATGGCCCGCAGCGCTGACGCAGACAATCTCGATCCGTACAACACCGTCGAAGACCAAGGGATCTTCATTGACCTCCAAATCTTCGACCGCCTCGTGCGTCTGTCGGCCGATGGTCAAAGCATCGAGCCCGAATTGGCAAAATCGTGGCAGTATTCGAGCGACGGTAAGTCAATCACTTTCGCCCTGCAGAGCGGGATCACTTTCTCCGACGGATCACCGCTAACCGCGGACGACGTCGCCTTTTCATTGAATCGCGCCTTCGATCCGAACTCCAACTGGAGTTTCTTGTATGGACCTGTTAGGTCCAACTGGCCAAAGGAGGGTGGCTCGGTCTCGGCGGTTGACGCTCAAACGGTCAAGATCGATCTCGACCAACCTTTTGCACCGCTGCTTGCGGCGCTTACGACGTTTGCCTCGAGTATCTACCCCAAGGCGAACTACCAAAAGTGGGGCGACAAGAATCTGACACTCCACCCGGTAGGGACAGGCGCCTACATGCTGGAGTCGTGGGACCCTGGGGTTCAGCTCACGCTGACCAAGAACCCGAAGTACCGAGATGCTGGGAAGGTCTACCTGGACAAAATCGTTTTCAAGGTCATAAAGGATGACAACGCGCGAGCACTCCAGTTGCAGGCTAAAGCGGTCGACCTGATCGACCAAGTAAGCGCGTCGCAGATATCTTCGATCACGTCGACTGGTGATCAGATCTTCCAGGTGAAGGGCGCCCAGGACATGTTCGTCCGCTTTAACTACAAGGTCGACCCGTACCAAGACGTCAATGTCAGACTAGCTCTCGCCTGGGCCGCCGATCGACAGAAGATGGCAACCGACATCTTCAAGGGGTACGCCGATCCTGGGAAGTCGCTTGTGCCCGCCTCATGCCTCTTCTATGACGGCAACCAGGATGCCCCTGGGTTCGACCTGAACAAGGCCAAGTCGTATCTGAGCCAGAGTTCGAAGCCAAATGGATTCTCCGATACCCTGCTCTTCCTCGGGGGGGATAGCAACTACAACTCCGCAATGCAGATATGGGCCCAAGATCTAAAGCAGATCGGAATCAACCTCACGCTTCAGCCGACTGACCCTGCGCAGCTTGGCAGCATCGTCTACAAGTCGACGTTCTCGATGGCCGGCCTGTACTTCACGCCGGATACACCTGACCCCGATGAAATCATGGGTCTGGTCGACTATGCGATAGCCAACGCTATCCACACCTACTTCCATGACGATCAGCTGCACGAGATGCTCGCGCAGGCGCGAGCGAACCTCGACGCAACGTCGCGAGCGCAGCAGTACTCCGCGATCCAGAAGCGCATCAACGATCTCGCGGTGACGATCAATTTCACAAGTCAGCCCCGGCTATACGCCGGGACGCCCAACGTACACGGATTTCAACCTAGCCATCAGGGACGGTATTACTTCGAGAACGTCTGGAAGAGCAGCTGATCGACTGATTCCGCCCCAACCGAGCGCTGGCGGCCTGGGTCGGCTGACGCCGACCCAGGCCGGCGTCTGTCTTGGACGCGCCTCGCCTCGAGTGGACTGATGATTCGTTACTTCGCGTTTCGCCTGTTGCAAACGGTGCCAGTGCTGTTCGGCGTCAGCATCATCGTATTTCTTCTTGTGCGGCTGATTCCGGGAGATCCGGCGGTCGCGATGCTCGGATTTGGAGCGAACGCTCAGGCGATAGCGCGCCTTCACGCAGAAATGGGGCTGGATAAGCCCCTGTGGGAGCAATACCTGCTTTTCGTAAGCAACGCGCTCCATGGCAACTTCGGTGACTCGTTCACGTACAGGACCGGCATATTCGGCCTCACTGTCAGCCGGATACCGCTCTCGGTCGAACTGATCGCATTTGCGGCATTGCAGGCAATAGTCATTACGGTGCCTCTCGCGACAGTGGCAGCGCTGAATCGTGACCGCTGGATCGACCAATGCATTCGGCTAGTCTTCACGACGGCGCTAGGTATCCCATCCTTCTGGTTGGGTATCCTGCTGGCTCTGCTTCTTGGGCTTCGTCTGCAGCTCTTCCCGGTCGGCGGAGCTGGAGATGGCGGCCTCGACACGTTGTGGCACCTCACCGTGCCGGCATTCACTATCGCCGTGTCCATGTCACCGATCCTGGTTCGGTCCCTTCGGAGCGCGCTAATCGGCGTACTGGGCTCTGACTATGTCATTACCGGTCGAGCCATGGGTCTCCGCGCAAGGACCCTGGTATACAGCTACCTCCTTCGGAACAGCATCCTGCCCGTGATCCTCATCTTGAGCATCAATATCGGCTGGTTATTGAGCGGTACGGTCATCGTGGAGCAAGTCTTTGGCTTGTCTGGGGTGGGGTCTCTATTGGTCGCGGCGATCAGCACACGAGACTATGGCTTCATTCAACTCGTAGCGCTGATGTTCGCGCTGGTGGTCATCATCGTGAACCTCCTAACCGATGCCGTGTACATCCTGCTTGACCCGCGAGTCTCCCTCCAGCGATGAGCACGGCAACCCGCATCTGGCCCTCTGCGTTTATCGCTGTACCGGGAGTTTTCCGGCGCGGCACCCTGAGCCGGCGCATCGGCATCGTCGGTCTGGTTCTCATCTTTCTGGCGGCCATTTTCGCGCCGCTACTGACACCGTATGACCCCACGGCGTTCGTTGGCGGCAGTCTCGCGCCACCCAGCCTGGCGCATCCGCTCGGCACTGACGAGATCGGGAGGGACGTTCTCGCGAGGCTGCTGTACGGCGCCCGCATCGACCTTCAGATTGGGTTCATTGGCGTGGCTCTTTCGATGAGCATCGGCGTACCCGTTGGATTGCTGGCGGCGTACTTCAGCGGCTGGATGGATGTGGTAGTGGGGCGGGTCATCGATGTTTTCGTCGCGTTCCCATCGCTGATTCTGGTCATCGCGATCGTAGCTATGCTGGGCCCGGGCCTGATCAATTTCTACATCGCCATCGCCTTGGTCAGCTGGACAGCGTACGCGAGGATCATTCGAGGCGAAACCTTCACAGTAAAAGCACGCGAATACGTTCTAGCCGCGCACGCTCTCGGCTTCTCGAACCTCCGAATCATGTTTCGACATGTCTTGCCCAACGTGATTGCGCCAGCCTTCGTCTTTGCAATGAGTGACTTCGTCCTTGACATCCTCGCCGGCGCATCGCTCGGCTTCTTCGGCTTGGGAGTTCCCGCACCGACACCGGAGTGGGGAGTGATGATCGCCGAGGGTCGCGGTTACGTGTTGTCCTCGCCGTTGATCGTGTTGTTTCCCGGTTTGGCGATCATCATCGTCGGCTTCTTCTGCAGCCTTGTAGGAGACGCCCTCGCTGACTCGATACGCAGGGTGAACCAGTGACGCGCGCCGGCCTGGTGGTGGCCGACCTAACGGTCGAACTGGATGGCGGTCGAGTCCGCGCCCTTCGTGGCGTCAGCTTTGAGATTGGCGGCGGGGAGTCGTTTGGACTTGTCGGAGAGAGTGGTTCCGGGAAGTCAATGACTTGCCGAGCGATTCTCGGGCTTCTACCGCCAAAGGCCAACGTGGAGGGAACCATTCGTTACGGAGGCCGGGAGCTGCTCGAACTCTCCGATGCCGACATGCAAGCACTCCGCGGCTCCCAAATCTCGATGATCTTTCAGGACCCCATGTCGCACCTGAATCCGCTGCTGCCGGTCGGGACGAGCATTGCTCAGGTGCTCCAGGCACACGACCATGTTGATTCCCGGACCGCTCGCCGCCAAGCCGTGCACATACTCGAGCGGGTGGGCATACGCAATGCCAACACGAGAGCATCCGCGTACCCACATCAGTTCAGTGGCGGCATGCGGCAGCGGGTTCTGATCGGCATGGCCCTCGCAGCTCGGCCCGGCCTACTTCTCGCCGACGAGCCGACAACAGCCCTCGACGTGATTGTGCAGGCGGGGATTCTCGGAATGTTCCGCCGGCTTCGAGAAGAGGATGGAATGACCCTCCTCCTGGTGTCACATGACTTCGCCGTCGTCGCCGGACTCTGTGACCGAATCGGTGTCATGTATGCGGGCCAGATCGTCGAGGAGGGTCCCACGCGAGAAGTCCTCTTCAACCCGTCACACCCGTACACAATCGCGCTTATCCAGAGTGTGCCGTCACCAAACCAGCACGACAGACTCCGTGCAATTCCGGGTTCGCCACCGGACCCTGGAGTGACGCTCCCAGGATGCGCTTTTGCGCCGAGGTGCCCGCTGGCGACGCCCGAGTGTTCAGCTGGAGCCATTCCTTTAGCTGACGTCCGACTTGGTCATCGGTCCCGCTGCATTCACGTGGACCAGACCCAGAGCCTTAGGACGGCGATGCCAAGTGTTTCCAATGCGCCTTTGCCCAGACCCGGCGAGTCGTAAAGAATGACTGCGAAGCTGCTCGAGGTTGCGGGTGTCCGAAAGTCGTACTTCAGGCCGTCAGCGGTCGACAAGTTGTTCGGTCGTCACGACGACATAGGCAGGCCCGCCTTGAACGATGTCTCTTTGGAAGTCGGACGCGGCGAGGTCCTCGGAATCGTCGGCGAGAGCGGCTCGGGCAAGTCGACCTTGGCCAAATGCATCGCTTTGCTAGAGCGAACTGATGCGGGAACGATACTATTCGACGGCCTTGACCTGACCCGACTTCGGGGCCCAGTACTTCGCCGAGCGAGGCGGCGGATTCAAGTCATATTTCAGGATCCGTATTCGTCGTTGAATCCCCGCTTGACCGTCGGAGAGGCGATCCGCGAGGTCCTGCTCGTGCACAAATTGGTGGAACCTGGCAAGGCTAGGAGCCGGGCTATTGAGTTGTTGGAACTAGTTGGCCTCCCGGCGAGTTCAGTTACACGTTACCCATCCTCATTCTCGGGCGGTCAACGCCAGCGAATTTGCTTCGCCCGAGCCCTTGCAGCATCGCCCGACCTTCTCATCGCGGACGAACCGGTGTCCGCCCTGGACGTGTCGATCCAGGCACAGGTTCTGAATCTGCTGCTCGACCTTCGGCAGCAACTTGGTCTGGCGATGATCTTCATCAGTCACAACCTGTTCGTTGTTCAGTACGTGACGCCCAGGATCGGCATCATGTTCGGCGGCCGGGTCGTCGAGCTGATTTCCTCAGGGACGACTCTTGACGCCGCGCTCCACCCTTACACACGCGCTCTACTGGCTGCCGCACCAACACTTTCAGCCGAATCTCCTTGGGTGCCCGACGCCACGGCGACCGCTTTGTCATCGAACTTGCCACTCATCGGTTGTCCATATCGCGATCGATGTCCGAAGGCCTTTGGACCATGCAGTGAGATTGACCCTCAGCTCTTGCCAGCACCTGCCGAGTCCCAGATGGTGGCGTGTCATTTCGTTGCATCTCAGGTCGCGGACAGGGAGATCGGGGTACCGTGAGTGATTCTGCATTTACCTGGCGCGACCTCGCAAAGGAGAAATTCGGCGAGGACATAGATAGGCTGGCCGCAATCAATGCGATCGCACCGATGATGGATTGGGTGATGGGGCGCCTAGAAGAGCTCAGAAAGGAAAGCGCATTGAACATGTCACCGGCAGTTCCCCTTGCTCCAGGCTCCGACGACGAAATGTTTGGTCCGGAATCTGCGTGACGGGCGAGTCGCCAACCGAGGTGGTCTGGCCCGCTGTCGACTTGGCCGGCGCTTCGCGTCTACTTCGGAGCGGCCAAGCCTCTTGCGTCGAACTGGTCAAAGCCCATCTTCATCGAATAGACCGCCTGAACCCTGTTCTCCACGCGTGCATAACGGTTCTGGCTGATGAGGCGCTGGATGCAGCTGCCAAGTTCGACGCAGGCCTGGAGCGACTTCAAGGCAGTCTGGGTGCGCCCTCAGTTGCAGGATTGCCGCTTGGGTTCAAGGACAACTTCAAGACGGCTGGCGTCCGAACGACCGCGGCGAGTCGCGCGCTGGAGCACTACACACCTGAAGACGATGCGCAAGTGGTCCGACTACTCAAGGAAGCCGGCGCGATACCTATCGCGAAGCTGAACATGGATGAGTTGGCGCTAGGGGGCCCGTTCGGCAGTGGAGTCGCGGGGATTATGGTCAATCCATGGGACGCGCAAAGCGTCCCCGGGGGGTCAAGCGGGGGTTCTGCGATTGCAGTCTCCAGCGGCATGGTGATGGCTGCCACCGGTTCTGACACTGGCGGTTCAATCCGCAACCCGGCTGCCTGGTGCGGAGTCGTGGGGCATAAACCAAGCCAGGCAGTGGTCAGCATTGACGGCATCATTCCGGTCGCCTGGAGCCTAGATACTGCTGGGTATCTCGCCCACACTGTTGACGATTGCATCCTCTTGCTCGCCGAGACGGACACTCGGCTCTTGACCGCTGCACCCGAGCGCCGTAAACAGTTCGTTGACTCAGCTACTCGCCCGCCTCCACGAACCCTTCGTATAGGCGTCGCTAAATCGGCATTTGCGATATGCGAGGAGGGGGTTCGGGAACCGTTCGCACAAGCAGTCGACGCACTGGACGCAATCGGGGCGCTCGACGAGGTCGTGCTGCCTTCGCTGGAAGATGCACTCCTGGTGTTGTTCGTGGTCGCTCACAGTGAGGCGGCGGCGGTATGGTCCAGGGAACTCGAGCTGAACCCAACTGTATTCGGCCGAGAGATCAGAGCGGGTCTCGACGCGGGTTCCATTTTCTCCGCACGTGACTACGTCGACGCCCAGCGCATGCGGTCCGCGCTCCGTAAGTCTGTGACCAGACTGTTTGGCCAATTCGATTTGATCGTAATGCCAAGCCTCGGCAGCACTCCGCGCCCTGATGCATTTGAGGGGGGCATTTCCGGCCCGATGCATCCAGATGCACATCTGGGCGGAAAGATGACGTGCCTTTGGAGCGTGACAGGAAACCCGGTTGTGTCACTGCCCTGCGGCTTCACCTCGACAGAGAGGCCGGTCTCGATGCAGATGATCGGACCGGCATTTCGTGATGGCAGTTTGCTCCAGGCTGCCCGTGCCGCCGAAGCGGTCTGGAGCCTCCCTAGGGAGCGACTCGTCCCAACATGGGTAGCGCAGGAATGTGGCGTTCGCGGCCCTCAAAGGTCAGGCGCATGACTCGATTAGTTGTGCACGATGCGTGCCTAGCGGACGGTCGGTCGCCAAAGCATCAGAAGTCGACCAGCCTCGTGATCGAAAGGGGGCACATCACCTGGATCGGCCCCAGCGAAGAGGTCGATACAAATGGCGCAGAACTCCTCGATGCCGGTGGATCGACCGTGATCCCGGGCATGGTCGATTCCCACAGCCACCTGACGCTTCGTGGCGGCAGTCATTGGATGGACCGTTGTTACGATCCGGTCACTTCGCTGATCGCGGCTGGCCGTGAGAACGCGGCCCGCCTCGTTAAAGCGGGAATCCTGACTGCGCGTGATGTTGGCGCACCAACTGGCGTCGATCCGGCTACGACACAAACAACGCCATTGAACCTCAGCGTCCGAAACTCGCTAAACGGCCAACCCGGCCAGCCCTACATCGTTGCGGCAGGAACGTGGATTGGCAAGCGCGGCTATCTGCCCATCGTCATCGGCGTTGATGATGGGGCTGGCCTGCTGGACGCGGCAATGCATCAACTCGATCTTGGGGCCGACTTCGTAAAGGTCATGCTGGACGATGTCGGCGACTCAACAGCATGCCCCTTCTCCCCATCTGACCTGCGCCGAATGGTGGAGGCCGTTCACGTCCGAGGGGCCAGGGTGGCGGCTCACTCGACCTACCTAGATGGCGCCCGGGTGGGGGCCATTGCAGGCGTGGACTCGATTGAACACGGTTTCCAGCTCGATCAAGACATCGCCTCATCGATGGCGGCGAATCATGTGAGCCTCGTTTCGACGCTTTCAGTGATCGCCAGTTTCAAGACGTTCGGCGCGACTACGAACCTGGCGAGATTCGCCACCCCGAACGGTCGGGCTGAGACGCAGCGCTTATGGGATTCGGCCGTTGCCGCGGTTCAAGTGGCTAAGTCGGCCGGTGTAAATGTCGTGGCTGGGTCCGACTTCGGTGGAGGCTCCGTTCGCGCCGGGCACTTGGCGTGGGAGGTCGAGTTACTTGTGCGAGCCGGTCTCGAGCCGTGGGAGGCCCTGGCAGCCGCAACCTGGCGCGGCGGTGAACTGATTGGGCGGCCGACGTTGGGCTCATTAGGCGTCGGCACGGCAGCTGACTTTGCATTGATTCACGGCGACCCGTTGTCTGAGCCGGCTGCGTTATGGCGCGTGTGGGCGGTCTTCTTGCACGGTGAGCGTATTAGCTAGCTGTCAATGCCAGAGCGATCTCAGGCGGAACCGGCACCGTTGGCGTTAGCCGGAAAGTCGGTCAGAAGTTCCAGCAGAATGTCAACCTCGGCCGGAGCATTGTAGTGGGCCATTCCGATGCGAAGCGTCCCGGTGTCGCCCAAGCCGAGCTTCCTGACAATTTCGACCCCCCCATAGTGTCCGTGGCGCACGAACACTTGGTGCTTAGCCAGCCACTCGTTCAATTGCTCCACCGAATATGGGGGCCATGTGATTGAAACAGTTGGAGTGCGTTCGTTAACTCGGGTGGGATCAGCTATCCCATGGATCTGGATACCCGGAATTCTCGATAGTCCATCAAGAAGCCGCGCAGCCAAGGCGCGCTCATGACTCTCGATCCTTCGATATGCGGTTTCAAATGCAGCGCGGTTAGGGACGTCCGATCCGCTAAGAGCGGCAAAGTATTCAAAGGTTCCAAGTAAACCCGCCACGCCCTCGTAGTTGAGTGCTCCGCTCTCCCAGCGAGTTGGCAAATAGTTCCGACCATGGGTCAGCTTGTACGGTTCGAGAGTCTCGAGGAGCTCTCGCTTCCCGTAGAGCATTCCGAGGTGAGGCCCATAAAACTTGTAAGCCGAGCACACGAGAAAATCACAATCGAGCGCCTGCACGTCAACCAAGCCGTGTGGTGCGTAGTGCACCGAGTCGACCCATAGCCAAGCTCCAACATCGTGCGCGAGACGGGCAATGCCGCTCAAGTCCTGAATCGAGCCAACCACGTTTTGCGCCTGGGTCATCGCGACGACCCGTGTTCGGGACGTGATTTGGGCCTTCAGATCGTCAAGGTCAATAGTGCAATCGGGAAGGCTCGCTTCGGCCATCTTGATCACAACTCCGCGCTCACCAAGTGCCGCCCATGGTGAGACGTTGGCGTCATGTTCAAGGCGGGTTACCACTATCTCGTCGCCAGCAGCGAGCGCGCGTCCGATCACGCGGCTGAAGGCAAAGGTCATCGCGGTCATGTTCGGCCCAAACACAATCTGCTCTGGCGTCTCTGCGTTGAGGAAGGCCGCCGCGGCCGTCCGAGCTTGCCTAATGACGGCTTCAGAGTCCTTACTCCAGCGAAGGAGCCCCCCTTGATTCGAGTTTAGGGTTCCGTAGTAGTTGGCCACGCGATTGATGACGTGGGTAGGGACCTGCGTTCCGGCGCCATTGTCGAAGTTGACAATCGACTGCCCGTCGACATGCTGATTCAGAGTAGGGAATTCGCTCCGTACCTGAGCGATGTCTAGGGGCTGCTCAGCGCGGGCATTCGTAAGCACGAGCTCAGTGTATCGCTGCACAACTTAGTCGTTAGGTATTTCAGTGGGTGCAACGCGCGATAGCAGCCAGCCCGGGTGCGGTTGTCGCAAAATAGCGGCGCCCTGGCAGAAGGGCACACTCTAACCTGAGCTCGACGCGACAGCCAGCACTGGCCGTTGGTGTTGTCGATAGGCATGTCATGGCGATGGTTCGAAACGTTCCGGTAATCGGCCCCTTAACGCAGACGATTCGGCTTGTCTTCGTAACCCCTCCAGGTGAACGCACCTTGGAGTCCAATTGTGGCTGCGATCACCGATGTCGTTTCTTCGAGCCGAACAGTCTGCTAGCTTCAGATGCTACGGGACTCGGTTCGGGCCGGCACTCAGCCACAGGCGCGTCGCCGGAGACAGAGTGCTCCCTGGATCCACGACCATTGATTTGGATATGCTCGCCTGATCCGGATCGGAATCGCTGAGCGAGATGACTCGAGTGCCGCGGCACTAGTTATGAGGACGCGCGCGCGTGATATCAGAATCAAGTCGAACATGGGTTCGAGTGCGGGCGAACCGGTGTGACTACTCGCGACGACGTCGCGCCTCGACGAGTGCATCAGGGGACGCGACGACAGTTCAAAGCGCCGCTGGGTAACGCGATGCTTGCTGCATTCAGGCTTTACTTTGATGGGCACTGCGCTCGAGAGTGGCTAGTGATCCCTTAGCCGACCTCAGGCGTGACCGCGGGGCAAATTGGGACTGACGCATTTGCCGAGAAGCGATGCATAATGCCAGGCGAGTTACACCGTGACCGTATCTGCCGACGATCTCAGAGGGATTTCCGAGACGGCCCGTGACCTGGCGTATCGGCAACTCGACTCTCAACTCCAGGCCAGCGACAACTTCGACGCCAAAGCAGTTGGAGTGTTGGGCTTTGATGGTGCAGCACTTGCGGCGATCTTGGCCGCAACGAGTCTCTTTTCAAGTGGGCGTTGGGCAGTCCCAGCGTTACTGCTTGTAATCTCGGGTGGCCTAGCCATTTTCACTTTGGGCAGGTCGGGTTGGGATCTAGGCCCAGATCCAAGGGCGTTCTATGACGACGAGATCGGGAGGGGTGCAACAGTAGGGAGCGCGGCTAGGGCTAATGTCGATCTGGTTTCGGAATTGGGCGGTTCGCACGGTTCGATCTCAAGGAACGAGGTGGTTCTCCGCCGGAAGGCGTGGTTCTTAGCCGGCGCGATAGGAGCAGCTGTGCTGGCCGGTATCTTCGGTGCGATACTGATCGCGGTCCCCAAGTGACAGACGACTCAAAGGACACTACCTCCGGCACTTCCGGGCAGCGGCCAGAACCCGCCTCTACCGAACCTGAGCCGATCGAGGTACCGCAGAGCCACGACCCGCGGTTGCAGCACCCAATTCATACCCGCGGAATTAGGCCCGGCGGGGAGCGTGCGACAACCAGTCGGCCAGGCGAGGGTTAACACGCGAACCGGTAACGAGTTTTGGCTCTATGCCCTCGTTCTAACTAGCTCGGTACGGTTGTGGTCTCCAGACTGACTGACATTCGCACCAGCGCATGGCATGGCTCTTGGTTCTGGATAGGGGAGGCTTATCGAAAGCAAGAACGGTCGCAGTTTCCTTTCTGACTCGGATCGGAAGGGCCCGGTGCGTCTCGTGACGGAGCTGGCTAGCGCCCTATTTGTCGCAGATGAGTGGACTTGAATTGACGTAGTTCAGTCGATCGGGCTTACTTAGCATTGTGCGGGTTCGACTAGGCCGCCTTACCGTCACGGTCGAGACCGCCAACAAGCCTGTAAATGACGGAAGCTACGTGAAACCCCTCGTCGCGTTGCACCCCATTCCAGATCCTGAAGGGGTAAGGCTTTCGAAGGTGCTCGGCGAGTTGTTCTTCCAACTGGGGTTGCCGTGCGGTCAGGGACGTTTTGCGCCCTTGGCCCAAGGCTCTGGCGCATTCGGCGGGAATCCACGCCGCGGAGCGAAAGATTCCAGGCTACAAGTGGCCCGGCAGCGTCAAGTTGAATGCGGAGGCTGACGCATTGGCTGCGCCAGTTGTGGAACAGCTGGACGAATCGCTCTCGGCCTTGGTGAGGGCCGCTCGGACTCTGCCCCACAAGTAGGCCGCCTGCAGCAGATATTCGCTTCGTAAAGAGAGCATTAGGCTGGGCAACCGCTGGCCATCCCCTGGCAGCGTGCCGCCAGCTGCGGCGCGGGGACGGAGATGCGCTGCAGACGCCTTCCAAGGCCTAAATTACACTCATCGCGATAGAGGTTCGCCACCTGCGAACGTTCGTGGCCATCGCTGAGGCTGGCACTTTAACCCGTGCCGCAGAGCTTCTTTTCAAAACGCAAGGCGCGGTCTCGAACGATGTCAAGGCCCTGGAGCAATCGCTTGGGGTCGAGCTTATCGACCGCTCTGGGCAGCGAGTCAAGCTGACCACTGCCGGGGTCGCGCTTCTTCCCGTGGCACGTTCACTCCTAGAAGGCGTCGAGAGTATGCGGGCGACCGCTCGGAGACTGCGTTCTGGGGACGCTGCAATCGTTCGGATCGCAGCCGTTCCTTCGGTTGCCAACCAGCTCCCGGCCTACGTCCGGGACTTCAACTTGTCCGGGCGTCCAGCCCACTTTCGCATCCAAAGCGGGCTCCTGCCCTCAATCGTTGGGCAGCTGCTGCATGGCCAACTCGATTTTGTAATCGGGCCTCCTGATCTCGAGCTCAATTTGGCGCTAACGAGTCTAGGAAGTGAGGCCTTGTATTTCCTGATGCGGGCAGACGACCAGTTGGCGACTCGGTCGGGGTTAAGTGCCAATGACGTCGTTAACCGCAAGTTTGTCGGTTTTATCAGGGAGATGAAGGCGGCTGCAATGGCGGAGCGGTTCTTCACCCGTGTCGGCGTGTATCCCGAGCAAATCGTCGAGGTTGACGATTTCCACATTCTCTGGAGCCTTATTTGCCTTGGGATAGGAATTGCTTTGGTCCCGGCGTCTGCGGTCGTGCAAGAGCCGCCCGTGCAGGTTGGGCCTTCGTGTAGGCTCGTCGCGGTCCCGCCTGACCCGCCAATGTATCGAGACCTCGCAATAATGCGCTTGGGGGGCTCAATGCCACCGCAGGCTCAGGCCTTTCATGATTTCCTGGCCGAGAGTTGGGTTCCACCGAGCCTCGCGGTGCCTCTATCGCAAGATGGCGCGCCACAGAACTCATACGGACTTGAGCCTGCGGCTCCAGTTGAGCCTGGCAGCAGCTAGTTGTAGGCGACCTTCTTTCCGGTAGCTCGTATCGTGCCGTTGCGCACCCCGGCGGTAACTACAGCTAAGTCAGCCAGATAGCGTTCGACTACCGGACCGTGGAGCAGTTGTGTGTGCATATTCACAGAGGGCGGATCTAGCTGGAGATCAACCACCCACTCTCGCTGCTCGAGGCCTTCGGCAATAGCGTTTACGTCCAGGTCATGCGACCCGAACGCAAACTTGTTGGCAACAGGTTTGCCAATGACTTGGAGGCCAGGAATCGCTGTGATGCCCTCGATGAAGCGATCCGTAATCGCGATGATCTCGCTCGTGATTCGGAGGAATCCGCTTTCTCCAAGATATTGCAGGACAGCCCAGCCCGCAGCGAGGACGCCACCTGATCGAGAACCGCTGATCCCATTTGTCAGATATTGGCCATATGGCCAGTTATCAATTGAGATGGAGCCTTGTCGAACGGATTGCTCGTCACGATGCAAGAGCACGGACAGGCCCTTCGGCGAATAGCCATGCTTGTGAAGGTCTGCAGAAATCGACGTAACACCTGGCACCCGGAAGTCAAACAGCGGAACAGCGAATCCCAGTCGTTCGACAAACGGCAAGATGAAGCCCCCCAAGCAGCTGTCCACATGTAAGGGGATGTCGAAGTTGGTTGCGAGCTCGCCAAGCTCCGAGATAGTGTCGATAACTCCATGCGAGTAGTCAGGAGCTGATCCGACAAGCAAGGCCGTGCGTTCGCTTATCGCGGCGCCTACTGCGGCGATGTCAACCGCGTAGTCGGCGCCAGTTGGAACCCTAACCTCGCGGATGCCGAAATAGCGTGCAGCTTTCGCAAGCGCCGGATGCGCTGAGTAGGGCAGCACGATTTCCAAAGGCTCGGGCATGCCCCGCTCTCTTGCGCGGCTAACCGCAGTCCACACCGCGAGGAGGTTGCTCTCCGTGCCACCAGTTGTGACAATGCCGGCAGAACTCGGCGCATGCAACAGATCGGCTGTTATGCCGAGTATGTCGTTCTCGAGCATCGTGAGGCTCGGGAAGATTCGCCCCATGAGCGGATTTTCGAAGTAGTATTCGCGATAAGCCTGCTCTGCAACGTCCGCGACGTCGTCGCCGGCAAAATACACAACGCCTTGAAGGAGTCCGGCACGCCACGCAACGTCCGACTCTCGGATTGTTCGAAGCCGTTGGAGCACCTGGTCAATGCGAAGCCCGGCCTTTGGCAACTGGCTTCTGGCCGTCATTCAAGCCTCCTCTTAGAAATCCCAACTATGGACAGAGCAGACGCCGACGGAGTTCGTTGCGTCTCCTCTAGAGCCACGGCAGATTCGCTCGCGGATCGGACTGGCTCACGCGAGTGGTATGACACCCTCAGACGGCATTGGACGCTCGGGCAGATAGTGCTCATAGTCCGGCAGGGAATGCGGCTGACCCTCAAGGATCCATTCAGCCAACGCCAAGCCCACCGACGGTGAGAGTTGGATACCCGCCCCTCCGAGTCCACATGCTGCGAACAAACCTGGAACAGACTTGTACGGCCCGACGATCTGTTTGTTGTCGGGAGTGGTCGGATAGAGTCCGCACCAGCCCTCGTTGAGGGTGAGGTGTGGGAGGCCTGGCAGCCGAGAGGCCAAAGTCCGGGCGACCTGCTCGAGATACGTTCGATCGACTTGCCTTACAAAGTCGTCGGGATCAACCTCGTCAGCTTCCGCCTGGAAATGCTTGGTGATGCCCGTAAGCAGGCTCGACGCCGAGTCGGGCCTGAAGTACAGCCCAGTCGCACTGTCAACGTACGCGAACGAGTCCTGGAACTGCGGCATCGTGTAACTGAGTGGTCTGGGGAGGCGAGCGACGCACACTTGGTGTCGCTGCGGCACGACAGGGACCCGAACGCCCATCAGGTGACCCACTTTTTGGGCCCACGGACCGGCGGCATTGACGAGCAAGTCGAACTCTAGGCGCTCATCGCCGACCCACACCACGAATCCACTGTCCCGGACATCGATCGCAGTAACAGGTGTTCCGGATCGAATTACGGCACCAGCTGACCGAGCCCGCTCGAGATAGGCGCCGCATAGCAACGTCCCATCAACATGGCCTGCTGCTGGCGTGTAAAGCCCGCCCGCCAGATCGCGAATTTCCATGTCTGGAACCAGAGCCTTCAGCTCATTTGGTTCAAGAACCGAAGCGGCGAATCCTCTGTCTCTGTATCGAGCGGCTGCTTTTTCCAGCCTGACCAAATCGGTGACACTCGTTGCCACCCGCAATCCGCCAACCAACTCCAGGCCAATCCTCTGGCCGAGTTGCCGGAAGAAGGACAGTGCGAGAACTCGCACATCGATATCCGCTTCCTCCTCGTAGAGGATGCTTATGTCGCCGACGGTTAGTCCGGAGGTTCCGGCCGCCGGATGATGCGCCTCAAGGATGGTGACCTTGGATACGCCTCGCTCAGCGAGATGCATGGCAACGCTAAGCCCAGCGACCCCAGCTCCGACGATGCCGATTCGACTGCCCTGCGCGCTCACTCGCACATCGCTCACCGCTGCCGCTGATGGACCTCAGCAGCGAGCTGATCCAATGCAATGCGCAATCGTCGCCCAACCTCGACGATTTGCTCCTTCGAGTAGATGAAGGCCGGCATGAGGAGTAAATAGTCGCCGTCGTCGCTCTTGCCCCCGCTGCCGTAATAGACCAGGAGGTCGTTGCTTAGGGCTAATGCAGCGGCTCGCTCGGCCATCCGAGCGGATCGCGGGAATGGACTTTTTCGGTCCTTGTCCTTGACCAACTCGATGGCGGCTAGGTATCCGCGACCTCTGATATCGCCCACCAGTTCATGAGACCGGAGCGGTTCTAAAGAGTCGAACAAGGTGGAAGAATTCGCTTGCACTCGATCGATGAGATTGAGGCGCTCTATTTCGCGAATTGCAGCAACACCAGCTGCAGCGGCCACCGGGTGGCCGGCGTTCGTGAAGTTGTGTTCGAAACGTCCTGACCCGCGCTCGAGTATCCGAACAAGTTCATCTCGAACGCCAAAGCCAGCGAGTGGGGCAAATCCAGCCGAGATACCTTTGCCAAAGATCAGAAGATCCGGCGTGACCTTCCAGTGCTCGATGGCAAACCATTTGCCAGTCCGACCAAAGCCGGTGAGAGTTTCGTCCGCAACACACGGTATTCCTGCTCGATTGCAGATCCCGATTATGGTCGGCCAGTAATCATCTGGTGGGACGATGGCTCCGCCGCTCGCCCCAGCAATTGGCTCAGCAATGAAACATGCGATCTCTTCGCCGACCTCACTGTCGAGAAGGCTCTCCAACTCCTCGGCGCATCTCAGCGAACAACGCAAACCCGCGCAGCGTGGGCAGCCTCGGTAGGTGTCAGGCGCGTCTATGTGCAGGAACGGGAGTAATAGAGGCTGATGGCGCGTACGCCGACCGAGATGCCAACCGGCTGACAGGGTCGCGAGAGTGTTTCCGTGAAAGCTGGGCCGCCGACCGACCACTCGCCACCGCTGGGGCTGGCCCGCCTCGATCCAGTATTGGCGCACAAACTTGATCGCGCTTTCAACCGCCTCGGATCCTCCGCTTGTGAAAAAAGCCCTTGCAAGATCCCCAGGCAGTCGACTGACTACCGAATTGGCAAGAGCTACAAGCGCTCCGGTCTCAAACCGCAAGGCATGCGCGTATTGAAGTTGGGACGCCTGAGTAGTTGTCGCCTCTACAACGGCGGGCGACGAATAGCCTAGGCACGTCACGCCAACTCCAGACGATGCATCAAGTACCCTCCGGCCGTTGTCGGCAATCAGGTACACGTCCTCGCCGCGAACGAACGTCTCTTGAGGTCCGCTGAGCTGCGAACTCAACAGGGTCCGAACCTTCAGTGGGCCTTTGTCGATACTCACTGAACTGGCCATATCTTTCGGTCAATGTGGACCATCACGTTCTTGATTCGTGAAAACTCTTCCAGCGAAAACACCGAGAGGTCCTTGCCGTAGCCGGACTCCTTGAAGCCACCATGGGGCATCTCAGGAATGAAGGTGCCGTGGTCGTTGACCCAAACGGTGCCAAAATCCAGCAGACGGACGGCATCCATTGCATAGCCAATGTCTCGGGTCCAGACCGATGCGGCGAGGCCGTACGGGACTGAGTTTGCCATGCGAATAGCTTCTTCCGCCTCTGCAAATCGTTGAACGGTAAGTACTGGCCCAAACACCTCGCGCTGCACGACGTCCGAGGCCTGCGTAACTCCCGCGATGACGGTGGGGCGGACAAAGTACCCTTTGGAAGGCACCGGGTTAGGGCCGACTAAGACCGTTCCGTCATGGAGGTCCTCGATGAAGCCAAGGACACGACGCTTCTGGCTTGCGCTGATGAGCGGCCCCATGTCGATGAGTGGCTCGTCTGGGCCAGGCACGCCGACCTTTATTCCGGTGGACATTTCCACAACGGCGTCGATAACCTGGTCGTAGACGCGGTTCGCGACAATTAGCCGCGTCGCCGCAGTGCAGTCTTGGCCGGCGTTCCAGTACGCGCCGCCCTTGAGACGCCGGGCTAAATCCTGGATGTCCGCGTCCGGAAACACGATAACCGGAGCCTTGCCGCCCAATTCAAGGTGCACACGTTTCAACGAATCAGCGGCCGATTTCGCAACCTGCTTGCCTGTTTCGGTCGCACCCGTGATCGAGATGATTCCTACTTGCGGGTTGCGGACGAGCGCCGCTCCGGCCGTCTCGCCGGACCCGGTTACGACGTTGACAACGCCGCGGGGAAAAATGTCGCTACACACTTCGGCGAGCATCAGAGTCGTGATCGGCGTGAGCTCGGACGGCTTGACCACGCATGTGTTCCCAGCGGCGAGGGCGGGCCCGAGTTTCCAGATTGCAATGTTGAGCGGGTAGTTCCATGGGGTGATCAGCCCAGCCACGCCAATCGGCTCCCGCCGAATCATCATGCTGATGTCTACCTCGTACTCGCCCACGGATAGCCCGGTCGGGGTGCGCGCCGCGCCAGCAAAGAAGCGAAGGTAATTCAACGCGTGCTCAACTTCCAATTGCGCAGCTGCGAGCGGCTTGCCGGCGTTTTCGGATTCGAGTCGAACGAAGTCAGGCAAGCTTCTGCTCAGCTCATTGCCAAGCTCCAAAAGAAGGTCAGACCTACGTCCTGGCGTTGTCTGTCGCCACGCGGGGAAGGCACGAACCGCCGCGGCGACCGCACGGTCGACCTCGGCGGCGCCACATTCGGGCACCTCGGCGATAGGAAGTTCGGTTGCGGGATTGATCACTTGTAAGACCTTCCCTGAATCCGCATCTACCCACTGACCGTCAATCAGGCACTTGAACACGGGTGTTGCGACATTCAACGTCATGTCAAGATTTCCTCCTCAATCAGCATCTGAGCGGCTTCAGCAATAGCCGCAGCTAAGCGCTCGACGTCAGCGACGGAGTGGGCGACTGATAGGCTGAAGCGAAGATCTGGTGCGGGCGCGAGATAAATGCCGCGGTTCATGAGGGCGGTCCAGACCAACTCGGATACAAGGTCCGGACTGAAACGAATAGCTCCGGCGGTAAAGCTAATGGAGCCCTTAGAGCCCCAAATTTGAGCGCTAAAGCTCACGCGAGAATGGGACTGATACCGTTCGAGAGCGTCCGTCAACGCACGGCCCAGTCGGCCGAAGTCTTCGTAGGCTTCGGGAACCAACACCTCGGTCAAGGCTGCATGCGCGGCTGCCATACCCAAGGGATTGCCGTTAAAGGTCCCTACAACGCGGGCGCCGCTTGAACCAACTCCCCCCATTGCCTCCAAAGTTCCCCCGACGGCACCGCACGCCACCCCGCCAGCAATGCTCTTGCCTGTCGCAACTAAGTCCGCGCTCACGCTTAGCCACCTAGAGCCTCCGCCGTAGGCGACAGTGACCCCTGTCTTAACTTCGTCCACGACAAGTAACGCACCGTACTCGGAGCAGATGGAGCGAAGGACGGTGAGGAATTCGGGAGTCGGCATTGTGAACGTAGGCGAGAGCAGGGGTAGCTCGACCAGAACACATGCGATCCTCTCGCCTTCTGTGCTAAATGCTTGGCGCAGGCCCTCGGTGTCGTTGCATTGCACTAGACGCGTAAGCTCGATCACGTCTTTGGGTACCCCGCGCTCCCACGCCTCGATGTCGGAAGAACGGTCATTCCGGCCAAACTTTGCAAGCGCAGCATCGTGATGGCCGTGATAAGCATCTTGAAGCCGAACGACCAGAGGCCTATCTGTCAGGGCCCTCGCAATTCGAATCGCGGTCATTGTGGCTTCGGTACCTGAATTCATGAACCGCCACAAAGGAAGCTCAAAACGATTACCTAGAGCCTCAGCCACAGCAAAGCAGTCCGTACTTGGTGCGGCCATGCACATTGCTACCGAAGTTGCGCGTCGAACTGCCTCTGCCACTACCGGATGCGCATGCCCTGTGGTCGCTGAGCCAGCGCCCATGTGAAAGTCGACATACTCATTGCCATCGACATCAACAACCCTTGCGCCGTTTCCGCGCTTGAGGTAAATGGGGTGTGGAGCTCGCCATTGAAAGTCTGATGACACTCCGCCCGGTACTCTCGTCCTCATGCGGTCATAGGTCGACGCCGACCTCATCGTCGCCTTTGAGAGGCGCTCGCGCTCGTGGATAAGGGTGCTAGTGAGGCGGGACGGCGGTGGACTGGTCGGGTGCTTTGGTTGCATGTCAGGACGAAGTAAGGCTGTCTGGCTGGGATCCAACCGTGTTCCGCAAGACGCCAATGCCTTCGATTTCAAGCTCGACCACATCGCCCGGCTGCAGCCATCGACCGTCGCCCAGTTCCAAGATGCATCCGCTACCGACGGTTCCGGAAGCCAACACGTCGCCCGGCCGCAACGTCGTGTTTCCACCCGCAGCTTTCACGATCGATGCCCAACTGTGGTACATCGATCCGGAGTTGCCCCGTGACCGGACCTCACCATTTACGGCAGCACTCATTTCGAGCCCTATGGATCCAAACTCATCCGGAGTGACTAGCACTGGTCCGAGACTGGTTGCAAAGTCTTTCGCCTTGACAGGACCCAGGCCGACCTTGACTTCGGCCCTTTGAATGTCGCGAGCCGACCAGTCATTCATGATCGTGAACCCGCAAATCTGCCCATCATGTCCAACAACCCCGGCTAGCTCAAGCTCGTAGTCGCGTTCAGCAGATTCCGCAGGAAAGCAAACAATGTCATCGGGTCCGACTATGGCGGCTGGATTGGAAAAGTAGAAGCGGGGCGCGGCATACAGCTCTGCTGGAACCGGCGCACCACGCAATGCAAAGGCACGCTGCGCGTGTTCAACGAAGCTGTAAAAGTCTCTAATGCTCGGCGGATTGATTACTGGCGCCAGGTAGCGAACATCGCGAAGCGGATAACGCGCGATATCAGGCGCCGTTGAATGGAGATACGAGACCAAATCCGGGGCCGATACCTGTACGACGTGGCTATCTTCAATTCGCCCAACCCTCGGGCCGTCCCCGATGGTGAATCTACACAGTCGCATAGTGAGCCCTCACCCTGAGATGGCCTTTGCCGGCAGGAAATCAGGCAAACGCGGCAATGCATTGAGGAGTCGCCGCGTTGAGTCACTTTGGGGGTTCCCAAAAATGACGGGCGTCGGACCAATCTCGCACACCCGACCCTCGTCCATGACCATCGTGCTATCCGCAAACGACCGCACCAGCGCGAGATCGTGACTCACAAAAACTAGCGCCGTGTGCGTCTGGCGCACCAACCGGACGAGTGTTTCGACGATTCCGGCCTGAACCGATACATCCAACGCCGAGGTCACTTCATCGCAAAGGAGCAGCCGGGGCCTGGCGCCAAACGCTCGAGCCAGCGCAATTCGCTGCCGCTGTCCGCCGCTGAGCTCGTGGGGGTACCGATAGAGAATCTCGTCTGATAGCTGGACCTGATGAAGTAGGCTCCGAACCTCGGCCTCCTGGTCAGCTGTCGTCAGACCGCGCCGAAAGAGTCGGATAGGCCGGCGGACAATGTCCAGAATGGTGTGCCGGGGGTTAAGGCTTGAGTCCGGATCCTGGAACACCATTTGTATAGACGACCGCGCGGTCCAAGGCCGTCTCGATATCGGAATTGCCAATGGTGAGCCATCCAAGGAGAGGGATCCGGTAGCGTGGCGATGCAAGCCGGCAATTGTCCACAGGAGTGTTGACTTACCACTGCCCGTTTGACCAACGATTGCCAGGATCCTTCCAGCTGCAACCTCGAAGCTGACGTCGTGAACGACCAATCCTCTCGATGGATATGAGCAGTTCAACTGCGCTGCTCTCAGCAGGGACTCTGAACTACCGTGCGTTCCATTCCGACTGGAAGCGGGAGGCCTCTCGGCAGCCGGTAGTGGTGCAATACACGCGACATGGTGAGTGGCGGTGACCGAGCGCCATGAAATGCGCCCGACCTTGCAAGCCTCCATGCTCTGAAAGCACCTTTCGTAATAGGGACATTGGTTGGTCACCGAATACATGGGAGGCCTGCCTGGAATGCCGACAACCATGGCGTCAGAGCGTGCGTCCGGCACCGAACGCAGCAGAGAGTAGGTGTAAGGATGCGAAGGCGCCTGAAGCAGCTCTCGAGCTGGCCCGCCTTCCACTAGTTGGCCCGAGTACATGACATGTAACGTGTCGGCTACCGTCGATAGGAGTGCCACATCATGCGTGACGAAGAGCACCGCGAGTTGACGTTGGTCGGTCAACTTACGGATGAGCCTGGCGACCATAACCTGGGTCGCGGTGTCAAGTCCGGCTGTGGGCTCATCCAAGATCAGCACGGAGGGGCGACCTGCAAGAGCTACAGCCAGGGCAATTCGTTGTTGCTGGCCACCACTGAACTGCCACGGGTAGTTGGCGAGAGCAGCATCCGGAGCTGGCAGTCCAGCTTCCACCAACAGGTCAACTGCTCGAGCTTTGGCAGGAGCTCCCCGGATTCCAAAGTGGCGCCAGAGCACCTGCACTACCTGTGTCTGCACTTTCAGCGAGGGGTTTAGTGACGTTCCCGCGTTTTGTGCGATGTAAGTCATAGTCCGGCCCCAGAGATTGTTCGCAGAAGAACCCTTGGATGTGACGATGGATACCCCGTCAAGCAGGACTTCCCCACCGAGAACGTGCGCACCTGCGGGTACGTAGCCCGCAGCCGCCATTGCGAGAGTGCTCTTGCCACATCCAGACTCGCCCACCAAGCCGGTTACAGTGCCGGCTCTGAGTTCTAGAGATACGTCAAACACAACCGGCAGCACGCGCCGGTCGAGTTGTTCATATCCGACCGTTAGCTTGCGAATCGCCAGCCTGTCCATCGGCGCTTCAGAAGCCAACCAGAATGTCCGCCGTTTCGGGAGACCAAAAAGCAGTCAGAGCATCCGCCACCAGGTTGACTGACACCGACAATAGAGCTATCGCGACAGCCGGCGCGAATACAGCCAGTGGCGCCGCGTAGATCGTTGCCCTGTTCTCGGCAACCATTAGTCCCCAGTCAGGCGTTGGCGGCTGGACACCGAGACCTAGGAAGTTGAGCGTCGCCACGAAGGTCACCGCATACGTCATCCGAAGGGCAAGGTCGGCAAGAGCTGGGCCGGCAATGTTTGGTATAACCTCTCGAGCCAAAACGAACCCAGCCGACTCGCCCCTTGACTTCGCGGCCATTATGTAAGCGCGGGACATCACATCGCGGGCTGATGCTCGAACTATCCGGCCAGCCCTCGGGGTGTAGACCAAGCCAACAATCGCGACGAGCACCACGATCGAATAACCCAGGCCCGTTATCAATGCGAGTGCGAGGAGCAAGGGTGGCAGAGTTAAGAACACGTCGAAGAAACGACTGATCAGGGTGTCAGCCCTACCGTCCCAATAGGCTGCGATCAGGCCGAGTATGGTTCCCGCGACCTGGGACACGATCACAGAGAGGACCGCGATCAGGAGGAGACTGCCCCCACCTGATAACACGCGAGACAACACATCCCTACCCAGCGAATCCGTGCCGAGCAGGTGCGCTGAAGAGGGTGGGGACAGTGGCTGCGCTAACCCAACCGTAATGGCTGAATAGGGGGAAAGGAGTGGGCCAAAGACTGCAACTAATAGGACAAGGAGTCCGACCACCAACCCTAGACGTGCCTCCGGTCGCGCAAGCGCCGAACGCCTCTTCAAGCGATGGGTGCGCTCGTTGGAGACTTCACTGACCATCGGGCTGTCAGCCATGAGGCCAATTCCTTGGGAATCGTTGACGTGATTACGCATTGCCCGTCTTCGGTGTGAGACGAATTACCAGCAAATCGGCAAGCATCGTGGCGCCTATGAATATGGCTCCCAACAGCATTACAAGGTCTTGCACGACGGGAACATCGCCCTGACCCACGGCTGACACCAGACGCTGCCCGATTCCGGGAAATGCAAATACGTTTTCGATGACGATCACGCCCCCGATCAGATAGACGATGTTCAGCGCGACAATGTTTACAAGAGTGGCGCTAATGTTGGGCAAAACGTGCGACCAGACGATAGTCCGTCGTCGCAAGCCTCTTAGAACGGCCGATCTTATGTATGGGGTGCTCATCACATCGATTGCAGCCGCACGTGTCATTCGCGTGATCTGCGGCATGAGGATGATCGCCAGGGTGAGGACCGGCAGTGCGTATGCCTGTAAGCCCTCCACGATTCCACCAAAGAGAAGCCCACTGCTGTCAACCGGCAAAACTGGCACTTGGATTGCAAGGACCCAAAGGAGGACGATCGCGACAACAAATTCAGGTAGCGCCGCCACAGCCACTGCTGTTGTGTTCGCGCCAAGGTCGAAGGCCGACCCCCGCCGACGTCCTTGGCTCATACCCAATTGAATTCCAATCGGCACCGCGATAAGGAGCGCTGCTGCCGCCAGCGTGAGACTTCGTTGCAACCGGATCCCAAGATCTGGTCGGATCGGCTGGTCAGTAATGACTGAGTTGCCCCAATTTCCTGTCACAAACTGGTCCAGCCACCGGATATACCTAACTGGTAAGGGATCATCTAGACCGCGCTGATGAGCAAAGGCTTGTAACTGCGCCGGTGTACGGTCGCGTCCCAGGGCGGATCGCGCGATGTCGGTTGGCGAGCGAAGGCTTGTCGACCCGAACGTAAGCAGCGAGATAACTATCAGAGTGCCGGCAAACGCCAACACGACTCTCGCCAACCGAAAGACGAGCCGCGCTGTGTTGCCGTTTAGATGGGGCTTCAACCGGGTGCGCGTGAGGTCTAGGCCTGCTGGGCTGTTTCCAGGTTTACGAAGTGCGTTGGGTTAAAGGTGACGCTGCTCAGTCCAGCCTTCGCCACCCACAATTCGTCGAACCATCCTGGATTCACCCACCCGGCTTGATCTTCGATCATGAGCTGAGCCGCCACCAGAGCGGACTTCTGGTCAGCCGCCGTCTTGGCGCTCTTTGCCGCAGCCAACAGCGCATCGAAATCAGGGGAAATGAACTTGGCTTCGTTCCAAGCGGCGTTACTAGCGAATTCGACCGTCATGGCATCCAACGGATGGCGGAGCACCCAGTTCGACACGTAGAACGGCTCGTGCAACCAGACCTTATCCCAGTATGTGTCCGCTGGGCGCTGGTCGATCGTTATTCGTATTCCGGCATCTGCCAGTCCTTGAACTACAACAACGCCGAAGTCTTTCATTGCTGGGCCCGCGTCCGCAGTGATTAACTTAAGGTCAAGGCCTGTTGGATAACCAGCGCTTGCAAGCAAGGCTTTGGCCTGCTCGACATCTCGATGGCGCTGGCGTAAGGCCGGCGCATAGAGCGGATCGGACGAACGTACAGGGACATCCTGTCCGGTTGTAGCGAACCCGTGGTATGCGATCTGAACCATCTGGTCCCGGTTAAGGGCTAGCTTGATCGCATCGCGCACTCTCTTGTCATTGAACGGCTTGACAGTGGGATCCATTACCAGGTTGTCAAACTGAGCCTGAGCATGGCGGAGGACATGTACTCTGCCTGCCTGGATTGCGGCAGCGGCGCTTGGATCGATTGGCCCGCCGAAGTCGAATGTACCGTTTGACACCGATTGGATCAGGGACTGTTGGTCATTCGAGAATGCACCCTGAATACCGTCGAGGTACGGCAAACCGGCCACCCAGTAATTCGGGTTTCGGATCAGCTTGAACGTCAGCTGCTGTTGGTCGACAGCGTCCAATTTGTATGGGCCCGTTCCGTTCGCCGTATCGAATTTTGTCGTTCCTGAACGCACGATCGCCGCATGTCGAGCGCCAAGCGCGAGTGGGAGAAACGAGTCAGGTTGCTGGAGTGCGATTGCCACTGTGTGCACATCAACGGCGGTAATCCCATCAGAAGTCATCTCAGACGCCAGTCGGGAGTAAATCGCAGATCCGACCTTTGGATCAAGAACACGGCGCAGGCTGTAGACCACGTCGTCTGCCGTCAGAGGCTGACCGTCATGGAAAGTGACACCGGGGCGCAACTTGAACGTCCAGGTCTGCAAATTTGCGTCGGAGCTCCAGGAGGTAGCGAGTTGTGGCTCCAGTGACCAGTCGTCACGCAAGCGCAACAAACCTTGATAGAGGAGGCCGTTGACTATTCCATCTGGCTCGTTGACCTGGGCCGCCGGATCCAATATCAAACTGGTGCCACCCGCAGCCAGCGAGAGTCTCGCCATCCCTCCACGCTTGATGCTTTGCGAGATGCTCGTCGTACCGGCACAGGCGGCGACAACAAAAGCAACGGACATCCCGGCAACCTCCAAAAAGCGCCGTCGAGTCATGTTCATCATTGCCATTGCTCCAAGGCGACAGAAATGGATTCGAGCGGCCCGAGAATGGCACAAAGCCGACGCGCTCACCACATCGACTTTTATCTAGCGTCATCAGTGGCGCTAATGACACCAGGGCTCACCAGGCCAGCGAGGCAGACTGGGCGAGTCCGCCGATCAGCACTCATGTTTGGTGTGCCTCAGCTCCGGCACATCGAGGAGTGCCCGTCCCCCGCCCGTCTCTCCATGTTGCGGCTACTTGCGGCTGCGCCAAATCTGCTCCGGCCGACGGAAGGATCAAGCAGCTCCTAAGAGCACCAATGACCTACCGCGGGTTCACGTTGCCACATCGGGAACTTCAGAGCTCTCCGCGATCACGTGCTCAAGGTCGATCTGAAATATGCAGCGGATCTCGCCCAAGCCGCGCGAAGGATAGGTGTCCATTCCCAAGTATCGGCGCGCGAGGCTGTCCATATACGGCCAGACTTGCTCGTTCGAAACTTCCTGGACTCGCCCACGGACCGCTACGTAGCGCAAGGCGTTGTCAGGATCCACAATGTCGATGGCTACGTGGGGCCGAGCCAGTATATTGCGCGACTTGACGCGGTCAGGATGCGCCGTGATGACGATGTGCTGCCCATCGAAGTCGACCCATACGGGTGTCACCTGCGGCGTGCCGTCGCTCATCATCGTGGCCAAGTGTCCGATCGCGGGCTTCTGGAATAGATCTCGCCCAGGTAGAGGTGAGATAGTCGGCGAATGGACTTCCAGTCAAGGCTTGAATTGTTGCTAATAGCCGCTCGGCGCGCTCTTGCGGACATGAACACTTCGGATCGAAGTATTGCGGGTCTGGTGGATCGTATAGCCACTCTTCGCTATGCGGAGGGGACTCTCGTCGGCTTCCTTGATGCCGTCGTACTATTCGATCCGGCCATTGCCCGGACACTTGCGCCGAGCGTTGATCAGTTTGCTGCCGAAGCGATTGCAGCACGACTGCTTCTGGATTGACGCTTGCCTCCTGCTAGCGAAGTCTTATCGTGTGCAATGTCGCGTGGGTAGGCAGACCGGAGGCGTACGGCTCTCATCCACGCTGATCAGCCGCTAGATCCGGACCCTCGATACGCCTGTCGGCACAGCGTCACACCACAGACGCCCTCGGCGCCCCCTTCCTGAATCAACGCGCGCGCGAGTTCGCGCAACGTCAAACCGTCGGTGAATACATCGTCATAGACGAGGATGTACTTTCCCTCAATTCGCTCTGGGTGAGTAACCCGCAGCGATGCGCGCAAATCACCCTCCGCCATCCTCAAGCGGTCTCGAAATCGCAGGCCAGCCATTCTCGGTGTCTTCGCAGTCTTGACAATTGCCGGCTCGCCTTCGACGTCGAACTTCCAAGAGCTACTGGGCAGGACGTCTGCGGCAGCGCGCATCAGAACCTCCCGTGTGTGGTCAAATGTTCGACCGCCCTCCCCAGTGTAGGTAGGGCTCGCCACGATCAGGTCAAATTCCTGGAACGTATCGGGCCGCGCTTCCAGGAATCCTGCAAGGATCCGGCCGAAGATCAGGCCCCATCCGCGTTTGCCGTCGTACTTGTACCAATTAATCGCACTCTGTAGCATCCCCGACCGCATGGCGATGGCGTAGTTCCACTCGAACCAGCGGTCGCCGAAGTTGCATACCGGGTTCCGGCAGGAGTCTTCACCAGGGACAAACGGGTGGTCGCAAATCAGACAGCGATGTTTCTGGTCGGCGAGCTTCTCCATCGTGCGGCGGGCGCACGCGAAGCAAAGCGCGGCGGGTCCGGACTCACGATAGGCACACCTTCCGCAGCGACCGAAGCCGGGTACGTCGATGAGGCGAGGATCCACATTCAGTCAACTAGGGCCAGCGCCAACTGTGCGCGCTGTTCAGATGCCCTCTGTGCCAGCTCATCCGGAGACCGGAGTGCGGTAATGATGTCACCAACATCACTCACCTCGCGCACGCCGGGCCGCTTGAGATATCGTCGTGCCCACTCGCGCTCATTGACCAGACTCTTAAGAAGGAAGACTTGCTTCCCATGCTCGATAGCAAGGCGGGCCTGCATCTTCGCGCCCGATGTCGCCGTGGCCTCTATCACAACCGTGCCTTGCCCCATTCCTGACGTCACGATGTTTCGGCGGGGGAAGTTTGAGCTGGAGGGGGCCGCATCCGGCCAAAACTGGGATACGACGGCACCATGCCCGGCGATGCGCCGCGCCAGGTCAGTGTTGTCGTCGGGGTAGATCCTTCGTATGCCAGACCCAAGCACGGCGATCGTGCGACCGCCAGCACCAAGGCACCCCTCGTGGGCTGCTGTATCGATCCCGCGCGCGAGGCCGGAGAGTACCGTCACGCCAGATCTCGCGAGGAGTTCGGCCATTCGTCGCGCCCGAGTAATCCCTTCAGGACTAGGCTCGCGTGTTCCCACCACAGCCACCGAGTACGCGTCATCAGTCCGAAGTCCTCCGCTGTAGAAGAGGAACGGTGGAGGGTTGAAGATGCTGCGAAGGTTGATCGGGTAGTCATCATCCAGCACGGTCGTTAACCCAAAGCCCTGAGCTGTCGTCTCCTTGATCATCTGATGCACCGTTTCTCGGTGCTCCTCCATCGCCGGTGCCGCGTCCTTCAGACGAGACAGCGAGCGTCGAGCATCGTCGCCTGCCTCAGACCCCTCGCACCGCAATAGTCGATTGAGTCCATCTGGTCTCTGCGCCTCGCGTGCGATGAAGTACCAGCTGACACCTTTGACCCGGCACAGCGCCAGCAATTCCACTCGATCCATCGTCGTTCCTACTCCAAACATATGTTCGGACGACCCACGCAAACAGTAGCGGGCGGGGCGAGCGGGGTCAAGTCTACTGACGAGCCTCCAGGAAGCCGCGACTCGTGGTCCGACCCTTAGCAGATCTTTACGGCCCTCTTGACCCCGTCTTAGCTCCGGCTAATCGCCAGCGTCCGGGCCAAGGGGGGACAGGACAGTGGTTGCTTATGCCGGCTCCGTGCTCTGACCCGGCGACCGTTGACTGACGCGTTGCCAGCTGACCAGATAGCCGCGTTGCACTTTAAACCTGCGGCTGTACCTCTCCTCTCAGGGCTTCAATGCGCCACTTGATTGCCGTAGCAGCAGCGTACTGCGCGTCCATCAACTCGAAATATGTGATCGATCGTGACTTGACTCCCGTGCGACCCGCGTGAGCCGACCGTTTATCGCGGATCGCTTGGAGGCGTATGACCCTAGCCAGCATGTCTTCGCGCAGGCCTGCGAAACCAGCCACCTCATCCGGATTTATCGCTCGGGACTCGAGGCGTTCGCGCAGCTTAGCGATCTCTTTGGGCGGCTCGCCTCCGAGCAGCGCCTCCATTGCCTTGTAGGCACTGTGAAACGCCGTCTCCATCCCAACTGCCACTATCGGGGATGGTGAGACGCCACCAGGCTCCCTCTGAACCATCGCGATGCTATCTCCGACGAAGTGGAACTCCTTGCGGGACTCAAAGATGTATACGAGAGCGGGAACCAGCTCAGCGAGATCTGACATGACAACCTCCATACGGTCAAGCGCCCACTCCGGCACAGCGTCACCGACAGAGGCCGCGTGTCCGATGGCCAGAAGCGTGTCGATGGACTCCGGTTCATCCGCTTCCAATGCTGCCTCGACATCCTCCCTGAAGATGGTTTCCGATGCAGACAGTCGGGGCGGTATCGGGATCCCAGTGAGTTGTTCTCCCCAGAAGTTGTCAGCAATTCCCATAAGACCGGTCAGCGCATCGAGAGTTATGGCGACATCTTCTTCATCAGTACCGCCTCTCGGCTTGAAGATAATCCGGCCCTCGCTGTACTGATGTACACCGGTGGAGTCGTACTCCCCGTAAATCGGCGACGGCCTATCGCGGCTTGCCCATCCGATCCAGCTAAAAGAACCGGTTGGCACGTGCCATGAATGTCAGGCGAGCTTGGATGTCACCTGAATCTGAGGGATGAGGAGTACTTTGGGCTCGCCTGTCATAGCCCAGGACGATACTGCTCAAGTAGCGCACTGTCTCGGACGCTCTCGGTCTTGAGCTAGAGGTCGCCGCCGACCGCGGCGCTCGATTAGCCAGTTCGCTGAACTCGACAAAGGGGCTCGCTGTCCGCACGGGGGCGGCGACCGCAGGTCGGCCGCCGGCGTCGCTCCCCATCGATGAGTCGTTTGAGCAAAGCTGAGGTAATCCTCAAACGCGCAACCGGCGAGTCGACTAGTAGTTGTAGCTGGCAACTCGTCTAGCTGTGCATTGGAAGCGTCGACCTACAGCAGGTGCCGCTTTCGGAGATCTAGCTGTTGGAGAAGCCACGGGAGGTCATCGAGGCCAGACTTTGTGAGTGCGTCCTGAACGCCTTGGCTCAGCTCTTGGAGTTCGCGGCGCGCGTTGGGGTGCCACTTGTCGGCACGCCTGAAAAGCCATGCGTAGAACGAGACTACGTGGGAGCTATACATCGAAACAAACGGAGCCAGCGGGATTCCGGCAGGCCTAGTCTCCAGAACCGCGCGCTCGGCGGCTGAGGGGTCAGCCGCAAGCAGAGCACGCGTATCAATCATGATCACAGTTGGCCAACCTTCCGCTGAGACCTCGCCTTGCTGACCCATAAGCAACGGCAGGGAACGGTGCATGGAATAGTTCCGAAGGCACGAAATCACACGCACTTCCTCACCGAAGGTGGCGGCCAGTCGGTTGGCGTATTCAGCTGCACCGGGCGTGCCATCCGCGGCGTACTTGCGTCGGAAACGTCTTGAGTGGTCGACTAACGCGCTGGCGCCGGCGAGATAGCTCTGTGTGTGGCTACTCACCAGCACTAGAGCCGCTCTTAGGTGGGCAAAGCTCGCAGGGTGGTGAAGCCAAGCGCTCGCCGGATTGCCAAACGAGGCCAGATCCTGGTCGAGTTGGATGTCAGCTTCAAGGAAGACATCGTAATTGCTTCTGAGTGCGTCTGCCTCACGTATCAGCTGCATGCCGAACGACCGCTCGAGATCGCGAAGGGCGACGACCAAATCACGTGGCCATTGGATCTCAACATCCGGATCGGTTTCGATGAGCTCCGATTCAGTCCCGAAAGGTCCACCGAGAGTCACACGAATTGCGCGCGCAACCGCCGGCATGGTTGGAAGCGCTCGACGACGAAGACGCCTCAACGATGCGATCCGTGTGCGGCGAGCCGCTGCCCGACTAGCGAGATCTCCGAACGGCCCTGGTTTGAGGGGTTCGCGGGAGCCCATGCCTCGCGAATGATGACACTCAATCCTCGGCCACCGGTCTAGCACGCATGATGGTTGGCTCGCGCCAAGCCCACCGGATCGCTTATGGCAGCAGTGGGGTTTCGACAACAAACGCGCGCCGGGCGCGCGCTTATCTTGTTACGCCGAATGGCGTCACTGTGAATCACTTTGATGCCGAACTAAATCACGTTTAGAGCTATGCCTCAAGCGGCTTCAGCGATCATGTCAACCGTTGGCAGACCGTTGCCGGCGGCGGATGAAGGTGCCGGCGGACGCCTCGCCCGCCGGCCCCGGCACGGATCACGCCGATAGACGCGCAACCTGGCTGCGGATCCAGTCGACGCTGTTGTTGATTTGGACAATCTCGACTCCGCCGCGGACCGGTATGTAGGTGCTGTACGAGAAACCCGGGCCTTGGACGCTGACCTGCATTGCGCCGTAGATTCTCCGCTCCTTGACCAGCAGGAAAAGCAGGCCGAGGAGGCAGAAGACGAAGAAGATGATCGCCAGCACGATCGCCCAGGCCGGTATGGACTCGGTCATGTAGGTCTGGTTGGTGACTTGCCAAGCTGTCTGAGAAAGCGGGTAGGCGCCATAAGGCGTCTGGACTCGGGTGTCGCTGACTGAGATGTCGCCAAGACGGATGCCGACAGGTTCGTAATCTTGAGGTACAAGGCTCATCACTCGAACCCCACGAAGACGACGTTCGAGCCATCCCAATAGAGATCAGCGGTGTACTGGCCAGCGGAATGGTCCTGGTAGTGGCGGGTGGGGCTGTAGGGCGGCGTCGAGTCGTAGTCGACGGAGAAGTCGAAGCTGCCGCTGACTCTATAGAAACCCTGCTTCGCATCCCACTCCAAGGCGGCGCCCTGAAGCGGGTCGGTATTTGCGTGCCAGACGAACTTGGACGCGTAAAACGCAGCAACCTGCTGGGGGCAGGCGTCTGAGGAACCGGCCTGCAGAACCAGGCAGGCATCGAACTGAGACTTCAAAGCGGCGAGGATCTGGGAGTCGGCTTCGGGAGGCCTGGAAACGGTGGTCGCCGGTGGCTGGGCCGCGAACCCGATCACCGACATTGCCTCTCCGTCCCAGTTGAGAGTTGCGGCATACGGACCGCCGACCGCAATCGAGCGCCTCCCGTGTAGGCGGGTACTGTCGTAGTTCAGCCGCATCAGGTAATGGCCGCTGACCTGGAAATCGGACGTGGTTCCGAGGCTGAACGAGGAATTTGCGGCCGGGTCGCCGAGGACAGTCCACTTCGCAGCCCCGGACGCCAGATCATCACCCAGCCCCTGAGGGCATCCCTCCGGGATCAAAACTGATGCTCCAGCGCAGTTTTCGATCGCCTTCGTGGTCGCTTGCCTCGCGTCGGCGACAGCCTCGTCGGTGAGCTTCACATTTGAAAGATCGACCTGGGTCAGGGCCGGGAGTTGACTTTCAGCATCAATACTGCCGGTGTAGGCCTGAAGAAGCCGGGAGCCGTATATAGAAAGGACGTGGGTTCCGGTTAGGACGGCGACTTTGAGGTCGCCTCCAGTTGCGCTCGCGACCTGTTGGCCGTCGATCGCGACGGTGCCTACGCCTGCTGGAAGGTGGAACTCGAGGCCAGCGGGTTCCAGCAAGGCCGCCCAGGTGTGGAGGGAGCCTCCCCGCATGACAAGGCTGGTCGATGCCCGGCCGCTAGAGGTGTCGTAGGTCAGAGTGACTTTGGCGCCAGAGCTGACGAAACCAACGCCTGTGACGTCGAAACCGGAGCGAGTGTGGGCTGACGCCTTGAGCTGAGCCGCCAGCCCGGCCCGATTGACGAATGAGGTCGTAGCTGGCGCCGTCGACGCTGAGTCGATGATCGAATGCGACCACACGTAGTCCGTGTCGGCACGATCCACCGCGGTCATGTATGCGAGGGCTGCACCCGCCGGCGTGCCGACGTGCGTCGTCAGCGTCAACCCAAGGGCGCCGACGCCCAGCACCGCCGCGGCGATTCCGGCTACCAGCTCCTCGCGCATGCCAAGACGCTGCCGCAGCTTTCGCAGCTGAGCTGCCAGGGTGTCCATCTCTAACTCTCCTGGCCGACGGCGTTGCGCCGGCGAACCTCCGCTGCTCGGTCATGCTGGCCGAGCTCGCGGAAGGCAGTGCTCAAGATTCGGGCCACGTCGTCGCGGTCCTCCGAGCGATTGTTGATTGGTTCGAGCAAAGTCACGGCTTGCGCGGCCTGACCACGGTCAAGCAACGCCTCGCCAACGGCGACCGCAACGTCGGCGCGCTGGTTGTCGATTCGAGACCGTACCTCGGCCACGACCTGACCGGCAATCCCGCGGCCGTTGGTCGCCCGCTTCTCGATGTCCTCGAAGCCGGGCAGGAATTCATCGGGGCCAACCGCAGAGAGGACGGCTTGCGCACGTGCGACGAGGTCGTCCGCGATCGAGCCACTTCCCACCCGGATCTGCTGGGCCAGGGTCGTCAGCTCGACATAGTCGGCATCGACGCCGTCGAGGTCGAAACCGATCAACTCGTCGTTCGGCTTGGTCTTGACCATCGCCCCGATCGGTTGCGGAAGGTCTCCCAGGTCGTTGAGGTATCCGCGGAGACGACCGCGCGGATCCTTTACCCCGTGGGCCACCTCATCGATCAGCGAGGCACGAGTAACCCGATCGCCAGGCTTCCAGGCCGAGCGGGCGAGCAGGTAGAGCCAAAGGAAGCCGAGGACCGGCTTGCGGAGCAGCTCCGAAGTCAGATCGCCGGCCTCAGTGACGATCTGGATCCGACCGATGGTTCGGATCGCCGGAGCGAACGGTGTTTGCAAGGCCGGCGCCGATGTTGGAGCAGCGGCGGGCTGGGCATCCGGCATTGGAGCGGGCGCTGGGGAGGGCGTCACGCCTGGGGCGATCGGCGGGATGAAAGCGGATTGCTGCCACTGATACGCCGGGGCGCGCCGCTTCCAGATGGGCAGAGCCACTAGCCCAAATGCGATGCCGGCGACGATCTCGTAGAAGCCGGTGTTGTCCGCGGCCGTTACCGCAACGATGCCCGAGAGGAGGACGTACACCCAGACAACCACGACAAGCCAGGTGCGATGGAGGAAGAGCACGCCGGCCACCGCTGCTGCCATCAGGACCAGGCCCGTTGGGTCAGCCGCGAGGAGGATGCCGGCGCCAACGAGAAAGACCAGCCCATAGCCGACACCGAGGACGATCCGGCGGGTCGTCCAGAACCTCTCGGCAGCCGTTGCCTGCATCCCCGCCTTCCCCGTGGCCGGGAGGATATCGAACCTTGCCGAATTGCGCAGGGCGCTCATCGCTCCTCGCCTCCCTCACCGTCTGTCTCGGCCGGCGTTTGGTGGAGCTGGCGGTACCACTCATCGAGCTGCCGATACCACTCGCGTTCCAGGCGGCGAGTGAGCCGTTTTAAGGCGTCGAGCATCAGCCGGCGAGTCAAGAAGGCAGGCGTCCGCAGCGGGATCTGAGCGGCACTCCGGAGCAGTTCGAGGACGAGCTCCTGCCTGAGATCCTCACGGCCGTAGAGGCGAAGGGTGCTCATCCTCTCGACCTTGGCGCGCACCGCCGGCAGGAGCTCGGCGATAAGTGGCTCCGCGACGGACTCGCCTGCCCGAAGCCGGGTGAGCAGATCGAATAGTCGCTGGTCCTGCCGTGCCATCCGATCGAGAAGGTCGGGATGAACTGAACGCTTGCGCCGGTCTCGCTCCCCGAGTTGCAGGGGGACGAGCTCCGGACCGTCGTTTGTGACCATGGGTCACCTCCTTTCGAGATGACCCGACGGTCTCAAGCGCCCGTGGGATTGCCGTTGTCAGACCGTTGCTTTTCGGCTCTCCCGGCGTCGATTTAAGCCTGCGGTCGGAACTCAGACCGTTGCTTTTCCGTGCGAACTTCGAAAAGCCACGCCTGGGCAACGGTTTTTGGGCCTTTCCAATGCCCAGTTAATAGATGTGGGGACACCCAAGAGCCAACGACTTCCGGTCACCTTCACCGCCGCTCAGCGATCGGCGATCGCGGAGCGCGCCGCCGCCAGCTCTCAGTCGCTCAGCTCGATCGTCCGGCAGCTGGTCGCTGCGGCGCTGACCTTCGACACCGAGCCCGGCCCGCGGCCTGACTCGTCGGCGGCCCTGGCCGCCCTGCTTGCCGCCGAGCACGCGCTCTTGATGGTGGCCTCGATCCTGCCCGAGGGCGAAGCCCGAATGCTCGCGCTGGCCGAGCAGGCATCTCGAGCGGCGGAGGATCGACTGGCCACAGTCAGGGAGCCGGCCGCTCCGGGGGCTGAGGACCGATGAACGAACGCTGCTTCGTCAGGGTCCGCTGGGACCCGGCGTCGGTGCCGGGCTCAGTGCGTTCGAAGGTCGGCGGCTTCCTACGCTACATCCAGCACCGTGACCTCCATCCGGGGTCCGAGGCGACGACGACGCCTCGGCCGGTCTCCGGGTTGGTCAAGTACGTCGCCTATCGCGATCGGGCGAGCAGCCGCGCGGAGCTGTTCGGCCCGGCGGGTCGGGTGACCTCCCTGCAGCGCAAGCAGTTCGCCGAATACGTCGCGAAATCGGTCGCGGAATCCAAGCCACAGCTCTATCGCGGCCGCGACGGCAAGCTCGTCGACCGGCGCCGGGCCGTCTCGCGGTTTGTCATCTCGCCGGAGCGCACCGAGGGACTCGACCTGGAGCGTCTGCTGCGAGCCGGGATCACGGCCCTCGAGTCCGAGACCGGTCTCGGGGGACTGCGCTGGATCGCCGCCATCCACCGCAACACGGCTCACTACCACGTCCACCTCGTCCTGGCGGGTCTGCACCTGCGCGAGGACGGGAGCTACGCGCGGGTCGACATCACAAAGCGACGGCTGACCGCGATGAAGGAGGCGATCGGCCGCGACATCGAGCTGCAGCGGCTCGAGCGCGCGAAGCAGCCCGGACGGTCCCTGGGCGGAATCACACATGTGAAGCCGGCTCTGCATCCGCTGGCCATTCGGCCCGCGGTCATCCGGACCCCGCCCACGGCCCGGCTGGCCCTTGCCCAACCTCAGCCTCGCCAGGCGGAGCAGACCGGCGCGGCTTTGGCCGGCTCGGTGCTGCGCTTGCGGGCGGCCGCCCGCCGCTACCAGCGCCAGATGCAGAAGGCGGCCGAGAAGGAGGCGCACCAGATGCGCTGGGACCGCTCGCGATGATCCAGGCGCTCGCCTCGCTAATGGCTCGCGTCGCTCGCGAGCTGCTGGCGCAGCTCCTGCCCAACTGGCTGCTGGGCAGCGAGCCCGAGTCTCACGGCTCGAGCCGCTGGGCGCGACGCAGCGAGCGATCTCGGGTGGGCCGCGTCGCCGCACCGGAACGCATGCTCGGCGACGGCATCGTCCTGGGCTGGATGCAGGGCCGGCTGCTCCAGTCGCCGGCCGAGGACAACGTCCTTCTCTTCGGCGTCCAGCGCTCGGGCAAGACCTCGACCGTCGTCGTGCCAACCCTGCTCGGCTGGCGAGGCGCAGTCGTGGCCACCTCGACCAAAGAGGAGCTGGTGCGGCTCACCGCCCACCACCGCGGACGTCTGGGTCCCGTGTCGGTGTTCGCTCCGCTCGACCGCGATCACAGCTGGATCCGCGAGCTGGGACTCGAGTCCGCGACCTGGAATCCGCTCGACGCGGTCGATTCCTGCGGCGTCGCGGCCGAGCTCGCCGACCACTTCACGGCCGACGGCAAGCGCGGTCACGCCGCCCACTGGTATCTCGCCGCCGGCAATCTGATCACCGGCCTGGTCGTCTGCGAGCGCGAGCGCGGCGGCGATATGCGGACCGTGCTGACGCGGCTCAACCGCACCGCGCCGGCGCAGTACGTCGGTCTCTCCAAAGTGGTCGAAGACCAGCGCGCCTCCGACCTTCTCGTCGCGTTCGCGCTCACCCCCGAACGCGAAGCCGGCTCGATCGCCTCGACCGCTCGCTCCTTGCTGTCGCTCTGGAATGACGAGCGCATCGCGGTCGCGACACGCTCTTCGGCGCAAGCGATCGATCTCGACCGCCTTCTGGTCGAGTCGGGAACCCTCTACCTGGTGGCTCCGGCCGAGGAGGCGGAGCGCTGTCGCGCCCTGTTCTCAGCGCTCCTGCTCTCCCTCCTCCGACGCGCGACCACACGGGCCAGAGCTCTTGGCGGCGTGCTCGAACCCCGGCTCCTGCTGGCGCTTGACGAGGCGGCCAACTTCGCCCGCATCCCGCGCCTTTCCGGCTACGCGTCGAGTGGCCCCGGGCAGGGAATCCAGCTCCTGCTCTGCTTCCACGACCTGGCGCAGGTCGAGAGCGGCTACGGCCACGAGCAGGCGCGAACGATCTGGAACAACTGCCGCGCGCGCGTGCTGCTCCCCGGCCAGGGCGACATCAAGACCCTGGAGCAGTTCAGCCGCGCCATGGGCGACGAGACGCGGATCTTCCACGCCCGCCACGCCGATCGCTGGCAGCGCTCCTCCAGCGAGCAGCGGACGGGCCGGCCGCTCGCCACAGTCGACGAGCTCCGAAGGCAGTCGGACGGCGTGCTGGTCTACGCAAACCGGCCGCCGGCACAGCTCGAGCTCCGTCGCTGGGATCAGGTCTCGGCGTGGCGCCAAATCGTGAGTCCCGTCAACCCGTTAGCGCCGGCTTTGCCGGCAAAGGAGTGATCTTTTGAGTCGCATCTTCAGCGACATCTCGGTGCGGCCCGATTTCAACGGCCTGCCGCCGAGCGTCTATCACGGCCTGATCCAGCTGACCAACAACGCGGCCGGTGTGCTCACATTGGTGGCCGGCCTCGGCCTCACCGTTTCGCTGCTTGGCCTGGTGATCGGTTCGTTCACCGGCAACCGCGAGCTCAGCGAGCGGGCCAAAGGCGGAATTGGGATCTCGGTGTTCTCGATCGCCCTCCTCTACGTCGGTATCGCCGCCGCGAACTACGCCGGGAAGTTGTTCAGCTGATGGGTACCGACTACTCCCACCAGGTTGCCCAGGCGGTGGGCGAGGTCATCGTAGCCTTCGCCAAGGTCGCCGCCGACGCGGGGGTCGCGAGCATCCAGTGGCTGGTCGCCGGGCTCGGCAAGTCCAGCGAGCCCGACATCAGCGTGATCCTCCCCGTGTACGACCGCACCCTCGCCATCGCGCTGCTGATCCTTGGCGCCATCCTCGCCGTGGCGCTTATCGATGCGATCGCCTCGGGAACCCTCGCCAATGGCTTCGGGCTGATCGCGCGAGTGATCGCGGCCAGCTTCGGCGCCTACACCGGACTCGCCCTGGTCAAATACGTGGCCGGCTACGCGGCGCTCCTGGCGACCACCTGGACTCCCGATTTCTCAAAGCTCGACGACCTTCTCGTGCACAGCGTCACCGTGACCAACGCGGTCGCCGAGCAAGGCGGAGCTGGACCTCACGTCAGCACCTTCGGTCTCATCTTCACCGCGATATCGGTCTGTTGCGTGGCGGTGATGGTCCACCTCGAGCTGGTGATCCGCTCCGCCCTCATCCTCACCGTGGTCGCTTTCATCCCGCTGGTCTGCGTGATCGCGATCTGGCCCCGCGCCGTTGGCGTAGCCACGACGCTGGTGGAGTTCCTCTTCGGCCTGTTTCTGTCCAAGTTCGTCGTGGCGACGGTGGTCTATGTCGGCTTCCGCCTGGCAGTGGTCGCCCTCACCTCGTCGGCGGATACCGACACCAGCGAGAACTGGATGGCCTCAGGCCTTGCGGTGTTGCTGATCGCAGCCTTCTCTCCACTCGTGATCTTCTCCGCGCTTCGATTCACCCATACGCAGGCTGGTACGGCGGCGCGGAGCCTTGCCGGCGGTGCATTCGCGACGGTGCCGATCGCGAGCGCGCTCAAGCCGCTCGGCAAGTCAGCGCAGCTGCGTCTCCGCTCTGTTCGACACCGCATGTCGTCAGCGATCGCTCGCTCGAGGTCACCTCAGTGAAATCAACTCGTCTGCCAGTCGACCCCGAGGCTGCCATCCAACGGCGGCGCGGAAGGGTCCGGGAAACCCGCGCCACATCGGGTTTCCCGGCTTCTAGACCAGGCAAGGCGGAGTTCGGCGGCAACGAGGCGGGTCGTGGGGTTCCGATGCTCCTTGACGTGCCAGAGGTCGCGCATCTCCTCGGTCTCGGCCGAACCAAGGCCTACCAACTGATCGCGCGGGAGGAGATTCCAGTCATCCGGATCGGCCGCTGTGTCCGTGTACCTCTCGACGAGCTCAAGGCCTGGATTGCGAGCCGAGTGGTTGCACCGATCGAGGCACCCGTTTGACCGTGAAGGCGAATCGGCGCGGCAACCACGAGGGGACTATCTACCAGCGGGCGGATGGTCGGTGGATGGGTATGGTGTCGCTGCCCGGCGGGGCTCGTAAGTCGTTCTACGGACGTACAGCCGACGAAGTACGGCGGCGGTTGGTCGAAGCCCTACACACGCAACAGACCGGGGAGCGCAGCCAGCCGGAGTCCATGACCGTCGGTGCCTATCTCGACATGTGGTTGGAACGGATCGCGAAGCCCCGTGTGAGAGCACAGACGTTCAGAGGTTACGAAGTCAACGTACGCGTTCATCTCAAGCCGGCGCTGGGCAAGTTGCCGCTCGACAAGCTGGGGCCGATACATGTGCAGGACCTGATCGATCGCAAGCTGAAGGAAGGGATGGCGCCGAAAAGCGTGCGGTACATGCATGGCATCCTCCGGAACGCGCTGAACCGCGCGATCCGTTGGAACTACATCGAGCGGAATCCGGCAGCTCATGTCGATGGCCCACGAACCGAGCAAGAAGAAATTCAGCCGTTCAGCCGCGACGAGGCGCATCGGTTCCTACGGGCGATTAAAGGCGATCGCCTTGAGGCGCTTTACACGGTCGCCCTGACGATGGGGTTGCGACAGGGGGAGGCACTCGGTCTCCGCTGGCGGGATGTTGACCTTCAGTTGGGCGACATCCGGATCAACAAGCAGTTGCAGCGTGTCGATCATAAGTACGAGCTCGTCGAACCGAAGACGACTCGCAGTCGCCGGCACCTTGCGGTGCCGCCCGCCATCCTGGGATCGCTTCGCGCCCACAAGGAGCGCCAGGAACGCGAGCGATCCGAGGCCGGCCGCCGGTGGCACGAAACCGACCTCGTGTTCTGCCGGCCTGATGGGTTTCCGCTTAGCGGCAGCGTAGTCACGCACCGTTTCCAGGAACTGCTCGATCAGGCCGGCCTCCCGAAGCGGCGCTTTCACGATCTCCGACACAGCTGCGCCACGCTGTTGCTGGCACAGGGCGTCTCGCCGAGGGTAGTCATGGACGTGCTCGGGCACTCCCAGATCTCGCTCACCATGAACACCTATGCTCACGTCCTACCCGAGCTTCGCCGAGATGCCGCCGATCGGATGAGTGACTTGATACAGGAGCTCTGAAGCCGGCACCGCCTATACGACGGCCGCGCTACGATCTGGCGCGGTTCCATGGCCGAGGCGGCAATCCGAAACCACGCCCAGTTCATTTGGTCTGTAGCCGATCTCCTTCGAGGCGACTACAAGCAATCGGAGTACGGCAAAGTGATCCTGCCCCTGGTGGTCATCCGCCGCCTCGACTGCGTCCTCGAACCCACCAAGGCGGTAGTGCTCAGGCGGAAGACCGAACTGGAAGGCAAGATCGAGAATCTCGAGGTGGTTCTGAAGGCAGTTGCCGATCAGCAGTTCTTCAACACGTCGAAGCTCGACTTCAAGCGGCTGCTCGAGGACCCTGCGAACGTCGCCGATAACCTTCGCGCCTACATCGCGGGCTTCTCCGAGGCGGCACGCGACATCATTGCCAAGTTCGACTTCCAGACCCAGATCACCCGCCTCGATCGTGCCAACCTGCTTTACCGGGTGCTCGGGAAATTCGCGGAGATCGATCTTCACCCGAACGTCGTCTCGAATCTCGAGATGGGCTATCTCTACGAAGAGCTGATCCGACGATTTTCTGAACTGTCCAACGAGACGGCCGGCGAGCACTTCACTCCCCGCGAGGTCATCCGGCTCATGGTGAATCTGCTATTCATTGAGGACTCAGACCTCCTCACCAAGCCTGGCATCGTCAAGACTCTCTACGACCCGGCTTGCGGCACCGGCGGCATGTTGTCGGTCGCCGAAGATCATCTCCGAAAGCTCAACCCGCAGGCACGGTTGGAGGTGTTTGGCCAGGAGCTTAACGACGAGACGTATGCGATCTGCAGGTCCGACATGATGCTCAAGGGCCAAGACGCATCGCGCATATTTAGCGGCAACTCATTCGATCACGATGGGTTGCCAGACGCGCACTTCGACTACATGCTCGCCAATCCGCCGTTCGGTGTGGAATGGAAGAAGGTCGAGGACGCGGTAAAGAAGGAGGCTCAGACAAAGGGCTTCGTCGGCCGTTTCGGCGCTGGCCTGCCACGGATCACGGATGGTTCCTTCCTCTTCCTGCAGCACATGCTCTCGAAGATGAAGCCACCTGCGGAGGGCGGCTCCCGGCTAGCGATCGTCTTTAACGGCTCCCCACTCTTCACAGGCGAGGCGGGCTCGGGCGAGTCGGAGATCAGGCGCTGGATCATCGAGAACGACTGGCTCGAAGCGGTGGTTGCTCTTCCGGATCAGCTCTTCTACAACACGGGCATCTCAACGTACTTCTGGGTTCTTACCAACCGTAAGTCACCCCACCGGCGTGCCAATGTCCAGTTGGTCGACGCGCGCGAGATGTTTACGAAGATGCGCAAGTCGCTCGGCAACAAGCGCAACGAGATTTCGAACGCACAGGTCGAGGAGGTCACGCGTCTGTATGGGGAGTTCGCTGCCGGTGCGCGCGTGAAGATCGTTCCGAACGAAGCGTTTGGTTACCTACGAATCACCGTGGAGCGCCCCCTGCGATTGAACGGGGCTGCGGCTGCTCACAACGGTGTGACGCCCGCACAATTGAAGGAGCTACTCAAGACGGGCGAACGTGACGAGACGGCTAGTCCGGTGACTGACCGTTATGGGACGCCATATCCGGACCCGGATCTCCGTGACCAAGAGAACGTGCCGCTGCCTCAGGTGCCTGTCGTTTATGAACCGGACATTACCGACCGTCTCGCCCGGCTCGAGTACCGAACAGCAGTTAGCGATTACATGAACGCTGAGGTACGGCCGTGGGTGCCTGACGCGTGGCTGGACGCCGACAAAACGAAGATCGGGTACGAGATCCCCGTGACCAGGCTTTTCTATAAGTACGTTCCTCCGCGCCCGCTCGGCGAGATCGACACCGAGATCAAGGCGCTTGAGAACGAGATCCAAAGTCTTCTCGCTGAAGTGACAGATTGAACCTGGTCCGCCTCAAGCACGTGACTCGGATAAACGCCAAGAAACTTTCAGAGGACACGCCTCGCGACCAGCAGCTGCGCTACGTCGATATCGAAGGGGTCGGGCCGAGCGGGTTAACAGAGCCACCCCAGCCAATGATCTTCGGCGAGGCGCCCTCCCGTGCGCGACGGTTGGTCAACTCGGCAGACACCATCGTGTCGACTGTTCGGACATACCTGCGGGCCGTGTGGGCGGTGGAAGAGCCCTGTGAGGATCTGGTGGTGTCAACCGGTTTCGCAGTAGTTTCACCGGGGCCGCTGGTGGATCGCAAGTACTTGTCTTGGGCCTTGCGCTCCGACATATTCATAGACGAGGTTGTTGCACGTTCAGTGGGCGTCAGCTACCCAGCGATAAAGCCGTCTGACCTGGGTGACATCGGGATACCTGTTCCGCCCATTGCAGAACAGCGGGCGATCGCTGATCGCCTCGATCGCGAGACTGGCTGGATCGACAAGCTCATCGATCTCAAACTTGAGCTGCTCGGTCTCCTGGAATTGCGGTGGAAGACCTTCCTACATGAGCGAACTCGAGGAGCGAATCTCCAAGGACCGCGACGGCGGTTGCGCGCCGAATGGTTAGGTTCGATACCGTCGTCGTGGGATTTCGTTCAGATACGACACCTCTGCCAAGTGCGGCGAGGAGCATCACCTCGTCCAATTGAAGATCCCATCTACTTCGATGAAGACGGCGAATACGCGTGGGTGCGGATTAGTGACGTCACTGCCAGTTCGATGTATCTGGAGAAGACTACGCAGCGACTGTCAGCTCTCGGAAGCAGCCTTAGCGTGAAGCTTCCACGCGGATCAATCTTCGTGAGTATTGCCGGAAGCGTGGGCAAGCCCATCATCACCAACATCAAGTGCTGCATCCACGACGGATTCGTCTACTTCGACCACTTGAAAAGGGTTGAACCGAAATATCTCTTCTATCTGCTCCGTGCTGGACAGCTTTATCTCGGCCTCGGGAAGCTTGGAACACAATTGAACCTGAACACGGACACCGTTGGTCAAATCCAAATTCCCGTGCCGCCAGTGGACGTGCAGCGTGAGATCGTGTCGAGTCTGGATAGCTGCTATGCGCGTGAGATCGAGCTGGAAGAGGAACTCCGGCAACAGCTGAGTCTGCTGCGAGAGCGGCGACAGGCCGTGATCACCTCAGTGGTCCTTAATCGGGAAGCACTGGTCCGAGCTAGTTCGTGATCAAGGCAGACGAGCGCCGGTTCGAGGTCGCGATCACTCAGCACCTCGTCGAGTTTGCCGGCTACCGAGTCTGCAAGCTTGGCACCAAGGCCGATTGCGCAGCCGACTTTGACCCTATCAAGGGCGTCGATACGGCAGAGCTCTTCACGTTCATCGACTCCACCCAGCCGAAGCAATGGGAGCGGTTGGTGAAACTGCACGGTGGGAACTCAGCGTCAGCGCGGAAGCGATTCCTGGAGAGACTCGCTAGCGAACTCGACGATCGAGGCACTGTCGACGTCCTCCGTCACGGGGTGATGGACCAAAACGTCGAGATTCGCGTCGCATTCTTCAAGCCGACGCACGGCCTAACGCCCGAGCTCAAGGAACGCTATCAGGCCAACCGCCTGACTGTCACAAGGCAGCTACTATTCGACGCCAACTCAACCAAAACACTCGACGTATGTCTCTTCGTCAATGGCCTGCCTATAGCCACCGCGGAGCTGAAGAACGAACTGACCGGCCAGGGCATCGATAACGCGATCGAGCAGTACCGCACGGATCGAGATCCGCGCAACGTCACTCTGGGCCGAAGAGCGGTGGTCCACTTTGCGGTCGATCCCCTCCGGGTTGCGATGACGACCAAGCTGGCGGGCGCCTCGACGCGGTTTCTACCGTTCAACCTCGGCCATGATGGAGGGGCCGGCAATCCGCCGAATCCTGACGGCCATCGGACGACTTACCTCTGGGAGCAGGTGTGGTCGCGCGACCCGTGGATGGACATCCTCGGCCGATTCATTCATATCGAGCGGCCGACCAAGGGCTCACAGGCGCAGCGCAAGGCGGCAGAGGTAGTCATCTTTCCGCGCTTTCACCAATGGGACGCCGTTCTGAAACTCGAGAGCAGTGCCCGCAAAGACGGTTCAGGCCGCAACTATCTCGTCGAGCACTCGGCTGGATCTGGTAAGAGCAACACGATCGCTTGGACAGCCCACCGGCTGGCGAGCCTCCACGACGACCAGGACCACAAGGTCTTCGACAAGGTTGTTGTGATCACGGACCGCGTGATCCTCGACCGCCAGCTGCAAGACACGATCTACCAGTTCGAGCACGCGCGGGGGGTCGTGGAGAAGATCGACGAGAACTCCCAGCAGCTCGCTCAGGCTCTGGCCGGCGAGCAGGCAAAGATCATCATCACGACGCTTCAGAAGTTCCCCTTCGTGCTCGACAAGGTCGCCGGGCTGCCCAGTCGACGCTATGCCGTGATCGTCGACGAGGCCCACTCCTCACAAACCGGCGAGGCAGCGAAGGATCTGAAGTTGGTCCTTGGAGCCAGCGAGGAACAGGAGCTGACCGCAGCCGAGGCCGAAGACATGGGCCTGGTCACAAGCGCCGAGGACCCGGTCCAGGAAGCGCTCGCCAAAGCTGCCGGCGCCCGCGCCAAGCAGGACAACCTGTCGTTTTTCGCTTTCACCGCGACGCCAAAACAGCGCACGCTCGAGCTGTTCGGCACCAAGAACGCAGACGGCAAGTACGAGCCGTTCCACCTCTATTCGATGCGCCAGGCGATCGAGGAGGCCTTCATCCTCGACGTGCTGGCCAACTACACGACCTACCACTCCTACTGGCGGATCGAGAAGAAGATTCGCGAGGACCCCGTGTACCAGGAGAACAAGGCCCAGCGCGCGATTGCCCGCTTCGTGAGCTTGCATCCCCACAACCTGGCCCAGAGAGTGGAGATCATCGTCGAGCATTTCCGCGCCCACACGATGGCGAAGATCGGCGGCAGCGCCAAGGCCATGGTCGTGACGTCGTCTCGGTTGCACGCGGTTCGATATAAGCAGGCGATCGACAAATACATCAAAGAGAAGAGCTATGCGGACCTCAAGACGCTGGTGGCCTTCTCAGGCAAGGTCGGGGACTTCAGCGAACCGAACATGAACAAGGTTCCGGAGTCGCAAACAGCGGAGAAGTTCGCCACGGCCGAGTATCAGGTCCTGATCGTCGCCGAGAAGTTCCAGACCGGCTTCGACCAGCCGCTGCTACACACCATGTATGTCGATAAGGTGCTGGTTGGCCTGGCGGCCGTGCAGACGCTTTCGCGTCTTAACCGCATCCACCCACTGAAGTCGGACACGTTCGTGCTCGACTTCCGCAACGATGCCGAAGACATTCAGAAGGCTTTCGAGCCTTATTACGGCAAGACGGTGGCGGCGCCGACGGATCCAAATGTCTTGTGGGATACCCGAGCCCGACTCGACAGCTTCGATGTTCTCCGGACGGAAGAAATGCAGGGTGCCGTTGCTGCGCTGCTGTCGAGCGATGGCCAGAAAGCACACGGCGCGCTCTATGCACTCCTTGATCCAGCCCTCGAGCGCTATCGCAAGCTTGACGACGAGGTCGCGCTCGAGTTCAAGGACGCGTTGGACAAGTTCGTGCGTACCTACTCGTTCGTGTCCCAGATAGTGTCTTTCCAGAACACGGGCCTCGAACGGGATTACATCTACTGTCGCGCTTTAGCGGCCTACATCAGGAACTCAGCCACAGTCGAGCGCCTCGACCTCGGTACAGAGGTGGAGCTGACGCACCTTCGAACCGAGATAGCGTTCGAGGGGTCACTCGCCCTGAAGAGCCAGACCGGTGAGGTGAAGGGGATCACCGCCGGCAAGGGCAAGCTCCACGAACTCGAGATGGAGAAGCTCTCCAAGATCGTGCAGGTGCTGAACGAGAGGTTCGGCTTGGAGCTGGGCGAGGCCGACCAGCTCCTGTTCGACCAGTTCGAGGAAAGCTGGGCGGCCGATCACGAGCTGGCAGACCAGGCCAAGAACAACTCCATCGAGAACTTCAAGCTCGTGTTCGACCCGAAATTCATCAATACCATCGTCACCCGCATGGACGCCAACCAGTCGATCTTCAAGCAGGTTCTCGACGACCAGGAGTTTCAGGACATCCTGAAGGACTTCTACGTTCGCAAGATGTACTCGCGTCTGCGGCGGCCTTCCACGGATGCGCCCCAGCCGGTTTCGTCTTAACAGCCAGGATTGTTCAGCCGGCGCGGGACTCCTAGCGTGGCCAACCATCACAGGTCGAAGAGAACTCGAATTGGCCGACGCATCGCTTGCTGGCCTGCCTGGGGTTGCTGGAGTGGCGACCGCTCGCCATTGGCCCGAGGCGCCGATGAAGCTCCTTGCTCCGGACCGATCGGCGGTTTGGTATTTGGTCGCATATGACCCGCTAGCCGGGGTTGCTTGGGGTGCACGCCTCACGGCGCGTTCTTTCGGAACGGGCACCGTGCACGCGAGCGACCTCGCAGGCTGGGTCACGATTGCGATCTCGCCTGTTTCACTCGCCCAACTCGCCGTCGAATGGCTGGCGGGATGCTGGTCGCTGCCGGCTGAACCTGTGGATAACTGACTGCAGTTCTTGACTGCAGTTTTGACTGCAGTTTGACTGCAGTTGCGGTGTAACACCCCGGCACGGAGCGGCACTGGGCGGCTGGACGAGTTCAATCCCTAGAATTCGAGAGACCCGTTCCGGAGTAGCTCAACGGTAGAGCAGGCGGCTGTTAACCGCAAGGTTCAGGGTTCGAATCCCTGCTCCGGAGCCATCTCTCGAATTCGAGTTGTCAACTGGCCATTAAAGGCCTTACGGCAACTGTACAGCAACGGCACAGCAATTGGCTACAGGACCAAGCCCTGCATGGCCTACAACGTGAACTCGGGCCGCCCGTTTCGGCAGCTACTTGCCGCACAGATCGCGGTACAGAACCGCAAGGTTTAGGCTTGCGACAAGATCGTCAGTGTCGACAGCAAAGGCCACTCGTGTGCGAGGGGCCAGTTTGTTTGAGACTATCGTCGAATGACTCATCGGCGCGGAATGGTACTGCCTGTCGGAATCCTGATGCCTCTAACTGAACAGCGCCTTCGATCGTAGTCTCGCCTGCCTCGCAGTCCGAAACCAACTCAGACGTCTTCGATGGTTCGCTCAGCCGAGCCTCGAGCTCCGAGATGTGCTCGCTCAAGAAAGCAGTCCAGGCTGAGTCAAAGACCTCCGAGCCCCCGCGGTCCCCGGGTAGGGCTTGCGTGCGCTGAGCTGCATCTCAGTGCATGTCTGGGATGACGTCGCTATGGGTATTCATGGTCAGATGCAGGCACTTCGCGAAGAAACGTCCTAACTTAAGCAGCTGCTGCGTGCCACCTCAATTGACAATTAGCCCTGCATTCAAGCCTGACAGAGCGTATTGGATTTCCGAGTCGTACTCGTCTGTGCTCGTGCCTCCCACGTCGGTGCCATAGGCGATCATCCCGCCATGACCATCATTCTTCTCTACGGGGCCCCCGCTGTCGCCCTCCGTCGCTAACGTGCTGCCGTTATTGGAGTAGTTGTCATCTAAATGGCACTCATAGTAGATCTCGAACTGTTCGCACAGATTCCGAAATTGCACGTAACCGTGGCAGTTCTCCCCTGTCACCGCCCCGTCAAAGCACTCAACTAGTCCGATGAAGCTCGTACCCTCCGTGGTGACTCTGCGGTAATAGGGCACTGGAGTGATGTAGACGTAGTCTTGGATCTGTGTCCCCGTGGCCGTGCTATCTATGAATTCTGCGTCGACGACGTTGTTTCCCCATGACCGTGCACTCACGTTTCCCATGGTTCCGGTCGTATGTATCACGCCATTGTTGTCAAAGTACCCCTGGGATATGCGAGTGCCGGTGGACCAGCAATGACCTGCGGTCAGCATGCCGTAATGGAACGTCCCGTTTACGGATTTGTATGCCTCAAACCCGACAGTGCATTCTTGACCATTAGATGTCACCACACTGTCACCACCCCAGTAGGGTTGCGAGTCCAGCAATCTGCTGTGCAGGACTGGTCGGTCAGCCAGCCTGAGTTCCGCTAAACCTCCGAAGGTCATCTCGGCACTGATCAGCAGGCGGGGGGTAATCTGATCGACGCCGATGGCGACCTTGCCGAGTCGCGGATCGACGTACCAATTAATGCGCGATCTGTACGAGTCACGCACCCAACTCTGCTCCGACGTCACCTTCCTCAGCAGGACGTTTAGCGAAGCTAGGCTGGGACCATATTGCATAAGGTGTGCGTGCCACTGTTTTGGCTGTGTGTTTGCATATCTATCCGTAGGTCCGCCGACCGCCTCCAAATCCTCTGTTCCGGCTCGTTGTCGTGAGGGAGATGGGGCTTTAACGGAGAGCCGGATTGTGACCGAGTGGCTCGTGGGGTCTCCCCATAGACCTCCGAACAGATCTGGGTACTTATCGACGATGTCTTGCAGCTCACCAACCTGGAGATCTGAAAGCGCTTGACCTTGAGTTGCTCCGGCGTAGGGCATCGCCAAAGTTGGCTGTGGCGCTCCAAGGCAAATCGCGCTCACGGCAACAGAGGCAATGACTAGCTTGACTGGGGCTCTGAGTCGCTTGAGCCGGAACTTCACGGCCGTCCTCCCAATGCTTATGGGCTCCCATACCAGAGTTCGACAACTGCCCTAGGGGGTTGTGTTGACACCCTCGACCAACCAAACTCTTGGACTTTGCGGACATCCGACCAGCCTTGGGGAGTCCGGGCGGAGTGCTCCCCGAAGCTTGACCCGATCACCGATGGTCGCGACTGGTCGTCCGCTTGCGTCGACGACCTTTAACGGGCTATCCGTAGCCTCGTATCCGCTCGGCCAATCGAGCATTGTCGCGGTTCCGTCACCGCTAACCGCATAAACGCATGCGGTACCGTCGTTGTTGGTCACTCCACGGAGTACCCCGCTGAGTTCAGCGTTGTAGGCAGCGCCTTTCGCGTCGTGTGTGGCAAGCACGTAACGCGCCGGTCCTGTCGAGCCGCAGGCAATGGAAGTCATCGCAAGAGTGATGCAAGCCACACAGCTGAAGCGCCATCGAGACGCTAGCGATCGGTTCCTGTGTTTCCGAGGACCTCGCCCGTTTAAGGCCACCTCGGTAACCTCCAAATCACTCGGTCCGGAACTTGGGGCCGAGTATATAGCAACTACTTATCGCATGCGACCAGCGGTGAAACGCCCGAAAACTGTGCCCAAGAGACTTCACTGAGCTCCCATCCCATCGTTCCATTAATCCCAGTCCGGACATCCATGCGGGTCCGGTCGAACCCGAGGCCAAAGCAATAGTCCGCCAGCCTTTTGGTGGTTGGCTTCTTGGCGGGCTTGTTGTCGTGGATGGCCTTGCGGTATGCGTTCTCACGGCGCGCTAACTACTTTGACGATTGACCTTCGCAGGGTCCGACACTCTAGCCGGCCTGAGGCGCATATGTCTTCGTCGCCAGAGGCGACAAGGAGAGCTGTCGCCCTACAGCAACGCCGACGATCAACCGTGACAAATGGCGGCACGCGACGGCACTCAGCGAAGACGAATCGCAATTCTTGAACGGGCTGCGCCGATCTGTTAACCGCAAGGTTCAGGGTTCGAATCCCTGCTCCGGAGCCATCTTCCAAACTCGACGCGTCAAGTATTAGTTGTGGGTTACGTGCAGTCGAACAGCAACCGTACGGCAACGCGGTTAGACCAATGGAGCCAGCGTCACCCTCAGCCTGAATTCGATGCACTCATCTTGAACCCGGCTGTTCTCGTCAATGGGATGCCGCGACGCTACCGACAGGCACTCTGACCTCTGGGTCCATAAGTTCCTCCGCGCATGCCGCCTTCTAGGCCGGGTCGGGCTGATGATGCGAACTAGCATCGGGCCCGGCGTACGTTCTGCCGAGAAAGATCTCGCCGATGTCCTTCCGGGCAAGTAGGTCGGCCGCATTGGCTTCGAC
>JACXTT010000362.1_pt1 | contig 76232 bp, 68 predicted proteins | sample 9270951 | NCBI WGS metagenome assembly JACXTT01 (sample SAMN15532306, study PRJNA645909) | rock metagenome | isolation source: weathered quartz diorite | place: Puerto Rico | collected 2017-06-21
AGACGTTTCGCCAGCGTCTCCCCCTCGACGCACTCCATCACCAGATAGTCCACTCCATCCTGATTGCCCACGTCATGCAGGACACAAATATGTGGATGATTCAAACTGGAAATGGTCTTCGCTTCGCGCTCAAACCGTTGCTTGCGAACAGGATCAGCAGAAAACTGTGCGGGTAGAATCTTGATGGCCACCGTGCGGTCCAGCCGCGTATCTCGCGCGCGGTACACCTCTCCCATCCCGCCCGCGCCTAGCGGCGCGACAATCTCATAGGGACCCAGTTTTGTGCCATTCGTCAGCGGCATGAGTTGGATGGATTATAGACCGGGAAGGAGTAATTCGGCCAAATGAACCGCCACTCTCGGGCACAGCCTGTGGCATAATTTCCCTGGCACTGCACTCTCGAAATTAGAGAGTGCCTGTTTCTCGCTGCTTCAACTGTCCGGCCCTCCATGGTCTGCAACTTCCTCTCTTCCCGTAGGGGCACGATACATCGTGCCTTCCATGGCGGGTAGCCCAGTATTGGGGGGATGAAATTTGACACGGGAATTACAGTGGATGTCACTGTGGCGCTTCCCGGAAGGGTACCGAGAGGCGAAGGGTGGCCCAGGCTCGGTATTTGAGCCCTGGGTCTTGGGGTTGTTGTTCGCCTCTTGAGGTTTGGCTAATCCGTCATAATGTGGAGTGCGGGAGCTTTCCCGCTTTTCCTTGGGGTTGCTGTTCGCCTCTTGAGGTTTGTGATGCCGGCGGGCTTGAAGTGTTACTACGGCAACGGGCATCTGCACTTTATTGCCTTCAGTTGTTATCGGCGGTTGACAGCGGGCGGAGGCCATTAGCGAACTGAGACCGTTGTGGGCACGCCGTCCCCTGTGATTTTCAAGGGTGCGGACGTCGACTTTTCCAGATTTCACTTCTAGACACTCACCGTCACCCGCCTCTCACCAGCCACTGCTCACTACCCACTCCTCTCTTAAGCTCTTTCCCTCCTTTCATTTATGGCGTCTCATCGCATTCGAACGTATCCACTACATTAATTACCCTAACAGTAAAAGAAATTCATACTATGCTTGGTTATGGTTTGGGCGCTCTCCTTGCCGGGCGTTGGCCCCTGCGCTCCCTGGACCCGACAGACTGTTTATAAACTAGTTATCTCAAACCCTCAAAATATCGCTTTCTATCTTTTTTCTTTTCAGTCTCTTGCGCACTCTTTCTCTCTTTGACACAGGAGAATTCGGCAACTCCTTTGCAATCATATTGTTCCGCATTTTCTTCTGAAAACGGGGGGAGTGGGTATATATACCCTTTGGTTGCGAGAAGAAGAGTGCGTAAGTTCTTGAAAACAAGGGACAGATTCATGGGGATATCCCCCCATTCCGTTGCATTCTCCTGTTTGCCGTGGGAGGCTCTTGGGAGCTTGTCTCCGTGCCTCGGGCCTCTGTAGCAATCCGCTCCGCGCGAGCTGTTTGCGCTGGACGACATGCATCCCGCTTTGTCAGACTGCCCTTTATGCGAATAGAACCATTCCGGATCGAACACTACTTTACCAAGCACGAATTTTCCGCGAAATACCTGTTGGCCAGCTCGGATGCCGAGTCGCGAACCATTCGCGACGTCCTGGATCTCGAACCCGGTTCGTACAACAAGTTCCTTCAGCAGTGGTGCGGCTATACCGAAGTTCCCGGCGCGCCCGAGCTTCGCGAAGTCATCGCGGGGATGTACACCCGCATTACTCCGGACAAGGTGCTCGTTCTTTCCTGCGCGGAAGAAGGCATCTTAGTTTTCTACCACGCGCTCTTAGGTCCGGAAGACCACGTCATCGTCGAGACACCTTGTTACGAGAGCGGGCTGCAACTCGCCCGCAGCACCGGAGCGAAGGTCAGCGAATGGCGCCGCCACCCGCAGGAAAATTGGGCGCACGATCTCGACGCGCTGGAAAAATTGATTCAACCCAACACCAAAGTCATCTACATCAACACGCCTCACAATCCTACGGGTTTGCTGATGCCCGCGAAAATCTTCAAAGCCGTGCTGCGGCTTGCCGGAGAGGGCAAAATCACTGTCTTTTGCGACGAAGTCTACCGCGAGATGGAGCACAATCCGGCCGACCGTTTGCCCGCGGCGTGCGACCTCTACGAACGCGCGGTGACCATGGGTTCCATGAGCAAGACCTATGGCCTGGCCGGCTTGCGCCTCGGCTGGTTCGCTTGCCGCGATGCCGGCGTCGTGCAGCGCTGCGCGGACTTCAAACTCTACACCACCATTTCCTGCAGCGCGCCCAGCGAGTTCCTGACCGCCATCGCACTGCGTCACCGCGAAGCACTCCTGAAGCGCAACCTCGAAATTGTGCGGAAAAATCTCGCCCTTCTCGATGCGTTTTTCGAGAAACGCGCCGATCTTTTCGACTGGGTGCGACCCAACGCCGCCACCATCGGCTTCGCGCGTTTCAAGCCGGCCCTCAATGTTCAGAAATTCGGCGTTCAGGAATTCTGCGATGACGTGGTGAAGAAATCCGGCGTGATGCTGCTTCCGGGAAGCGTCTATGACGAACCGCAGTACATTCGTTTCGGCTACGGTCGCAAAAACATGCCGGAAGCCCTCGAACACTTCGAGGCATACTTACGGAAGAGTTTATGAAAACTCTTTACTACAAAGGACGTCACCGTTTCGTGGCTTCCAGAGCCTCAGCCGCCGTCCAAAAGGAAGCACCGAGAAGCACCAGGTCTTTGATCAGGAATTGTCCGGCGTCTCCCAAAATGGCAAGCCCTTGATGGAACTGAACGGCACCCGGGGTCGAGAAGAGAAAACTTGTCGTCAGCAGAAAGCTGACAATGGCTCCGACGCTGCCGAGGAAGGAAGTCTTCGGTGATACCGGGCGCAGCGCAATCAGCAGCGCGACGGCAATTTCAATCGCGCCAATCAAGTTCGAGACGTGTTGTAGGCTCAGGACTGCGTACATCCACGACAGCAACGGGCTGTGAGCCACCAGCGGTTGAATGCCGGTTGCTTCTTCCGGAGTAAATTTCAACAAGCCGATCAGGAGCAAAATGACAACCAGGCCATATCGGCAGAGCGCCGTCCCCGCAAACTCTAATCGTGATTCTAATTCTCCCGGGCGCGGCAAAACTCGAACCTGATTGAATCCGGTGCCCATTTTCGCCTCCGGCGAAATCGAAGTGCTGTTGAATACATCGGATTCAGGCAAGAGCAAAAGGATTCAGGGTTACGAGTTGAGGGAAGGAGATCGTCTCCATTGGTATATGGTCGCTTCAGAGGAGCGGCAGAACCTCGCCACTGGTGCGCAGGCCGGCGCCAATCGCGCTCTCATTGGCCGGGCTGGATTCCACGTCTTGCGCGCCAATGGAAATGCGCCCGATTTGCTGGCGCGCGTAGAAACGCGGCGACGGGACGCGAATGAATTGGCCACCCTGCATGATGGGAGCCGAAAAGGGCCAGCCGGGCTTGGGATAGACCATGCTGTGGCCCCAGCGATAGAGATACACAGCCACAACGTCGCGGTCGAAATCAAAGTTGCGCCCCGCGAGCACTCGATTCATATCCGCCCGCAGCGAATCTTCATAGCTAGAGAATGGAGTGGTCAGCAGTTTGATCCGCTCGTTGGGCTGGTCGTCGACCGACGCCGTATTCCCGCCATAAAAAGTGAGCACGGTCGGCCGCAGGGGGTTATTGCGATTTGGACCCACCCAATCTGCGATCACGAAATCCGCAAAGTATTGCCCGCCCCAATAGTAGGCGTCATAACCGAGGTCCACTACCGACGCTGCGCTGCGTAGCGTGATATTGGCGGTCACCACCGGGCTCAGCGTCACCTGGTCGAAATTCGCCGCCTGCGAAGCGCTGAGCAACTGCGCGCAAGCTGTCCGCGCGGTGTGCGATTGCCCCGCAAAAATCACCGCCTTGGCCGTGGCCCGATAGAACTGCCCGTTGAGGAAATACACCACGCTGGCATTGCTGCTGTTAGTGTCGCCGCGGAGCACCATGGCGCCCTGCCGCACGCGTACGTTGTTGTTCGCGTTATCCATCGCCGCCAAGTTGAAAGGATTGGCCAGCAGCTCCGCATCCGTGCTGCCATTGATAGCCGTGGGAATCAGCCACTTGATGACATGCCGCAGCATGCCTGAATTTCCGCTGGGTAGGCGAACTCCGGAAAATATTATGCGCCGAGGAAGCTAATCGAGGTATAGGCACTTGTTTGGCTAGTGGTGCCGTCCAGCGCGTCGACCGCATACCGCGTATAGTAATCGGAAACCGCGGGATGAAATCCCTTCACCTGCGTCAGGTAATGGTCAAACGTCATCGGCGACAAATAGTCGTACTTCGGGTCGCTCATGTCCGCGGGGTCGGTCGGCGCTCCTGGTTTGTGGTACCAGTTCATCAGGTCCGCGCGCGCGGCCTTCAGGTCGTTCACGATGTTCGTGGGATAGGGAACGCTGTCGAGTCCCTTGCCGTAGGTATCGATATTCCAGCCGCTGGTCCCCGGATTCACGAAGGGCGTCATGCTGTCGAAGAAGTAGCTGTAGAAGGGCGATGGCACCACGTAGTTCTGCCACAGAATTCCCGTGGTGTTGTAAATGTTGCTCAGGAACAGGGCGTAAGGCTGTACCGCGTACGCCGTGGCTGTCGACGCGATGTCCGGGATGGGCGGAGCATCGTCGCGATTGGCGTTGCCACCGGGCGAGGGCTGGCCGTCCAGGATCAGGATCTTGGTGCCGGGGCGCTGCTGCGTGAGGTAAAACGCTGCGGAGCAGCCAGACATCCCGCTGCCGACGATGATGACTTCGTAGTTTCCGTTGTCGGCGAGAATCGGCTGGCTGCCTTGATAGGTGTCGCACGGGGAAGGAGAAATAACCAAGGAGCTGGTCTTGAAGGTTAGTCGCCCGTCGCGTAGCCAGTGCGCGATGTTGAAGACCGACCGGAGATTGCCTCCCCGGAGCACGTTCGGGTCCGTACCGATCGATCCGTCGCACGGAAAAGTGGTCTGCTGGCTGAAAGCTCTAATCGGGAAGGAGCCGCCGACAGCTGCTGTACCCACGGCAATCAGCATCCCGTTGATGAAATCGCGGCGGCGAATTCCGTCATCACGCTTCTGACTGGACATGTGATTTCTCCCGCAGAAAAAGTGTGAGTGGGAACAATTTTTGCAGAAAGCTATACCTTTGCCCGCCCCACCGCAAGCTTTATTTTTTTATAGTAAGGTCCGCCTCGGTGCGTGCCCCTATGCTGCGTGGAGTGCGGGCAACGCTCTCCGGAGGCGATTGATCACGCGGTCGCGGCCAAGCGCGACCATCGTGTCGAAAAGAGGAGGAGCAACGGCCTGGCCAACGATGGCCACGCGCGTGGCGTTGATCAGTAAGCCGGCCTTTACGCCCGCGGCTTCCGCCACGCCGCGCAACGTATGATCGCACGCGTCATGATTCCAGTCGGGAAGAGCAGCCAGCGCGTCGGTGAGTTTTTTGAAAAGTTCCGGAATGCGCTCGTCCTTCCAGAATTTTTCCTTTGCCGCCGGATCGATCGGAAACTCATCGCTGAAAAAGGCTCGCGACCAGGTCGAAAAATCCGGCAGCAGCCGAACCCTCGGACGAAGGAGCTCCACTGCTTTGGAGAACCATTCATGCCCCGCGCCCACCGCCCATTCTTCTTTCCACAAGCCGGAGCGCTTCAGTTCGCCTTCCACATGGGGCAGAAGCTCCTCGATCGGCAGCTTCTGCAGATACTGAGTATTGAACCACTCGAGTTTCGGACGGTCAAACACGCCGTTCGTGCGGCTTACGCCCTCGAGCGAAAATTTTTCGAGCAGTTCGCTGGTGCGCAGGAACTCCTCGTTGCTGCCCGCCGACCAGCCGAGCAAGGCAAGAAAATTGCGAAAGGCTTCGGGGAGAAAACCTTCGTCGCGGTAGGAGATCACGCTGGTCGCTCCATGCCGCTTCGAGAGGCGCGATTTGTCTGGCCCGAGAATGAGCGGCACGTGCGCGAAGATGGGAGGCTGCGCTCGGAGCGCGTTGTAGAGCAGCACCTGCTTCGGCGTATTTGAAATGTGGTCGGCGCCGCGAATCACGTGCGTGACGCGCATGTCGATGTCGTCGACGACCACGCCGAGCTGATACATGGACTGGCCGAACTCTTCGTCCCCTTTTCCGGAACGAAGAAGAACGAAGTCCTCGATTTCGTCATTGGAGAATTCCCGCTCGCCGAATATGGTGTCGAAGAATTTCGTTGTTCCACCGATGGGAACTTTGAAGCGAACGGCCGGTTTGACGCCGGGTGTGGAAGGTTTAGCGTCGCGACAGGTACAGCGGGTGACGCGACGTGGCCCGGCAGCCTTCGGCTCGTCGTCCTGCGCGGGTTCGGCGTAGTCGCCCCCGGCATATTTCTCGGCTGGGCAATAACACAGGAAGGCGCTGCCGTTGGCGAGGCACTTCTTCGCGGCTTCGCGGTAGAGGTCCGTGCGCTGCGACTGGTAAAGCGGCCCCTCGTCCCAGCTGACGCCCAGCCAGCGCAAGCCGTCGAGAATTCCTTCGACGAGTTCCGGCTTATTGCGCTCGGCGTCGGTGTCCTCGATCCGGAGGATCATGGTGCCATGCTCGCGGCGGGCAAAAAGCCAATTGAAGAGCGCCGTGCGCGCCCCGCCCACGTGCAGATAGCCGGTCGGGGAGGGCGCAAACCGCACCCTCACACCGCCAGCAGATTTTTGAGTTGTGTCCCTCATCCGATTGCCGCGTCTTTCCTGCAAATTTCAAACGATCAGTGTAGCGAATGGCGCCGCGTCCCGTCCAACCGGCGCGGGACTACCTTGTTTGCAAGCAAAGGAGTACCCGGCGCAAATCTGTGGTCTGTCGTTACTCCCCGTGTGCTGCCTTTTACGCTACCAGTACGCAGGTACGCTTGCTTACACAAAAAATGGTACTTCATAATTGGGCAGACTTTGTTTTGTGCAGTGACGGGACACGCCGCCGGGGCGCAGGGGAGTGCTCGTGTGAGCCGGCCGGGGGGCTTGGTTATTCTCAAAACAAAGAGCTCGAAACAAAGTGGCCTTCGTTGTACTGTGCGAAGTGGTTGAGCCGTCCGCAAAATAGACGGAGAAACGAACGGGGCTTTGACTCATCAAAGTTTCATTGCGTTGGCTTTGCTGGCGACCACCTCGCTGGTAGCGGGTTTCTTTGCTTACGTTTTTAAACTGAAGCGCCAGAACTATTTGCTTCTCTGGGCGGCTGGTTGGAGCCTTTTCGCGCTTCATTACCTTGGACCGTCTCTGTCGCAGTGGATGCCGGAAGGGCCGCTTCAGCGCGCGCTGGATCAATGGTTGTACTCGCTCGCCGGCCTGCTCTTTTTGCTTGGCACGCAGCTCTACGCGCAGCGCAAGCCATCGTTTGTCTTCACTGGTTTAGCCGCAATGGTGCTGGGTGTGTGGGCGGGAGCTAATGAGTTTCATCTCCTGACCAATATTGCCGTTGTCATCCCGTCGTCACTCGTTTTCCTTGGCGTCGCATCGATCTTCTGGCAAGAGAACCGCAAGCAGGAGACGATTGCCGACGGTCTTCTGGCGCTTTCCTTTGCTTTCTGGACCATCGTGCGCCTCTTGCTGGAGCTGTTCCGCAACTCCCCGCAAATACAGGGTCCGGGCCTCGAGCCGATTGCCGCGGCCCCTGCCGCCCTCGTGGCCATGTTGATGGTGATGGCTCTTTACGAGGAAGAGAAACGGCGGATTGAGCGCAACATGCTTGCGCTATCGAATCTCAACCTTGCTACCTCCAGCTTTGTGGGTGGCGAAATTCAACGCATGCTTTCCCAGGCGCTTGATCGCGTACTTGGCGTGGTGCGACTCCCCGCCGGCGCGCTCTTTCTGCATCATGGCGATCCGCAGGGACCTACGTCCGTGGTGGCGGTGGGGCTGAGCGATGATTTCTGCCGCGTGGCGCAGGAAGAAGGTCTGGACGACTACTTGGTGAATCTTGTCGCGCGTCTCGGCGGTCTGCTGGGCTTCAGGGATCTGCGCGACGACTCTCTATCTGCGCTTGAGAAGGAAGAACCAATTCGGCGCTTCCGTCAACTCGCGCTGGGCCAGGGACTCCGCAGTATCGTGGCCATCAGCCTTCAGGCCAAAGAGCAAGCATTTGGCGTTCTTTTACTCGGGACGCCGGATGGCCGCCGCTTTACTCCAGCGGAACTACGTTTGTTGCTGGCGCTCGGCCATCAAATCGGCATGGCGGTGGAGAACAGTTATCTGATTCAGCAAACCTCGCGGCGTTCGGAAGAGCTGCACGTACTGAACGAAATCGGCCGCGCGCTCAGCTCCACGCTCAACAAAGAAGATCTGCTTCGGAAAATCTGGGAAGAACTCCGGCGGCTCTTTGACGTCGAAAATTTTTATATCGCATCTCTTGATCCGTTGCGTGATGAATTGCACTTCGATCTCGAGCTGGTGGACGGGGTGCGCTTGCCGCAGCGCAGCCGCCCGGCGGGCAATCACATCACCGAGTACATCATCCGCGCGCGCCAGCCCGTCCTCATCCGGGAAAACTATGCCGTGGAAGTCCGCAAACTGGGCGTCGAACCGCTGCGCACCGGTGGGTGCTTCTGCGGCGTTCCGCTCGTCGCGTACGACCATGCGATCGGCGCCATGGCTGTATATTCCGATCAAGAGCGCGCGTTTGACGAAGGACACCTCGAACTCTTGCGTGTCCTTGCCAGCGAGGCGAGTATCGCCATCGAGAACGCGCGGCTCATCCACGAGGAGCGCACCAAGGCGCGGCACCTTGCGCTGCTGAACACGATTTCCCGCAACGCTATCGCCACGCTGAATCCCGACGAAATGCTCGCGAAAATCGCGGAGCAGCTCGAGGCGGGTCTTAGCTACGACCATATCGGAATCGGCGTGCTGGATTACTCGACGCGCGAAATCGTAATCCAGGCGGAAGCCGGCAAGCGTCGAGGAGCCTTGGGAGAACGCATCGCGCTCGGCACGGGATTGATCGGCCAAGTCGCGCGCAATGGTCACATGGCAGTTTACCGCGCGGCGGGGGCATCGGAGAGCAGCATGAAGCCGATCCTTGCTGATTCGGTCGCGGCCATCGCTCTGCCAGTTTTTTATGCGGAACAACTGCACGGCATTCTCTATGCCGAGACTTCGCAACCCGCCGATTTCTCGGAAGAAGAAGTCTTGCTGCTTCGAACGCTGGCGGACCTAATCGCCGGCGCTCTGCACAATTCGCTTTCATTCCAGAAGGCGCAGGAGCAGGCCATTACCGACGGCCTCACCGGTGTGAAGACGCACCGCTTTTTCATGGAAGCACTTTCCGGCGAGTGGAAGCGCTCGACACGCGCGGGGCGGGCCTTCGCCCTGGTCCTTATGGACCTGGACCGCTTCAAATTCGTCAACGATTTCTACGGGCACCTTGAAGGCGACCTGGTTCTACAGCGTGTCGGGCATATTCTCGAAACGAACTGCCGGCGCTCCGATGTGGTCGCTCGCTATGGCGGCGATGAATTCGTGATTCTCATGCCGGAAACGAATATGGAGCACGCCCGGCAACTGGCGCTTAAGCTTCGGGGCTGGGTCTCCTCCGATCCGCTCCTTCGCGAGAAAAACATAAGCGCCAGCTTCGGCATTGCCTGCTACCCGCTGCACGGCTCCTCGCCGCAGGAACTCATCCAAGTCGCCGACGCGTCCATGTATCTTTCGAAGCATCAGGGCGGCAATACCGTTTCGACCGCCGATCACTTCGATCCAAACGAAGCCAAGAAATGGAAACGCGACGTTCTGGAAGCTTATCTCGGCGTCACGCTCAAGCGGCTGTTTTCCACCGGCCCGGAAGCTTTTGAAGAGATCTACCAGCGCCTGAAGCAATTCACGGAATCGCTAGCCGCCACGGAACCTACGGGCGGCAAGTCCACGAAGGCACCCCAGGGGCCGCAATCGCTACCCCAGGCAGTCCTGGACACAGTCACGTCACTGGCCTACGCCATCGACGCCAAAGACCATTACACACAAGGGCACTCGCAAAAAGTATCCGCGTACGCCGCGCTGATTGCTGAAGCAATGAAGATGTCGGACACCGAAATCGAGGAGATCAGACTCGGTGGGGTGCTGCATGATATCGGCAAGGTGGCCATCCCGGAGAATATTCTGAATAAGAACGGCCCACTGAATCCCGAAGAGTGGGAAACGATGAAATCCCACGTGCAGTTCGGGGCGAAGATTCTGGATCCGCTCACACCACTGGCACGCATCCGCGAGATGGTGCTGCACCATCACGAATTTTTTGACGGTTCGGGCTATCCCGACGCCATGGCCGGTGAGAGCATCCCACTGGGTGCGCGAATCATCGCCGTTGCCGATGCGTACGACACCATCACGAGCGACCGCACCTATAAGAAAGGACGACTTGCCGCGGAGGCGCTCGCGGAACTCGAACGCTGCGCCAATGCGCAGTTCGACGCCAGCATCGTTGAAATCTTCGTTCGCACCATGCGCCAGCTTCCCAATCCGATCATCGAAGTCGCTGCCTCACCCAACCCGTAGATTTTTCAAGAACCCCGAGATCTGCGGGGCTTTCTACCCTGCACCTATTTCGTGCTTGACATTTCACGTGAATTCACATATTTAATCGATTTAACTAAAGATGAAGGGGGAGTCTTCCCCGCGCCCAGGGGTGGTGCAGACTCAGATTCTTTCCGATCGATTGCAGACTTAAGGGGAGGGCCGCCGTGAGTGAAGTAATTAAACTTTTCAATTTCAGAAAACCCAGTGCGGAGGGGGCGCGCGCCACTGCTTGGCTTTCCGCGGTGCGGATGCTGTCCCTGCTGCTGGTGTGCGCTCTTCTGCCTTGTGTCTTGCGGGCCCAGCTGTACACGGGTTCGGTGACGGGGCTGATCACCGATCCTTCCGGAGCGGTCGTGCCTTCGGCAAAAGTTACGCTGGTGGATCAGAACAAGGGCTATTCCTACACCGCCTCGACCGACCCTGCAACAGGCAGATATTTACTCCGCTCGATTCCTCCTGGAACGTACAAACTCACGGTGGAAGCGCCGAGTTTCCAGGGTCAGACCCGGGAAGGGATCACGCTGGACGTCAATCAAAATCTTTCGATCGACTTTTCTTTGAAGGTGGGAACCGCAAGCGAGACGGTGGAGGTGAAAGGTGGAGCGGTCCAGTTGCAGACCGAGGATGCGGTAACCGGGCAGGTGGTGAACCGCAAATTCGTCAACGATTTGCCGCTGGTCGACCGGAATTTCACCAATCTTGCGTATCTGGCGCCAGGTATCAACGAAACGGACGCACCGGGGACAAAAAATGCCCAAGGGGGAATCAACTTCAATTCCAACGGCAGCCGGAACGCCACCGCGGACGTTTTGATCGATGGCGCGAGCGCGACGAATTTTGATCAGAACAGCGGAATTCAGAATGTGCTTTACACGCCTTCGGTGGACTCCGTGGAAGAGTTCAAGGTCCAGCAAACTAATTTCACTGCGGAATACGGCTTTGCCGCCGGCACGATCATCAACGTCGTAACCCGTTCTGGTGGCAATCAATTCCATGGCAGCGCCTATGAATTTTTCCGGAACTCGGTCATGGACGGGAACGACTGGTTCAACAACGCGAATAGCCAGCCGATCGGGGCTTTAAAGAGAAACAATTTCGGCGGTACCGTGGGGGGACCTATCCGTAAGGATAAGACTTTCTTCTTTTTCGACTACGAGGGGACGCGAGAGAGCACCGCCACGTCCTCGGGAGCCATGAGCGTTCCCACGCTATGCATGAGAGGTCAAGGCCCTTGCCCCGTTGGGGCATCCGCCCTGGGGAACTTCAGCGAGCTGTGCACCCTCCAGGGAGGAACCTTCGACAATACCGGGACCTGCTCTGACCCTGCGGGCCAGCTCTGGGATCCGTTCACCGGGACTTTCAACGGGAATCCAGATCCAGCCAATAACGCGCCGCCGGGGGCGGTGCGTTCGAATATCATTCCGTTTGACAATCTCGCAACGTATCAGAGTCCGGGTAATCCGAACCTCAACGGCACGCCGTTCCAGCTCGCGGCACAGCCAGGAAATCTCATTGATCCGGCCGCGGCGAATCTATTCCTTTTGTTCCCCAAACCGAACCTGCCTTTCACGAGTCTAGGTGACATTCAAAACGGCAACTATTTTAAGTCCGGAACGAATTCGGATTCCAACAATCAGTTTGATATCAAGATCGACCACCGTTTCAGCGAGAATGACCTCCTCAGCGGGAGGTATTCTCAGCGAAAGGTAACTTCGACGAGTTTTAATGCTTTCGGAAATTTCGTAGACCCCGTTACGGGTGGTCCTGGATTAGTCACACAGCATCAACTGGCTCTCACGGAGACCCACACCTTCAGTCCGCGGGTCGCGATGACCGTTACGTTTGGCTATCTTCGCGAGTTTGATAATTTCCCAGGCATTGCAGGTGAATTCCCAAATATCGGTTCTTCTCTGTTTGCCCAGACGGGATTGCCATCGTATCTAAATAATGGTTTTGGAACGATCCCGGACATCGCCATCGACGGCTATAGTACAGGCAACGCTGGTGCCAATTTGGGTACCGGAGCATTTAGCATCATCCGGGAGGGCCAGGACGCCTATCACCTGGGAGGTTCTGTAAGCTGGGTACGCGGCAAACACGAACTGAAATTTGGAGGAGAATGGCGAGCGCGCCGAATCAACTTCGTCCAACCCGGCTGGCCATCCGGCTTCTTCGGGTTTGACTTCAGCGGCACGTCTCAAATCAGCTCGGAACAAAGCGGCGGAGATGGTCTGGCCAGCTTCCTGACAGGAGTGGGTTCGTTCAATGGGGGCACCGGAGGTTGCACGCCTTGCCAACAAGGCTTTAACAACTTTGTCAGCACGCAGAGCTTCCAGTACGGCGCTTTTGTCCAGGACAACTACAAGGTGAGTCCAAAATTGACGCTAAATCTAGGGCTGCGTTATGAGCTGAACACGCCTCGAACGGAGCGCTTCAACCGCATGAATTGGCTCGACCCCAACGCATTATCACCTCTGCAACTGACCGCGGGGCAGTTGGCGGGACTTCCGGCGAACGTGGCGCAGAATCTCAGCTCCTTGCACGGGATCGAAGTGTTTGCCAGTCGCAGCAATCGTACGAATTACTACACCGATTACAAGAATATCCAGCCGCGATTTGGGGTCGCGTACCAATTGCCGCGTGGTTTCGTGGTGCGCGGGGGATACGGGATTTATTTCTCGACGACGCGAAGCGGCGCCGCGGGAACTGGCCCGTGGGGCTATCAAGGCTTCAACATCCAGCCTCCGTGGCTAACGACACTAAATCTGGACGGTACGACCCCATACAACCGGCTAAGCAATACGTCCTGCCTGTTCTCGTCTCCATTCACCTGCACAGTTGCTCCGCCACCAGGAAGCTCCCTGGGAGCCTTTAACGATATCGGGGCAGCGGCGGTTGGGCCCATTCCGCACATTAGCCAAGACACTCCGTATGAGCAAGCCTGGAGCGTGGGCTTCCAGAAGGAACTGCCCGGTAAAATCCTGTTCGATGCTTCCTATGTCGGCAAGAAAGGAACCCATCTTTATCTCGGCGGATTCCGCGACCACAACATTCTTCCCCAGTCCGTGCTCGCCGGCCTGACGCCAACAGACATCGGGAATCTCACCAACCTGGTTTCCAATCCCTTCTCCTTTAGTGGACCGGGGACGTGTGACCAAACGCATTTCATCTGCAACCAGGCCCTGAGTCTGGCCGCGTCCAACGTCCCGGCTTTCCAGCTGTTGCTGCCGTTCCCGCAATACACAAACTTCCAGGGCGACTCTCCGCCAATTGCGAACTCCATCTACCACGCGCTGCAGATCCGCGCCGAGAAGGAGTTCGCCAACGGGTTGCAGTTCCTGATGACCTTCACGTATGCCAAATCCATTGATGACGCCTCCTCGACTGACGACAGCGTGGTATTCCTCGGCGGAGGCTTTCTGGACACGGGCACCATACTTTCCGTGCAAGACCCGTACAATCTGCGCGGCGAGAGGGCCGAATCCGTTTTCGACATTCCCAAAGTATTCCAGTTCAGCTACATCTACGAGTTGCCGGTTGGCCGCGGCAAACACTTCGGGCGCCAGATGAACCCCATCATGAACGGCATCCTAGGAGGCTGGCAGACCAACGGCATCATCCGCATAGACGATGGCCGGCCGATTCTTCCCTTGCTCTTTAGCGAGATTAATTTCTTCAACTCAGGAAATATTCCGACCTTCGGCCAGCGGCCGGAGCTCCTTGGCCCGCTTACGCGCGCGCCGGGTTCTCCCGAGCGGGCCTCGGTAACGAATGCCGATCCGACTGTGAGTTATTTTGGGAACTCCAGTCAGGACAACCCCGGAGTGCTGACCACTCCCGCTAATTTCACGCTAGGGAGCGCTCCCAGAACGCTTTCGACGGTTCGGCAACCGGGGGCTCGGGATGTTTCCATGTCCCTCTTCAAAGATTTTGCATTGGCGAGGATTCACGAAGGAATGCGCCTGCAATTTCGTGCGGAAACCTTCAATACTTTCAATCACCCCCATTTTGCGGGACCCGATTCGCTGGTGGGTTCACCCACTTTCGGGAAGATTACTTCTACCGTCAACAGCGCGAGAGAGTTGCAGTTGGCGTTGAAGCTTTATTTCTAGCCGGCGGCTAGTCGGACACAAAACAAAGGCGGCGGCGCAATTGAGATTGCGCCGGTGTTTCGCATTTCTCAGTTACGTTTCAACGGGCTTCCAGGTTTACGTCTTTGATGGGCAAGTCCCAGTGCGCGTCCAGGATTTCGAAGCGGCGCTGCTCTTCCCGCTTGTAAGTTTCCTGGTCGGGATAGAGCTGTTTGATCAAAGCGGCGCTGTCAAAATTATCGTTGGCGATGGCGGCATTCTTGAACACGATGGTGACGCGAAAGTCCCAGCGGCCATCTTCGGTGGCATGGAGGCGCGGCGAAACCATGCTCACTTTCAACATTCGTCCGAGCTCCATCTCTCTCTTCAAAACCGGATAGTGGTTCTTCTTGAATAGGACGAGGAATTCCTCCGCATGGCCCCACTTCGCTTTGTAATAATATTCGACGACGTAGGGCTGCTCCTGTGCTTCAGCGGAAGCGCCGCTTTGTTCAGCCCGCACGGCGCTGAATCCGGCGATCGCAACCGCAGCGATCACAACGAACAGCCCGCCGAGTAGCGCGGCTACCCTTTGTTTTGCATTTTTCATGGTTCCTCCGGCTGTTCCTCTCGAGATATTTATACGCGCCCAGGTGCGCGCCCTGCAAAAATTGTCAGCGGCCGCGCGGGAGCGGCGGTAGTTTTCGCCGACGCACCCGCAGTGATCGCGCGACGCACGGCGGCTAACGGCGCATCGTCCTGAAAATGAATTGCGCCATTGTCACTTATGACGCCCAATTCTTTCCAGAGAGCGGCGAGATTGACTTTCACCGCCTGGTCTCTCATCTGGTCATAGAGCTTAACTAAAATGTCGGTTCCCGTTGCGCGATCTCCGATCTTGAGAGTTTGCTCCAGTTCCCAATTCTTGCGAATGTCGCCGCCGGCATCCAGGATGCCGCGCAAGCCATCCTCAAGCCCTTTTTTGTTTTGCGTCTTGCGGCGGATTTCAACGTCCGCGACAAAACAGAACAGCGCGCCTCCCCAATACGTCCTGCCCCAAGTGTGCGTGTGGTCGAGGCCACGGTCGCCTTCCTGGGGGAGACCCTTCGGCAGATCTCGCACCAGATCGACCCACATCTGCTGAGCAGTCCAATGGCCCGCCCGAATCCGCGCGATGGGTTCCACATACGTAGAGAGACCTTCTTCCATCCAATGATGATTTCCCTCGAGCGAGGGAAAGGCCAAGTGGAGCATTTCGTGCGTCAGCATCCAATCGTCGGCCAACTCGGAGGGAGGGGTGGCACTCCCTACGTGGATGGTGATCAGGCCGCCATCCGCATCAAATGTCTGACCGTGGCGAACGCCGCGCCCGTCAAAACTCCTGATTCGTAGGAACAAGTGCGGAAGGGGAAAGCGCCCGTAATAGGCGGTAACCGACTCCGCAGCGGATTTCACCCAGCGCATCAGGTCGGACTGCGACACTTCCAGTTTGCCGGCGTCGATATTCACATCGATCCGGGCGCCGCCGATCGCAAACGTGGAAGTCATTTCATTGGCCCTCGCTGTGAACTCGGGAAAGCATAACAGCAGGAGGGTGAACAAAAAAAACTTCGCAAAGACGCGGACGTATCGAGTCCAGTGCATTGGGCCCAGTGAGTGACATTACCTAAAAAGCTAAGCGCGATCAATTCGGCGCTGATGGAGTTCCACGGGCATTCGCAGGAAAGAGCCAGCGCCCGAGGAGTGCGTCTACCGAAATCTTCCCCGCTCCAAAAATCAACACCAGGAGTGAAGCCCAGAGAAAAGTGAACGGGGTAGCGGCCATGAATTTATCGGGGTCGGAGAAAATCGAGAGCAGCGCCTCGCGGTCCGCGGTGATGTACGCAACGATCAGGTTTACGGTAAGCATCAGGGAGATAACGCGCGAAAACAGCCCGAGCGCCAGCAGGATTCCGCCGAACAATTCAAGAGAGGAAATAAAGACGGCGGTAGCCCCCGGCATCGGCAGGCCGAGACTGGTGAAAAATTCCGTGACTTTGTCGAGATTGTGCAGCTTGCCCCATCCGCTTTCGATGAGTTGCCAGCCCCAGTAGAGGCGAACAAACAGCAGAAATGGCGTCTGAGCGTAGGACACCAAATGGAAGAAGGAATCGTGCAGTTTTTTGACGCTGGAAAGAAGGGTCTTCATAGCCGGAGTAGATGCTTTGCAAGCAAGAAAGCTTCAGCGATTCAGCTCTTTTCTTCTGCCTTCATGAACCAGCCGAGGGCGGCCCAGCTCTGGAACCACTCCTGGACGTTCCCGGCCCTCTTCTCCGGTGGAATCGCGCTCTTAAGGAACGCGAGGTCGATGGCTTTGCCGAGACGCTTCCCTTCCCGGAGGGCGCTAAGGATGGCGAATTCCTCGCGCTCCATGCGGCGGAAGTATACAGAATTGTCCATGCGATGCACGGCCAGATAAATTTCCGCGGGCTTCAGCTTCGCGACTGCTTGAACGCGCTTGCGCTTTCGCCGCTCCTGAAAAGCGTTGCTGGCGACGTCCTTGTCTTCGTCATTTTCCCGGACTTCGAGCAGCAGATCGTCTACGGGATAGCGTAGCGCCAGGAGCCGGATGTACGGTTGCAAATGGAGGCGCAAATTCGGCCCGGCTCCGTCGCGCAAGTCTTCCTTTCGCAAGGCGGGCTCGGCCCTTAGGTCAAACGCTTCAATATCGGCCCACTCCAGCCGCACGATGTCCAACGCCAGCTTTTGTTTCGTTCCCGCCCACTTCGGATGTTTTCGGAGCCACGTTTGCAACCGCGAACCGAGATTTCTCAGCGTAAATGACCGCGAGGGGTTATCGCTCAAATACGCCTTCGACATCTCCTCGAAGCGCCGCTCACCCAGCACGGCGCGCAGACCGGGAAAATCTTCCATCATGCACGAGAGCACGCGGAACCAGTATTGCCGGTTGTAGATTTCCAGGCGTTCGAATGACGTCAAGCGGTCATTCGGCTTGATGAACCGCGAGGCATATTTGTTCATCGAGCCGCCCGCGGGAGACTTCCGCTGCATCCTTTCGGTGCGCGTGAGCGGCTGCATCACCGCGCGCGCCATCGTCCTCTGGAGTTCCATCAATTTCATACGGCCTTCGCCAAAACCGTATCCTTCAGAAAACGGTTCGCCTTCAATGCTTCGTCATGCACTTCCTGGAACGTGGGGATGCTGTCGTCCCATTCGAGCAGCGTGGCGGTGTGCCCGGTGCGCTGAATCGCGCGCTCGTACAGCTTCCAAACCGGATCGATCACCGGGTGATCGTGCGTGTCCAGGATGTATTTGCGGTACCGGGAGTGTCCCGCGATGTGGATTTGCGCCACGCGGCCAGCGGGGACGCTATTCACGTAGGTAAACGGATTGAAATTGTGATTCTGCGAGGAAACGTAGATATTGTTCACATCCAGCAGGATTCCGCAGTCCGCGCGCTCCACCACTTCGTTCAGGAATTCCCATTCCGTCATTTCCGATACATGGTACTCGGCGTAGCTGCTCACGTTTTCGACGGCCACAGGAATTTCCAGGAAATCCTGGACCTCGCGCACTTTTTGCGCCGTGATTTTGGCCGCTTCGAACGTGTAGGGCATCGGCAGCAGATCGTGGGTGTATCGCCCATCAACACTGCCCCAGCACAGATGGTCCGAGAGCCACGGCGTCCCGGTGCGCTTCACCAGATCCTTCAGGCGTCGCAGGTGCTCGCGGTTCAGCTTCTCGGCCGACCCGAAATACATCGAGACCCCGTGTTGCACTACTTTGTACTGTTCAAGGATTTGATCGAGGATGTGCAGCGGCCGACCGCCATCGATCATGAAATTTTCCGAGATAATTTCGAACCAGTCCACCACCGGCTTGCGCGTCAAGATGTGATGATAATGCGGCGCGCGCAATCCGATGCCGATCCCGTAATCTGTAAATCCATTAAACCGATTGGCAGCCATGGCCTTCTCCGCGGGATAAAATGCAGAGGGGCCGGCAACTTCCACCAGCCCCTCTACAGAAACTTCCTGTCAGCAGGAAGCTGGCGTCATCCGGGCTTCTTCTCGTCCGGCATCTTCGAGCCATCGGTTGCGCAACCGCCCTTGCCCTTGCAAGAGTTCTTGCCTTTGCAACCGTTGTCGCTGGACTTGCAGCCGCCCTTGCCCTTGCATGAGTTTTTGCCTTGACAAGAATGCTTGTCCTTCGAGGCCTTCTTGTCTGCCGCCTTGTCCTTGTCTGCGCCCTGATCCTGAGCGTTGAACGACGACTTCACGCTCGGGAGCAGGTTTGAAGCCTGAATCCTGGCACCGGTTCCCGCGAGCAAACCTGCTATCGCCGCACCAGCAATCAGGTACTTGTTCGATTTCGTCATATCCCTCAATGACCTCCTATTTTTTTGGTGATTCTGCTGCTACCCTCCCGGCGGGACCCCCGCCGTGAAGATCGTGAGTTGGGGAGGTAAGTATACTCCCGCTCCCCAGCTAAAATGCCAGTCAATTTTTTTCCGATGGGCCCGCCAACTCGATCGCACTCAGCACACTGTAATTCGTCTTCGATGGCCCACGGTCCCAGAGGATTCCGCCTTTTCGAACTTATTTAGGAGCCATGCGTAGCAAATTTACGCACCATCCCTTGGGCCCTTAGACTCCCCAAACTGCATCTTTATTCAGGGGAAATCGCCTCTGCCTGTGGAAAACTTTGCCCCTTCGGATTTTTGTGTGCCGTCGCATATTATCTGTACGTCTTGATATACGGTTCCCCGCGGCGTTCGGATGTGGCCAGCGATCTTAGTCAAAGGCTTCTCGAATTGAGTGCCCCTTTGCCTTTCGGGACCAATCGTTCGTTTCTGAGTGACGAACTGCTGTCCACGCCTGCTATCCTGTCTGCCGGAGGCTCCATGCAAACCGCAACCGTCAAATGGGTTGGCGAAGAAAAATTTCTGGCGCTCGGGCCCTCCGGGCACGCGCTGCTCATCGATTCCGACCGCGAATCCAACACGGCTCCCGGGCCGATGGAGTTGCTCCTGCTTGCGCTGGGCGCCTGCACCGCTACTGATGTCGTCATCGTGCTTACGAAAAAACGACAAAAGCTCGAATCGCTTGAAGTGATCTGCTCGGGCGAGCGCGCTCCCGATCCACCGCAAGTTTGGATCAAGCTCGAGCTCGTATACCGCCTGCGCGGGCAGCTCGACGAAGCCGCAGTCAAACGCGCCATCGAACTCAGCGAGGAAAAATACTGTTCGGTTTCGGCTACTCTCCGGAAAAGCGCTACGCGCACCTGGCGCTTCGAAATCCTCCCGCCCGCCTTATGACCCGAGGCCTTGCGTCCCCCTTCTTGCGCGATTTGCCACGCTGATGCTGCTTGTGTGTTCCTGCCGCCTTCACATACACTTTCCTGTCTCTTGCGTTTCTGTGCGCTTCACCGGGGAGAGTCATGTCTCATCGCATCGCGGCTAAAATCAAGGGTGTGGCCGGCTACGTGCCGCCGAAAGCGATGACCAACGCCGATCTGGAGAAAATGGTCGCCACCAACGACGCCTGGATCCGCGAACGCACCGGCATCCGGGAACGCCACGTGGTGGAAAAAGGCACGGCCACCTCGCATCTCGCTACGGAGGCCGCCAAATCCGTTCTCGCACAAACCAAAACGGATCCCTCCGAAATCGACCTCATCGTCCTCGCCAGCGTTACTCCCGACATGTTTTTCCCCGCGACCGCCTGCCTGGTCCAGGACCGCGTGGGCGCAAAAAAAGCCTGGGGATTCGACCTGTCCGCCGCGTGTTCGGGTTTCGCCTACGCGCTTACCGTGGGCGCGCAATTCGTCGGCGCGGGTACGCACCGGAAAGTCCTGGTCATCGGCAGCGACACCATGAGCTCCATCCTCGATTACAAGGACCGCGCCACCTGCATATTGTTCGGCGACGGCGCCGGGGCGGTGCTTCTCGAGCCGGCGGCGCCCAACGAAGGCATCATCGACTTCTCTCATGACGTTGACGGCTCCGGCGGGCAATACCTGTACATGCCGGGTGGCGGCTCGCTACATCCCTCAACGCACGAAACCGTGGATAAGAACATGCATGTCGTGCATCAGGAAGGCTCGCAGGTATTCAAGTATGCCGTGCGCCGTATGGCGGAGCTTTCCGTTTTGCTGCTGGAGCGCAACGGTTTTAGCAGCAAGGATCTGGCTCTAGTCGTCCCTCACCAGGCAAATTTGCGCATCATTCGCGCGATGCAGGAACGTTTAGGCATCGACGATTCCAAAGTCATGGTCAACATCGACAAGTTCGGAAACACAACGGCGGGAACCATTCCTCTTGGTTTGCGCGACGCGGTCGAGCAGGGTCGCCTGCGCAAGGGAGACCTGGTGTTGATCGTGGCCGTTGGCGCGGGCTATACCACGGCGGGCGTGCTGTTGCGCTGGGCCTATTGAGAAGGCACGTTATTGGCCAGCTTTTCTAACGAATCCCGCGGGAGGCCTGGCGGCATCAACCCCCCCGCTGACGAAGGTAAATCGAGTTTCGGCGTCCAGGCCAGCAGCAGCAAAATGCCCACGACAAAAAACAGGCCGCAGAAATTCCAGCTTGCCCCCAATATTCGCAGAACCAGGCCAAACAATATCGTCGACATGCAGAGCACCAGCGAGAGGAGCACTCCCCGGCTCCATTTCGTGGTTGCTCCGGCATCCTCGGGATTTTGTGCGAGGGTTTCCTCGGCAGATTTGACCATTTTGCTGCGAAAGAATGCGGCGATGCCGAGGTCACTTACCGCGATGAGAGAGACCGCCGCGACAATAGCGGGACTCATCTCTTTTGTCTGCGTCTTGATCACCACCAGCGGAACGAGGATGTAGGCGATAGACACCAAAAAGAATCCGGCGTGAATCATCCGGGCATTGCGGAGAGCTTTTTCCGCCGCACTCATGATTCCTCCCGCACGGTCAGGGGAAAAGCTTGCTTCTCCGCAGACAATCAAGCAACTGTAATCACATATGAGGATTTTCTGGGGGAAGGTAGCGGATGCTTTTTTTTCAGCAGGAACGCATCGAAGCGGCCAGGGCCAGGTTGGCATGCAGGCGGCGGTCGATCTGGACGGCGGCATAACGCGCGCACAGGGTACGTTCTTGTTCGCTCCAGGCGGCCAGCCCCGGAAGTCGAGCGGCAGCCAGTGAGCCAACCGTGCCAATCACACGATAGTAGAGCCGTACGAGGCCCAGTCCGCCACGATTTAGACTGAGATCCGGAGTAAGTTGATGGAGGCCGGCGAGCTTGTCGAAGTCCGCAGCGTTGAGGCGCCCGTTTTCCACATGCGCAGCGGCGAGCACCCGGTCGGAGACCGATTGCGCGGCAACCCCGGTCAGCACCGCTCGCCAGTAGTAGAGCGCGAACTGTGTGAGGGCCACGATGGAGATCGCAAATAGCATGGCGGAAAACATGCCTCAACCTCACCAACAATTCTGCCGGAAGCCTCTGCGGATGCCAATAGTTCGGTAGTACCAGTGCTCTGAACCCATGAGGGGTAATGTTTTGCTAACATCTTTGGTTGGGTAAAGACATGATCCCAGTAAGCGCCTCTTGCGCTTGTCAGGAGCGTCTTCTATCCTCTTTATTATCAATACGTTTGGGGAGGGCCAATGATATTGGCTAACAAGTGGGAGCTTCTGACCACACTGGCGACGATAATTCTTCTGGCCGCGCCGACCGCCCCTGCTCGCCGCGCTCATCAATCCCACAACCGCAGCGACGACCGGTCCGCCATTACGGCAGTCTTGAAGAAGCAGCAGGAGGCCTGGAACCAAGGGGATGTGGACACTTTTCTCCAAGGATATTGGCGCTCGCCGGAACTCACTTTTTCTGGAACAGGCGGCATCGCGCGCGGTTGGGACGGAGTTCTGGCGCGCTACAAGGAGCATTACCCAAATCGCGAGGCGATGGGCCAACTGGAATTCTCCGGTCTTGAAATTCGCTTTCTGGGCAAGAACGCGGCGCTGGTTCTTGGGCACTGGCACCTGACCAGGAAAAGGGGCGACGTCGGCGGAGTTTTCTCGCTAGTCTTCCAACACTTCCCCGAAGGCTGGCGAATTATTCATGACCACACTAGCGAAGTGCCGGCCGCGGCCAGGAATTCAGAAAAGCCTTGAGGCCCGTGGACAAAGTCGCTGCGGACGTGATCGAGAAGAAGCACTCGTGCGCTGTCGTGGAGCGGTGGACTTCACCCGAAGAGCTTGTGTGTCGAGAGTGGCCGGGGTACAGTACGGACGGATTCTAAAATAAATGGAAGATCTTGAATTGATGCTGCCCACCAGAGCTGATTCTACGTTGAAACGTTTTTTTGTTTGTTTGCTGGTGCTTTTTTCTGTACCTCCGTTCGCAATCGCTGGACAGGGCAATTCAGGAATCCCGGCGGCAAATCCTGCAAAATCGCCCGGAGCATGGTCCGGCACGCTGGTGTCCAGCAGTTGCAATGCAGACGAAGCGTTTAACGAATCACCCGAATGCACGAGGAAAGTGCCGGGTGCGAAGCTCGTTCTGTATGACGATACAAACAGGGTGATATACAGCCTCGAACCGCAGGAATCGGTAACCGCCCACCTAGGAGACAGCGTGACGGTCCGGGGGACGCTCGAGGGCGAATCGATTCAGATTGCTTCCGTCGAGCTGATGTCGATTGGACTCGCGGTCGGTCAGAAAGCTCCCGCTTTTTCGGTGCACGACCAGTTTGGAAGGGTACAAACTCTCGATACATTGAAAGGAGCGAAGGGCACCGTTTTACTCTTTTTCCGTTCCGCCGATTGGTGACCCTTCTGCAAAGGGCAGCTGGTTCAGCTGCAAAGCGCCATCCCGCGATTCGAAAAGCAAGGGGTCAAGCTGGCGGCCATCAGCTATGACACCCAAGAAATCCTCAAATTTTTCTCGGACCGGCACAAGATCGAATATCCATTGCTGGCGGACCCGGACTCAAAGACCATTCAGGCGTATAGTGTGCTCAATCAGGAAGCAACTGGGATGCAGAGAGGCTTTGCCCGCCCGGGATATTTTTTCATTGATCCCAGCGGCATCATTCGAGAAAAGTTTTTCGAAGCAAAATACCGGGAGCGGCTTACGGGGAATAGCATCATTGCCAGGCTTTTCCCGGAATTAGGCCAGGAAGTGACGGAAACGGTCGAAGCCCCGCATCTTCAACTGGCGCTCGAACAATCCGATCCCACCGGCGTTCCTGGCACTCGCGTGACACTCGCTGCCGAAGTGCGTCTGCCCCCGGATGTGCATGTGTATGCGCCTGGCACGCAGGGTTATAAGCCCATTCAACTGGTGATTGAACCGGTCCCACAGCTGGAGTTCAAACCGGCAGTTTACCCGGCGTCCAAAATTCTCTTCTTGCCCGCGATCAAGGAGCGTGTGCCCGTTTTCGAAGGGACGTTCCGCATCAGCCAGGATGTGAAAGTAAACTCCGGCTCAGAGTTCTGGGGCTCGCTTGGGAAGGATGGAAGAATTTTCACGATTACGGGAAAGCTCGAATATCAGGCTTGCGACAAAACGACGTGCTATGTTCCAACGTCCGTCCCCGTCAACTGGCAACTGCAGGTGTTTCCCCTGGATCGAACCCGGGCCCCCGTGGAGATCCGGCACAAATAGGCGCGCGAATCAGAAATCCGGGACGTATTGCCGGAAGCTTGTGTTTTCGTACCTTATTTCCCTTCTTCGCGCGCTTTTGAGGCACAACTTGAAATGAAAGAAGGCTTTTTCCACCGGCTAATCGCCCGGCCAATCCTGAGTTTGCTGCGGCAGGGAGTGACACCGGAGAAAATCGCCTTGAGTATCGCCCTCGGCGCGGCGCTCGGCGTGTTCCCTTGCATCGGCTGGACGACAGCGCTTTGCGCGATTGCCGCGCTAGTGCTGCGGCTGAATCTTCCCGCCATCCAAATCGTGAACTATTTCATGTATCCCGCCCAGATCGCGCTTTTAATTCCGCTTTTCCGCCTCGGCGAAAAATTATTTCGCACGCCACATCTGCCGGTTTCTCTACCTCAGTTGCAGACCCTGATTCACGCCGGCGTATGGCAGGCAATCCGCCTCCTGTGGACCACCACCTGGCACGCCATGGTGGTTTGGTCGTTGGTCGCGCCCGTATTCGCAGCTACGATTTACGTGATCCTTCTCCCGCTCCTGCGCCACGCACTGCGAAAGCAAGCCCCGCAAGCTGCCGAATCGCCATGAAGCCTAGCTCAGACTGTTGCGCACTCCTTCGCAAGAACCGGGGGTATGTATACCCCTCAAAACTATGAACAGTTCTGCGCCTTGCTTCCGTGCTTCTCTGTCCCTTTGCCCCAATCCCAGAGCGGGGCGGTCCGTGCTAGGCTGCAAGAATTCCTCCATGCCCCGTTCTAAGGGAGAAGGTGAAATCCGAAAGAGGCACACACTATGAAGAATTTTGTTGCGAGGTTCGACCGCCGATCGCGCTGGACTTTAGCCCTGGCCATCACGCTTTTTGCTGCCGCGGCTTTGTTTTATCCCTACCATCACCCGCGGCGGGTCTATGCCTCACAGGAAAAAGAATCGGCGCGCGCAGCCGGTGGCGATCAGACCACCAGCTTGAGCGATCAAACCGATCTTGCCGTGACCGTTTACAATTCCAACATCGCACTGGTGCGCGACGTCCGCCAGCTCGCCCTCCCCGGCGGCGCGTTCCGCCTCAAATTCATGGACATTGCCGCCACCGTGAATCCCGCCACGGTGCATTTCCGCTCGCTGACCGATCCCGAAAAGCTGGGCGTCATCGAGCAGAACTACGAATACGACCTCCTCGAACCCGCCAAGCTTCTGCACAAGTACGTCGGCAAGGAAGTCACGCTCGTCCGCTCGTATATGGAGAACGGTTCGACCAAGCGTGAAGAGATCAAGGCCACGCTTCTCTCTGACAACAACGGCCCCGTTTGGAAAATCGGCAACGACATCGTGACCGGCATGTATTCGGAGGGCTACCGCTTCCCGGAAGTGCCCACGAATCTTTATGAGCGCCCTACTCTGCTGATGTCGCTCGAAAACTCTGGTGCGCACAAGCAACAGATTGAAGCGTCGTACCTCGCGACCAATCTTTCCTGGAACGCCGACTACGTTTTGACCGTGGCCCGGGATGACAAAGCCGCCGACCTCGACGGCTGGGTTACCCTCGCAAACAACAGCGGCACCGCCTTCCGCAACGCTCGTCTGCAGCTTGTCGCCGGAGAGTTGAATCGTGTTGCTTCAGGCATGCCTATCGGGGCGCTGGCTGAAACAAAGGTGATGAATCGGGCGGCAGACGCAAGGCAATTCCAGCAGGAGAATTTCTCCGAATATCACCTTTACACGCTGGGCCGACGCACTTCGGTGGAGGACAAGGAATCCAAGCAGATCAGCTTGCTCCAGGGCAGCGGCGTCCCCGTCGAGAAAATCTTCGTCGTGAACGGGCAGAACTTCTACTACCACAACCAGCAGAATCCCGGTTCGCCGCTGAAAGATCCCGTCATGGTTTTCTATAAATTCAAGAATGAAGAGAAAGCCGGCCTCGGCATGCCCCTGCCTGCGGGCAACCTTCGCGTCTACCAGAAGGATTCCAAGGGCGGTGTGCTCTTCGTCGGCGAGGATCGCATCGACCACACGCCGAAGGATGAAAACTTGACCGTGCACATCGGCAACGCGTTCGACGTCGTCTCCGAACGCAAGCAGACCGACTACAAGCGCATTGACACGCATGTGTGGGAGATGGAGTTTGAGATCACACTGCGCAACCACAAGGACACGCCAATCACCGTCCAGGTGAATGAGCCTATCGGCGGCGATTGGGAGATGCTTTCTTCCACTTACAAATATGCGAAAACATCGGCCTGGGCGGCGCAATTCAACGTGCCGGTGGATAAGAACGGCACCTCTGTCCTGAAGTACCGCATCCGCGCGCGCTGGTAATGCAGATAATTTCCCGACCGAGAAGATGCTCATTTAACTCGGGCGGCGGAAGTTTCTTTGTTTTTGCGTATTGAGGAAGACTTGTTGAAGGATCCGGCTCTTTTGTCTCATGAACCGAGACTTACCCTGCACTGGCAACAAAAATCATCTCCGGCGAATCATCGCGCAGCTCCGAGCGGTCAAAATCACCATACACCGCGTTCACCGTGAAACCGCAGCGTGCCAGCAAGTGCTCGACTTCATACCGGAAAAAATACCTCACCGTGAAGGCAAAAACGAGCCGCTCTTTCCGGCCGTCGGGATGCCTCACCGAGTAAATCATCTCCACGTCATTGCACTGCGCCGCGCGGTGAAACGCCGTGGCACGCTCGGTCAACACGGCGTGCTTGCCATCTGGCAATGCGAATTCTCCCACAAAGCGTTCCTCGAGAAATGCCGGGTCGTGCATCCTGCGAGGGTCAGTCTGGAAAAAATCCACGATCAGCTTTCCGCCCCGCTTGAGATGTTTCCTCGCGCGAATCAAGCAATTGATCTGCTGGTGAGTTTCGATCAAGTGTTGAAACGGGCGAAAAGGAATGAGGATGCACCGGAATTTCTCGCCGAGCTCAAAGCCCGCCATGTCGCCTTCCACCAGTTGGACGCGCTCCTGTGTTTCCCTGGGCAGCTCGGCCCGCTTTCTTCCAGCTCGTGCGAGCATCTGCTCGGAAACATCGAGCCCGGTGACCCGGTAGCCATCCGCCGCCAGGGCCAGGGCGACGCGGCCCGTCCCGCAACCCAACTCCAGAACCGGATCGCCAAACTCGCGCGCCGCACTTCGATAGAAGGCGATATCCTGCGCACGCTTCGCCACTACTGGCGAGGCGTCGTAATACTCCGCAATGAAGCTGTCGTAGAGCGCCGTGCCCATCGTCGTTATTTTTGGCCGCATTTTATTCCGGACAGAGCGGCAAAGTGCTGCTTATTTTACGCTGCTCTCCTGCAGATTGCGCTGCTACCTTTTCGTGGCCTGGGAAATGCCAGTTGAGCGTCACTTTTCTCCTACAATCGCGTCCGCCTCGATTTCCACCAACATTTCCGGCGAGATCAGCCTGCTGATCTCCACCATGCTAGTCGCGGGCCGGATCGCGCCAAAATACTCTCCGTGCGCGCGACCGGCCTTTTCCCATTCGGTGAGGTTGGTGACGTAAATGCGTGTGCGAACCACGTCTTGCAAAGTCGCCCCCGCCTTCGCCAGGGCCGCCTCGATGTTCTTGATCGTCTGGACAGTTTGCGCGTGCAAGTCACCCACCCCCACGATTTTTCCATCCAGCCCCGTAGCCGTCGTTCCAGAAACGGTAATCGTATTGCCGATGCGCACTGCCCGCGAATAGCCGACAATCGGCTCCCAAGGCGCACCGCTCGAGATATTTTGGCGTGACAAGTTTGTCTCCTCTGCCTCGCTTGCTGCGTAGGCACGAACCTGCGTGCTAAACTGAAACAATTATGGCACAGGCGCTCTCCGCAGCCGCGAGCGCGCCTCCGCCGGGAACACGCGATGATATGCAATAACATTCTGGAAGCGGTGGGAAACACACCGCTCATCCGTCTGAACCGCATCAATCAAGGGCTCAAGCCGCGAATTTACGTCAAAGCAGACTATTTGAACCCTGGCGGCTCGGTAAAAGATCGCATTGGCATTCGAATGATTGACGAGGCGGAAAAGGAGGGCCTGCTTAAGCCCGGCGGCACAATCATTGAAGGTACGTCCGGCAATACCGGCATGGGCCTGGCGCTGGTTGCGGCGGTGCGCGGCTACAAATGTGTTTTTACCACCACGGACAAACAGTCCAAGGAAAAAGTGGATCTCCTGAAAGGGCTCGGTGCGGAAGTCATCGTTTGTCCCACCGCCGTCGAGCCGGAAGATCCTCGCAGCTACTATTCGGTCGCGAAAAAGCTGGCGCGCGAAATCCCCAATTCCTATTACCCCAACCAGTATGACAATCCGATGAACCCGGAGGCGCATTACCTCACCACCGGGCCGGAGATTTGGGAAGACAGCGGCGGCAAGATCACCCATTTTGTGTGCGGCATGGGCACGGGCGGCACGATCAGCGGCGCGGGCAAATACCTGAAAGAGAAAAATGCCAATGTCAAAATTGTAGGTGTCGATCCTTACGGCTCGCTCTACTACGATTTCGTCAAACGCGGCGAAACCATCAAGGCCAAGACTTACGTCGTCGAAGGCATCGGCGAGGATTTTTTCCCAACTACCATGAACCTCAAGATTCTGGACGATATCATCCAGGTGGGAGACGAAGAGTGCTTCGTGGTGGCGCGCCGGCTCGCCAAAATGGAAGGACTCTTCACCGGCGGCTCGGGCGGCGGGTGCATTTCCGGAGCTCTGCGTCTGGCGAAGGACCTGGGGCCGGAAGCATTCGTCGTCGCATTCCTCCCCGACACCGGCATGCGCTATCTCAGCAAGGTCTACAACGATGAATGGATGCGCGAGCGGGGTTACGTGGATTCGACGATGGCGATCACCGCGGCGGAAGTGGTCAACGCCAAGCATCGAGCGGGAAAGGTGCGGGAGCTGGTGGTCGCGCGGCCGTACCAGACGGTGTATCACGCATTGAAGACCATGCAGGAGCAGGACATTTCGCAGATTCCGGTCTTTGAGGAAAATCTTCCGATCGGTACGATCTACGAAGACCAGATCCTCAACCTCGCTCTACAAGGAAAAGATCTCCGCAAGCTGGTAGTGCGCGAAGTGATGAGCAAGCCGCTCCCGCGAATCCCGTCGACGTCGCCGGTCGAGCGCGTCACGCACATCCTTAGCCACGAAAATCCGGCTGTGTTCGTTGAGATGAGCGACTCGCGCTTCGAAATCCTTACGAAATATGATTTGATGAGCACGGTCGCGTCACTGATGGAACAAAAACGGTGAGAATTCATCTCGTGCGAACCTTTACTTGGCTAGGACTCGGACACCTTGAAAATTCTCGATTTCAACGAGCGGCTTAAGGACGCAATCTTCATCGCCGATGGCGCGATGGGCTCGATGCTACATGAAGCGGTCGGTCCGCAGCGCTGCTTTGACGAAGTAAATGCTACCGAACCGGAAGCGGTTTTCCGCGTGCACCAAGCGTACATCGAAGCGGGCGCACAAATTATCGAAACCAATACCTTTGGCGCCAACCGATTCAAGCTGACGCCGCTCGGCTTGGCAGGCGAGGTGCAGCGCCTCAACAGCCGCGGCGTAAAAATCGCCCGCGAGGCGCGCGAGTCGGCTTCCCGCGAAGTGCTCATTGCGGGCTCCATCGGTCCTCTGGGGCTCGGCGTGCAATCGCGCCACCCTTCACCCGAAGAGATTCAGGAAATTTTCCACGAACAAGCTCTGGCTCTCGAGGAACGCGGCGTGGACCTCTTTTGCCTGGAGACATTTTCCTATCTTGACGAGCTGCTCATCGCCATCGACGCAGTTCGATCGTTCTCGGGGCTGCCCGTCATCGCGCAGCTCACCTACTCTGAAGAGGGCACGACGTACGGCGATGTGCGTCCTGCCGACGCCGCGACGCAACTGAAAAACAAAAATGTTCAAGTCATCGGCGCGAACTGTACGCTCGGCCCGCAAGCGCTCTTGCCCATCTTGCAGGAGCTCACGAGCGTGGACGATCTCCGGGTAAGCGGGATGCCCAACGCGGGCTTCCCCAAGCGTGAAGGCGACCGCATTGTCTATCCAAAATCATCGCCCGAATATTTTGCGCTGTTCGCGCGCGAAGCGGCCGGGCTTGGCGTACGTATTCTCGGCGGCTGTTGCGGCACCACACCTGCGCACATTCACGCCATGGCGGAAGCTGTCAAGTCGCTGCGCCCCGCAAAACACGCGGCGCATGCATATTCCGTCGCAACTGTTGCCCGGCCTGTTCCCACCACCGAGCGCGAACCAGAAAGCAAATTTTGGAAAAAACTGAAAGTCGGGAAATTCACGGTGTGCGTCGAGATTGATCCGCCGAAGGGACTTTCGCTCGACCGCATTTTCGAACAGGTTGACAAAATCATGGCCTCCGGGAAGGTCGACGCCATTGACATTAACAGTGGCACGATGGCACGCGTCGGTATGGACGCACTGATGACCGCGAGCGCTCTCGAAGCACGCGGCGTCGAGACCGTGCCGCATCTTACCTCGCGCGACTCGAACATTATCGGCCTGCAAGCCATGCTTCTGGGCGCGTGGACCGTGGGCGGCGTGCGCAATGTCCTCGCCATTACTGGCGATCCGCCGTCGGTTGGCGATTATCCCGAAGCGAGTGGTGTTTACGAAGTGGATTCTGTAGGCCTGGTGAAAGTTCTGCACCGCCTGAATCAAGGGACGGATTGGGCGGGAAAAACTCTGGGCGGCGCGACGAACTTCGCCATCGGCGTGGCGGTGAATCCGGTCGCCGATGACCTCGACAACGAAATCGAGCGATTTCACGCCAAAATCGAGGCCGGCGCACACTACGCGATGACCCAGCCGCTCTTTGATCCCGAACACTGGCACGCTTTTGTGAAAAAACTGGGCGGCAAGCCGCCGATTCCTGTGCTCATCGGCATTTGGCCGCTCAACAGTTATAAACAGGCGCTGCGCCTGAATAACGAAGTCCCGGGCATCGTGATTCCGGAGCGGCTGCTCAAGTCGCTCGAGGCCGCCGGCGCCGCCGCGCGCGATCGCGGATTTGAGGTAGCGCGGCAAGTGCTGGCGTGGTCGCGCACCGAACTTGCGGGCGCGTATTTAATTCCGCCGTTCAAACGATACGAAGAGATTCTGGACATTTTATAGTCGCCCAACGCTGAACGGCACACCGGCGTGAATTGCAAGTCAAAGCAGCTAGGGCGTTGCAACGCGGGACTGTTGGGATTGCAGGGATTTTCCGTTTCTCAATTTTTCCCCCTTCTCCCAGCCTCCGAGATCGAGCGCGACAGACATGCAGGCGTCGCGCAATTCATCCGCGACGCTGCGGTTGACCATGGCCCGGGCCACGACCATGCCTCCGATGCACAAAGCAGCTATGGCGTGGGCAGTGGCGGGGCGAGAACGCCCATTCTCGACGGTGCTGCGCTCAAGGGCGCTGACCATCGCCTTGAAGACGGTCTCGAAGGCGCGCTTGGCCCTTTTGCCGCTACGCGCGACGTCGCTCGGCAACGCGACCATGGGACAAGAATTCTCGATGTCCTCAAAATGCTGGCGAGAGAGGTAGGCGCGGACCACTTGCAGCCCTACGTCAGCGGAGGACAGATCCACTTCCACGCCTTCCCAGCAGCTCTTCCAATTCGGATCGGTGAAGAAACACCCGAGCACCTCAGCATATAGATCGCTCTTGCTTTGAAAATAGCTATAGAATCCGCCGTGCGTCAGGCCCGCACCCGCCATGATCTGATGAATAGAAACATTGTCGAAGCCATGGCGATTGAAGAGCCTGCGCGCGCTCTGAACAATCTTCACTTTTACCTCGATACGATGGCCAGCAGGATAAGGCATGAGTCCTCCTCGATTAACCAGCCGAAAGTATGCCTTCTGGAAAGGCGCTGTTCCAGAAAAACATTATCTTGAACATATTTTGATGGCGTGCTCTGATGCGGGACGTTCGAGCACAAAAACATGGAGGGGAAAAATGAGCGACAGAAAGAATTCGAGTGCACTGGTGAATTTACCGACCCGACGGCAATTGATTGCCGGAGCTGCCATCGCCTTTGGCGGGCTGGCCTTGGGCTCAACCGAGGCTTGGGCGGGAACCGAGGAAGAGATTTCGCACACGGCGGAATCCATCCATCAGGAACCCGTTTTCAAAGCGAGCCGGAAGCGCGCGTACGAAGCCCTCACCAGCGCCAAACAGTTCCAAAGGGTCGTGCTGTTCAGTGCGGCGATGAAGTCTGGCATGGTTCCCCCGGGCAAGCCGGCGGAAATCAGCACGGAATCAGGAGGAACTTTCTCACTCTTTGGTGGCTATATTTTTGGACGGAATATCGAACTCGTGCCGAACGAGCGAATCGTCCAGGCCTGGCGAACCGCAGAATGGGATCCGGGCGCATATTCGATTGCGAAATTCGAGCTTGCAGAGCAAGGCGAAGGAACCAAGATTATTTTTGACCACACGGGTTTTCCCAAAGGCCAAGGGGAACACCTGGCGGCGGGATGGAAGGTCAACTATTGGGAGCCGCTCGAGAAATTCCTGGCCTAGGCTCTATCCACAGCCCGGCGTATCCTCGTGCAGGCATACTAGGTAGCGGCTACCAGATGCCTGCGTCCAACCAGACGGTCGAGAAGGAAATAAAGCAATAAAAGCGGGCTTAAGCACGCTCCTATACTAGGAAAGATGAAAAGAGGTCAACAAGTTGCGGGCCATGGGCTGGCGATTGGGCGCATGCCAGTGAATTGGATTGTGCGCGTTATGGTTCTGGTAATTTGGGGGCTGGCGATGAGTGTTTGCTCGTTTGCGCAATCGGCGAGGCCGGGAAAATCCGCTGCGGCTCCGCAGAAAGTGATCATCGACACGGATATCGGTGACGACATTGACGATGCGTTTGCAGTCGCGCTGGCCCTGCAGAGTCCGGAGCTCAAGATTGTTGGGATTACTTCCGCATGGGGAGACACCCAACTTCGCGCGCGATTACTTGACAGGTTTTTGCAGGAGACAGGACGCACCGACATCTCAGTAGGGATCGGAATCGAAAAACATCATCCGCGGGAGGCTGCTTTCTCGCAGGCGCGCTGGGCCGAGGCGGGACCCACGGCGAAGCCGCATCCAGCCGCGGTGGACTTTCTGCTGGAACAGATCAGGCGGCAGCCGGGAGAGATCACCCTGGTGGCCCTCGCGCCGCTAACCAACATCGGCGCCACTATCGATCGGGACGCGACGACGTTCCGCAAGCTGAAGCGCGTGGTCATGATGGGAGGTTCAGTGTACCGGGGTTACGACGATCCGGGAGGAGGAGCGAAGAACAACCCGGACCGCGAATACAACATCGCCATGAACGTGGAGACCGCGCAAAAGCTGTTCCGTTCCGGCGTGCCGCTGTACGTGATGCCGTTGGACGCGACGCAACTTAAATTAGATGATGCAAAGAAGGGGCTGGTGTTCGCCCAAAGCACGCCGCTGACGGACGCGCTGGCGTTGCTCTACCTGCAGTGGTCGCACGGGACACACCTAGAGACTCCTACTATGTTCGACCCTATGGCGGTGGCCTATGCCATGGCCCCGGAATTATGTCCGACGCAGCCTTTGCGAATTGTCGTGGACGACGAGGGATACACACGCCCCGAGCCGGGCCCCCCTAATGCAGAAGTTTGCCTTCAGTCCGACCCGACGAAATTCTTCGCGTTCTTCCTTCCACGCCTGCTCAAACCAAATCGAGGAGCCGAAAGCAGCCATGGTCCGCAGAGCGCAGAGTGAAGCGCTCTGCTGCGATTCAGGGGCGCACGCCTGTACCGATGACGATTTCCAGCGGCATCAACATTTCTTTGCCGTTCCAGAATTTCTTGATCGCGGCGAAAATTTCCGTGACCGCGTGAGCTTTTTTCTCGGGAGTCAGTTGTTCGATCAGCGGGCGAAATGGGGCGGCGACTTCAGTGAATTGTTCCCAGTATTCCTCGAGCGATCCGGCCCACTTGCCGCGAACGATGCGGGCTTCCTCGTGAACGGCGGCGAAGCCAGCCGCCTCGAGAGCGTGGCGTAGGCGGTTGTTCTCGCCGAACATGGTGATGTTCGGCGCGTCCGGATCGGGAGGTGGCGGAGGCACGGGAACATGTTTCAGAAGGATTCCGGCAGTGGCGCCGAAGAAAGGCTGCTCCCTCTTTCCCCAGGCGACGAACGCGGCGCGGCCGCCGGGCTTCAGAACACGCAAACATTCGCGGAGTGCTCTGCCGAGATCGGGGAAAAACATGATGCCGAAGCGGCAGGTCAACACGTCGTAGGAAGCGTCGGCAAAGGGGAGCGACTCGGCATTGGCTTCGCGGAATTCAATATTCGGGAGTCCCAGTTTGCGGGCGAGCTCTTCGGCAAGTGAAATCATGCCCGGGCCCATGTCCGAGGCGGTCACGCGCCCCGACGGACCAACCGCGGCGGCGATCGAAAGAGCGGGATCGCCAACGCCGCTGGCGAGATCGAGAACCCGCAGGCCGGGACGAAGCTGGGCGGCTTCGAGGATGGCATCAGTGGCGCCGCGAGTAAAGGCAGCGATGTGGGCATGCCATTTTCGCCACGCGGCAACAGTCCTTTCGCCCGTCCATTCCTCGCGAAGATTCTCGCGAATCATGTGAATCTTTGCCGGGTCGGCTGTTGTGAAAGCGGAACTCATAGAGGACCTCCGATGCGAGGAGTGTAGCAGAGTGATGACTACTTCCCGTCAACGGAGAAGGCCAACAGCACATTGCCAGGCACGGCGCCGGACCTGCCATAACCGGAGTTCACATAAAGAATTCCTCCGACGATCGCCGGGCCGGGGCCATCAAAGGCGCCGCCTCGGGCCGGGACGCCGTTTACGGTTGTGAAATCGCAAACCGTGTCGAAGTCCCATACGACGCTGCCATCAGTGGTGGAATAGGCGCGCAGATGTCCGTCCATGGCGCCGGAGAAAACAACTCCAGGAATCGCGGTGACAGCGGACGATTGCGCGGGACTGCAATTGGGGCGATCTTGACAGGCCGTTTTGGATGGCAGTGTTTGCCAGACCTTTTCCCCGGTCGCGAGGCGCAACGCGAACAAACCTCCGCCCTTGGATGAGTCCAGCGTGCGTGTCACTATTTTTTGCCCGTTGATCGTTGTTTCGTGGCGCACGCGAGCTACATCCGATAGTGCGACGTAGGCGTTGTTGTCATCCGCGGCTGAGCCCCACTGCACGCCGCCATTGAGGCCTCCTTCGCCAAGGCGCACCTGCCACAGCACCTTCCCGGCAGCATCTGGATCCAAGGCATAAACCAAACCGGATTTTTGGCCGGCCACCAGGGCCCGGTGTCCTCCGGAGAAAGAAACAAGAATGGGGGAAGAACCAAAATCGAAATCGGGTCCTTTGGATTTGGGGCAGTTCTCCATCGTCGTCCGGCAGGAGCTGTTGTAAGCGTCCTCCGGCGTGAGCTAACGTGACCATAAGAGTTTTCCGGTGTCCATGTCCAGCGCAAGGATGGCGTCGCTTGTCGTCACAACAGGATCGGAATAGTTATTTCCGGTGCCGACGTACAAGATTTTGTGTTCCGGATCGAGCGTGGGCGCGGACCAGATGGCCACGCCGGAAGGGCCGAGGAACTGCGTGCCAAGAGCGCTCTTGGTGGTGGGGTGCGGCGGTTCGTCGATGACGTAGGTTTTCCAGACCTGGGCGCCGGTTTTCCCGTCCAGTGCAACCACGCTTCCGCGGAAACGGCAGCACTCGTAATGAGGATCGATCGAAGCAACCTCCTCGGCCGAGCTCACGGGAACGTAGACGCGGCCATGCCAGAACTCCGGTGAACCGGTGATTCTTGCCTGCGGGTGCGAATCGGCCTGCACCTTCCAGAGCAAGTGCCCGGTGGCAGCGTCCACGGCGTAGACGCCACCCCGTTGATCGCCAAAAATGCGGCGTAGCCGGCGCGATGCTTGTCCGAAAGTGGCCCAATAGTGACCGCCGTGCGCACAGCAACTTCCGCCTGGAAAGACCAACGAATACAGCCAGTGCGGGCATCGAGAGAAAAAACTTTGCCCTGCTGGCTGCCGACAAAAACGTTCCTGGCAACAACCGTGGGCTGGCTAAGAGCCAGGGAATATCCTTCGAAGCCAAAAGCCCATTTGAGTTTTAGACGAGGCACATCTGCCGCAGGAAGGCCTGCCATTGCGACGGGTTGGAAGCGGTGGTTAGACAAATCGGGACTCCAGCCGTTCCACTGCGGGACACTCGGGTCAACGGAAAAATTCATCGACGACGCGGGGCACAGGCCAATTGGAGGATGGGGCTCAGCATTGGATTTCGCGCGAGGTGCATTCCGGGTCAGGTAGGCGGCGATGGCGTCGCGTTCCGCCAGGGTTAGGGACCCCGCCATATCACGCATCACTCCGCTTTCGAGGGTCCTGACAATGGAGTCAGCGGGCATGTATTGCAGGACGGTGCGGTCCGGCGCGCGGTCCGAAGCGCCGCCATCGTCGCAAACAGCGCAACGCTGGCGGTAGAGAGCGGCACCGTCCTGCGCCCAAGTGGGTTGCGATGAAGCGGTGACAAGAAACGCGGAGAGGAAGGTGCATATCAGAACGAACTGTTTCATGGAGCCACCCCAGGGTGATCGGGGCCCGAAACACAAACAAAGAACGATGAATCACAACTCCGTCTGCTGCGTCATTTTTTCCAGAATTTCATGACGGCGGCATAGTCGAGATCTTCTTTTGCGGAGCCTTTGACGGCGCTGTAGGACTCACGTGCTGCGGCGGTGGCGGGCAACGGGACGCCAATCTGGTTAGCGAGATCAAGCGCCAGGCCAAGATCCTTGTGCATGAGGCGCAGTGGGAAACTTGGCGGGTATTCCCCCTTGAGGAGAAGGGGAGCTTTGACGTCTAGAACAGCCGCGCGTGCCATGCTGGATTGCAGTACCTCGACAAGCTTCTCTCCGGCTATGCCGGCGCCAGTGACGAGCGCGAGGGCTTCGGCGAGCGCATCGACTTGCAAGGCAAGAATCATATTCATGGCGAGCTTGATAGTCTGCCCCGCGCCATTGGGGCCAAGATGGAACCAGCGCTTGCCCATAGCGCCGAGGACAGGTTCCGCATCGCGCAAGGTGGCTTCATCGCCTCCGACCATGAACACGAGCTCGCCTTTTTCCGCTCCCCAGGTGCCACCGGTAACGGGAGCGTCTAGGAACCGCGCGCCATGTTCCGCGCAGGCGGCGGATATTTTTCGCGCCAAGACGGGGGAAACGGTGCTTGAGTCGATATAAATGGAGCCGCGGTGAAGGCCGGCGAGCGCGCCGTCGTTTTTCCCTGCCAAACCGTGGAGAACTTCTTCGAGAGCGGCGGGATCACTGACGATGGTGAGCAAAAGGTCGGAAGCGTCGGCGGCTTCTCGGGGAGACGCTGCGAGTTTGGCTCCGGCGGCGACGAGAGATTCCGCGCGCGAAGCGGTCCGGTTCCAGACGGTGAGCGAATGGCCGGCTTTCAAGAGATTGAGCCCCATGGGGCGACCCATGAGGCCGAGGCCGATAAGTCCAACTTTTCTCTGCACGCCAGAAGCGGAAGTCACGAAGGGTCTCCTCACGGCGGCCGATTCTGAACAGGGGCCGCGACGCAATCTCAGGAATGCCGGGGAATGATTGTAGCTGAAGTCGCGCAAGTAGTGGCGGAAGGGGAATGAACGGACGTCAGTCAAACGGTCTTGGTGCGAGGGGTCGAGGAAAATTGCACGGATGAGCCACCCGCGCCAGCTGCAGCCTTTGCGGAACTCGCACGGTTGTCATCCGCGGTTGCAGAGCTTGCGGTCGGCTCCGAGGGAGCGGCAGGTGCCGCGGGAGGTGTCGCCCCGGTGTGTGGTTCCTGGATGCGGACGATATATTGATACGGAATTTCCCAGCGGAACTGCTTGGCCTGGCCGCGCTGGTTGAAATGCTGTTCGAGGAAGATGGAACGCCCGGAATCGGCGACAAAAGTACCCGAAGCCGGCAAGAGGATCTCGCCGGCGCGGTATTGTACCTCGACCGTGCGCCCGAGAAAGGCGGAATAACGCGCCATACTAAATTCCAGTGTCGAAGGGGGTAGCCGGCAGGTCAATAGTACGAAAGGACCGGGTACGAGGGAGCGTGTGGAAAACGGAGCAGACGGGTGCTCTAGTTCTTGGGCGGGTTGAATCGTGAAAATCAACATGCACCTGCAAAAAGGGGAGGGACAACGAGCTGTTCAAACCGCTAGAATAGCCGAAGTCTTTGCGCTTCCAAAAGAAAGAGGTGCGCGAATGAATGAGATCTCACACGCGGAAGTGATGAACATTCTTGGCGGGTGGGAACGGCAAAAGAAAAAAATTGCAGTACTAGGCTCCAACTCCAGCTGCACGATTTCCTTAACGAATGGAAGTGTCACAATTTGCCTCGACGACCTTTTACAGCTCTCGTTCGCGGGGGATGGCATTTTGCGTTTGTTTCTTCGTGGAGCGACGTATTGGCCGGCCGACCCAAAAGACTTTCCGCCGGAGTCGAAAGATTGGTTTGCAGGATTCGAGAAGGGTGTCCAGCTTCGATTTGCCAGTCCGGAGATGGAATGCTTCCTTTTTGCTTCGGGGCAAACCTGAGCTCCGTGGAGTGCGCCGGGCGAGGATGACTGGCTCGACAAATTTCAGTGATAAGTTGTAGCCGGAATTTCAAAAATTAGAATCGAAGCGAAGGAGAGGAAACGATGCGCAAGCGGTGCGAGGTGGGACTGTTGAGTTTGCTGGTGGCTGCGAGTGGGTTTGGACAGGCGCAAAAGGCTGCCAGCAAGACATATGTGCTGAAAGCGACGCGCCTTTTCGATGGGAAGAGCGGCACGCTGGCGGCGCCGGGCGTCATTGTCGTGACGGATGGAAAGATTGCCGCTGTGGGCGGAAGTGCAGCGATTCCCGCAGGAGCAGAAGTGATCGACCTGGGTGACGCCACGCTTTCACCGGGTTTCATCGATGCTCATACGCATCTGACGATGATGAACAGCGACGACTTCAAGCAGGACCGGCTGGATGGCTTACAGAAAACGATCGCCGAGCGGGCACTGGACGCGGGCGCGAACGCTCGGGTGACCCTCATGGGAGGAATCACCACGGTGCGCGATGTGGGTTCGTCCGACTACATCGACGTGGGATTGCGGAACGCCATCCGCGACGGAAAAGTGCCCGGCCCGCGCATGCTGGTGACCGTGCACGCGCTCAGCGCTACCGGCGGTCATTGCGATTTTTCGCAGGGCTACCGCGAAGGGTTGTTCGGCCACGAGGCCGGTCCGCTCGAGGGCGTCATCAATGGTGCGGACCAGGCGCGCTACGCTGTCCGGCTGGATCACAAATATGGCGCGGACATGATCAAAGTTTGCGCGACGGGCGGTGTGCTTTCCGCGACCGACGACGTGGACACGCCGCAGCTTACGCAGGAGGAGCTGAATGCCATTGTGGACGAAGCCCACGCCCTCCGCCGCAAGACCGCCGCGCACGCGCACGGAGCGGAAGGCGCAAAGCGCGCCATCCGCGCGGGAATCGATTCGATCGAACACGGCACCTTCTTGGACGACGAAGCGCTGGAGATGATGAAGCAGCGCGGGACGTTTTTGGTACCCACGCTGATGGCCGTGCAGGGCTTACAAGAGCAGCTGGCCCGGGGAGTCTACATTCCGCCGGCAATTCTCGCGAAGGCCAAAGCCGCGATCGCGGCGATCCACCAGACGTTTCAAAGGGCCATGGCCGAGGGAGTGAAAATAGGTCTCGGAACCGACGCGGCCGTGTATCCGCACGGACGCAACACGGAGGAGTTTCACCAGATGGTGGATTTGGGGATGAAGCCGATTGACGCTTTGAAGGCGGGAACTTCCGCGGACGCGGAACTGCTCGGGCTGGCGGACAAGATCGGAACGCTCGAAGCGGGAAAGCTGGCGGATGTCGTGGCGGTGCCGGGCGATCCGCTGCAGAACATCCGGCAGACCGAGCATGTTTTCTTTGTGATGAAGGAAGGCGTGATCTATCGAAACGACCGCGGGAATTCGCCGCGATAGCCCTCTTTCTCGGTGAGGTGAAAGGCTTATGGCAGAACTATCGGGCACGGTCGCCGAGGAACTTGCGAATTACTACGAATATGTTGGGCAAGATGTCCATAAGTGGGTTGACCCGCTTTCGCAGGAAGCGTTTTGGCACAATCCCTTTCCATACGGAAACAGCGTCGGCCATCTGGTGCTGCACCTGACGGGCAACCTGAGCTATTACATCGGGGCGCGGATCGCGGAGACGGGATATGTCCGCCACCGAGACGTGGAATTTACGGAAACGCGACGGCTGCCGAAGGAACAGGTTTTCCGTGAATTTGACCGCACCATCGGGATGGTTGTGGCCACGATTCGCAAACAATTACCGGTAGATTGGAGCGCAGAGTATTCAGCCGAGCGTGAGCCGGAGGCGAAAAACCGGTTCGCGGCATTCTTGCGGTGCGCGGGGCACGCTTATCATCATGTGGGGCAGATCATTTTCTTGAGCAAGGAGCTGGCACGAGAGGCGGGATCGAAGGCAGCCACACACTGATCCAAGCCCGGGGGAGAAGATGAAATCTTCCCGGTAGAGCAGAACGCAGGGCGCGATCGTGCTTTTGTTTGCCGCCCTCGCTGCTTCACGTGCGATTAAGTGCAGCCGGGGAACGCCGGCCTTCCTTCTTGGAACAACTGCGGGCATTTTGTTGGTTTTGGGAATTGTTCTCCTTTTTAAAAAAGAAGAGCGAAGCCGCGAGCGAGGTTTACGATGAAACGAAAAATGAGCCGGAAGAGTTTCGCTGCGGCTGTAGGCGCTTTTTTTGCCTTGATGGGATTTGCGTTACTGGCCGCCGCGCAAGAAAAGAAGACGGCTGCGGCAGCAGACGCCGTTAAAGCTCCGACCATTGACCAGTCGCTCGAAATGAAAGGCGCATTCAATCCGCAGATTTCGCCGGATGGGAAGAGGGTGGTGTATGAAGTTTCGCGGACAAATTGGGAGGACAACGCGTTTGAACGCGACCTGTGGATCGCCGATGTGGCGACAGGTGAATCGCACGCGCTGACGACGTCCAAAAAATCGAGCACCAATGCGGAATGGTCGCGAGACGGAAAATGGATCGCGTTTATTTCCGACCGGACGGGACAGATTTCCGGCAGCCCGGCGGACAAGAAACAGCTTTACGTGATTGCGGCAGACGGCGGCGAGGCGCAACAAGTCACGAAAGCGGAGGAGGGGGTGAGTGCGTTCCATTGGGTGCCCGATTCATCGCGCATCGCTTACTCCGCGCAGGATGCGGAACCCAAGACGCTGAAAGACCGCAAAGAAAAATACGGTGAGTACTCTGTCGTGCATGCCGACTATCAGATGACCCACCTTTGGACAATCGAATTATCCGCTGAAGCGAGAACGGGGGCTCCGGAAGCGAAGCGGCTTACCGACGGAAATGATTTCAGCGTGGGAGATTTCGCGTGGTCGCCCGATGGCACGCGCATCGCGTTCAGCGCGCAGCGTGACCCGGATCTGATTTCCGGGGACACGGCGGACATCTATGTGGTGGCAGCGAGTGGGGGCGCTCCGAAAAAAATCGTGAGCACGCCCGGACCAGATACGAATCCGAAGTGGTCGCCGGACGGAAAACAGATTGCCTACCAAACGGGCGCGGGGGAAAAGTACTTTTTTTACGCAAATGGAAGAATCGCGATTGTGCTGGCGGAGGGCGGCTCGCCGCAAGTCCTGACCAGCGCGTTCGACGAAGATCCCGAACTGCTGGACTGGGGGCCGGACGGAATCTATTTTGCGGCGGAACAGAAAACCTACGCGCATGTTTTCCGGCTGAATCCATCGGCCAAAGCAATCGAAAAGCTCAGCGCGCCGGAGCGCACCGTGGTGTCTTCGATTTCGTTTTCGCGGGATTACAAACAGTGCGCGTACCGGGCGGCGGGGGAAAATGAATACGCAGAAATTTACGCGGGAAGCGTGGCGCCGTGGAGCGCGAAGAAGTTGACAGCCATGGGAGACCAATGGAAGGCCTTCACGCCGGCGCGGAGAGAAGTGCTTTCCTGGAAATCGGGCGACGGCACGACGATCGAGGGGATTCTGTACAAGCCTGCGGATTTTAATGCGAAGAAAAAATATCCCTTGCTGGTGGTGATTCACGGCGGGCCGACGGGCGTGGACCAGCAGGTGTTGAACGCGGATCGCTATTACCCCATCGAACGGTTTATCGCAAAGGGGGCGCTCGTCCTGCGGCCGAATTACCGCGGCTCGGCGGGCTACGGCGAAAAATTCCGCGCCCTGAACGTGCGCAACCTCGGCGTGGGTGACTACGCGGACGTGATTTCGGGCGTGGACGGATTGATCGCAAAGGGCTTTGTCGACAAGGATCGCCTAGGGTCGATGGGATGGAGCGAGGGAGGATACATCTCGGCGTTTATCACCGCCTCGAGCGACCGCTTCAAAGCCGTTTCCGTAGGGGCCGGAATTTCCGATTGGATGACCTACTACGTGAACACGGATATTACGCCGTTCACGCGGCAGTATTTGCATGCCACGCCATGGGATGACCCGGAAGTTTACAAGAAAACTTCGCCCATCACCTACATCGCGAAGGCCAAGACACCAACATTGATTCAGCATGGAGAAAACGACCGGCGCGTGCCCATTCCCAATGCCTACGAACTGCGGCAGGCACTCGAGGACCGCGGCGTGCCCGTGAAGATGGTGGTCTACAAGGGCTTCGGCCACGGGATCAACAAACCAAAGCAGCAACGCGCCGTAATGGAAGAAAACGAAAAATGGTTTGGGAAGTACATCTGGGGCGAGGAACCGGCTGCGGCGAAGCCGGAAGAGAAAAAGCAGCCTTAATTTTTTCTGCGGCGCGCCGCCTGGTCGGCCGCATTTTCCAGCGATCGCAAGATTGCGACAACGGAGCGCAGATCTTTCTGGGGGACCTGGCGAAGTGCCTCTCCTTCGATTCGCATCAATTCGCGGTGAATTTTCCCCGCAACCTTTTTCCCATTCTTTGAAAGTCGAATGATGAAGGATCGCCGATCGTTGGGGTCCGTTTCTCGCGTGATCCACTCACGATCGGCGAGGCGATCGAGGATGCTGGTAAGCGTCGAGCGGCGATGCGCCAGGGTGCGATGGAGCTCCGCGATGGGCGCGTCACCGGAAGCAGCGAGATGCGAAAGGATGTGCCCTTCACCCTGGGTAATGCCGAGCCCATCGAGAAAAATACCGATGCGGTGGGTGGCGCGATGAACCTCCGGGATGAGGCGTAAAGGCATTAAACTTTTTCCCGGAGCAGTATGCCGTCGCGGTGCGCAGTTCGCAAGATTCACAGCTAATAAAGCGGTCACGGCAAAGGATGCAAATCGGGTTCCACCCAGCCGGCACGCGCAGCCTTTGAATCCAGGCACGATGCGGAATAAAAGGTCCAGGGAAGACGGGCCTCTAAGAGAAACGGGTGGGCGGCGGCGAACGGCTCAAAAGACGCGAGCGCCGGAGTCAAACGCAAGGTCGCGACGACGATACGCACCCAAGCCAGCGTAATAGTGTGATGGTATTTGTGTGGCGCTCCGTTGTGTGTGGCAAACCGGCGAATGCAATTCGCAAGATTTTCCCCCGCCACCGAAGGATTGTCCCTCCGCAAGTAAGCCCACGCTAGGCGGATGTGATCCCGATGATGAAAATTCGCGTTGGCGACACGGAGCTGTTCCATGGCCGCGATGAATTGTTCATCGGTGAGTTCGGCGGGCAGCAAATGCCCTTGCAGTAGTTCTTCCTTCGCTGGCATTTCCCTTCCCCTAATTGGTTTTTGCCGGGGTCGCTTGCTGTTCAGAGCCGGATCGGACGCCGTTCTTGATGATGGAATCGTTGATAGCTTTTTCCCAGTGCGGCCCCTCGCCTGGAAAATTCTTCGCAAAATGGGCGACAAATGCGGCGCCTTTCTGCGAAAGGGCGGTGACGCGATAGGAGACTCGCGCGATGGAGGTTGTCGCGGTCTCCGGTCGAACCGAGATGCTGATCTGGGTCACGCGGTTGCCGGGGATGAAATTCACGTACTCAACAGTGCGCTTATCCGGGTCGTAGACGGTCATCACCCAGGTAGCAACACCCATGTGGTGGGAAGTAGTGAAGACGGCACCGTCGGCGAATTGATACGGGTTCCGGGGATAGATCCATACGGGCGACCACTCGGGGGCCCATTCCGATTCGCGGACCGGGCCGAAAAACGGAACCGCGGCGTCGGCGGAAGCGTTCAGGTGGAGTTCAATCGAGGCGGCGGCATGGGGCTGCGAGGGCACGGCGTCGTGGCGGGCGCAAGCCGACTGGCTGAACGCCACAAAGATGAAAAGGAAGAAGTGCAAAGCTGTATGTCGTCCCATATCGGATAGTACGATATCGTAGTATATTTCAAATGTCAAACTAAATGCGGAGTGCGGTAGTGGGCGCGCGAATTCAGGACTCGAGCTTGAAGCGCGAGGAAGCGAGGCGGTAAAGACGGCGCCACACCAGGCGGTTGATGAAAACCACGACCGTGGCCATGATCAGCGTGGAGGCGAGGAGCAAGTCGAAGCGGCCGGCGTCGCTGGCGCGGCTGATGGCGCTGCCAAGGCCCGTGGTCGAGACAATTTTCCCCTGAAAATGAAAATACTCGGCGATGATGCTGACGTTCCAGGCGTTGCCGGAAGCAGTCACCAAGCCGGTAACGAGATAGGGAAAAATTCCGGGAAGAATGAGATGCCGCCAGCGGCCCCAGGAAGTAAAGCGATAAATGCGCGCCGCTTCTTTCAAATCGGTGGGAATGGCCATGGCGCCTGCGATGACGTTGAAGAGAATGTACCACTGGGTGCCGAGGAGAAGAACGACCAGCGCGGCGGTTTCCAGGCCGCCGCGAAGGCGGATCAGGAAAAGCAGGATGATGGGGAAAAGCGCCGTGGCGGGAATGGATGCGGCAATCTGCGCAAGCGGCTGCGCGAACCGCGCAAAACGCGGATTGGACCCAATAGCCACGCCGACAGGAACGGTCCAAAGAGCGCCGAGAAGAAGCGCGGCATTGACGCGCAGGAAGGTGAGTCCCGCGCTGCGCAACAATGCGAAATAGTCCTGGCGGTGCAAATCGGAAAGTTCCCGCGCGGCGTGGAAGACTGCAAATCCGATTCCGACATGCACGGTGACGCCAAGCACGTACTCGAGCCAGCGCCGGGTGCGAAGATCTTCCGGGGAAGGAAGAGTCTTGGCGGCGCGGCGAGCCAGGATGGCAAATGTGAGGGTGAGACGGTTGATCAACGGGCGAAAGATGACACGATAGCCGCGAATGACCAGGGAAGCGCGGCCGAGAAAACTGAGCAGATGATGCGGCGCCGTTTGGGTGGCTTCGACCTGCTCGAATTTGAATTTATCCGCCCAGGCGATTACGGGGCGCCAGATCAACTGATCGAGCAGGACGATGACCGCAACCATCGCGGCGATGCCCCAGAGAATTGCGCGCGTATCGCCGTTGCCCGCGGCGGTTTGCAAATAGGAACCCAGGCCGGGCAGGCGAAAATCGCGATTGCCGAGAACGAACATCTCGCAGGCCATCAGAAAGAACCAGCCGCCCGCGACAGACATCATGGAATTCCAAACCAGGCCAATGGTCGAGAACGGAAGATCGAGTTCGACAAAGCGCTGCCACCGGCCGAAGCGGAAGATGCGCGCGGCCTCGTTGAGCTCGCGCGGAATCGTCTTCAGCGACGAATAAAAACTGAAAGCCATGTTCCAAACCTGGCCGGTGAAGATAAGAAGAATGGAACCCAGCTCGACGCCCAACTGGCGATGCGGAAACAGCGCGACCATGGCCAGCATGACGCCAGGAAGAAAACTAAGGACGGGGATGGACTGGAGAATATCGAGCAACGGGACGAGCACCGCCTCGGCACGCCGCGAATGTGCGGCCGCGTAACCATAGACGAGCGCGAACACAAGACTGATGGCGTACGCCAGAGCGATGCGCACGAGCGAATAGAAAGCATAGAGAGGCAGCATGCGCGGGTCCTGCGAAATATGCGCTTGCACTTCGGTGGGTGCGAACCAGATGTGGCCGATGGCATAGATGCCGTAGATGGCCGCAAACACGAAGAGGAACACCGCGATGTCGATGAGAAACGCGCCGGCCCAGCGCGAACCTGCGGGGCGAACGGCGGGGGGCGGCACGGGGGTCGCGCGGGGAGCAGCGGCGGTGGGTTCGGGCACGGAGGGTCAGGCCTCGGTGAGAGTGAGCTTGCCCGTGGCGGCGTCGTAATCGAAGATTTCGGAGTAGCGGCCCCACTGGATGGCAGTTTCGAGCTGGCGGCGGGATTCATCCTCGCTGAAATGTTCGTCGAGTAGATCGCGGAAGAATTCGTCCTGGAGGGTGCGGTTCGATTTTGCTTTGAGGGCCTGTTCCATTTGGCGGAGGAGAGGAACATTGGCGAGCGCCGCTTTGCGGAAAATCGCTTTGCGAGCCTGAATGTCGGCCTGCGCAAAGGCCTGGCCTTCGGGCGTGATGATGGCGTCGCCTTCCTCGACCCGGAGAAAGCCGAGAAGGATGGCAGTGTCCACGGTGGGAAGAAGCGCGTCCACTTCGAGGCTGAGCTCGGCGGCCAGCCGGTGAAGATCGGCCTGGCCGCCTTGATCTACAAGAATTTCGAGAAGGCCGGCCATGCCGCCGGGACGCGTGTGCGGAAGCATGATGACATGATGATGAGCGGCGGCGGCTTCCGCGGCGTGAAGCGTGTCTTCCATGAGATCGGGCCGGGTGAGAACGCGATAGATGGCGTCGACGAGCTCGAGGAAGCGAGGGGACTTGCGATCGCGCGGGTGAGGGATTTCCACGGGAAAATCGGCGTGGATGTGCGCGGGATTGCGGCCGAGGACGATGATGCGGTCGGCGAGGACAACGGCTTCCTCGATATTGTGGGTAACGATGAAAATGGCGCGAGTGGGAATCTTGTGTTCCAGCCAAAGCTCGAGCAATTCTCCGCGAAGCGTCTCGGCGGTGAGCACGTCGAGGGCGGAGAAGGGCTCGTCCATGAACAGAACTTCAGGCTCGACGACGAGCGCGCGGGCGACGCCGACGCGCTGCTTCATGCCGCCGGAAAGTTCCTTGGGGTAAGCAGTTTCAAAGCCGTCAAGGCCGACCGCGTCAACGATGCGCAGCGCCCGCTTGTGACGTTCAATGGCTGGCATGCCGCGGGCCTCGAGGGGAGCCTCGACGTTTTCGAGGACGGTGAGCCAGGGAAAAAGCGCGAAACTCTGGAAAACGATCCCGACGTTGGGAGTTTCTTCCTTAACCGGCTGGCCGTGCCAGAAAACGCCGCCAGCGGAAGTGGGAGAGAGTCCGGTGAGCATGCGTAGCAAAGTCGATTTGCCGCAGCCGGAAGGACCGAGCAGCGCGACAATCTTGCCGGGGTAAATGGCCAAATCGGTTGCGGCAATTACCTGAATGCGGTTGCCGTCGGGCTGCGGATAAAATTTCTCGAGCTTGCGCGCTTCGATGATCGGCGCGATGGTGGTGCCAGTAGCGCTCATTTGCGAGGCTATTATCGCTCAACTCGGCGCGCATCGCGCAGAATGTGGAGAGCAGCGCGCCGCGGATTGTTTTGCGGTTACAATGCGATGAACCTCTGATGACTCTTTCCACCGGAAACGCGCAACAAGCAGAGATGAGCCGGGCGTATCGCGCGTGGCCCGCCACGGCGGGCTGGCTGCTAGCGTTTGGCGTGTCGCTGGCCGCGGCGCTGCTCATGGTCGCGCCGTTTTACTGGTTCGGGACGCCGTCAGGGCACGACATCGGGTTTCATGCCGGCTCGTGGCTGGACGCGGCGGCGCAATGGAAGGAAGGGATCATCTACCCGCGGTGGACGGAGTGGGCGAACCATGGATTTGGGGAACCTCGCTTCATTTTTTATCCACCGCTCTCCTGGATGCTGGGAGCGGGGCTGGGCTTCGCGATGCCGTGGAACGCGGTGCCGACGGTATTCGTCGTTCTCGTGCAAACGTTCGCGGGGCTGAGTGGATTTGCGTTGGCGCGGCGGGTGATTTCAGAGCGTGCATCTCTCTTTGGAGCGTTCTGCTACGCGGCGAATCCGAATGCGCTGCTGATCGTGTACTTGCGCGGCGATTTTGCCGAGTTGCTGGCGTCGGCTTTTTCCCCTTTGCTGTTTCTGACGGCCTTCGAGCTGAGTGGAACGCTGGGGAGTAGAAAACGATCAGTGCCACGCGGCGTGGCGCTTTTCGCAATTCTTTTCGCCGCGGTGTGGCTGTCGAATGCGCCTGCCGGCGTGTTGGCCAGTTACAGTCTGACGTTGGTCTTTGCCTGGGCGGCCTCAAGGGAACGGTCCTGGAGGCCGCTGGCGCGCGGCGGAGCTGGGCTTGCTCTGGGATTCGGATTGGCGGCGGTGTACATCCTGCCAGCCGCTTACGAACAGCGCTGGGTAAATATAGCGCAAGCACTCTCGGCGGGATTGCTGCCGCGGGAAAATTTCCTTTTCACGCAGACCAACGATCCGGAGCACACGCTTTTCAATTGGGTGGCTTCCGGGACGGCTGTCCTGATGATCGTACTAACGGGATTTGCAGCGCTGGCCGTATGGAGAGGAAGTGCGGCCGACAAAAAAAACAGCGAGCGAAAAAAGTGTTATCTGGCGTTCTTGCTGCTCAGCGCAGGCGCGACGCTGCTGATGTTGCGGTTCACCGCGATTTTCTGGGACGTGCTGCCAAAGCTGCGCTTCGTGCAGTTTCCATGGAGATGGATGTCCATTCTGGCAGTAGCGTTTGCGGTTTTTCTTGGGGCCGCGGTGGAGCGGCGCCGGCTTGCCTGGGTTTGGGTCGCATTGGTAGTTGCGATCCTTGCCGGAACGGGCGTGCTGATGGCGAACCAAGGATGGTGGGACGGAGAAGATCTTGCCGCGGCGCAAGCGGCGGTTGAACAGAAAGAGGGATTCGACGGCACGGATGAATACGACCCAGCCGGAGATGATCACACCGATCTGCCCGCGAAAGCGCCCATGGTCGCCGCCTTGGATAGCTCCGATGAGAGAGCGACCGCAGGGAGCGTACAGATGAAAGTCGAACAGTGGACCGCGGAAGAAAAAAGAGTGCACGTCAACGCAAAAGTGCCGGTGCGAATAGAACTGCGAGTGCTGGATTACCCGGCGTGGCGCGTGGAAGTGAACGGCAATCCGGTTCTCGTTAAGCATCCCGAGGGCACGGGGCAGATGATCGTGGCCCTTGGAGCGGGCGAATCGAGGATCAATGTTCATTTCATCCGGACACTGGACCGGACTTCGGGGATTTGCATCTCCGTGATGGGAGTGCTGACACTTCTTGCGCTCTTCCATGTCGGCGGCCGACGTTATCCCACAGGACGCCCCTAATCGTGGGCCTGGCTGGTCAAAGCTTCTTCCCGGTTAACAATAAGCCCCCCCATGTTTTTCATTCCGCCACGGCAGGCTGGCTCGAGGTAAAAAGACGAGCCCTACGAAGAATGGGAAAAGGGGCGTTGGAAATGAAAAAACAGCAGACAGGCTGCCCCAATTTAAGAGGTTAACACTCTTATCCAGGACGTGTCGTAACAAGAGAGCTACAGCTAGTCAAGTGATTCGTTGAAGGATAAAAGCTTGCCTTACCGGCGGTCGACGGTGGGGTGGCGGACGTCCTGGCCCTGGACGATGTAGATGACGTCTTCGGCGATATTGGTGGCGTGATCGCCGATGCGTTCAAGATTTTTTGCCACCAGGATGAGCTCGAAAGCGGGAAAGACCACGCTGGAATCGCCCATCATGTAAGTAAGCAACTCGCGGAAAATCTGGTCGCGGTAGTGGTCCACCTGGTCGTCGGTGGCGAGGACTTTGTGCGCGAGGTCGACATCGCGGCGGACGACGGCATTCAGAGCGTTGCGCACCATCTCCTCGACGAGATCGCTCATGCGCGGCAAATCCACGTAAGGTTTTACACGCGGGTGGCGCAGGATACGCGTGGCGCCCTGTGCGATATTCACGGCCTGGTCGCCGATGCGCTCCAAGTCGTTGTTGATGCGGGAAACCGCGAGGACGAAGCGAAGATCGATAGCCATCAATTGATGGAGCGCGAGAAGTTGAACGACACGGTCGTCAATTTCAAGCTGCAGTTCGTTGATGGCGTCTTCTTCGTCCAGGACACGCTTGGCGAGAGGCTCATCGCCATCGAGCACCGCGTGAACGGCCTGGTGCACGGCGCGTTCCGCGAGGCTGCCCATCCACAGGAGCCGCTCTTTCAGCTCGTTCAAGTCTTTTTCGAAGTGGCGTTCCATGGAGCCTTCCCGTAATTTCTCGAACCTCGCTCAGCTCGGAATGACGACAAAAACAATGTATCAGCCGAACCGGCCGGTAATATATGCCTCCGTGCGCGGGTCCGACGGCGTGGTAAAGAGCTGGGGCGTCGGACTGAACTCGATGAGCTGGCCGACAAGGAGGAAGGCGGTGAAATCGCTGATACGCGCCGCCTGCTGCATGTTGTGAGTGACGGTAACGATGGTGCAGAGCTCTTTCAATTGCACCAGCAGCTCTTCAATTTTTGCGGTGCTGATGGGATCGAGAGCGGAGCACGGCTCATCGAGAAGCAATACTTCGGGTTCGACGGCCAGAGCGCGGGCGATGCAGAGGCGCTGCTGCTGGCCACCGGAAAGTTCGTAGGCGGATTTGTGAAGATGATCCTTGACTTCCTCCCAAAGGGCGGCGTGGCGCAGGCTTTTTTCAACGGCTTCGGCAAGAGGGAGATTCGTGCCGTTCACGCGCAGGCCGTACGCGACATTGTCGAAGATGGATTTAGGAAAAGGGTTGGGGCGCTGAAAGACCATGCCGACGCGGCGGCGAAGCTGAGTGACGTCCTGCGCGAGGATGTTCTGTCCATCGAGAAGTATTTCGCCCTCGAGCCGGGCATTGCGCACAGTCTCGTGCATGCGGTTCATGGTACGGAGGAGAGTGGATTTACCGCAGCCAGAAGGACCGATAAGGGCGGTCACCTTGTTGGTGGCGATGGCCAGGTTGACGTCGAAAAGAACTTGCTTGCTGCCGTAGAAAAAGTTGACCTTGGAAATGGTCATGCGCATAGGCAGCGCGGCGGGCGCCGCCTGGCTCGCGGCCCCGGACCCGATATTGGGAGTAATGTTCACGGACACGGCCGGCCTCACAGAAGCATGCATGATCAAGACCTCGGGACCGCAATCCCCCGGGCCAGAATCCCCCGGGCGACGATGTTGATGACAAGAATCAAGCCTAGCAAGACGAGCCCCGCCGCCCATGCCTGGCGGTGCCAATCTTCATACGGAGCGATAGCGTAAGTAAAGATCATTACCGGGAGCGAGGCGGTGGGCTGGTTCCAGCCGGGGCTCCAAAAGCGATTCCCGAATGCAGTGAAAAGCAGCGGCGCTGTTTCGCCCGCCACGCGGGCGAAGGCCAGCAGGATGGCGGTGAGAATGCCCCGATAGGCCGCGGGCACGATCACCGTAGCGATCGTCCTTGACTTGCTGGCGCCCAGGGCCATCGCTCCCTCCCGAAGAGCGCCAGGGACGGAGCGAAGAAATTCTTCTGTGCTGCGCAGGGTGATAGGAATCATCATGAGGCCGAGCGCGAAGCCGCCGGCAAGCGTGGAGAAATGTTTGAACGGCAGAACGACCAAGCTATAAGCGAAAATGCCGATAACGATGGAGGGCACACCGTTGAGGAGATCGGCTGCGTAACGCACGATAAATGCGATCGTGCCCCCGCTGAATTCCGCCAGATAGATGGCGCCAAAAAAGCCGATGGGAACGCCGAAGAGCGAAGCCAGCAAAAGCAATTTAGCGCTGCCGAGAATGGCATTGGCCATGCCGCCGCCTGTCTCACCGACGGGCGCCGGCAGTTTGGTGAAGAAATTCCACCCGATGGAAGCTCCACCGTGATAGACGAGGTAGCCGAGAATCAGAAAGAGGACGGAGACCGCAACCACCGCGCACACGCCGGTCATGGTCAGCATGAAGCCACTTACAAACTTCCGCCAGCGCAAAGAGGCGTTCATGCGTGGCTCATTTCGCTGCCCTTCTGCGAGGTGGCAACAATGAGCAGACGGGCGAGTCCGTTGAGGATAAAGGTCAGAAGGAAGAGAACCAAGCCGAGCTCGATGAGCGACTGCAAGTAAAGATCACCGGTAGCTTCGGTGAATTCATTGGCGATGACGGCGGCGATGGAGTAGCCGGGCGAGAATAGTGAAGCGCTAATCGTCGGTGTATTGCCGATGACCATGGTAACGGCCATGGTTTCGCCCAAAGCGCGCGCCAGCGCGAGAAAGATGGAGCCCATGATGCCAGTGCGGGCGAACGGGACGACAACCTTCCAGGTGGATTCCCAGCGAGTAGCCCCGAGCGCGAGCGCGGCTTCGCGCTGATCGCGCGGCACGGCGAGAAGGATTTCGCGGGAAACGGAAATGATGTAGGGGATTACCATGATGGCTAGAACGATTCCCGCGGTGAGGAAACCCACGCCATAAGCCGGGCCCTGGAAAAGCGGAAGGAAGCCCAAGGTGCTCTTCAGGGCCGGCTGAAGGTACTGCCGCATCAGAGGAATCACGACGAAAACGCCCAGAAGTCCGTATATGACGCTGGGGACGGCAGCAAGGAGGTCGATGAAAAACTGCAGGGCGTCGGAGGTTTTTTGCGGCGCGAGTTCCGCAAGAAAAATAGCGGCACCGATCCCCAGGGGGACGGCAATGATGAGCGCAACGGCCGAGGTCACGAGCGTACCGAAAATGAAGGGCAGCGCTCCAAACTGATCGAAAATGGGGTCCCAGACTTTGGTGAAAAAAAAGTGAAGACCAAATTTATGGCGAGCGAGAATTGAGCCCTGCCAGAGCTCGAAAATCAAAAGCACAGTGACCAGAACTACCGAAGCGGCGAACAAGAAGGTGATGAGCCGCGCAATCTCATCGCCTTCGCGCAGCCGGCTGAGAAAGGAACGCGAGCCCACGACAGGGCCCGCGCTCGGTACGGTTGTAGTCGTCGTTGCCACGCTGTTTGGCAAATCTTACTGGACTTTATTGATGGCCTTCAACTCCTTGCTCACCACTTCCTTCGGGAGCTTCGCATACGACAGGCCTTCTGCAAAGTTCTGGCCGTCGCTCAGCGCCCATTTGAGGAAACCCTTGATGGCGTCGCGCTTGGCCGCATCGGAAAATTTCTCTGGAATCAATAGCCAGGTAAAGGTGGAAATCGGGTAAGAAGTCTTGCCCGGGGCGTTGGTGATGGAAACGCGGAAGTCGTCGGGCATCTCCTTAGCAGCTCCCGCAGCCGCCGCGCTAACCGCTGCTAGCGACGCTTTCACAAACGTGCCCCCTGCGTTCTCCACATTGCCGTAAGGTATTTTGTTGGATTCGGCATAGATCAGTTCCACGTAACCGATTGAGTTCGGGGTGTTCTTGACCGTGCCGGTGACGCCTTCATTGCCTTTACCGCCCAGGCCCACGGGCCAGTTGACCGAAGTGCCTTTGCCGACTTTGTTTTTCCATTCTTCGCTGACCTTTGAAAGATAGTCGGTCCAACAGTAACTTGTACCGCTGCCGTCCGCGCGGTGCACGACGACAATATCCTCCGCGGGAAGCTTGACGTTCTTGTTGGCATCGGCGATGGCCGGGTCATTCCACTTGGTGATCTTTCCGAGAAATATTCCCGCCAGGGCTTCCGGAGTGAAATTCAACGCCGCATCGACCCCGGTAATATTGTAGGTAGGAACGACCGCGCCCAGCACGGTGGGAAAATGCAGAATTCCGGATCCATGTTTTTCCTGGTAGGCCTTGAGCTGATCGTCGTTCATGGGGCCATCGGTGGCGCCGAAATCCACGGTTCCCTCTGTCACCTGCTTGATGCCGCCTCCGGAGCCGATAGACTGATAATTAATCTGAAGATTCGCATTTTTCTTATGATACTCGTCGAACCACTTTGAATACATGGGATAGGGGAAGGTTGCGCCCGCGCCATTGATGGACAGCGTACTATCCGCCCAGCCGATGGCTGCTAGCACCAAAACACTCAGAAGTAGCTCCGCGATTCGTTTCATTCCCGTCCTCCGCTTCCGCAATTTGTTTTTGGCCTGGAGGAGGAAGTGTGACTGTTGTTTGTTACAGCATTGTTACAAACGATTCAGAGTTTGATGCAAATAAGTGGCATGCAATCCGCTCTTTGGCTTACCCCTTAATTTGCATCAACTTACGGAATGAGACTGAACTTGAGTGAGAAGGCAAGGCTGAGAGGACCGGATAGAAACTTTTACAAAATCCTCTAAACGGTGAGCCCTCGCTTTCGGATCTCGGAACAGGGAACCCGACATCCTCTTGACCAGAGGCGTTCGTCTCACTATCTGGTAGGGGAGTCCAAGATGCCGAGACAATCGCCAAAAATTGTTGGATATGCGCAACAATGTGGCCCGCAATGTGCGAGTTTCCTGGCAGGACACCAACCGCGCCTACCAGCGATTGTCCGTCACCCAGCAAATGCTCGAGCAAGCGAATCTGGCCCTGAGCCTCGGCCAACAGCGTTACAACCTGGGCCTCGGTTCCATCGTGTAATTGAGCCAGGCCGAACTCGGCAAGACAGAAGCGGACATCGCCGACACCGAGGCCAAGTATCAGTATCACTTGACCAAGATTGAGCTTGCCTTTACGATGGCAACGTCGAAATGCGAAGTGAATCCGTCCTGTGCAGAAAGCAGGGGACATCTTCCGGGACGCTGCAGTGAGCCACATACTACGACTTGCCAGGTCGATTGCCACCCACCTTAGTTACCAGGCCCTTGACCGGCTGCTCGGATTCGGTTGTTGTCGTGCTCCTTTCTAGTTTTTAAATAACGACGAATCAATAACTTCCGCAGTGTCTCCTGCTTTTGTTACAGGATATTCACACTTGTTTCACGTCAACGTAAGATGAACCCGTTACTTTCTGCGCCGGGGTGCTGTACACGATCACCGGCAGGAATTGAATTCTTCTATTCAAGAGAGAGAACATGAAAAAATTAGCTGCACTTGCATTTTCGCTGTTTCTGATTTCCGGAACGGCGCTTGCTGACACACCAAAGGACGCTGACGCCAAACCCGCCCAACCCGTCAAGGCCAAAGCCGGCAAGACGGCTGAGAAGACGGATTCTGCCATCGCTGCCGAACTGGAAGAACTTCGTCAAGCTCTACGGGCCCAACAGGAAGAGCTCCAGACACTGAAAGAAGAATTGGCCAAACGCGACCGGCGGATAGATGAAACTCGCGAAGCAGCGGCAGCTGCCAATGCGCGTGCGGTCGAAGCCAGTTCCAAGGCCACCGAAGCGGTCAACGCCACTGCCGAGGTAAAGAGCACCGAGGCCGCCCTCAATAAAACGGTGAGCAACTTGAAGGTCAGCAACGAGACGCTAAGGACCAGCGTTGCGGAAGCCGCCCAAGAGAAAAAGGCGGAAGAAGGCCCGGCCTCCATCCGCTATAAGGGCATTACCATTACACCTGGTGGCTTCGTCGAGGCGGCGACGGTCTCCCGCACGCGCGCGAACAGTGCTGACATCAACACTCCCTTCAACAGCATCCCGTTTCCCGGCAATTCGCTCAGTCGAGTCGGGGAGAACAATTTTACCGCTCGTCAGAGCCGCGTCAGCCTCCTCGCGGAGAGCAAAATCGACACGGTCAAGCTCACCGGCTACTGGGAGGCGGACTGGCTCGGGACCGGCGTGACTTCCAACAATCGCCAGAGCAACAGTTACGTCCTTCGCCAGCGCATTATTTTTGCGCAGGCCGCGTTTGACAACGGCTGGAGCTTCACAGGCGGTCAGCAGTGGTCCCTGGCGACGGAGAACAGGAAGGGGATCCAGAACCGCCAGGAAGTTATTCCCTTGACTATCGACCCGCAATATAACGTCGGCTTCACTTGGGCGCGTCAGTATGGTTTCCGCGTCGTCAAGGACTTTAAGGGCAAGTTCGCTCTGGGCCTTTCGATTGAAGGCCCACAGGCAACGATTGGGGGGCGCGGGTTCTCTCTCGTCACTACAAACACCGTTGGGACCGCTAGCGTTGCTACGACCGGGAACACCTTCCTCAACGCTCCGGGCGCCGGCGGCGGTTTGCTCAACTTCGTTGACCCTTTGGGATCAGGCACTGGCGGCAACACCATCAACAAAACGCCCGACTTCATCATCAAGGCGGCCGCCGATCCGGGCTATGGTCACTACGAACTATTCGGGATCATCAGCACTTTCCGCAACAGGATTTTTCCCTGCGGTGTAGTCGGCACGAACGCAAAAGACACGGCGCCTCCTGCTCCCGCTAAGCAGGTGACGCTTGCTTGCCCCTTTAATGGCTCCCTTACGCCGAGTGCCGTCGGGGCGTTTAACGACTCACAAGTGGGCGGCGGCTTAGGGGCCAGCGCCCGCCTGCCCTTGTTCTCGAAGAAGTTGGATTTCCTAATCAAGGGAGTCGCTGGAGACGGCATCGGCCGCTACGGCTCGGCGCAGCTGTCGGATTTGACGTTCCGTCCCGACGGCACCGAAGCTTTGATCCGCACCGCCCATGGACTCGGGGAACTCGAGTTTCATCCAAATGCGAAACTCGATCTCTATGCCTACTTCGGTGGAGAGTACGCCTGGCGCGCCGCATATGTGGGCTACAACAGCATCACCATCACGAGTACGCCGGCTTTGCCTGCTGTCCCGCCGTCCGCCGCGTTCCCAACAGGGTCGCCGGCCATCGGCGCCACAACCACGACCGCCATCAAGCTGAACCAGATCGGTGGCTACGGCTCGCCATTCGCCAATAACACGGGTTGCAGCTCGGAGGCTGCGCCTTCCAATCAACTCACCCCATCTTCGGGCGGCAGATGCGCCGGCGACACTCGCGTCATTATGGAAGGTACCCTCGGCTTCTGGCACAAGATCTACCAGGGACCCAAAGGCGGCCTGCGTTGGGGCATTCAATACTCTTACTTCACCAGGAACGCCTGGTCGGGCAACAATGGCACCGCCGTCAGCCTTGTCCCCAAGGCCATCGACAACATCGTGTGGACTTCCTTGCGCTACTACATCCCGTAGAAGCGTTCACCGCTACAAACACGTTCCCCTCGAGGGACGCAAAAAGGGCAGCTCCTCACCGAGCTGCCCTTTTTATTTCCTGCGCGATTCCTTGGCGCGGGTGGGGTGGCATAGCCTTTAGTAAAGCCTTTCAAAATATTGATAATCGCCTCGCGGAGATGTGCTGTAATCTCCGTTTTGTCGAATGCCACAATCGGAGCCCACAGGTAGCCATCTTGAATTATTCCGCCATAGGTTTGGTCTCTGAGCAGCCATCCGTCATCGCTGCGACTAATCTTCTTTCCATCCAAAAGCACCCCGATGTTGAAAACGCTTCCAGCCGGAATTTAGTAAAAAGAGTCTATGCTATGTTTTGTTGTCGTCTGCGCTGGGCATTCCAGCGGATCCGACCCGGCTGGAGTAGTTCTTCCCTCTTCGCAGATCACGGATCGCAGGCCAGGGACACGGATTGCGTGCAAAATCACCAGGGAGGGGGGAGAAGGGGACCGGAGCCAGGGGTGCGCCGATCCCCAGGTAGGACTTGGGGTGCTGAAGTCTAAGCGAGTGGAGTTTCACACGGCGGCGTCACATCCGGATGAAGGCTGTATGAATTCTCCGTTATCTCTGAATCAGCGTTTGAGGTTTCGGCGGCGCCCTCTGGCCCCGGCTGCGCCGCCAGGCCGCGGCCGTGACGTACATCCAAGCCGCGGACCCAGAAAATGATGTCCTCGGCGATGTTGGTGGCGTGATCGGCGATGCGTTCGAGGTGGCGCGTGGCGAGAATGAAGTGCATGCCGGGGCTAACCAGTTCAGCCTGCTGTGTCATGCGCCCCAGCAACTTCTCGAAGATGCGGTCGCGGTACTGGTCAACCACATCGTCGCTTTCAAGGACCTGGGACGCCATTTCAATGCTGCGGAAAATTAGCGCCCCCAGGCTCTTGCTGACCATGGCGCGCACGGCGGACGCCATGGGAGCCAATTCCTCGGGTACCTCAGCGCCTTGCATTTCGCGGAGAGAAATCACGCGCTCGGCAAGATTGACGGCGAGATCGCCAATGCGCTCAAGATCATTGGTGATCTTCAGCGACGCAACTATCAGGCGCAACTCGTCGTCGGAATACGAGCCGCGCCGCAATAGCCGGATGGCGTGCTCGTCGATGACGATCTCCATTTCGTTGATGCGCGGTTCGAGAAGAAACACTTCGCCGGGCAGCGCGCTTGTGCGCTCACTCTCGAGGCTGACAATGGCATCGAGAGAGCGGTTCATGGCGCCTTCGACGGCGCGCGCCATCGAGACAAGATAGTTCACCAGGGTGTCATACAGAATCGCTTCACTTAGCGGTGCGGCGCTGGCCATAGGGTTCCATCCTGGGCGAAGGATTTGCGCGAGAGACCTTCGCCCTTGACCAAAATTTTGCAGAAAGTTTGGTTAGAGCATCTTCACCTGCAGATGAATATTTGGAAACAAACCGGCCCGCCGAGCGGGAACGGGACGAAGATCATCAGGAAAGTCCACCGCCGCTGTTGGAATTGGACTTCAGGACAGCATGTTCGGCGTCATAGAGTGGCACGGTGAAATGAAATTGCGAACCCTGTCCCACTTCGCTCTCCACCCAGATTCGCCCCCCATGGATTTCGACCAGGTGTTTGGCAATGGCGAGGCCCAAACCGGTGCCGCCTACCTCCCGAGAGCGGGCGACATCCACGCGATAAAAGCGCTCGAAGATGCGCGGCTGATCAGCCCGAGGAATGCCTATGCCGGTGTCTGCGACGCTGATTACCGCTTCGTGGGAGTTGGTTTCCACACTGATCATGATCTGGCCGCCTGGCGGGGTGTATTGTGTAGCGTTGTCGAGCAGATTCTGCAGAACTTCGGTGAGCAGGCGGCGGTCGCCGGCGATATCCGGCATCTGCTGGGGGAAATTGACGGAAATACGGATGTCCTTTTCCGTGGCTCGACGTTGCGCGGTCTCCAGACAGCTTTCCATGAGCTGCGCAACACCAAGCCTGCGGATCTCGATCTCCAGCCGGTCGGCATCCATTTTAGAAAGCTTGAGCAGGTCGTCGGTCAACCGAGCCAAACGGCGGGAATGCTCCAGGATAATGCCAAGAAAGCGTCCACGGTTTTGTGAATCGTCAACGGCTCCCGCCAAAAGCGTTTCCGCGAAACCCTGAATGGCAGTGAGGGGTGTTTTGAATTCATGCGAGACGTTGGCCACGAAGTCGCGCCGGATGCGCTCCAGTTTTCGAAGGTCGGTGATGTCGTGCAGGACGATAACTGCCCCAGAGGTCTCGGCCGCGCTCACCGCCGCAGCAGTCGCGGCGAAAAAATGCTGGCGCAGCGTGCCGGTGATGATTTCCGTTTCGATTCGCGGCTCGCCGGCCAGCACTTTGCGCACCGCTTCGATCAATTCGGTCTGGCGCACGACCTCGAGGAGCGCGCTGCCTGGTTTCGGCGGCACGTCGAGTTCGAGGATCTCCGCAAAACCCTGATTCGCAAAAAGCAGGCGCTCCGACGAATTCACGACGGCGACGCCTTCCACCATGCTCCCTAAAATCGCGGAAGAGAGATTGCGCTCATCAGTGAGCGTTCGAATGGTGCGGTCGAGTTGGGCTGCAGTTTGATTCAGGGAAACGGCCAGCACCTCTAGCGCGTCGCCGGAACGGTCCGCAGGCAAAGGGTGGAAATCACCTTCGGCCACGCGGCGGGAAAATTCGCACAAGCGCTCGACACGGTCCGAAAACGCCCGCGAAATGAGCAAAGCGGCGCCGCTCGCGAGCAGCAGGATGACGAGGGAGGCAAGCCACAGGCTGCGGCGGAAGGAGCGCACCACTTCGTCTCCCGCTTTCACGGGAAGCGCGAAGCGCAGAACGACAGGAGGTCCCGCGGGAAGATCCTGGCGAACGGCATAATAAAGCAGGTCGCTATTGAGAGTGACACTATGGCGAATCGAGCGGCCATCTCCCCGGGAAAAGGCATCGCGAATTTCCGGGCGGCCCGCGTGATTCTCCATGGTGCTGGTGTCGGACTGCGAATCGGCGAGGACCAATCCGTCGTTGGCGATGACGGTCACGCGCACGCCGCTCGCGGCAATCTCGGCAACCCACGAATGCAAAGCAGCAAGATTTTGCGACGAAGAGACAGGAAGCTCGGAAAACTGCGGCGGGTGGGCCCGCGCGATACGCGCGATGGCAATGAGCTGATTGAAACCCGCGCGCTCGTAATCGCTGCGCAGGGAACGCTCGGCGAAAAAGCCCACCGCCACCAGCACGCTGAGCAGCAGCGCGAGGAACGTGAGAGCGAGTTTCCAGAAGAGGTTAGGCCGCACGAGTTTCGAACAAGTACCCTGCGCCACGGACGGTCTTCAAATGAACGGGATTTTCGGGATCGCTTTCGATCTTCTCACGCAGGCGGCGAACGTACACGTCCACACTGCGGGGTGTAACGAAGCGGTCCGTGCCCCAGACGGCATCGAGAAGCTGGTCCCGGGTGAAGACGCGGTTCGGGCGCGAAGCCAGGTAATAGAGCAGCCGGAATTCGAGCGTGCTGAGCGGAACAGGTTTGCCGGAATGACTCACGCGATAAGACGCCGGATCGATCGCTAGCCTGCCAAGTTCAATGACCCGCGGCGAATCCGAGGGCGGCTCGGCGCGGCGAAGCAGCGCTTTCACTCGCGCCAGCAGCTCCCGAGGGCTGAATGGCTTGGTGACGTAATCGTCAGCCCCCATCTCGAGACCCACGACGCGATCGGCTTCTTCGCCGCGCGCCGTCAACATCAAGATGGGCAAGCGATTCAGCGAATCATCGCGGCGAACTTCCCGGCAGATGTCGAGCCCGGAAAGCTTTGGCAGCATGAGATCGAGAAGGAGAAGATCGGGAGGAGATTTCTTCAGGGAATTCAAGCCGGTGCTGCCATCATAGGTAGCGCTGACCTGAAAACCCTCATTGACGAGGTTGTAGCGAACCAATTCGACGATATCGCGGTCGTCCTCGATGATCAGAATTCGTTTCATGCAAACCGTGAGTTCCGCTCGCCGGCTTGGCAGCAGTCTACCGTACAGCGGCGAATTGCGGAAGGCGTTGGGAAGATTTTGATTGCTCGAGCCTTGGCGCAACACGCCTTATTCTCGCAGCCCTTGGGCGGCATGTGGTGACCGGGAAGTTACTCAAATATGAATGCAATGTGAATGGCGCAAAGTTCCCCTTTTGCTAGAGCGACACTTAGTCACCGCTCGTGGTCGTGAAAGGGAGGCTAAGCAGCGTTTTTTGCTCGAGTTCGTGCGCCTTGGCAGAACCTGTGGCCGGACTGGCGCTTGCCGAGCGTTTTACCGAACGGACCTGTAAGTTGCTGGCCTGTGCCAAGCGTTCCAGCCGCGGCAGGACGTAAAAGAGCGCTCCCATATTTGCGGGCTCTTCCTGCACCCATACAATCTCGCGCGCCTGGGGGTGCGTTTCGATAGCTGCAGTGATTTCCGTGCGCGGGAAGGGATAGAGTTGGTCGAGGAAAAAGATGGCTGTGTTGGTGTCCTTGCGGCGGCGGCGTTCGGCTCGCAGCTCGTGGCCGACTTTGCCGCTGGCGATTAGGATGCGCTTGGCATTCTGGACTTCCCGGTCAGGGACCAGCGAAAGAAAACGTGGCTGAGCAAATTCCTCGATAGCGGAACTGGCGTCGGGATGCCGCAACATGCTCTTGGGAGTGAAGACGATGAGCGGTTTGCGCCATGGCCGCCGAGCCTGACGCCGCAGCAGGTGGAAATACTGCGAGGCCGTCGAGGGCTGGCAAATTTGCATGTTATCTTCCGCGGCGAGTTGCATGAAGCGCTCGAGCCGGGCGCTCGAATGTTCCGGGCCCTGCCCTTCGAAACCGTGGGGCAGGAGCATCACGACTCCTGACGGGAGATTCCATTTATCCTCGCCGGCGCTGATGAACTGGTCGATGATCACCTGAGCGCCATTGGCGAAATCGCCGAACTGCGCCTCCCACAAAACGAGCGCTTCGGGATAGTCGCGGCTAAAGCCGTATTCGAAGCCGAGACATCCGGCTTCGGAGAGAGAGGAGTTGTGAATCTCGCAGAAGGCTTGATTCGCGGCGAGGTGCGCGAGCGGCAAGTATTCTTCTTCCGTTTCGGTGTCTACGAGCACGGCGTGGCGTTGGTTGAACGTACCGCGCTCCGTGTCCTGCCCGCTGAGCCGGATTGGATGGCCTTCGAGCAGCAACGAGCCAAACGCCAGCGTCTCCGCGAAGCCATAATCGACGGCGCGCTTGCCGTGGGCCATTTCTGAGCGCTGCTCGAGCAGCTTCACGATTTTGGGGTGGACGTGAAACCCGGACGGCGTGCGCACCAGGCCATCGGTAATCTCTCCGAGTTTTTCGACCGGCAGGCCCGTATCGACTTCATAAGAAGCCTGGTAACGGCCGTGATGGTAAGGTGACCAGTAGTCCGGCAGGGTGCGCAGATGGGGAATTTTTTTGATCTGGCGCGCCTTGGTCTGTTCCCCTTCATATTCTTTGCGGATTCCTTCAGCGATCCCGGTGGCGTCGATTCCCGTGTGTTGCGCATAGATCTTCCACAGCGGGGGATGATTCTTGATGCGCTCGTAAAGGAGCGGCTGGGTGATGGTGGGGTCGTCCACCTCGCTATGGCCATGGCGGCGGTAGCCAATGATGTCCACGACGACTTCCCCGCCGAATTGCGCGCGATATTCCGCGGCGAGGCGACCGATGCGCACCACGGCATCGGGGTCTTCACCGTTGACGTGAAAAACAGGGACGGACTGACGCTTGGCAAGATCGGAAGCGAAACGCGAGGAGTGCTCCTGCACCGGCCGCGTGGTGAAGCCGATAAGGTTGTTCACGATGATGTGAATTGTGCCGCCGACGGTGTAGGCCTTGAGATCGGCAAGATTCAGGGTTTCTGCCCAGATGCCCTGGCCGGCGAAGGCAGCGTCGCCATGCATCACAATAGGGACAACTTTGTTGGTCTGTTCCCGGCTGGCCAGGGCCGCCAGATCGCCTCCCGCATAGCGCGTGACCTTAGCGCGCGCGCGTCCCATAGCAACCGGATCGACGGCCTCAAGATGGCTGGGATTCGAAACCAAATGGATGGCGATTTCCTTGCCGCTGGTGGTGACATAGGTGCCGGTGGCGCCGACGTGATATTTCACGTCACCCGCCCCCAGCACGCTGCGCGGATCCACATCCTCAAATCCCGCGACAACTTCATGCGGCGTCTTGCACGCGGCATGAACCATCACGTTCAACCGGCCGCGGTGACTCATCGCCATGACGGATTCAATCGCTCCCTGCTCGCCGGCCGTGTCCAGAATGGCGTCGAGCAGCGGGATGAGCGCCGTGACACCTTCAAGGGAAAACCGCTTGGTACCCAGGTAGCGCGCCTGGAGAACCTGTTCGAATAAGTCGGCGCGGATCAGGCGCTCGAGAATTTTTTTCTGGCTTACCTCGAGCTGCGGCCCTTCGAGATGCTCCGCAATCCAGTTGCGCCGCTCGGGTTCCGGCAAGTGCATAAACTCAGCGCCAATGTTGCCGCAATAGATGCGGCGAGCCTCTTCCGCGGCCTCTCCGAAGAATCCGGCGAGATCGGGATGCTTCAGAGGCGCGAAAACTCCGAGCGGATCGAGCGTCGCTTCGTAATAGCCCCAGCGACGAAACGCTTCGAAAACGCGCTCAGGCTCCTCGCGGCCCGCGGCGGACTTGTTCGCCGACTTGTCGGGTTTCGCGGGACGATCGGCTTCGAGGGTTGTTCGGTGCGCCATGGCTTGTGCTCTACAAACTTCTATTTTGCCACAAATTGCAATTGGGAGTTTTTCGCGGCTAATTTGAGGTATTCGCAAGACGCTTGGGGCCAAAATGGAGCTACTTGAGGATTGCCGGCCTAGCAGACTGTTCCCGGAATGGGGATGTGAAAGATGACTGTGGAAGACAAACTTGGCATGCATGCCAAACTCACTAAGGCCATCCGAGAACATCGCGAGGCCATGGTCGAATGGACCGAGCAACTCGTGGCGATTCCGACGGAAAATCCTCCGGGCGCTTGCTATCCGCAGGCAGTGCGGCTTATTCGGAGCCAACTGGAGAAGCTTGGGTTCCATGACACACGCGTCGAGGGCGATTGCGTTCTCAGCTACATCGGTGAGGGTGAGCGGACGCTGTATTTCAGCGGCCATTACGATGTGGTTCCGGCGCAAGACCGGGGGCAATTCGAACCGGCGCGGAAGGGAGCAGACCTGTTCGGGAGGGGATCGTCCGACATGAAGAGCGGCCTTGCGGCGATCACCTACGCGGCCAAGGCCATTCAAGATACCGGCGCGAAACTTGGCGGCCGGATCGGCCTTGTGTTCGTCCCCGACGAAGAGACGGCAGGCCCCCGGGGCTCGCGCTTTCTGGCGGAGGAGGGCTTGCTAGGCCGGAACGGGATCGGCATGTTGACGCCGGAGCCGACTGGCGGCGTGGTTTGGAACGCCAATCGCGGCGCGATTACTTTGAACGTCCGGGTCAAGGGGAAATCCGCGCATGTGGGCCGGCAACGCGAGGGCGTCAATGCGTTCGAACAAATGATCGAGGTTGCCCAGGCGCTTTCGAAACTTAAGGAAGAAGTTGAACAACGATCGACTACATATGAGATCGCACCGGAATCCGTTCGCCGTTCGATCTTGATGATGGGCGGTCGTTGCGAGTCAGGGTCAAATTTCAACGTGGTGCCGGAGAGCTGCAGCTTCACGGTCGATCGCCGGATTAATCCTGAAGAAGACTTTCAGACAGAAAAACAGCGGCTGCTAGGCACGCTGGAAGAAGCGCGCAAAAAAGGAATTGATCTGGAAGTTGAAATTCTGCAGGAGGGAAGTTCTTGCGGCGTACCCAAGGACGGCCAATTAGGAAGAGCTCTCGCGCGGAGCATACGGGAAGTCACGGGCCGCGAAGCGCAGTTCGAAATGTGTCCCGGGCTGCTGGAGATTCGCTTCTACGCCGAGAGGGGCATTCCAGCATTTGCCTATGGGCCCGGGCTCTTGACGGTTTCCCACGGACCCAACGAATTCGTTCCCATCGATCGCATTATTCAGTGCGCCACGATTTACGCGTTGACGGCGGCGGAATTGCTGAGCGCAGAAACAAGAGCCCAGCAGAAGTAGGCGCGGGCCGAGCTATAGCGAACGCACCGAGGCTTCCAGTTTGCAGGCGATTTCATCGGGCGGCGTGCCAGGCGGAAAAGTGACCGGAGCGCCGATGCGAACAACGATTTCGCCAAAATGGGCGAGGCGGCGGTGCTCGCGCTTCATCTGCCAAACGCCATCGAGCCGCATGGGCACGATGGGTAAGCGCAGGTTTTCTTGGAGAAGGCCGATGCCGCTTCGAAACTTTGTCATGCGGCCGTCCTCGGAATTGTTGACCTCACCTTCCGGAAATACCAGCAGGCTATACCCCCGGTCGACGCTTTCGCCGGCGAAGCGGAAACTTTCACGGAAGCCGGAGAATTGAGGGAGCGGAAAGACATTGAACAGAACGGTGACGAGCCAGTAGCCGAGCTGATATGCCCAGCGTTTTGCGAAAAACCACTCGCGCGGAGGACGGCGCATTTTTTCAAGCGATTCGCCGCCCATTGCGGTTGCCAGGCGATGGCGACAACGCGTAGGCAGGGCGGCGAGAATCAGCCCGATATCGGCGCGGCGGGTGGTGTGATTTGAAACGACCAGCACAGGACCGCGCACGCCTCGCAGATTTTCCCTGCCGATGATTTTCGGGTGCCCAAGAATCTGCGTGGCAGGCCAGACCAGGGTGTAGTAAACCGCAAGCCGGAACCAGCGCATGGGCGCACGCTGCGCCCACCGTGGATACACGTATTCGCTGCGCTTCGCCGAAGGTTGCTGAAGAAGCTGTTCGATGTCGTTGACCGTCCGGGCGTTTGCGAAAGATGATTCGTTCAGCTCGACCTGAAATCGCTGTTCGAGTGCGCTCATCAGCTCGACGCGATCGAGTGACGTCAGATTCAATTCGCGTTCGAGGTGATTGGGCGCGGAGCCCGCTGTGGCGAATTTGGCTAGAAAATCATCCAGTACATTCTTGGCTGTTTGAGGAGCGGCAGCACCGCTCAGAAGTTGGGCAGCGCGCGCAGCGATGACGTTCAGGCGCGGCTTTCCGGTGGCTGTGCGAGGAAAATCCGGCTCGGGCCATAGGGTCCATTGTGCCATGTGCTGATAGTCAGCTAACGAGGCGTTGGCTTTTTCAACCGCCGCTGCTGCTGTTTCTCTTGCGGCGTCCTTCACGAGCAGCACTGCGCACGGCTCGGCGTTTCCGCCGCGCTCCATCGGCACAACGACGCAATCACGCACGCTCACTTGTTTGCGAAGCGCGGCTTCCAGGTCTTCGGGATAGACGTTGAGCCCCGAGGGCGTAACGATGACGTTCTTCTTGCGCCCGCGAAGACGCAGATTGCCTGCGGCGTCAAGTTCGCCGAGGTCGCCGGTGCGCAGCCAGTTGTCATTTTCCGGCACTCCCTGCCGGAGTGCGCCTTTTTCCCAATAACCGCTGGCGACGTTTTCACCGCGAACGAGAATTTCGCCATCATCCGCGAGCCGAAACTCACGCCGCGGCAGAATTTTTCCGACGGAACCCTCACTTGCGCGAAAGGGGTGATTCAGGCTGATGAGGGAGGCCGTCTCCGTCATGCCGTAACCCTGCACCACAGCGTAGCCCATGCGCTTGAAGAATTCCTCCGTTGCACCGAAAAGAGCCGCGCCGCCGGAAATAAACGCCCAGAATTTCCAGCCAAAGCGGCGGTGAATGCCACGGAATCGGCAGGCACGCCGAAGAAACTTCCTCCCCTTTGTTTCGTCGAAAGTTCGCGCAAACCATTTGCCGCGCCCGTGCAACTCAGCGTCGCGTTCTATTCCTGCCTTCAAGATATCCAACATGCGGGGTACGGCGATGAGCGCGGTGGCTCCCTCGCCTTTGATCGTGCGAATGATTTCCGTGGGATTGGCTGAGGGTTCAAAGACGATTGCCGCTCCGAGCAGCGGCGGAACAAACAACGCCATGAATTGCCCGAAGACATGGCTCAAGGGAACTAGGGTGACGAAGCGCAGAGGATGAAACCAGCGTTCGTACTTGCGATACGGATCGATGCCGCGCTCGAGCGGCTCGAGATTCGCGAGAAAATTGCCGTGCGTGAGGATCACGCCGCGCGGTTCGGCTGTGGTGCCGGAGGTGAAGAGGATCTGCGCGATGTGCTTGCGCGTAAGCGGTTCATCCGCAAGTGCTTGCCAGAGGGGAAGACGAGCTTCATCCTTGAGATACTGCGTTGCTTGGACGTAAGAGCCCTTCAGTGTGTCGGCGAAATCCTCCAGGACAATGACGGGGATTGCGGGATCGAGGAATGGTTTGCCGCGGGAGACAAAGATCAATTTGACACGAGCGTCCGCCGCCACACGCGCGACGAAATCGAAGGTGGCCATGTCGTCCATGGGCACGGCAACGGCGCCACGGAGCAGGCAGCCCCAAAACGCGGCCATCCATTCGGCACTGTTTGACCCCCACAGGAGCACTCGATCGCCGGTGCGGACGCAGCGTGCCTTCAGTTCAAGGGCGCAAGCAACAGCAGAATCAGCGAGTTGCCGGTAGGTCCAGGCCTCGCGGCGGTAACCGCGGCGCTGCACAATGGTGATATCCGCGGCGTAGCGTTCGAATTCGCCGAAGAGGGAGTTGAGATTCTCTCGAGACATTGGGGCAGGGGCTCTTAGTGTCCCTGAACTGGTTTAATTCTACGCCTGAAGACGCGGTGTGAACTCCAGCCTGTGGCAAGCACTCCGTGGGCCTAGTCGGAAGCCCTGGCGGTTGAGGAGCAAGTCCCGTGCCACCCTGGAACGTGTCTTTGCATCTCTGTTAAAGCACGCGAGCAGAATTCAGGCAATCTCGGGTACAATAAACACTTGTAGTTTCAGGCATGGAAAAGTAGCTCTGAGGGGCTGCCCGAGTACTCCTCTTCAATTTTCGATTGAGCAGGGACGATGCCGGTACCTATTTCACAGGCATGGACGGTCGCAACGTACGTCCTCAAACAGAAGCTCCAGGGACGCAAACGCTATCCGTTTGTGTTGATGCTTGAGCCGCTATTCCGCTGCAATTTGGCATGCGCGGGGTGCGGCAAGATCCAATATCCCGCGCATATTTTGAAAACGGAATTGTCGCCTGAAGAATGCTTTCGCGCGGTGGAAGAATGCGGAACGCCGATGGTATCTATCCCCGGCGGTGAACCGCTAATGCATTCGCAGATCGACAAGATTGTCGAAGGCCTGGTGGCGCGCAAGAAATACATCTACCTGTGCACGAACGCGCTTTTGCTCAAGGAAAAGCTCGACCTCTTTAAACCCAGCAAATACCTTACTTTCTCCGTCCATATGGACGGCCAGCGCGAGCATCACGATTTCTCCGTTTGCCGCGAAGGCGGCTACGACCTGGCGATCGAAGGGATTAAAGAAGCGCTGAAACGCAGCTTCCGTGTAACTACCAACACCACGCTTTTCGATGGGGCGGATCCCAAGAGCGTCCGAGCGTTTTTTGACGAAATGATGGAGATTGGCGTCGAGGGCATGATGCTCTCTCCGGGCTACTCGTACGAGAAAGCACCGGATCAGAAGCACTTCCTCGGCCGCGCCCGCACGCGCCGGCTCTTCCGTGCCATTCTGTCGAATCGCAAGAAAAGCTGGCAATTCAACCAGTCGCCGCTGTTCCTGGAATTCCTGATGGGCAAACAGAATTACCCCTGCACTGCCTGGGGCATGCCTACCTACAATATCTTCGGCTGGCAGAAACCCTGCTATCTCCTGCAGGACGGGTACGCGGATAGCTTCCAGGAGTTGCTCGAAACGACCGAGTGGGAAAATTACGGCACGGAGTCGGGCAATCCCAAGTGCGCCAATTGCATGGTTCACAGCGGCTATGAAGCTTCCGCCGTGGATTATACCTTTAGCGGCTTGCGGGGGTTATGGGCGACCGTCAGGGCCAGTCTATCGGCGGCGTACGAAGACGCTGACGCCCTCCTGCTCTTGAATGAAGAAGTCAAACCGGTACATTCCTATAACCCCCTGGTCCAAATTGACTCCGGTAAGACACAAATGGAGGAGACACGCGCTTGACGGGCCCTCGCCATGCCGATCGTCCGAGCCACACGGAAGGATCACCGCTAAATCCTGACGAGCTGGAAGTTGCCCCGGGAACGCATCGGGAGAGCGTCCAAGGCTGGGTTCCGGAGCTCGCTACGGAAGAAGAGTTGCGGATCGCACTGGAAAAAGCGTTTGACTACCGCGGCGACATAACGCTAACCCTTAAGAACGGCAGCAAGATGGAAGGATACGTCTTCGACCGGGTGGCAGGACCCAGCCTGCAAACCTCGTTTGCTCGTGTTCTCTTGAAGGATACGAACGACCGCAAGAAGATCGCCTACGCCGACATTGCGGCACTGGCATTTACTGGCCGCGATGCCGCTGCAGGAAAGAGTTGGGAAGCTTGGGTGAAAAAGTACTGGGAAAAGAAGACCACGGGCCAAGGCCAATTGAGTCTCCAAGGTGAACCGTTTGAGTGACGGAACGGTCCTCCCCCTACGTTAGAGCAAAATCTACCTAGTGCTCCCGTAAGTTGAAGTATTTTAATATACTTACAACGAGAATTTAGCCAAGCGTGTCCAGCCAGGCCTTGGACAAATGGCCTTTCTGTGCTATTATTATAGTGCTTTTGCTCAGGGCGGCTTGCAGGGCTGACTGCGTGGGGTTTTACTTCTGATGGGGATATAGCGGCGCTAGGGACCTTTAGGCGTCGACTGCCTTGCGACTACTGAGAGTCACAGACCAAGAGAAGTAAGGCAACGCCGATCGAGAGGTTTATAGGTGAAAGAACACGGAACAGTGAAGTGGTTCAATGCTTCGAAGGGCTTCGGTTTTATCCAACGCCAGACGGGGGAAGATGTTTTTGTCCACTTCTCGGCAATTCAGGGGGATGGCTACAAATCCCTGAATGAAGGACAAGCGGTGGAATTTGAAGTCAAGAAAGGCCCGAAAGGTCTGCAAGCTGAGAACGTTACCGCTGCTTAGAGCGCGGCCCGGACGGTCCGGCGGATCCGGACTCTCCATATTTGACTTTCGAAAAAAATAGACGGACTGGCAAGGAAAGTGGCCAAGGAGGGCGTTGTGCAAGTAATGCAGGAAGGGCAAACCATCAAGCATCAGGTATACGGCTTGGGAATCGTAACCGCCTCCGACATGGAGCGGACTTCGGTTGATTTCGACGATCACGGCATGAAGTTGTTCGTGACCAGTATCATGACTGCTGAACTCATCGGTGAAGCTCCCGCAACGCCGCCGAAGACCAAGCGGCGCCGCAAAGCCTCTACTGCGGCCAAAGCCGCCAAGAAAGCCGCCGCTGCTGCTGCCGCCAGCCGCTGATAAGTTTCCTCCGCCCATCATGGAACGACCCCTAAGCCCACCCGGGTTGGGGTGTATGCAGTTTCGGCGACAAAGTGGCGTTCTGTGGTAAGGTAGCGCCCATGAAGCGCATTGTAATCGTTCTGGGAGTCGTTCTGATTCTTGCCGGAGCCGTTTGCCTGGCTCACCCGAACTTCACCTATGGATCGGACAAAGAAGTTGCCAAGATCGGGCCGTTCCAAGCAACCGTCACGCAGGACAAGGTTGTTCAAATACCGCTGGCAGCGTCCGCGGCTGCGGTTGTTATCGGTCTGGCGCTCGTGCTCCTCGGTCCCCGAATGAAGCCCTGAACTTCTTTTCTTTCCGTGCCTCCATTTTCTTCTCACTCAGGTTCCAGGACTCCTTACTCTTGCGAGCCGATTTGGGACAACTGCGTTGACTTCCCCTCTTGAGGGAATACTGGTTATGTCCGTCGCTTTCTAATTTACTTTAGAACGGATTCGGTCTGCTCGAAGGCGTGGTAGGAGGAGCGGACGAGTGGTCCGGCCTCGATGTGCTTGAAGCCCATGGCTTCACCGAGGATCTTGAATTCCGCAAATTCGTCTGGGTGTACGTAGCGCACGATGGGAAGATGTTCCCGAGTCGGCTGCAAGTATTGGCCGAGGGTAAGAATATCCGTACCCTGGGCGGCGAGATCCTGGAGAGTGGCGAGCACCTCTTCCCTTTCCTCTCCGAGTCCCAACATGAGCCCCGTCTTCGTGGGCACTTCGGGATACGCTTCTTTCGATCGGCGCAGCAGCTCCAGGGACCGCTCATACAGGGCGCCTTTGCGCACCTGCCGATAGAGCCGCGGAACGGTCTCCGTATTGTGGTTCAAAACGTCGGGGCGCGTGTCGAGAACAACGTTCAGCGCCTTCCAGTCACCGCGAAAATCCGGAATGAGCACTTCGACTTTGCAACCCGGCACGCGCCGGCGAATTTCCTCGATGGTTCGAGCGAAGATGTGCGCGCCACCGTCGGGCTGGTCATCGCGATTTACAGAAGTTACGACCGCGTAGCGCAAGCCGAGGCGCGCCACCGCTTCCGCCACCCGGAGCGGCTCTTCTTCGTCTGGTGGCCCCACGGGCTTTCCGGAAGGCACCGCGCAAAAACCGCAGGCTCGGGTGCAAATGTCGCCCAGGATCATAAACGTCGCTGTTCCATGCTCCCAGCATTCGCCCATGTTAGGGCAGCGGGCGCTTTCGCAAACCGTGTGCAAGTCCAGCGTGCGCATGGTGCGCTTCAAGTCCTGATAGCGGTGGCCGCCAAAAAACTTGACCCGCAGCCAGTCCGGACGCGGATATACATTAGGCGATGGCGGTGGTACCGCGGGCGAATTCGAGATGATATGGAACGGGGAGGCCATTTGGTGTGCCCGAAACCCCTATTTTACGCGGTTCTGCGTTAGTGCACAAACGGTCGTTGTCAGTAATTCTACACACTCAGTGCGCCGTCAAAACGAGCTGGCCGGGGTAATCGGGAGTCGCAGCCTGCGTCGTTCTTATGCGGGCGATGCCAGAATTTCAAACTTCGCTTTCATCCACGTAACACCATCTCCAATCCTCGCCGGGTTCAATGGACTGAACGATGGGATGCCTCGTCGCGTGAAAATGTTTCGTGGCATGTTTGTTTTTGGAAGAGTCGCAGCATCCCACGTGGCCGCAGGAGAGGCACATCCGCAGGTGCACCCAGGTGTCTCCTATCTTCAGGCAATCTTCACAGCCGCGGGCACTCGGTTTGACATCGCGAATTTCCTTCACGTGTTTGCATCTGCTCATTCCTTTTCTCCTGTGGGGCTCCCCGCCTTGCAAGACAGTGTTGATTAAGAGGGCCCGGGTCTGCAAGAGGCTGTCGCGCGTCAGGGAGCGCTTGCAATTTCAGGCGAGTCGCCGGTCTGATGGTCGGCGATCCGGAAGCGCAAGAAGCTATGTACGGCCTGAAGAGCTTCCGCGTTCCTCGTGGTTATGCGGATGCGCCCGCCAGGTTCGGTATTTTCGAGATACAGCAAACACTCTGTGAGGCCCTTAGAATACGGTAAAAGAAGTGTAGACTGTAAGGCCCTGGCAAGGATTGAAGCTATGGATAATTTGCGAAAGTATGAGGACGTCTACTTTCTCCTTGCGACCAAATGCACGCGAGCAGTTTTCTACCTGTTGATCGCCCTCTTCGTCGCTTCGTCCGCATCAGCTCGAGAGCACTCGCAGAACGCACCTACTAAACCACAGCAAGAGACTTGCATGGTTTCGGGCATGGTTGTGAAGTTCGCTGGAAGCGAACCGCTGAAATCTGCGAACGTGCGGTTAATTAACGTGGAAGATGGAGCACGCGCTGACGCCGCCACGACGGATGGAGCAGGCCGCTTCGCGGTGAAGAATGTGGAACGGGGCCGCTACCGCCTAAGGGTGACGCGCAATGGGTTCGTCACCGAGGAGTGCGGCCAGAAAACGCCAAACGACACCGGTTCGATCCTTACACTTACGCCGGGCCAACAGGTAAAAGAACTGATTTTTCGTCTGATTCTCTGGTCGGTCATTACCGGTCACATTCGGGACGAAGACAGCTAACCTCTCCCCTGGGTTCAGGTCACTGGCCTGCATGAGGTGTACACGGATGGAAAGCGGAAGCTCTCACCGGATGCTGTGGAGAGAACAAACGATTTGGGCGAATACCGCAGGAAAATTCCTAGCGGAGCACGAGATAATCTTAAATAGCATAGCCAACGTCTTCGTGGCCCGAGCAATGCATTGGACGTACGAGCCGCAAAGAAAGCGTGCTTGCTATTTGATTTTGGCCACTTTCCCCTGGGTGGGAAACTTTTGAAATTGCAGCGCGTCATGCCCCGGAACAATGCGATCCACCGACCCCGCCAGCTCGATCATGCGTGTCTGATTCTTGATGTTCGCCGCGTGATCCGCATCGGAAAAAGTCGCGCTGGCCTTATGTTCCAATAGGTTGCGGTAGAGGTAGCAATTGTCCGAAGCCAGGACGTACGGGGGATTTCCGTCGACGCGAATGTACTGCGATGCATAGGTGTGGCGCGCTCCCGTGTAGGCGCGGATACCGGGGAAAATCTCGACATTATCTCCGTCGACCAAATGCAGCCGGCCTTCGGTGTTCAGCCCCACCAGCTCTTTCGCATCTTCGGGATCGATGCCGCCATGGCCTCCCCCCGGTTGCCAGGCATCACCCGTGTAATAGCGAAACTCTTCCTTCTGGATCCATACCTTTGCGTTCGGGAAAAGATCGATTCCGCCCATGTGGTCCCAATGCGCGTGGCTGATGACAATGTCTGTCACTTCTTCCGGTTTTACGCCAGCAAGTTTCACGGCTTCATCCGGCCGTACAAATCCTTGCGCTGGGAATTCCTTGAGAAAGGTGTCCCGGTGAAAACCGCTGTCGAACAGGATGTTTCTCCCGCCTCCGCGAACGAGCCAGATGACCATGGCGATGTCCACTTTTTCATCCTTGGGTGCGCCCATCACCAACTCCGCGACGGGCACGCCCGCAGAATCTGCGTAGCGGATGGCTTGAATCGAATACTCAGGTGTGGGACTTCCCGCAAGAAATGTGGCGAACGCGGCAGCGAGGAGCAAGCGTTTCACAGATCACTCTCCTGATTGTCATTGGCAAGCGGCAGGCATTTTACTGCGCCTCCACACGGGAGGCGAGAGCAATTCTCTCGATACATAGTAAAGGTGAATTATTAACTGAGGAAAAGTCGAACCCTAAACAGGCTGTCGCGAGGAGCGCACAAAATCCCGCAACACGGTAACGTTTGGCCCGTAGGCGCCGATGCGGCCAGCATCGACAGGCAGGCCGAGCCGCTCGGCAAGATCCAGATCCACGCCAGCATCATCCAGTTCAGACAGACTGAAACCTGCCGCTGGAAGCACACGGTTCATTCCCGTCGGATACACAGGCCGAGGCGGCCGGTGACGCCGCCAAGGGCGCCGGGACAGTTCGTAGAACTGTTGCCAATCGCGTTTTTGCCAGGTCGTCATTCTTTTTGTCGCGTCCCAAATATTTTCGTCGTACCCGCCTTCTCTTGCTTCACGCTCAACCGATTGGATGCTTGGAGCCCCCAAAGGGTTCGCCTGCCCCTGTGCCACCTCGCCGAACCCACCTTGAGGCGCCAAAGGCTGAGCTATCCATATACTCCACAATCGGCAGGCCAGCATATTTTCCTAGCCTAATGTTTCAAACCCGTTACGGGGCCATTTGTTTCTCGCTGGGAATGGCGACTGGGGGCTGGCAAGCTGTCCCACGTGCCCGGCCTTGGAGGGGAGGCCGGCGGCTGTATACTACGCCTTAAGGATTGTGTTGACCAGAGAGAAATCATGGCGCCCGCTCACATCGTCGTACACTACCACGAGCTGTGGCTCAAACAGGGCAACCGCAGATTTTTCCTTCACAAGCTGCGCGAAGCCATGCGCCGCGCCCTGGAGGGCATCGCCCTCCTCCGAATCATCCAACCAAGTGATCGCTACGTTATCGCGCTCGCCGACGCCACCCAAGTACAGCACGCGTTAGATCGTCTTGCGCGCGTTTCGGGGATCGCCAATCTGGGCGTCGCTCGCCCCATCCCCTGGCGGACCTTCGCCCCCGGCGATCTCCTGCCCGCGATTTGCGAAGCAGCCTGGGACGAGGTTCGCGGCGAAGCTTTTGCAACTTTCGCGGTGCGCGTCAAGCGCAGCGACAAACATTTCCCCATCAAAACGATGGCCCTCGAGGGCGAAGTCGGCGGCTATTTGTTTGACGCGCTCCATGCCGCGGGCCGTGCCGCTCGCGTGAACCTCACTCGCCCTGAGCTTACCTGCCGCATCGAGGTCACGCGGGGACCCCTGCTTATTTATGCGCGACGCATCCCGGGCACTGGCGGCCTTCCACCCAATACCGCAGGCCGCCTCACCTGCCTGCTTTCCGGCGGATTCGATTCCGCCGTAGCCGCCTACAAAATGATGAAGCGCGGGGCTCATTTAAGTTTCGTGCATTTTTGGGGAGGTGGAGGTGGCGCGGGAGATTCTTCCGTCCATGTCGCTCGCGAACTTCTCAGGCAGCTTGTGCCCTGGCAATTCACGGCGAAGCTCTATCTCGTGCCGTTCGAACCGCTGCAGAGAGAAATCGTGAGCGGCACGCCGGAGACCTACCGCATCTTGCTGTACCGCCGGCTGATGCTGCGCATCGCGGAACGCATCGCGCTGCGCGAGCGCGCCAAGGGCCTGGTTACGGGCGACAGTCTTGGCCAGGTGGCTTCGCAAACGGCGCAGAATCTTCAGGCCGTCGGCTCGATAGCGCGCCTTCCCCTATATCGCCCGCTGATTGGCGACGATAAACTGGACATTCAGGAACTCGCGCGGCGCATCGGCACGTATAACATTTCGGCCGAGCCGTTTCACGATTGCTGCCCTGTGTTCGAACCGAAATCACCCGCGCTGTTCGCCACACCCGCGGAACTGGATGCCGCTGAGGGGCA
>JACXTT010000363.1_pt1 | contig 75974 bp, 62 predicted proteins | sample 9270951 | NCBI WGS metagenome assembly JACXTT01 (sample SAMN15532306, study PRJNA645909) | rock metagenome | isolation source: weathered quartz diorite | place: Puerto Rico | collected 2017-06-21
TTGGAAAACTCACGCACCAGGTAGCTGCCTGCCAGCCACACCGGCAGCGACAGGCGCTGCTGCGCCGCCGGCGCGGGGATGGTTAGCGTCACGGCAAACAGATGGGCGTGCAGGTCGTGCACCTCCACCTGGAAGTGGGGGCCAGTGGTGGGCTGGGGTGCGGTCTTTTTCATGGTCAAAAGTGTCTTGGGCCCGCGCCTATTATGCGCAGGCAGCTATTAACTTGATAGCAAGTGGAGGGACTCAGCTCTTGGCGCCGGCCAGGTACTGCTCGACCTGTTTGGCATCGATGGCGCCGGGCACGCGTACGCCACTGCTGAATACCAGGGTGGGCGTGCCCTGGATCTTGTAGGTACGGCCCAGCTCCACGTTGCGCGTGAGTGCACTGGTGTCGCACATGGCCACGGTGGTGGGCAGGGGTTGCTCGCGCACCATCCAGTCCTGCCAGGTCTGGCCCCGGTCCTTGGCGCACCAGATGGCCTTGGATTTTTCACCCGAGTCCGCCCCCAGGATGGGGTAGAGGAACATGTAGATGGTGACGTTGTCGACCTTTTGCAGGTCGCGCTCGAAGCGCTTGCAGTAGCCGCAGTTGGGGTCTTCAAACACCGCGATCTTGCGCTGGCCGTTGCCACGCACGATGGTGAAGGCGTCCTTGAAGGGCAGCGCGTCGAACTTGATGGCGGTGAGCTTGTCCATGCGCTCTTCGGTCAGGTTGCGGCGCTGCTTGACGTCGATCAGGTTGCCCTGGAACAGGTAGTTGGCCTGGGCGTCGGTGTAGTAAATCTCGGTGCCGTTGACACGCACTTCGTAGACGCCGGGGATGGCGGTTTTGCTGACTTCGTCGATGGCCTTGAGTGCGGGCACACGCTCGGCCAGATTTTTGCGGATTTGCGCCTCCTGTGCCAGGGCACCCAGGGAGGCTGCCGCCAGGGTGGCACACAGCAGGGTTTGGGCAAGGGATTTCATGGAACAGTGCTTTCTGTAGGGGGCATATCGTTGGCGGGAGTAGGGGACGCGCCCATGGCACGGCGCGCGACCCAATGTTTGAGGGGGCCGCTGCGTGCAAACTGGTTCATGCCCCAGTTGCGCAGGGCCTGCAGGCTGGGGTGAGCGTGGGCGAAGAGCTGCTGCAGCGCGTCGCCGGTGTTGCCCACCAGCGCCAGTTCGGCCTTGCGGGCACGCTCGTACTGGCGCAGCAGGCGCGCGTCGCCCACGCTGCGCCAGTAGGCGCGGGTATCGAGCAGGCGCACCAGTTCGGCCGCATCGGCCAGGCCCAGGTTCAGGCCCTGGCCGGCCAGCGGGTGCACGGTGTGCGCTGCGTCGCCGGCTAGCACCCACGCACCGTGGGGCGAGGTACCGCACCAGCGCCGGGCCTGGGCCTGTTGCAGCGGCCAGATCGCCCGTGCGCTGCGCAGTTGCATCGCGCCCAGCGCGCCATGGCTGGCCGTGTGCAGGGCTTCGCAAAAAGTAGTTTCGGGAGTGGTTTGCAGCATGGTGGCACGCTCTGCAGAGACAGACCATACCAGCGCGCACAAGTTCCCTTGCGCGCCGTCCATGGGCAGCAGCGCCAGGATTTCGCCGTGACCAAACCACTGACGAGCCACCTGGCCGTGCGGCTGCGCGCACTGTACGCGCGCGGCCAGCGCCCACTGGTGGTAGGGCGTAACGTCGAAGTCCACGCCGAATTCTTCGCGCGTACGGCTGGCGCGGCCTTCGCAGACCACGGTCAATGCGGCCTTTTGCGGCGCGTCCACCACCTCGATCAGGGGCTGGAAGCGCACCGCCTCCTGCAGCAGGCGCTCCAGCACCGGTACATCGACGATCCAGTTCAGCGCCGCCACATGCTGCTCGGCGGCAGAAAAATCCACCGCACCACCTTCGTCGCCAAACACCTGCATGGATTGCACCGCCGTGGCATGCGGGGCCTCGGGCCAGCAACGCACGGACTCCAGCAAGGCACGCGAAGGCTGGTTTAGCGCATAGGCGCGCACATCCGTCGATGCCGATTCGGCCACCGCCGGTGCCACCAGCGCCACACGCAGGCGCTGGGCCGCCAGTTGCAGCGCCAAGGTGCGTCCCACAATGCCGGCGCCGCGGATACAGATGTCATAGGGTCTAGCCATCCCGGGATTGTAGAAGGCGGGGCACAATCCCGCGCGGGGCTGCTCTTGGCCCCCTGCTGCAACAAGGATCAGTCAATGGCGCAAGAATCAGAGGCGATGGATGTACAGGCGACGGTGTCGCGGCTCTTTATCTACCCGGTCAAGTCCTGTGCCGGCATTGCGCTGTCCCAGGCGGTGCTGACCGCCACCGGGCTGGAATGGGACCGGGCCTGGATGGTCGTCGACGCGCAGGGCCAGTTCGTCTCGCAGCGCGAATGTCCGCGCATGGTGCTGGTGCAGCCGGCGCTGACCACCGATGCGTTGGTGCTGCGCGCGCCCGGCATGCCGGCGCTGCCGATTAGCCTGCTGGCCCAAGGGCCAGGCACGCCGGTGCAGGTGTGGGACGACACGGTGCAGGCCTTGGACATGGGGGCCACGGCCGGGCAGTGGTTCAGTGACTTTTTGCAGATGCCAGGCCTGCGCCTAGTGCGTTTCGATCCCACGGTGCGCCGCCTCTCCAGCGCGAAATGGACGCAGGGGGTAGATGCCCCCAACCAGTTCAGCGACGGCTTTGCCGTGCTGGTGACGAGTGAAGCCGCGCTGGACGCGCTTAACGCGCAGTTGCAGCAGGCGGGCGACGGCCCGGTGGGGCTGGAGCGTTTTCGGCCCAATCTGGTGCTGGCGGGGCTGGACGCGCATGAGGAGGACCACCTCGCGCAGCTGCGGGTGCAGGAGGCCACGCTGGCACTGGTCAAGCCCTGTGCACGCTGCCCGATTCCCGACATCGACCCGGCCACCGGCATCCCGGCAGCGGCCGTGGGTAACGCCTTGCTGCGCTACCGGCGTGACAGCCGCATGAATGGGGCCGTCACCTTCGGCATGAATGCCATCGTGTTGCAGGGCCAAGGCACGCTGCTGCGTGTAGGCCACGGGGTGGGTGCCAACTACGCGTTTGCCGACTGAGGTAGGCCGTTCCTATCAGGGCCCCAGCATGCCAAAGCCTGGGGTGTCGTACGCGGTGCCACCCGATTCGGCCTGCAGTGCGGCAGGCACTGTCATTTCGGGTTCCAGAAAGCGGATCGGGCGGTGCGTGCGCGGCGACATGTCGGCCATGAGCTCGGCGAGTTGGTGAAGCACCGTCTGGGCATTGGGGATGAGTTCGCTGAGCAGCACGCACGTCACATGGAAGTGCAGTGTGATTTCCGGCTGCAGATGGGGCAGCGGGATCAGGCCCGACGCCAGCAGCCGTACCATCCGGTCCGTCAACACCTCGCGGCTGGACACCCCTTCGAGGATCAGGCCGAACTCTGCGGTGTCCAGCCGCCCCGCCGGGTCCACATCGCGCAGCACGCGCTGCATCTTGAGCACGGCCTGCAGCAGGCACTGCTCGGCCACGGCGTCGCCATGGGTGTGGCGCAGGGTGTCCTGGTCCAGTACCTTGACCAGCACAATGGCTGCGGGCTCCTTGTCCTCCAGCGCCCGTCCAATGGCCGCCTGCACCTGGGTCGCGAACTGGGCCCGGTTGAGTAGCCCGGTGAGTGCGTCCTGGGTCGCCAGGGCATTGGCGCGCTCTTCCACTTCGTGGCGCTCACGGGCCCGCATGTGCAGCGCATGCAGCAACAGCGGTACCGAGAAAGCCACCGCCAGCAGCAGGACGTAGCGCGCATACCAGACGGTGGGAACCAGGCCGAACATCTGGACTGACAGAAAAATCACGGCCAGGCATTGCGGCAGAAACGCCAGGAAAAGCCATTTGCCCACGGCGCAGCCGCGCCACCAGGTCAGTACGGCGGTCCCCAGGGCGAGGATCGGACCCAGGCCCAGGTACACCGCATAAAAATTGTCGGCGGTGCTGCGCTCCACCAGCGCGCTCAGCAGCACCAGCGGGACACAGGCCCAGCCGAACCATTGCAACCCATGCCCGCCCCAGGGCAGACGGGTCGTAGAGGCGCTGACATGGCGCACGAAGAGGACCGAAAACCCCACGCCCAGTACCGGCAGCACCATGTAGGAGTAGTTGGCCCAGACCGGCGCGTCGGGCCAGAACCATTGCCCCGCAAAGCCCGCCGAGTCGCAAATGACGACGATCATCAATGCGGTGTAGGCCATGTACCACGCATCGGCTAATTCGCGCGAGACCGCGTACTGGATCGCGCAGGAGCCCAGCATGATCAGCAGGGTGCCGACCATGGCGCCAATCACCGCGTACTCGATGCCGCGCTGCAGTTGTCGCTGGGTGGTGGTGGCCAGGCGCAGCGGCAGGCTGGAGGGCTTGAAGTTGCGGATCTGGATGTACACCTCCTGTGCACCCCGCGGGGGGATGTCCAGCGCAAACTCAGGATACAGGCCGGGGCGCGTCCACTGCGCTACGGCCAGGGTGTCACCGGAGACCTGGGCGGTCCACGGGCCCGCGCCGACGCGTTGGTACAGGGTCACCTGATCCAGGTAGGGCAAGGGAATGTTCAAGGTCCATTGCTCGGGGCCCGGGCTGTCCCGCTGCAGGCGCAGGTGGACCCACAGGGTGTGGTGGTCGTCCAGGGGATAGATGGTGTCGCTGGGGCGAGCGGTGAACGCGCCGCGCGCGCCATCGGCAATCGCGTAAACGCCGGCACTGGGCCCGGTTTCGGTCAGGGTGGCCAAACCCCCGTCGACTTCCAGGGTCGGTTGCAGTGCGCTCAGCACCACGGGGGGGATTAGCGTGCCGGATGGCAGGGCTGGCTGAGCACCGAGCGCGGTGCCCAACAGCATTCCCAGCGCCAGTAACCAGGGGCCCAGGCGGTTGTGCATTGTGTGGTTCATGCGGTGAGGGCCCGGGTGTCCAGGTGCGACGAGTCTGCGGCGGCGGACTGCTCCAGGAAACGCACCGGTCTGCGGGTGCGGGAGGACATGCCGGCCAGTACCGCATCGAGTTCTGCCAGCGCCTGCGTGGCGTCCATGGGGTTGTCGTGCAGCAGCACACAGGCAGCATGAAATTGCAGCATGACTTCCGGCTCCAGCCCCGGCAGCGGGATCAGGCCGGAGGCAATCAGTTTGACCATGCGCTCACGCACCGCCTCGCGGGTGGCGTGTCCTTCCACCAGCACGGCAAAACTGGCGCTGTCCACGCGGCCGGCGTGGTCGTGGCTTTCCAGTATCCGGTGCAGCTTGACCACAGCCCGAAGCAGACACTGCTCCGCCGTTGTGTCGCCAAAGGCCTGGCGGATACGCTCGAAATTGACGATGCGAATTTTCACCAACGCTGCGGGCTCGCCGCTGTGCTGGGCACGGGTGCAGGCTTGTTCCACATGGGCCAGAAACGCCTCCTGGGTCAACAGGCCGGTCAGCGCGTCCTGGGTGGGGAGATGGCGCGTACGCACCACCAATTCCTTGCGATCGTGCGTGACCAGGTTCAATGCATAGACCATCGCCGGCACCGACAAGGCCACGCTGAGCGATGACAGATAGCGCATCTCCCACATCGTCGGCACCACGCCAGCGGCTTCCGCCACCAGACGCAGCAGTCCCAGGAACTGGGGCAGGTAGGCCAGTGCCAGCCAGCGCCAGATGGAGGCGCCTTCGCGCCAGCTCAACAGGGTTGCCACCATGCCGACGGCGGTCACAAAGAACAGCACCAGGGCGCCGATCCGGTCGGCCATGGCGCGGTCGAGTACGGCGTAGCTGATCACGGACGCAATGGCAGCCCAGGCGGTGCTGGCCAGAAACGCGTCATACCGGTGGTGGTGCACCGACAGCACGTAAAGCCTGCGCATGAACAGCAGGCTGCAGCCCACCGCCACGACGGGCATCACACTGTTGGCATAGTCCCCGATTTCGGGCGCCTGGCTCCACAGCAGGGCGTTGAGTACCCCATTGAATTGGGCCACGGTGGCCAGGATCAGGATGCCAAACCAGGCGGCACCCCGGTCCAGGTGGTTGCGGTGCTCCGCATAGCGCACCAGGGAAAGCACCACCAGGGTCAGCAGGGCGCCCAGGATCAGTCCCACGGCCACCCACTCCAGCTCCCGCTGGGCCTCGCGCTCCTGGGCGGTGGCCAAGCGTAGGGGCATGCTCAGGTGTTTGAAATTGCGCACTTGCAGGAACACATCGACGGGCTGGTTGGGCGCCAGCGTCAGGTCAAAGTCCGGGTACATGCCGCGCCGGCTCCACTCGCTTTGGGCCAGGGTGTCGCCCGCGCTTTGCGTGGTCCAGCCGCCTCTGCCGTCGGGTTGGTACAGGGTCACGAAATCCAGGAACGGCAGCGGGATGTTCAGCGTCCAGGCGTCGGTGGTGCCCGCCGCGCGCACCAGCCGCAGGCGCACCCACAGGGTCTGCCCCTGCGACAGCGGTTGGCGCTGCAGCGCCGGCGTGGCCGCAAAGCGCTCGGGTGCGCTAGCGACATCGGCCACCGTGGCCTGGGTGCCGGGCTCGATCCAGGTGGCGATGTCCGACGTGACGTCAAAGGCGGTCCCGGCGTTGCCCAGCACGATGGGCTGCGCCACCGGGGGGAGCGACCAGGCAGGGCTGCACCACAGGCAGGCGAGGGCCAGCAGCACCCGTTCCAACAGGTATGGCATACATTTGTCTCCCCTTTTTCAGAGGTTTTTTATGGGTTTGAAGGGTGGCATTGTAGGCGTGCCCACCGTGCGGAAGCCCGGCTCCATTCGGAACGGCTGGCCCTAATACTGTGGGTAATCAGGAAGGTTCGTTTGCGCGCATTCAGACGCACGCCAAACCCACAAAGTACCCGGTCATGCAGCAGGTGCCCGTCCGCCGCGGCACTGCGACGGAGCAAGGATTCGCTAATTAGTACAATTGGCACCAGTTTCCCCTAGGCAAAACGAGGACAAAATCCTCAGAAATTCGACGCATCCCGGCTCGGTTTCGGTATTTGCCACCTGATCGCGCATTGCGCTTTTCGGGCACCTCCACAATGCCTGCATTGGGCAGGGTGGTGCAAAAGGGGTTGATTCCAAAGGAAATTCCATGAGTTTGAAATGCGGCATCGTTGGCCTGCCCAATGTCGGTAAATCCACCCTGTTCAATGCCTTGACCAAGGCTGGCATTGCGGCTGAGAACTACCCCTTCTGCACCATCGAGCCCAATGTGGGCATCGTGGAGTTGCCCGATCCCAGGCTGCAGCAGCTGTCGGACATCGTGAAACCCGAGCGCATCGTGCCGGCCATCGTCGAGTTTGTGGACATTGCCGGCCTGGTGGCCGGCGCCAGCACGGGCGAGGGCCTGGGCAACAAGTTTCTCTCGCACATCCGCGAGACCGACGCCACCATCAATGTGGTGCGCTGCTTTGAAGACGACAACGTGATCCACGTGGCCGGCAAGGTCGACCCGATTGCCGACATCGAAGTGATCCAGACCGAGCTGTGCCTGGCCGATCTGGCTGCGGTGGAAAAAGCGCTGCACCGCGTGACCAAGCTGGCCCGCTCCGGCGACAAGGAGTCCGCGAAGCTGGTGACCATCCTGGAGAAGTGCCAGGCCGCCCTCAACGAAGCCAAGCCGGTGCGCACGCTGGACTTCAGCAAGGAAGAGCTGCCGCTGTTGAAGCAATTCTTCCTGATCACCGCCAAGCCCGCGATGTTCGTGGCAAATGTGTCGGAAGACGGCTTCGAGAACAATCCATTGCTGGACCGCCTGAAGGCCTTTGCCGATGCACAGAAGGCGCCCGTGGTCGCCATCTGCGCCAAGATGGAGGCCGAGATGTCGGAGATGAGCGACGAGGACCGCCAGATGTTCCTCGAAGAACTGGGCCAGTCCGAGCCGGGCCTGAACCGCCTGATCCGCGCGGCCTTCAAGCTGCTGGGCCTGCAGACCTACTTCACCGCCGGCGTGAAGGAAGTGCGTGCCTGGACCATCCATGTGGGCGACACCGGGCCGCAGGCCGCTGGCGTGATCCACACCGACTTCGAGAAGGGCTACATCCGCGCTCAGACCATCGCGTTTGAAGACTTCATCGCCTTCAAGGGCGAGCAGGGCGCCAAGGACGCGGGCAAGATGCGCGCCGAAGGCAAGGAATACGTGGTCAAGGACGGCGACGTGATGAACTTCCTGTTCAGCTCCTGATCCCGGTTTTGGCGCCGCTGCAGTTTTCCTACGATTGGCTGGCCCTGGGGGCCGCGACGTGCTGGGCCATGACCAGCGTGCTTTCGGCGCCGCAGGCACGCCACCTGGGCGCCTTCGCCTTCACACGCTGGCGCATGCTGCTGGTGTTTTTGATGCTGCTGCCGGTGGTGCTGTTGACAGGGGGCTGGCATTCCCTGACCCTGGCCCAGGGTGGCGTGCTGGCGATCAGCGGCCTAATCGGTATTTTTGTCGGCGACACGGCTCTGTTCGCGGCCATGAACCGCCTGGGCCCACGGCGCACCGGTGTGCTGTTTGCCACCCACGCGCTGTTCAGTGCTCTGATGGGTTTTTTGCTGCTGGGCGAGCGCATGGGCGCGCAGGCCATGCTGGGCGGCGCGCTGGTGGTGGGCGGTGTGATGACCGCCGTGGCCTGGGGCAGCCACAAGGACGAATCCCACGCCTGGGAAACCACCCGTGGCTCCTGGAAATTGGGCGTGGCGCTGGGCCTGCTCGCCGCGCTGTGCCAGGCGCTCGGCTCCCTGATTGCCAAGCCCGTGATGGTCTCTGGTGTGGACCCGGTGGCGGCCACCGTGCTACGCGTGGCGGCCACCTGTGTGGCGCATTTCGCCTTGCTGTGGAGCGGCTTCGGTCCGGCCAAGGTGGTGCAGGCGCCCACACTGCGTGTGCTGTCGCTGGTGGGCCTGAGCGGCTTCATCGGCATGGGGCTGGGCATGAGCCTGATCCTGCTGGCGCTGCAGCACGGCGATGTGGGCATGGTAGGCATCCTGTCCTCTGTCTCGCCGGTGCTGGTGCTGCCGCTGCTGTGGTGGCGCCTGGGCCGCGCGCCGGCGCATGGCGCCTGGTGGGGTGCCGGGCTCACCGTGCTCGGAACTGTGCTGGTATTGGTGCGCTAGCCTTTTCTGAATTGCGCAAGCAGCTATTCATTTCATAGCATTTCAGGCTACTGGTTTGCGCGCCTTTGCCGCTCAGTTCGCGGGCGTGAATGCGTCCCGCGCGGCCAGCGCCTTGTCACGGGCACTGCACCCTTCCAGATGGTCATTCACCAGCCCCATGGCCTGCATGAAGGCGTACATGGTGGTGGGGCCGACAAAGCTCCAGCCGCGTTTGCGCAGGTCCTTGGACAGGGCGATGGATTCTGGCGAGGTGGTCATGCCGCTGAGGGTCTGGTGGGTGATCTGGCCGGGGCGGCTGGCGGATGCTGGCTCGAAGCGCCAGAAGTAGGCGGCGAGCGTGCCGAACTCTTGGCGCAGTTCCTGTGCGCGCTGGGCGTTGTTGATAGTAGAGACGATCTTGCCGCGGTGGCGCACGATGCCGGCGTCGAGCAGCAGGCGTTTCACATCCGATTCGTCGAAAGCGGCGACGCGGTCCATGTCGAAGTTGGCAAAGGCCTGGCGGAAGGCCTCGCGCTTGTTGAGGATGGTGAGCCAACTCAGGCCGGCCTGAAAGCCCTCGAGGCAGATTTTCTCGAACAGGCGCCGGTCTTCGTGCACCGGGAAGCCCCACTCCTGGTCGTGGTAGCGCTGGTACAGCGGTGTGGTGCGGCACCAGACGCAGCGGGTGTGGTGTTGCTCGTCGATAAATAGACCGGTGGGAATACTGGTGTCGTCAAGCATGGCGGGCCTCCGTTGGAGGGTCACCACGCAGGGCGCCAATGTCGTTGCGCAAATCGGCTGCCCAGGCCCGGCGGTCGCGCCCATGCGCCTGCTGTGGCTCGCCAAAGCGCACTACGGCCACCAGGTTGTGCGTGCACAGCGTGCGCCACAAGGAGCCCAGCAAGGTGTCGTCGCCGATATAGCAGGGTGCAAAACTGCGGGCACCGCTGGTGCCATCGGCAAACGACAGCGCCACGGGCTGGACGGGTGCGTGGGCCGAAATGGCGGCTTGCAGCAAGTTGGCATGGAACGGCAACAGCGCCGTGCCGTCGCCGGTCGTTCCCTCCGGGAACACGGCCAGCACATCGCCGGCATGCAGACGCTCGGCCATGTGGTGCACCACGCGCATGGCGTCGCGGCGCGATTCGCGCTCGATGTACAGCGTGCCGGCACCGGTGGCCAGCATGCCGACTACAGGCCAGCGCTGCACATCGGCCTTGGAGATAAAGCGGCAATGGCGTGCGGCGTGCATCACCACGATGTCCAGCCAGGAAATATGGTTGGCCGCCAGCAGCACAGGACCGGCTTCGGGCGATTGTCCTTCCACTACCAATTTGATAGCTAGCCGTGCAAGCATGGTGCCGGCCCAAGCCTGAACACGTGCATCTCTTTCGGCCTGCGAGAGGCGCGGAAAAGCCCAGTGGATAGTCCAGACCCCGACCAGCACATGGGCTGCCACGCTGCACAACCGCCAGCAGGCGCGCAGCCGGTTCAGCACTGCGGTTGCCAATCAGGCCTGGTAGGCGATGTGCCCACCGACCAGCGTGGTGCGCACGCGCCCGGGCAATTCCAGCCCGCTGAACGGCGTGTGGCGCCCCTGGCTCCGCAGGCCCGCCGGTTGCACTGTCCACATGGCTTGCGGGTCGAACACGCAGATATCAGCCGCCCCACCCACCACCAGTTGCCCGGCGCTGGAGGCGAAGGTTTCCAACGAGGCACCCAGCACGGTGGCGGGTGCGCTGCTGACGGTGGCCAGCGCGCGGGCCAGCGGCACGGCGCTGTCGTTGGACCATTTGAGCGCCAGGCTCAGCAGCAGCTCCAGCCCGGTGGCACCGGGTTCGGCCTCGGCAAAGGGCAAGGCCTTTTCGTCCTCGCTCACGGGAGTGTGGTCGGACACCAGGGCATCGATGGTGCCGTCCTGCAGGCCGGCACGCAGGGCATCGCGGTCGCGCTGCTGGCGCAGGGGCGGCGTCAGGCGCATGCGGCTGTCGAAGTAGCCCATGTCCATGTCGGTCAGGTGCAGCGAGTTGATGCTGACGTCGCAGGTCACGGCCAGACCCTCGGCCTTGGCCTGGCGCACCAGCGCCACACCTGCGGCGCTGGAGAGGCGGCACAGGTGCACGCGCGCGCCGGTGGCACGCACCAGCTCGAAGATGGTGTGCAGGGCAATCGTCTCGGCCGCCACCGGTATGCCCGCCAAACCCATGCGCGTGGCCAACGGACCGCTGGCGGCGACGCCCTTGCCCAGGTGCAGTTCCTGCGGGCGCAGCCAGACGGTGTAGCCAAAGGTGCTGGCGTACTGCAGGGCGCGCTGCAGCACCTGGGTGTTGGCGATAGGCTGTTCGGCCTGGCCGAAGCCGACGCAACCGGCCTGGGTGAGCTGCAGCATCTCGGTCAGTTCCACGCCGGCCAGGTTGCGTGTCAAGGCACCCAGCGGGAAAACGCGCGACTGGTTCCTGGCCTGGGCACGGTAGCGCAACATCTCGACCAGCCCCGCTTCGTCCAGCACCGGGTCGGTGTCGGGCGGGCAAACCAGGCTGGTCACACCGCCGGCCACGGCCGCAGCCAGCTCGGTGGCCAGCATGCCTTCGTGCTCGTGGCCGGGCTCGCGCAGGCGGGCCGACAGGTCCACCAGGCCGGGCATCACAATGCAGCCCGTGGCGTCCACCACGGTGTCGGGCTGGAAGTCGGTTGCTACATTTTTAATAGCTACCACTGCACCATCTACAAGGGCTAGATCGGCTTTTTCATCAAAATTCGTGGCGGGGTTGATGACCCGGCCGCCCTGGATCAGTATCTTGCTCATGCTTCATTCCCTGCAACGATGCTCATGACGGCCATGCGTACCGCAATGCCGAAGGTGACCTGCGGCAGCACCACACTCTGGCGCCCGTCCACCACGGCCGAGTCGATCTCGACGCCGCGGTTGATCGGGCCGGGGTGCATCACAATGGCATCCGGTTTGGCCAGTTGCAGCTTCTCCGGCGTCAGGCCATAGCTCTTGAAAAATTCATGCGTGCTGGGCAAGAGCGCACCACTCATGCGCTCGTTCTGCAGGCGCAGCATGATGATGACGTCGGCGCCCTTGATGCCTTCTTCCAGCGTGTGGCACACGCGCACACCCATCTGCGCCATGTCGGACGGCACCAGGGTCTTGGGGCCGACCACGCGCACTTCGGCACAGCCCAGCGTGGTGAGTGCATGGATGTCGGAGCGCGCCACGCGCGAGTGCAGCACGTCGCCGACGATGGCGACCGTGAGGTTGGAAAAGTCTTTCTTGTAGTGCCGGATGGTGAACATGTCCAGCAATCCCTGTGTGGGGTGGGCATGGCGGCCGTCGCCGGCGTTGATCACGTGCACATGGGGCGCCACATGCTGGGCGATCAGGTAGGGCGCGCCCGACTCGCTGTGACGCACGACGAACATGTCGGCGGCCATGGCAGACAGGTTGGCGATGGTGTCGAGTAGCGATTCGCCCTTGCTGGCGCTGGAGCGTGCGATGTCGAGGTTGATCACGTCGGCCGACAGGCGCGTGGCGGCGATCTCGAAGGTGGTGCGGGTGCGCGTACTGTTCTCGAAGAACAGGTTGAACACGCTCTTGCCGCGCAACAGCGGCACCTTCTTCACCTCGCGGTCGTTGACCGAGACGAAGTTGGTGGCGGTATCGAGGATGTGGGTGAGTATGCTTTTGGGTAGGCCCTCCACCGACAGCAGGTGGATCAGCTCGCCGTTCTTGTTGAGTTGGGGATTGCGTTTGTAGAGCATCAGGCTTCTTTCACATCAAAGCTGAACACGCCCGCATCGCTGCGTGCCAGGGCCAGCGATTGCTTGGGCCCCAGGGTGACCCGTGCCGCCGCAAAGTCGGCCTGCACCGGCAGCTCGCGTCCGCCGCGGTCCACCAGTACGGCCAGGCGCACGCAGGCCGGGCGGCCATAGTCGAACAGCTCGTTGAGCACGGCGCGGATGGTGCGCCCGGTGTAGAGCACGTCGTCCAGTACCAGGATGTCGGCGCCGTTCACGTCGAAGGGGATATGGGTTTGCCCGCCGTTGGACAGGCCGCGCTGGGCAAAGTCGTCGCGGTGCATGGCCGAAGAGATCGTGCCGGCCTTGCCGGGCAACTGCAGGTCTGCCTGCAAGCGCTCGGCCAGCCAGGCGCCGCCGGAAGTGATGCCCACCAACCGGGTGTCGGGCTGGCACAGCTGCCGCACACCGCGCAGCAGTTCGCGGTACAGCGCCTCTGCATCTAACACCAAAGTACTCACGCCAAACTCCTTAAAAACTGTTCCAGAATGATGCAGGCCGATGCCGCATCGGCATCCTTGGCCCCGGAGGCAATCGCCTCGGTGGTGCTGTAGCGCTCATCCACCTCGAACACCGGCAGGCCGAAGCGGCCCTGCAACTGGCGGCCAAACTTTTTGGCGCGCGCGGTGTTCTCGTGGGCCGCACCGTCGGGGTGGTAGGGCACGCCGATCACGATGGCGTCGGGCTGCCACTCTTTCAGGCGCAGGGCGATCTGCGCAAAGCGTGCGTCGCCCTCGGCATGGATGGAACCCTGCGGTTGCGCTGTACCCAGAATGCGGTTACCCACAGCCACGCCGGTGCGTTTGAGGCCAAAGTCAAAAGCAATAAAACTGGTCAATATCGCGGGCACAGCCACCAACGACTGCTGGTTCATGCGTGCCCCGCTTGCGTGGAAATCATCCAGGCCTCCAGGCCCAGCAGGGCCAGCGCACGATCGTAGCGCTGCTCCACCGGTGTGTCGAAAATCACCGCCTGGTCGGCGTCCACGGTGAGCCAGCTGTTCTCGCCCAGCTCGGTCTCCAGTTGCCCTTCGCCCCAGGCAGAGTAGCCCAGCGACACCAGCACCTTGCGTGGCCCGGCGCCGGTGGACAGGGCTTCGAGTACGTCTTTGGATGTGGTCATCTCCAGCCCGCCGGGAATGGTCATGGTGGAGGCGTACAGCGATTCGTCGGGCTTGTCCTGGGCCGCAAAGATGGGTTCGTGCAGCACAAAGCCGCGTTCGGTCTGCACCGGGCCGCCCTGGAACACCGGCGCGTCGCTGAGGTCGGGCCGTTTGAGCGGAAGATCCACCTTGTCAAAGAGCGCGGCCATTTTGATATCGGCCGGCTTGTTGATGACCAGCCCCAGCGCCCCGCGCGCGCTGTGCTCGCACACATAGACCACACTTTTACTAAAGATCGCATCCTCCAGCCCGGGCATTGCGATCAGAAAGTGGTTGGTAAGGTTGATGGGTGCAGAATCGCCGGACATTCTCTGATTTTAAGGGATGGCCTGAAAACACCCAGTATGCAAGAACCCCTCCGTACCGGCCTGGTCTGGTTCCGGCGCGACCTGCGTTTGCAGGACCATGCCGCCCTGCATCTGGCGCTGCACCAATGCGCCCAGGTGCACTGCGTGTTTGTGCTGGACCGCCCGATTCTCGACCCGCTGCCGCGCGCCGACCGGCGTGTCGCCTTCCTCCTGGCCTGCCTGGCCGAACTCGATGCCGGCCTGCGCGCGCTGGCCGGTCAGCCCCACGCCGGACTGATCGTGCTGCATGCGCAGGCTGTGGATGCCCTACCGGAACTGGCCGATGCGCTCGGCGCGCAGGCCGTGTTTGCCGCACGCGATTACGAGCCCCAGGCCCGCGCGCGCGACGAGCAGGTACAGCAACGCCTGCTGGCCCAGGGCCGCCAGTTGCGTCTGGTCAAGGACCACGTGATTTTTGAGGAACGCGAGGTTCTGACGCAGGCCGGTAAGCCCTACACCGTGTTCACCCCCTATCTGCGCGCCTGGCTGGCGCGGTTGGCGCCCGGCGCCTATGCGGTGCGAGAAACCCGCACGCTTGCGACGCAACTCGCTGCGCGGCCAGAGGCCTATGCCCACCCCATCCCTACGCTGGAAGGCATCGGGTTTGCGCCCAGTACGCAGCCGCCGCCACGTATGCCCATCGGCATGGCAGGCGCGCAGGCCCTGCTGGATGATTTTGCACCGCGCCTGGCGCGCTACGCAGAGGCGCGCAACTTCCCTGCCATCAAAGGGCCCAGCTACCTCGGCATGCACCTGCGCTTTGGCACCGTGTCCATCCGCCAGTTGGTCGCACTGGCGCAGCAGCAAAGCAGGGAAGGCAACGCGGGGGCGACGACCTGGCTGTCCGAACTGGTCTGGCGCGAGTTCTATTTCCAAATCCTGGCGAACTTCCCGCATGTCGCAGATAGCGCATTCAAGCCCGGTTACGACGCCATCGTCTGGGAACACGGTCCCGAGGCCGAGGCCCTGTTTGCGGCCTGGTGCGCAGGCCGCACCGGCTACCCACTGGTGGACGCAGCCATGGCCCAGCTCAACCAGAGCGGCTACCTGCACAACCGCCTGCGCATGGTGGCAGGGAGTTTTCTGGTGAAGCACCTGGGAATCGACTGGCGCTGGGGCGAACGCTATTTCGCCGAAAAGCTCAACGATTTTGACCTGGCTGCCAACAACGGCGGCTGGCAATGGGTAGCGTCCAGCGGCTGCGATGCACAGCCCTACTTTCGTATTTTCAACCCCATCACCCAAAGCGAAAAATTTGACGCGCAGGGCAAGTTCATCCAACGCTATGTGCCGCAACTGGCAGGGCTGGATGCAAAGTCCATCCACGCACCGTGGCTAGCCAAGCCCCAGGCTTTGGCCACAGCGGGCGTCATCTTGGGAAAGAACTACCCCCTACCCATCGTGGACCATGCCAAAGCACGGGCGCGCACGCTGCAGCGCTATGCGGTAGTCCGCAATGCGCCTCAGGATTCGACAGGGGCAGAGCAGTAGCTGCGTACCAGGCCCAGCAATTCGTCCTCGGAATAGGGCTTGCCCAAATAATGGTCCACGCCCAGTTCACGCGCATGTTCACGGTGCTTCTCGGCAATGCGCGACGTGATCATGATGATGGGCAGATCACGCAGTTTTTCATCGCCCCGGATATTGCGCGCCAGGTCGAAGCCATCCATGCGCGGCATTTCGATGTCTGACAACACCACTGCAGGCTTTTCTTCTTGCAGCCGCTCCAGCGCCTGCAAACCGTCGGCCGCCAAGGCCACCCGGTAGCCTTCTCGTTTGAGCAGGCGCTGCGTTACGCGCCGCACCGTGATGGAGTCGTCCACGACCAGCACCAGTGGTAACTGGTCGGCCCCTCCCATGAGGGCGAGGTTCTGGCTATCTGCCGCCACCTGGCCGTCTTGCGTCTCGGCCGCAGCCTTGTGCAACTGGTGCGCCTGTTCGCCATACACCGAGGCCAACGCCACCGGGTTGTAAATCAGCACCACCGCGCCGGAAGCCAGCACCGACATGCCCGCCAGGCCTGGCAGTCGGGCCAACTGCGGCCCCAGGTTCTTGACCACGACTTCACGATTGCCCAGCACCTCGTCCACATGCAGGGCCAGGCGCTGACCCGCGCTGCGGAACACCGCCACCGGCAAGGTCTTGGTTTGTAACTCATGACTGCGCGATGAGACTTGCAGCAAGGCGCCGGCCCAGAAAAACGGCAGCCGCGCCCCGCCCACATCAAACCCGTCCTGCTGGTACGACTGCTCCAGTGTGGCAGCCGGGACACGCAGCACCGTTTCCATCAGGTTGGACGGCACGCCGATCGAGAAATCGCCCATGCGCAACATCACCACCTGGGTGACGGCCGTGGTCAATGGCAACACCAGCTTGAAGGTGCTGCCCTCACCGGCCTGGGTGGTGGTCTCAATGCGTCCGCCCAGGGCGTTCACTTCGGCGCGCACCACATCCATTCCGATGCCGCGGCCCGACAGTTCGGTAATCTGGTCTGCCGTAGAGAAACCAGGCATGAAAATCAGGTTGGCGGCCTCGCTGTCTGATAGCTGATCCTGTGGCTGAATCAAGCCATTGGCGAGGGCTTTTGCACGAATCTTGTCCAAGTGCAAGCCGCCGCCGTCATCGCTGAACGAAACCGAGACGTCGTTGCTTTCCTGGTGAACCCGGATGGTGATGGTTCCCACTGCCGGTTTGCCCGCCGCAGAGCGCACGGTGGCATCTTCGATACCATGCCCCACGGCATTGCGCAGCATGTGCTCAAAGGCCGGCGTCATGCGGTCCAGCACGCCGCGGTCCATGTCGATGGAGCCGCCCACGATGTCCAGCTTGACCTGCTTGCCGGCGTCCTTGGCGGCCTGGCGCACCACGCCGTAGAGGCGGTCTGAAATGCCTTCAAACTCCACCATGCGGGTGCGCAGCAGATCGCGCTGCAGTTCACGCGCCTGGCGGCCCTGTGCAATCAGGTCGTCCTCGGCGCCTTCGACCGAGCGCTGCAGATTGCGCTGCACCGTGGCCACGTCGTTGACCGACTCGGCCATCATGCGGGTCAATTCCTGCACCCGTGTAAAGCGGTCGAATTCCAGCGGGTCAAAGGCCTGGGCTGTTTCCTTGGTCTGGGCCAGACGCGATTGCATCTGGGATTCGGCCTGCAACTCCACGTCGCGCAATTGCTGGCGCAAACGGTCCAGGTTGCCGCCCAGTTCGTCCAGTGAGGAGCGCAACTGGGTCAGCCGCGCGTCCATGCGCGAACGGGTGATCATGACTTCGCCAGCCTGGTTGACGAGTCGGTCCAACAATTGCGAACGCACTCGGATGGACTGGTTGGCAGACTGGCGTAACGGTGCCAAGGGCGCCGTGGATTCAGGCATCTTGATTGCCGTGGCTGGCACTGCGGTGGTGGCCACGGGTGAAGACTCAGGTACTGCCACAGAGGCGGCAACCGGCTCGACAGCGGACACCGCAGCTTCTGCCTCCGCAGGTGCCGCGCCCAGCGCAGAAAAGGTGGCTTGCAAGCTATCAAAGCTGCCCAGCAGGGGTTCTAGCTGAACCGCCTGCAGGGACTCGGTCCCTATTTGCTCAATGCTGGACTCCATGCGGTGCGACATCTCACCCAGACGCATGGCCCCTGCCAACCGAGCACTGCCCTTGAGGGTGTGCAACACCCGCAGTATTTCGCTGCGGGCATCCATCGCTTCCGGACGCTCCACCCACTGGCGCATGGCGGTTCCGAGTTGTGGCAGAAGTTCCGCCGCCTCTTCCTCGAAAATCGGGAACAGGTCTTCGTCCAGATGGTCTTCGGCGTCAATGTCCTCATCCAGCGTCTGCACTACCCGCAGGGGCGCCGCAGCCGCCAGCGGTGCCGATGCAACCACCGGCATATCGATCTCCGCAACGGGCGCATCTTCTACCGGCGCTGCTTCCGGTGGCACCTCGGTATCAAGGGCATCCAGTTCAGCCAGCGTGTGGCTGGGGATCTCCACCTGTGGCTCTACCTGGAGCGAAGGCGCGGGGTATTCGGTTTCGGTAATGGCCTGCAAGGCCAACAGCACGTCGGCGTCGGGCTCCTTGAGGAAACCCGCCGCAAACTGGTGCAGCAGACGGCGAATGTCTTCGGCCGCATTGTTGAAGACTTGCGCCAGTGCGGGCGACGCCTGCTGGTGCAGTTGCACATGCTGCAAGGCCTGCTCCAAGGCACGGGCCATATCAGACAAGGCGGCAAAGCCTACCGTGGCAGAACTGCCCAGCAGCGAATGCGCGAGCGCCACCACACTGTCCGGCAAAGGGCGATGCAACTCCAAGCCCCATTCACTGAGTTCGGTCTGCAAACGGCGCGACCACTCGTCCGCCTCATTGAGGTAGACGTTGTAGAGCGGAATGCTCAAGCGCAGAGGGCCGATGACCTTCACCTGCTCGTCGGGCGCCTCAGCAGGAGCTTCTGGCTCCTGCGGTGTGGCCACGGCGTCCTCGCCGAGCACCGCCAACACCGGTTCGGGAACATCCAGGTGCGCCAATGTGGGCGGCGCACTCGCCGTCTCGGGGACTGGCGCCAGATCGCCAAAATCAAAGTCTGCAAGGTCCACTTCCTGGACTTCGCTACCCTCATGAAACGCTGCAGCCGTAGGCTCATGCTGTTGCGTCCGCAACACTTGGGTAGCCTCAAAGCTGGGGATTGGTGCGGAGTCAAACTCCGGGCGCTGCGCGGCGTCATCCTGCGCCTCCGGGTCGCTGGCCAGTTGGGTGGATGCAAAATCCGCCCGGGGTGCAGAGACGCCGAAATCCAGACTGTCGGCCAATTGCGTTGCGGCAAAGTCGGCCTTGGGGGGCGGTACATCAAAGTCTAGGCTGTCCACCAGCGGCGCAGAGGCAAACTCGGCATGTGCCGGTGCCACCGGCACCTCTTCCTCAAACATCTGGGTCGCCGCAAAGTCGGCATGCGGCTCGTCCTCCATCTCGTCCGGTGTCGCCGCATGTGCGGCCTGCACCACCACGGTATCGTCGTTCGCAGACACTGCACCCAACACCGGCTCGCCAGGCGTGTGCAACGGAATCAGTTGATTCTCCAACCGCAGCCCATCGGAGGATTTGCGGAAATCTGCTGCACTCCATTCAACGTTCGCCTGCTCCGCGATGTCATCGACCCAGCGGCCAAAAGCCATCATGGCGCTGCTGGCCAGCGTAATCAGCGCGTCGCCAGCGGGCCGCTGCTCGGCCAGCCAGGTATTGAGCAGTTGTTCAAACGACCAGGCGGCTTCGCCAAACTCGCCCAGCCCCACCATGCGGGAACTGCCCTTGAGCGTATGGAAGGCACGCCGCAACGTGGTCTGTTCCGCCAAATTGGAAGGATCCAGCGCCAGGGCCTTGACGGCCACCAGTCCGTTGTGGACGACTTCGCGGGCCTCTTCCAGAAAGATGTCCAGCAGTTCGTCCCCATCATCGTCATCCGTGGCCTGCACTGGCATCGCTGCGGCCACGGGCGGCGGTGGCGCAGGGCTGGGTTCGGGCATCTGGGGCACAGCCAACACCACGGTATTTTCCAGGGGGGCCACAGGCTGGGAATGGAGCAGGACAGTGGTGTCGGACGACACCTCCTGGACTTGCGGCTCAGGACTGGCCGCACGTTCGCGCCCCATGAGCGCCTTGAACTCGCCCTGCTCCTCGTCGTAAACAAACAGCTTTTTGGCCAGCGTGCGCTGGTAGCTCAGCATGTCGATCAGGAAGCCCATGGCTCCCAGACTGCTGCCCAGTTTTTCAAAAATTCCGGTGCGGGCGCTGCCTTCGTCCACATCGTCCACCATGAATTGCTCCACGCTGGCACGCATGCGCAAAGCCGCAAGCGAAGGCTGGTCCAGTCCGAGCACGGAGAACACACCGCGCATCTGTGCAAGTTGGCTGGGCACTTCGCGCAGGGGCGCCTTGTCTTTCGGGTTGCGGAAGAACAGGTCCAGGGATTTTTCCACCTCTCCCAGTGTGGTGCGCAACTCATCCACCACGCTGCCCATGGTCTGGCGGTCGCTGACCCGACGGTAAAGCTCCTCCATCCAGGCTTCCATGGGCTCCGACTCGGCACCGGCGGTGACGCGCTCCAGGCGCTGCGCCAGCCGCGTTCCGCGGTCCTCCATGTGGCTCTCGGTCGGGTCTAGATCTTCGTAGGCAGCTTCCAGGTACAACACCGCAGTCGCCACTTCCATGGCAACCGCCGGTGTGGGGGCTGCGCCGGAACGCAAGGTGCTGTCAACCGCTGCCGTCAGGGCCTGCGCCAGGGCCCCGCTTTCCGGATGCAGCTTGACAATGGAATCCGCCACCGACGCAAACTGTTCTGCGGCGACTTTGATCCGGTTGGTATCGCCACCGGCCAGGGCCGACCAGGTTTCCGCCGCCGAAGCAATGCGTTTGCGGGCTAGTACCAGCAAGGCCGGGTCAAAACGGCCAAACTGCTCGGTTTCATAGTCCACCGCCTTGGCACCCGTCAACCCGTAGGCCAGGCGCACCGCCTGCAGTGCGGGTGTATTCTGGTCCTGCGACGGAGCAGCCAGTGAGCAGAAAAACAGCAGGTCCTGCGCCAGGCGCTCCGAAATATCCGGCTCTCCACGCGCCAGCGTGGCGTACTGCTGCAGCACGCGCGAGGCGGCACGCTTGGTGTATACGTCGGCTGGGCACAAGCCATAGGCCGATGCCTCAAAAAACGCGGCACAGATGGCCCAGAACGTCCTGGACTCCAGCGCGGTCTGCCCGGCAGCCAGCGCTGTGCAATAACCGGCCATCCGTTTGGCCCCGGTGATGTCGCCCGACTTCACCAGTTTGAGCACGGCGCGGTCCATCTGGCCGCGCAACTCCGGCGCATAGGCTTGCGGTTCGACCCCGCTTGGCAAAGGTACCTCCAGCCAGCGCCATTCCGGTGACCACAGGTCGGCAGGGTGGATACGGTCAGCGCCAGCCAACTCCTGCACCGCGCGGTATTGGGGAAACAGGGCCACCGAGGAAGCGCCCTTGCCCTTGAGCACACCTTCGAGGTATTCGGTCAGCGCAAAACTGGCCCGTTCGATCTTGTTGGCCGCGTCGTCGCTGCACAGTTCGGGGCGTTGTACAAATTTCTGTGCCACAGCCTCCATGGCGCGCAGCACTTTGGCGGGCGCGCCCAGGCCTACCATTTCCAGCGCACCCACCGCTTGGTGCAACTGCTGGCGGGCGATGCGCAAATGGCTGGCGTCGAGTTCGGTCAGGTCGGAGCCGCGTGCCAGCTCGGCGTCGCGCACAAAACGGCGCATGGCCTTGGTAGCACCGTCCAGGGACTTGCGCAACTCATCCAGCACCCAGGCCAAAGGGCCGAGGTCATTGACTGCCAATTCAGTGTCTGGGGGCGCGACAGAGTGCGTGGACATGGGTTCGGGCTCTCCTGGATTTCACGGTGTCGGGCGGGTGCGAACGTGGTGCGACGCGCAGGGCGCTCAGGCGATCTTGAAACGGGACACCGATTGCCGCAGCTCTTCCGCCATGCGCGACAGCTCGCGCACCTGGTTGGCGGTGACACGGGTGCCTTCACCGGTTTGTTCGGTCACGGCAAAAATGTGCTGGATGTTGTCGGCCACCTCATTGGCCAACCCGGCTTCGCGTGACGCAGAACTGGAAATCTGCTCAATCAGGTCCGCCACACGGCGTGACACGCGGTCAATTTCGGACAGTGCCGTACCGGCGTTGTCGGACAGTTTTGCCCCTTCCACCACACCCTGGGTGGAGCGTTCCATAGCGCCGATGGCGTCCTGCGTATCGGTCTGAATCGCCTTCACGAGTGCCGAAATCTGGCGCGTCGCATCAGCGGAGCGTTCCGCCAGACGCTGCACTTCTTCCGCCACCACCGAGAAGCCGCGACCGGCTTCACCGGCGGAGGCCGCCTGGATGGCGGCGTTCAAGGCCAGCACGTTGGTCTGTTCGGTAATGTCGGAAATCAGCTCGGTGATTTCACCGATCTCCTGCGAAGATTCGCCCAGGCGCTTGATGCGCTTGGAGGTTTCCTGGATCTGGTCGCGGATGGAGTTCATACCGCCGATGGCGTTTTGCACGGCCTTGAGACCGGTTTCGGCCGCCTGCAAGGATTGCCGCGCCACGCGGGCCGACTCTTGCGCCTGGGTAGACACTTCATTGATGCGCCCGGCCATGTCCACGACCGACTTGCCGGTTTCGCGAATCTCGTGCAACTGCTCGTTGGATGCTGCCAGCAGTTCGGTCGATGTGGCGTCCACGTCCGCCGTGGTCTGGGCCACGCGTGCCGCCGTGTTCTGTACGTTGGCCACCAGCGAGCGCAGCTCTTCTACCGTGTAGTTCACCGAGTCGGCAATGGCGCCGGTAATGTCTTCGGTCACCGTGGCTTCCTGGGTCAGGTCGCCCTCGGCTACCGTTTGCAACTCGTTCATCAGGCGCAAAATCGCGGCCTGGTTGGCGTCATTGACGCGCTTGGCCTCCTGCTGTTGCTGCTCGGCTTCCAGGCGCTGGTCTTCCGCAGTCACCTGGCGCTTGCGGCTGTCCTGCAACTGCACATACGACAGGCCACCGGCGCAAGCCAGCGCCAGCGCCGCAGCCAGCACCAGGGTGGCCAACGCCAGGCCGCCAATGCCGGTCTGGCTGGACAGTTTGCCTTGCAGGTCTTCCAGATTGCGGCGCAGCGGCTCGCTGTCCGCAATGATGACGCCTTGCGCTTCACGCGCCGACACCAGACCCTGCAGGTTGCCCAGAATCGCACCGGCCTGTACGCGCGTCTCTTCGTACATCTTGATCAGGGCCTCGAGCTGCTCGCGGGTTGCCGCATCCTTGGCGGGCGACAGGCGCAATTCGGCGCTGCCCGACAACAGACCTTGCGAGATTTCCTTGAACGTATTCAAGTCCTTACCCAGCAGGAACACCGCCTCGGGACTCACACCGTCGGCAGTCAAAAATTCGTTGGACGATTTGCCAATGCGCTGGGTCAGCATCACCAGTTGGCCCACGGCGGAAATTTCCACTGCCGGCGCATTTTGTTGCAGTTTCAGGGAGGAAATGGTTTCGGCAATTTCCAGCAAATCGGACGATTGGCGGTTGATCAGGCGCAGCGCAGAACCGATTTGCGTCAGAATTTTTTGCTGGCCCATCACCACCTTGGCATTTTTCTCGGCACGCTCCACCAGCGGCATGATCTTGTCCAGTTCGGGCTTGTAGTTTTCGTCCAGCTGGCTCAGCCGCAACTCGTCATCCCCGGACATCAAGCCATGCGTGGTCTTGGCCAGCACGCCCGCACTCTCGGACACATCCGGGAATGCCTGCGCGCTGCCCACCAGCGCCTGCGACACCGACTTGGCCAGACGTTGCGACTGCATCAGGGATTGGCCCATGGCACCCAGCTGCTGTGCCACTTTGTCCGACTGGCCCAGCGCATAGAAAGTCACGCCAGCCAGCATGATCAGCGAGATTCCCAGCAATACCGACAGGGTGCGCTGGTGCTGCACCACGGTGCGCATGCCCAGTCCCGGGATGGCGATCAGCTCGGTCTGTTCTACCGGGGCGTCCTCGGCTTCGACCTCGGGCTCATCCGCGCCGCGATGCGCTACCTGCACCGTTTCACGCTCTACCGTCTCTGTAGAGGAACCATCGGGCATGGCCAGGCTCAGTCGCGAATCCAGTTCGGATTCCGACGGCTTTTTCGAGAAGAGGTTTTTCAGTTGATCGACGACGGACATGGTGCAGCCTTAACAGTGAACTAAGCGCTTATGCTCAAAAACGCAGGTGTTTGGGACAGGGTACGCAGATTGATTTCCTGCCAGTGCTCGCCGGCAGCATCAACGAAACGGGGACCGAAATAGCTGGGCGCGGTGGGCTCGGCCGCAGAGGACGACGTGAACGCATCGGCACCCCGCAGCCCCAGCAGGCCATCCACCTGGAGTGCGCAGTTCACCTCCAGCGCCGCATTGAGTGTCACCACGCTGGGCTCTGTCGCCGGTGGTTCGGTGCGGGCGATGCCCCCATCCTCGGTCACGAAAGCGGCCAGATCCACCACGCCGTAGAGGCCGCCGCGAATGTTCAGCACCCCACGAAACCAGGCCCGCGAATAGGGCACCGATTGCAGATTGGCGACCGGGAAAATTTCACCGGACTGGCCCAACGGAAAAAGAAAATTATGCCCACCGGCCCGCACTGCGAGCCATGCCACAGACATGCCTTCTGAGCGGGCCGCCTGTAAACGGCTGGCCAGTCGCGCCTGGAGTTCTCGGAGTGCTTCGCGGTTGGCCATGGGTCTTGGTCAGCCCAGCGCCTTGATCTTGGCAAACAGCTCGGCAGCGTCCACCGGCTTGGTGATGTAGTCGCGCGCGCCCTGGCGCATGCCCCAGACACGGTCGGTCTCCAGGCTCTTGCTGGTGCAGATGATGATGGGAATGTCGGCGTATTCCGGCGTGCGGTTGATCGAGCGGGTCAGCTGAAAACCGTTCTGGCCAGGCATGACCACGTCCATCAGGATCAGGTCGGGCTTTTCTTCGGACAGGCGCTTGAAGGCATCATCCGCGTTTTCTGCCGTGCGAACCTTGTAACCGTTTTCTTGCAGCAGGTCCGTGAGGAACATCAGCTCGGTCTTGGAATCGTCAACGATCAGTACTTTGTTTATTGCCATCAATTAGCTCCTTGCAAAACAGCACCAAACTGCTGCACAGCCTGCAGCAGTTGGTCTTTGGTAAAAGGTTTGGTGAGATAGTCCTGGGCCCCGACCATGCGGCCCCGGGCCTTGTCGAACACGCCGTCCTTGCTGGACAGCATGATGACCGGAACAGCAGAAAACTTGGCGTTGCGCTTGATGATGGCGCAGGTCTGGTAGCCATCCAGACGGGGCATCAGGATGTCGCAGAAGATCAGGTGTGGCTGATAATCGTTGACCTTGGCGAGCGCATCGAAACCGTCTTCGGCCAACAGGACCTCATGGCCACCCTGCTTGAGGAAAATTTCGGCGCTGCGCCGTATCGTGTTGCTGTCGTCGATCACCAGAACTTTGAAACTTGATTCGGTGGTACTCACAAGGCCTTGCTCCTGAAGTGGCGTTTGCTGGGATGGGCAGCCTGTGCTGTCTTACCGCAGCACTCTCAAATTTGAACCATTTCAAAATCTTCCTTGCGCGCGCCGCATTCAGGGCACGTCCAGTTCATGGGCACGTCGGCCCACAGGGTACCGGGAGCGATCCCATGATCAGGGGCACCAGTGGCCTCGTCATAGATCCAACCGCAAATCAGACACATCCAAGTTTTAGTATCACTCACAGCTTATAGGGCCTTCGAATAGAATGCAATGATTGTATAGAGGCAGTATTGGCAAAACGCCTGGTGCCCCACGAAAGTACGCCATTCTGCCTGAGGACAAACCCGAACACAGGCTCACCATGCAGGCACCCCACACCCCCACGCCCGACGAAGAAGAAATGGACGACGCGCCGTCCGCCTGTGTCATGGTTTTCAATGCCAACGACCCCAGCGGGGCGGGCGGCATTGCAGCCGATCTGGCGGCGGTGGCCTCGGTCGGCGCACATGCACTGCCGGTCATCACCGGCGCCTACGCACGTGACACCTCCGAGGTGGTGGACCATTTTTCCTTCGACGACGAAGCCGTCACCGAACAGGCCCGCACCATCCTCGAGGACGTGCCGGCCCAGGTCTTCAAGGTCGGCTTTGTCGGCACGCCCGAAAACCTCAGCGCGATTGCCGAGCTGGCCTCGGACTATGCCGACGTGCCGATGGTGGCCTACATGCCCGACCTGTCGTGGTGGCAGGAAGACCAGATCGACCTGTACCTGGACGCGTGCAACGAACTGTTGCTCCCGCAAACCACCGTGTTGGTTGGAAACCACAGCACGCTCTCGCGCTGGCTGCTGCCGGAGTGGAATGCCGAGCGCAGCCCCACGGCACGCGACATCGCAAAGGCCGCCAACGAGTTCGGCGTGCCCTACACACTGGTTACTGGCATTCCGCTGCCCGACCAGTTCATCGACAACGTGCTGTGTTCGCCCACGACGGTGCTGTGCAGCCACAAGTTCGAGCGCTTCGAAGCCGTGTTCGCCGGCGCTGGCGACACGCTGTCGGCGGCATTGGCCGCGCTGATTGCTGCCGGCAGTGAACTCTCTGAAGCCGTCACCGAAGCGCTGGGCTACCTGGACCGCTGCCTGGAGAGCGGTTTCCGCCCCGGCATGGGCCAGGTCATCCCCGATCGCCTGTTCTGGGCCCACACCGACGACGATGACGAAGAGCCCCCCGAATCCACCTTTGAAATCTCTCCCAATGACACGCGCCACTGACACCGCCACCGACCGCAACCAGCAACTTTTCGACCGCGCCAAGAAGGTCATCCCCGGTGGGGTGAATTCTCCGGTACGCGCCTTCAAGGCCGTGGGCGGTACACCGCGTTTTGTGCAGCGTGCGCAAGGCGCCCACTTCTGGGACGCCAATGGCAAACGCTACATCGACTACATCGGCTCCTGGGGCCCCATGATCCTGGGCCACGGCCACCCGGCCGTGCTCGATGCGGTGCAGAAGGCCGCACTGGAAGGCTTCTCGTTCGGCGCCCCGACCGAGCGCGAGGTGGAGCTGGCCGAAGAAATCCTGAGCCTGGTGCCCAGCATGGACATGGTGCGCCTGGTCAGCAGTGGCACCGAAGCCGGCATGAGCGCCATCCGCCTGGCGCGCGGCGCCACCGGGCGCAGCAAGCTCATCAAGTTCGAAGGCTGCTACCACGGCCATGCCGATGCGCTGCTGGTGAAAGCCGGCTCGGGCCTGGCCACCTTCGGCAACCCCACCAGCGCCGGTGTGCCGCCCGAAGTGGTGCAGCACACGCTGGTGCTGGAGTACAACAATATTCAGCAACTCGAAGAAGCCTTTGCCCTGCACGGCAAGGACCTGGCCTGCCTGATCATCGAGCCCATCGCCGGCAACATGAACTTCGTGCGCGCCTCGGTGCCCTTCATGCAGCGCTGCCGTGAGCTGTGCACGCAGCACGGCGCGCTGTTCATCTTTGACGAGGTGATGACGGGCTTTCGCGTAGCCCTGGGCAGCGCCCAGAGCGTCTACGCCAAGGCCATCCCCGGTTTCGCGCCCGACATGACGGTGATGGGCAAAGTCATCGGCGGCGGCATGCCGCTGGCGGCCTTTGGCGGCAAGCGTGCCGTGATGGAACACCTGGCGCCCATCGGCACGGTCTACCAGGCCGGCACCCTGTCCGGCAACCCGGTCGCCACGGCCTGCGGCCTGGCCACGCTGCGTGAAATCCGCAAGCCCGGCTTCTTTGAGGGACTGGCTGCCAAGACACAAAAGCTCATGCAAGGCCTGCAGGGTGCCGCCGATACGGCCGGCGTGCCATTCAGCACCGACTGCGAGGGCGGCATGTTCGGCTTCTTCCTGTTCCAGGATTTGCCGCAGAACTACGCCACGGTCATGAAGACCGACAACGCCCGTTTCAACACCCTGTTCCACGGCCTGCTGGACCGCGGCGTCTACATCGCCCCGGCGCTGTACGAGGCCGGCTTCATGAGCGCGGCGCACACCGATGCAGACATTGCGGAGACCGTGGCTGCGGCAGGTGAGGTGTTTAAGTTGCTATCGAAATAATAGCTTCTTACGCATAGCCTGCGAGGTCCAGAGGCCTGCTCGGCACTTAATTTCTTGATTGCAGGCCCGCACCTCGCGTAAGGCGGGCGGCGCAGCTTGCGCTCTCCGGCTCACGCTCGCGGGCTGGCTCTTAGTTTGCCGGCGTTACCGCGTTAACACCTTGACTGGTTTGCCTGCTCTGTGGCAACGGCGAATGGAGCCTGCGCTCGCAAACCGCACCACCCGCCTTCAAACTGAATTTTCTAGTTCGCAATTTCTTACGGATGGAATTTTGGCCATTGGTTGTAGCCAATTTTGGGATCGTTAGAGCGCAGTGCCAGGATGAATTCCACTTCCTTTCGCGAGAGCTCATCACGAGTTGCCACAGGAGACTCCCAAAGTATGTCGCGAGTGACTGTAAAAGACTTACGTTGTTCCCGCGTGAAGTCTAGCGCGATCAATGCATCACTGGGACTACCGAAGTAGTTGATGCTATCGGTGCGATCTTGACCGACATAAATCTTTCCGTTCGGATAGGTGACTCTGTAAATCACTTGCATAGCTTGCATTAGTCCTACCTCTTTTTCGCTTACGCAATTGTCGCAGTGCCTCGAAAGCCCATTAATTCACTATCAAAACAATAGCTGCTTGCGCTCACCCTGCAATGGCTACAGGCCAATTTTGCATAAAAAAGCCACCCGAAGGTGGCCTTTCGCAGCTGCAGCAATCCGCTTAGTGGCGGAAGTGGCGCACACCGCTGAACACCATGGACACACCGCGCTCGTTCGCTGCGTCAATGACTTCTTGGTCGCGCATGGAGCCGCCAGGCTGGATGACGCAGGTGGCACCCTGGTCCACCACCACGTCCAGGCCATCGCGGAAGGGGAAGAAGGCGTCGCTGGCCACCACGGTGCCGGCCAGTGACAGGTTGGCGTGGCCGGCCTTGATGCTGGCGATGCGCGCGCTGTCCAGGCGGCTCATCTGGCCCGCGCCCACGCCCATGGTCATGCCGCCCTTGCAGAAAACGATGGCGTTGGACTTGACGTATTTGGCGACCTTCCAGGCAAACAGCAGGTCGTTCAACTCTTCGGCCGTGGGCTGCTTGGTCGTCACGACCTTCAAATCGGACAAGGCGAGTTCATGGTTGTCGGCGGTCTGCAGCAGGATGCCGGAGCCGATGCGCTTCATGTCCATGGCGTTGCGGCCCTGGTCCCCGGCAGTGCTTCCGCCCTTGGGCAGATCGATCTGCAGGATGCGCACGTTGACCTTGGTCTTGAAGACTTCCAATGCGGCGGGCGTGAAGGCAGGGGCCATCAGCACCTCGACAAACTGCTTCGAAATCTGTAGCGCTCCACGCTCATCCAGCGGGGTGTTGAGGGCAATAATGCCGCCAAATGCGGAGGTAGGGTCGGTCTGGAAGGCCTTGCTGTAGGCCTCCAGCGCATCGGCGCCCACGGCCACACCGCAGGGGTTGGCGTGCTTGACGATGACGCAAGCCGGGGTGTCAAAGCTCTTCACACATTCCCAGGCGGCGTCGGCGTCGGCGATGTTGTTGTAGCTGAGTTCCTTGCCCTGCAATTGCTTGGCCGTGACCAGCGAACCGGGTGCGGGGTAGAGGTCGCGGTACAGCGCAGCCTGCTGGTGGCTGTTTTCACCGTAGCGCAGGTCTTGCACCTTGACGAAGCGGCCATTGCTCTGGCCGGGGAACAGGTCCAGCGTGGGCGCCTTGTCGCCTGCGGGCACAGCTTCGCCGATTTGGATGGCGGACAGGTAGTCGCTGATGGCGCCGTCGTACTGGCTGATGCGGTTGAACGCGGCGATGGACAGGCCCAGCTTGGTCTTGTCGCTCACCTTGCCAGCAGCCTTCAGCTCGGCAATCACCGTGGCGTACTGCGACGCATCGGTCAGCACTGCCACGTCCTTCCAGTTCTTGGCGGCGCTGCGCACCATGGCCGGGCCGCCGATGTCGATGTTCTCGATGGCGTCTTCCAGCGTGCAGCCGGCTTTGGCCACCGTGGCTTCAAACGGGTAGAGGTTGACCACCAGCACGTCTATGGTGTTGATCTTGTGCTCAGCCAATGCCGCCATATGCGCAGGGACGTCGCGGCGCGCCAGCAAGCCGCCGTGCACGCGCGGGTGCAAGGTCTTGACGCGGCCGTCCAGCATTTCGGGGAAGCCTGTCATCTCGGCCACCTCGGTCACGGGCAGGCCCTTGTCAGCCAGCAGCTTGGCGGTGCCGCCGGTGGACAGCAGCTTGATGCCTTGCGCATGCAGCGCCTGGGCGAGTTCGACGATGCCGGTCTTGTCAGAGACGGAGAGCAGCGCGGTTTGGGGTGTGGTCATGAAAGTACAGGGAAGTTAAAAAAACAGGTGCGCTGCCGTCGCGCGGTTTAGCTGATCAGCTTGTGTTCCAGCAGTTTCTTGCGCAGGGTGTTGCGGTTCAGGCCCAGCCATTGGGCGGCCTTGGATTGGTTGTGGTCGGCGTGTTCCATCACCACTTCGAGCAGCGGCTTTTCGACCACGCGCACCAGCATGTCGTGCATGCCGTCGGGTTCGGTGCCGCGCAGATCCTTGAAATAGCCTTCCAGGCTGGTGCGTACACACTCTTCGATGTGCTTCTTGCTCATGGCGTCAGTTCCATCATGTCCAGTCTCCTCGCTTCGTCGGCCGCACCGCCTCCGGCGGGGGGAATGCGGTCCATTTTTTCGTTCAAATCATCCATAAACCGTTCCACCGCAGCCACCTGGGCTGCGCTGTCTTCCAGCAGGTTCATCTGCGCCCGGAAATCCTCGCCACCCGGCAGCTCGCGCACGTACCAGCCGATGTGCTTGCGCGCCGAACGCACGCCGATGAACTCGTCGTACAGGCTGTAGTGGTCGTACAGGTGCTCCACCAGCAAGCGTTTGACCTCGCTCACCAGCGGTGGTGCAAGCTGCGTGCCAGTGGCCAGGAAGTGGGCGATCTCACGGAAAATCCAGGGCCGGCCCTGCGCGGCGCGGCCGACCATGAGCGCGTCGGCGCCAGTGGCGGCCAGCACGGCCCGCGCCTTCTCGGGGCTGGTGATGTCGCCATTAGCGACTACTGGGATGCGCAGCGCGGCCTTGACAGCGGCAATGGTGTCGTACTCGGCCTGGCCCTTGTAGCCCTGCTCGCGCGTGCGGCCATGCACCGTGACCATGGCCACCCCGGCGCTCTCGGCGGCGCGGGCAATCGTGACGGCATTCTTTTGGCTTTGGCACCAGCCGGTGCGCATTTTCAGGGTGACCGGCACGTTGCGCGGTGCGCAGGCGTTCACCACGGCCTGCACAATCTCCAGCGCCAGCGCCTCGTCCTGCATCAGGGCCGAGCCGGCCCATTTGTTGCAGACCTTCTTGGCCGGGCAGCCCATGTTGATGTCGATGATCTGGGCGCCGCGGTCGATGTTGTAGGCGGCGGCTTCGGCCATCATGGCCGCGTCGGTGCCAGCAATCTGCACCGCGATGGGGCCGGGCTCACCGGCGTGGTTGGCGCGGCGCGAGGTCTTGAGACTGTTCCACAAATCCTTGCGCGAGGTCACCATCTCGCTCACGGCATAGCCCGCACCCAGCCGCTTGCACAGCTGGCGGAACGGGCGATCCGTGACGCCCGCCATGGGCGCGACGAACAGGGGATTCGCCAAAGCGAATTGACCGATGTGCATGCGAGGGATCTGTGGTTGGGGAAGAGTGGAACAAGGTGCCGTGGCGTGCGCCGGGGCGTATTCTAACTGCCCATTATTTCAGCAATTGAAACGGGGCGCCAGAGGGTGGCGCGGGCCTCCGAAGGGGGTGCCTATACTCGCTGCCACATGGAACCCTGGATTCAACACCTGCTCGCCGCCCTGGCCTTGCCGCAGTACAGCCTGGGCACGGTGTTTGTTGTGTCCTTCATCTCTGCCACGCTGCTACCACTGGGATCGGAGCCGGTGGTATTCGGGCTGGTGCAGCTCAATCCGGAACTGCTCTGGCCGGTGGTGCTGGTCGCCACCCTGGGCAACACGCTGGGCGGCGCGCTGGACTGGTGGATGGGCTTTGGCGCCCACCAGGCCATCAACAAATACAAACATTCGTCACAGCATGCGCGCGCACTCGTGTGGCTGGAAAAACTCGGCCCCAAGGCCTGCCTGCTGGCCTGGCTGCCGCTGGTGGGAGACCCGCTGTGCGCCGTGGCCGGCTGGCTGCGCCTGCCGTTCTGGCCCTGTGTGGCCTACATGGCGATTGGCAAGTTCGCGCGCTATGTGCTGATGACGGCGGCGCTCACCGGGCTGCTGCGTTTCTGGTAGGCCCAGTACCGCGTTTGCTATGGTTTTGGTAGCTGCTTGCGCAGTGTCCATTGGAACAAGGGACTGTTTTTACCCCGTTCCCTCCGGGTTGCAGCCAAAGCTGCAGGTCTCTATAAAGGAAAAAGAAAGCGCGGCATTGCGAAGTCTTGCGTATGGCCTTTTTGACTCGCAACGTATCTTGTAGAAGAAGAGGGGAAATAGTTTTTAATACTGTATTTATATACAGTAAAATGCTCGTCCATGGAGCCGCTGATTGCCTCTTCGCGCGTCCCGCCGCTGCCCGCTTACGCCGAGCTGTATGCCTTGAGCAGCTTCAGCTTCCAGCGTGGCGCCTCGCAGCCCGAAGAGCTGGTGGCGCGTGCGCATGCGCTGGGCTATAGCGCATTGGCCATTACGGACGAATGTTCCGTGGCCGGGGTGGTGCGCGCGCACCGCGAGGCGCAGGCGTGCGGCCTGCAGTTGCTGCTGGGGGCCGAGTTCCAGGTCGCGGATGCACGCGGCGCGTTTACCGTGGTGGTGCTGGCGCACGACCTGCAGGGCTGGGGCAACCTGTGTGCTTTCATCACCCAGGCGCGCCGGGCGGCGCCCAAGGGACAGTACCGCGTGCGGTGGGACGGTGTGGAGGCGGCGTCGTGGCCGGCGCTGCAGCATTGTGAGGTGTTGCTGGTGCTGCCGTTTGCTATAAAAATAGAAGCTGCTTGCGCAATATGCACGGGGGCTAGAGGCCTGTTTGGCATAAATCTATGGCTGGCGGCAGAGTTGCCGCTGGGGGCCCAGGACGCACTGGCGATGCACCGCCTGCAGCAGCTCAGCCGGCTCAGCGGTGTGCCGCTGGTGGCCGCCGGCGGGGTGCGCATGCATGTGCGCTCGCGCAAGCCGCTGCACGATGTGATGACCGCCGTGCGCCTGGGCCAGCCGGTGTCCGCCTGCGGTCTGGCGCTGCAGGCCAATGCCGAGCGGCACCTGCGCGCGCGCATGCGCCTGGCCGCCCTGTACCCGCCCGCGCTGCTGGAGAACACGCTGGTGGTGGCTGGGCGCTGCCGCTTCAACCTGGACGAGATCCGCAGCCAGTACCACTACCCGATGGAATCGGTGCTGCCGGGCAGCACTCCGGCGCAGACCCTGCGCCACTATTGCGAAGAAGGCGCCGCCGGGCGCTACCCGCAGGGCATGCCGGAGGGCATCCGCGAGCGCGTGGAACATGAGCTGGCGCTGATTGGCGAGCTGCGCTTCGAGATGTACTTTCTCACCGTGCACGACATCGTGCGCTTTGCCCGCAGCGAGAACATTCTGTGCCAGGGGCGCGGCTCGGCGGCCAACTCGGTGGTCTGCTACTGCCTGGGCGTGACCGAGGCCAATCCGGAAGAGACCTCGCTGTTGTTCGAGCGCTTCATCTCGCGCGAGCGCAACGAGCCGCCCGACATCGATGTCGATTTCGAGCACCAGCGCCGCGAAGAGGTCATCCAGTACATCTACCAAAAATACGGCCACGACCGTGCCGCCATCGCCGCCACCGTGATCCGCTACCGCCCGCGTAGCGCCCTGCGCGATGTGGGCCACGCGCTGGAGATTCCCGCCGCACTGATCACCGCCATGGCCAAGGAGCATCCCGGCATGTACAACCGGGAGGTACTGGACGAGCGGCTGCAGGCGGCCTTGCAGGCGCTGGGGCCGGACGTGGCCGCACCTCCACCCGCACGCCTGCAGCAGTGGCTGGACCTGAGCCGGCAGTTGCAGCGCTTTCCGCGCCACCTGAGCCAGCATGTGGGCGGCTTTGTACTGACACAGGGGCCGCTCACGCGCCTGGTGCCGGTGGAGAACGCCGCCATGCCAGAGCGTTCCATCATCCAGTGGGACAAGGACGACCTCGACACCGTGGGCCTGATGAAGGTTGATGTGCTGGCCCTGGGCATGCTCAGCGCGATCCGCCGCTGCCTGGAGATGGTCACGCAGCGCCGCGGCCTGGCCACACCGCTGCGCATGCAGGACATTCCGCGCGATGACACCGCCACCTACGACATGATCTGCCGGGCCGACACCGTGGGCGTGTTCCAGATCGAAAGCCGTGCGCAGATGAGCATGCTGCCGCGCTTGCGCCCGCGCGACTACTACGACCTGGTGGTGGAAGTGGCGATCGTGCGGCCCGGACCCATCCAGGGTGGCATGGTGCATCCCTACCTGCAGGCGCGCAAAAATCCCGAAGCGGCCCGCTCACCCTATCCGGCATTGCAGAAGGCCTTGGGACGCACGCTGGGGGTGCCGATTTTTCAGGAACAGGTGATGCAGATCGCGGTGCTGGCCGCCGGCTTCACGCCGGGCGAAGCCGACGACCTGCGCCGCTCCATGGCCGCGTGGAAGCGCGACGGCAATGTGAGCCAGTACCACGACCGACTGGTGGGTGGCATGCAGGCGCGCGGCTATGCCACCGAATTTGCCGAGGCCATCTTCAAGCAGATGGAGGGCTTCGGCGAATACGGTTTTCCCGAAAGCCATGCCGCCAGCTTTGCGCTCCTGGTCTACATCAGCAGCTGGTTGAAGTGGCATGAGCCTGCGTGCTTTCTGGCGGCCCTGCTCAACAGCCAGCCGCTGGGTTTCTACGGCCCGGCGCAACTGGTGCAGGATGCACAGCGCCACGGCGTCGAAGTGCGCGCGGTCGATGTGGTGCACAGTGACTGGGACTGCACGTTGGAGACCACGCAGAGCGGGGCCGTTGCGGTGCGTCTGGGCCTGCGCCTGGGCAGTGGCGTGTCCCGGGCGGTGGCAGAGCGGATTGCTGCGGTGCGTGCGCAGGCGCCTTTTGCCAGCACCGAGGATATGGCCATGCGCTGCGCGCTGGACCGTACCGACCTGCAGGCCCTGGCCAGTGCCGATGCGCTGCAGTCGCTCAGCGGCCACCGGCGCCAGCAGGTCTGGGAGGCATCGGCTTTGCGGCCCGCCCCAGCCCTGTTGCAGGGCGTGCCGGTGCGCGAAGATGCGTTGCACCTGCCCGCTGCCGAAGAGCAGGAGGAGGTGGCTTTCGACTATGCCGCTGTCGGCCTGACCCTGCGCTCCCACCCCCTGCGGCTGTTGCGTGCACAGCTGGCACCGATGCGGCTGCTGACCGCCGCACAGATGCGCGACTACCCCAGCGGTCGGCTGGTGCGTGCCTGCGGCATTGTCACCATGCGCCAGCGCCCGCAGACCGCCAAGGGGGTGGTCTTCGTCACGCTTGAGGACGAGACCGGCAGTGTCAATGTGATCGTTTGGAAGACCCTCAAGGAGCGGTTCCGCCAGGAGGTCTACCAGGCGCGCCTGCTGGCGGTCTATGGCGTGTGGCAGCGCGATGACGAGAGTGGCGGCGAGGTGCGCCACCTGGTGGCCAAACGCCTGGTGGACCTGACGTACTGGCTGGGCAGCTTGCCGACCAGCAGCCGGGATTTCCACTAAGGCCTGTTCTACAAGACACAGGTTCTGCGACTTCACTAATAATAGGCCATGACCTTGACAACGCTGATGCGCACCCCCTGGGCGCGCCGAATGGGGTGGGCGGGCTGCGGCCTGCTGGTGGTGTGGGTGCTTGCCTGGGCGGCGGTGCCGCCGCTGCTCAAGGGGCAGATCGAGGAAAAAGGCAGTGCCGCGCTGGGCCGCAAGCTCACGGTGGGCGCCGTGGACTTTCGGCCCTGGTCGCTGGAACTCACGCTCAAGGATGTGGCGATCGCCAAGGCCGATGGCAGTGGGGCGCAATTCGCAGTGGCCCGCATCCATGTGGACGCTGAAATGCAGTCGCTCCTGCGCATGGCGCCGGTGCTTGATGCGATCGACGTGGACGCACCCACGCTGCAGCTCACCCACCTGGGTGGCGGCCACTACGACATCGACGACATCCTGGAGCGGCTGCGCACGCCGCCCGATGCGCCGCCTTCGGCACCGCTGCGGTTTGCGTTCTACAACATCGTACTGCAGGATGGTGCAGTGGACTTTACCGACCAGGTAGGCAAGTCCGTGCGCCAACACACCGTGCGCGGATTGCACCTTGCGCTGCCCTTCCTGAGTAACCTGGAATCCAAGCGCGATGTGCAGGTCACGCCGCGCCTGGCGTTCCAACTCAACGGCAGCCACTTTGACACGGCCGCCGAAGGCACACCGTTTGCCCAGACGCGCAAGGGTGACGCCACGTTCAAGGTACAGCACCTGGACCTCGCGCCCTACCTGCCGTACCTGCCTGCCAGCCTGCCGGTACAACTGCGGGCGGCTGTGCTCGACATTGATCTGGGACTGGACTTTGCGCAGGCCCAGCAGGCCCATGTGCAGTTGCATGGCACTGTGAAAGTGTCTGACCTGCAACTGGCCGACCGCGCGGGCGGTGAGTTGTTGTCCGTGGCGTCTATCGCGACCGCCCTGGCCGATGTGCGGCCACTGGAGGGGGTGGTGCAACTGGCTTCGCTGGAGATCAACGCGCCGGTGCTCAAACTGGCACGCAACCGCGCGGGGCGTCTGAATCTGGATTTTTTCGCTAGCAAAGCTGCGGAGGGTGCTACCAAAACAGGAGCTGCTGGCGCAAGTGCTACGCCGGCTGCAGCCCCATTTCGCTTCCAGATGGAGCACTTTGCGCTGCACCAAGGCGAGGTGCGCTGGAACGACGACAGCACCCAGCCGCAGGCGCGCATGGCGTTGGCCGAGATAGAGCTGCAGGCGAAAGCCTTGCAGTGGCCCATGCAGGCGCCGGCGCAGTGGGAAGGATCGTTGATGGCCCCCTGGCGCAATGCGCCGGCCCGCCTGGCGTTCCAGGGTGAAGGTACCGACCAGGCCGGCAAACTCCACGCCACGCTCAACGATGTGGCACTGGGTCTGGCAGCGCCGTATGCGGCGCAGTGGCTCACGGTGGGTATGAACGGGGTGCTGGAGGCCGAGCTGGAGGCCACCTGGAAGGAGGGCGCACTGCAGGTGAGCGCGCCACGGCTGGCGGTGCGCGACTTTGCGCTGCAGGGGACGGTGAAGGACAAGGCCACCACCGTGGCGGAACGCGCGGCCCAAGAGATGCCGCATTTCAAGTTGCTGGAAATCCTCGACGCCCGGGCCGACCTAGCCGGCAGGAAGGCACAGGTTGGCAAAGTGGCGCTGCGCCAGGCCAGCGCCATGCTCAGCCGCGACGCCCAGGGCCAGTGGATGTTTGAGCGCTGGCGCAAAGCCTCCACCACGCCTGCCGCGGAGGCGGCACCAGCCGCACCTGGCGCAACGCCCTGGAAGGCCACGCTGGCCGAGTTGCTGGTGGACGACGCCACGCTGGCGCTCGATGACCGCAGCCTGGGCCGCCCAGTGCGGCTGGAGGTCTCCAAGCTGCAGTTGGGCATGAAAAATGTGGCGTTGGACGGCAAAAGGCCGGCACCGTTGACCGTGTCGGCCCGCGTCAAATCCGGCCGAACCGAGCCCGGTACCTTGCGCTACAAGGGCACGCTGGCCTGGGACCCGTTGGCCGTGCAAGGTGCGGTGGAGGCGCTAGACCTGCCGGCGCATGCCGTCATGCCCTATGTGGCGGACCGGCTCAACATCGACGTGCTGCGCGCCGACGCCAGCTTCAAGGGCGATGTGCGCTACACCGCCCTGCCTGCCGGGCCGCAGGTGCGGGTGCGCGGCAATGCCGCACTGGAGGACTTTCGCGCCAACAGCGTGGCAGCACCGGACGGTGCCGACGGCATCGCCGTGTCCGAGGAGTTGCTGAGCTGGAAATCGCTGAATGTGCCGGGCATTGATCTGGCCATGGCCCCAGGTGCCGCCACCCGCGTGCAGGTGCGCGAAGCGGCGCTGACGGACTTTTATGCCCGACTGCTGGTGAGCCCGCAGGGACGGCTGAACCTGCAGGACCTGGTCAAGCCCGAACCCGCGGCACCCACCAACCTGGCGGTGGCGAGCCCCGCGCCCGCCGCATCAGCTCCGATCACCCCGGTCGCGGAGGTGGGCCCACCGGCTATCGTCCAGGTGGGGGCTATCAGCCTGGTCAACGGCAAGGTGCTGTTCTCGGACCATTTCATCCAGCCCAATTACTCGGCCGACCTGAGCGAACTCACCGGCAAGCTCGGCCAGTTTTCCTCCCAACCCACGGGAGGCGTGGTGCAACTGGCGGACCTGGATTTGCGCGGGCGCGCCGAAGGCACGGCCACGCTGGAGATCACCGGCAAGGTCAACCCGCTGGCCAAGCCGCTGGCGCTGGATATCCACGGTCGCGTGCGCGATCTGGAGTTGCCGCCGTTGTCGCCGTATGCCATCAAGTACGCGGGCTACGGCATCAACCGCGGCAAGCTCAGTGTCGATGTGCAGTACACGGTGCAGCCCGACGGGCAGCTCACCGCCAGCAACAACATCGTGCTCAACCAGCTCAGTTTTGGCGACAAGGTCGAGGGTGCCCCCAACAGCCTGCCGGTCAAGCTGGCGGTGGCCCTGCTGGCCGACCGCAATGGTGTGATCGACCTCAACCTGCCGATCAGCGGTTCGCTCAACGACCCACAGTTCAGCATTGGGCCGGTGGTCTGGAAGATCATCGGCAACCTCATCGTCAAGGCCGTGACTGCGCCGTTCGCCTTGCTGTCCCACGCGCTGGGTGGTGGTGGCGAGGAACTCAGCGCGGTGGACTTTGCGCCGGGCAGCAGCGTGCTGTCGGAGAAGGCGCGCCAGGGGCTGGACAAGGTGGCCCAGGCGCTCAAAGATCGGTCGTCGCTGACGGTCACGGTGGAGGGCACGGCCAGCCTGGAGACCGAGCGCGATGCCCTCAAGCGCGAGCGCCTGCGCGCACAACTGCTGGCCGAGAAGCGCCGCCGCGCCGTGGTCAGCGGGCAGGACGCCAGTGCCGTGACCGCTGTGAGTGAGGCGGAGTCCCCCGAACTGCTGCGCGCGGTCTACCGCCGTGCCGACATCACCAAGCCACGCAACCTGGTCGGCCTGACCAAGGATCTGCCGCCGCCCGAAATGGAGGCGCTGCTGCTGGCCAGCATCACGGTCAACGAGGACGCCATGCGCGAGCTGGCCCTGCAACGTGGTGTGGCGGTGAAAGACTACCTGGCCAGCCGCGAACTGTCGCCCGAACGCCTGTTCCTGGGTTCGGCCAAGACCGAGCCGGCCGCAGCCGACTGGAAGCCACACGCGCAGCTCAACCTGACCCAGCGCTGAATTTTGAAACGGGACCCTGATGTACAACCCCAGCCACTTTGAAGAAAAACGCACCGAGGTGCTGCACGCGCTGATCCGCCAGCACCCGCTGGCAACACTGGTGACTCTGTCGCAAGACGGCTTGGTGGCCAACCACATCCCCTTGTATTTGCGGGTGGATGGATCACCCCATGGCACCCTGGCGGGCCATGTGGCACGTAGCAACCCGTTGTGGCGTGCGTCCGATCTGGGGGTGCAGGTGCTGGCGATTTTTCAGGGGCCGCAGACCTATATCAGCCCCAATTGGTATGCCACTAAGCAGGAGCATGGCAAGGTGGTCCCGACCTGGAATTACGCGGTGGTACATGCCAAGGGCCTGCTTGCCGTGCATGACGATCCGCTGTGGATTCGTGCGCAACTGCAGGAGCTCACGACGCAACAGGAGTCTGCAACGTCGGCCAAACCGTGGGCGGTGGACGATGCCCCTGCGGACTACATCACGACCATGGTCTCGGCGCTGGTCGGCATTGAAATCCCCATTGCCAGTTTGAGCGGCAAGTGGAAGGTCAGTCAGAACCAGCCCGCAGTCAACCGGGCCGGCGTGGTGCAGGCGCTGGAGGGCGCCGGTGACAGCGCGATGGTGGACCTGGTGAAGGCCTACGCGCCGAAATAAATCGCTCTCAGCGCTCTTCGACCGTGCCGTCTGCGTGGCGGGCAAAGCGCCCCTGGTCGCGCGGGTGCACCGGGTCGTTGGCACCCCACGGCCAGCCACCGAATTCGGTACGGCGGTAGTCGGCAAAGGCCTGGTGGATTTCGGCCTGGGTGTTCATGACAAACGGGCCGTACTGTGCGACCGGTTCGCCAATCGGGCGGCCCTGCAGCACCAACAGTTCGCTCTGTGCATCGCCGTTGACAAAGGTGCAATCGTCGGTGGCGCGCACTTCCATCACGGATTGGCCAGGCACCGATTGACCCGCCACGGTCAGCGTGTCGCCCTGGAAAAAATACAACTGGCGCCGCGTGGCGGCGTTGCGTGCGCCGGGCAGGGTCCACGTGGCGCCGGGATTCAGCTGGATGGTGTAGATCGCCAGTTCGCTGTCGGCCTCACTGGCCCAGGAGTCGGGCGGTGGCGGCAGGCCCTGCTTGTCGCCCAGCGTGCCGGCAATGCACACCACCTCGGTGCTTCGGCCGTTGGCGTCGATGGCGGTGGAGCGCGGAATCTGCTCGTGCCAGAACATGGTGAAGTGCGGTTCCACCATCTTGTGCTTGGCTGGCAGGTTCAGCCAGATCTGGAACAGCTCGGTGGGGTTGGGCTGGTTGGCATGCACCAGTGGGAACATCTCGCAGTGCACGATGCCCTTGCCGGCCGTGAGCCACTGCACATCACCGCCGCCAAAGCGTGCGGTGGCGCCCAGCGAGTCCGAGTGATCGATCAGGCCGCGACGGACGATGGTCACGGTTTCAAAACCGCGGTGGGGGTGCGAGGGGAAGCCCGGCACCGTGTCGCCGTGGTACATGCTCCAGCCGTCCTTGCCGGCGAAGTCCTGGCCGATATTGCGCCCGGCCAGCGAGGCCTGGGGCGCCATGCGCGCGTCACCTGCAGGGTAGGCGTCGTTGTGGTGGACGCAGAACAGGAACGGGTCGATGGTCTGCCAGGGGAAGGACAGCGGGGCGATGGAGAGAAGGGTTTGCATGGTGAACATTCTCCATGTGTCTGGCAGCTTTTGCCGAAGTGGGCTTATTTGCCCTCTAAGATCGGCGCATGTTGTTCCATTCGCGTTTTGCCCGCTTGCTGGCTGCATTGTTGGCCGCCGTGGCGGTGCTGGCCTGCGAGCTGCTGCAGCGTCCTGCGCCAGCCGCGCCGGTCCAGGCACAGGTGGCGTCGATCACGGTAGCGGGGCAGGCGGTAGATGCTGCCAGCCTGCGCCGTGTCGCCCGCGGGGGCGTCCCCATGCCTGTGGGCACCACAGCCGCCCATGCCAGCAGCCTGCTGGCGATGCCTGCGGACGCTCATGTTGCGTTGACATTGTTCTGGTTTTCGGGTGAGCGTGAGAGTGGTCCGCTGGTACAGATCGCTGCATCGCAGTGGGACCGCAGCACCCAGACCTGGTTGCCGCCGCGCTTTGTGGTGAACCGCCACACCATGGGTGACCAGCTCGGTTACGGCCTGCGCCGCCTGGGCAATCCGGTCGCGTGGATGGATGCGCGTGGCCGCATCCACCTGTTTGTTGTTGCCACCGGATGGGGCGGCTGGGCGGCGAGCCGCATCCTGCACTTGCGCCAAAGCAGTGCGGGCCAGGAATTGCAAGAACTGGCGTTCGAACCGGTCGGAGTGCTGCCGCTATCGTGGGTCTGGAACATCAGTTACCTGGTGCGCAATGCGCCGCTGCCGTTGCAGGACGGCGGCATGGTCCTTCCGGTGCATTTCGAACTGGGCTGGAAGTACCCGGCTGCGGTGCGCTTTGACGCCGAGGGCAACTTCCGTGGGCTGGTGCGCCTGTCGGCGCGGCCCTACCTGCTGCAGCCAACCCTGCTGGCGCAAAGCCCCACGCAGTGGCTGGCACTGATGCGCGACGAGCGGCCGCAGGGCAAGGTCGCTGCCGCACTCAGCACCGATGCGGGGGCGCACTGGCGGGACCTGCCGGACCTGGCCCTGGACAATCCGGATGCCTCGGTCGGCGCGCTGGCCCTCGGAGCTGACCAGTTGCTGCTGGCGCATAACCCGTCCCTGGGGACACGGGCCCAACTGGACCTGAGCCATAGCCGCAATGGTCGGGACTGGACGCGTTTGCAAACCCTGGAGCGAGGCAGTTCGGAAGATGAATTTTCCTACCCAGCCCTGGCCTGGGCCGATGACCAGTTGTGGGTGAGCTATACAGTGGATCGCCGGCGGCTGGCCTGGCAGCGCTTTGCACCCCAGGGGGGCAAGCCATGATGGCCACTGTCATGGACGGTTGGGCGCGTGTGCTGGCCAGTGACACACCGGTGCAGGTCGCGTTGGGGCTGTCACAGGGGTGGCAAAGCCTGGGCTGGGGCGTGGTGTTGGCCTGGCTCGGTACCCTGGTGGTGTCGTATTTTTCGGCGTCCCGCGCGCTGCGTGCAGGCGTGGCTCTGGTGTTGACGCTGTGGACCTGGCTGCCAGGCCCGTGGTCGCCGGACTACTGGATTGGACTGGCGTTCCAGATGCCTAGCCTGATGACGGTGTTGTTGTGCGGGCATCTGCTGTGGTGTCGGTTGGGCATGTCTGCTGCAGATCAGGACCAGGAGTCCTGGGGGGCTGTATCGGTGTGGGCGTTGGCGGTGTTCGGTGTGCTGTTGGGTTGGGCTTTGTTGCTGGACGCTTTCGCGCTGTTGCCGTTGCAGCTGTACGCGTGGGGGTTTAGTCCGCTGGCCAGTGCGCTGCTGGTGCCGGCGGCTTGCCTGCCCTGGTTGCTGTCGCGGTCCGGTGTCGTGCGGTCGGTGCGCGCCTGGTTGCCGCTGGGGGCCGTGTTGGGGTTTGCCGCAACGCATTTACCCAGTGGCAATGTCTGGGATGCGGTGTTGGACCCGTGGTTGTGGCTGGTGCTGCATCCCGTGGTACTGCGTGCCGCCTGGAAGCGCCGCTGAAACGGCGGAGCTGCGCTTTGGCCCTGTGCGTCAGGAAAAAACGGGCCTCTAGCAGTTGCCGCAGGCATCCATTGCCGTAGACACCTGCACGCGGGTTTTCTCCGTCAGGTATTCCAGGAAAGCCCGGGTCCGTTGCGGCATGAATTTGCGGCTGGGCAAGGCCGCGTACATGGTGAACTGGCCGGTGATCCAGGGGCGCAGTACCCTGACCAGGGCGCCACTGGACAGGTAGGACGCTGAGAGGTCCACGGAGGTGGCGGTGATGCCGCCGCCATCCAGTGCCGCGCGCAGCAGGGTGTCCGTGTGGTTGGACCACATGCTCGCCGTCACGTCCACATCGCAGGATTCATCCGGCTGGTCGGCCTGAAACAGGTGCCAGCTACGGGGGCGTACGCCGGCAACCTTGTAGCGCAGGCAGTCGTGCTGCGCCAAATCCTCTGGCACCTGGGGTGTTCCCCTGCGTTTCAGGTAGTCGGGTGATGCCACTAGGACGGCTTCCGTGGATACGATTTTGCGCGCGATCACGTCACCGTCAAAACCCGCAGCGGTGCCCAGCAGGGTGATGTCGTAGTCCTCGATCGGTGGTTCCTTGTAGGTTTCCACAGAGATATCGAGCTGGATTTTGGGGTACAGCTGCTGGAAATCCACCAACAAAGGCGCCAGCACATAGGTCGCCAGCAATGGTGGCGCCAGAATGTGCAACACGCCGGCGAGTTCATGCGTCTGTGAACTCGCCATGGCATGGGCTTCGTCAATGTCCTGCAGGATGGCCCGTACCCGGCGCAAATAGGACTCTCCCGCATCGCTCAGCGACAGGCGGCGTGTGCTGCGGTGCAGCAGGCGGGTGCCGAGGTGGTCTTCCAGGTCCGCCACCAGGCGGGTGACGACGGCGGGCGACATATCCAGGGCCCGCGCCGCAGCGGCAAAACTGCCCTCATCAATGACGCGCTGGAACACGCGCATGGACATTAAACGGTCCATAAAGCCTCACAAAGGGAATTCAAGGCCTTGATTATTTCGTATTTGGCAATGTATCGGTGACGAGAAGGCTATTTTTCTATTGGATCAGAAATTTTAAAGTTCACCCATCGATGAGACGAACCTTTAAACGCCGCTTCGATGTCGCTCCGACGGTAATCCCTCCGCCAGAGCGGGATCTTCAACTTGACAAGGAGTTATTTTATGAAAACCTCTTACGCAGCTACTATCGTTCTCGCCCTCAGCACTCTGGCCGCTGGCCAAGCCATGGCGGCTCCTGACTTCGCCAGCGGCGATGAAATCCGTGCCAACATCGCCAGCTCTACGCTGAGCCGTGACCAAGTGCGTGCAGCAGCAACTGAAGCCGTCCGTACCAAGGCGCTGCCTGTTGGTGAATTTGCATCCATTGTTGAACAACCCAAGGCAGATGTGAAGAGCGCTGAAAAGACCCGCGAACAAGTGCGCGCTGAAATGTTTGCAGCACGCCGTGAAGCGGCCAACAGCAAGCAGTTCGTGTTTCCCGTGATCTGATTCTTGTCAGCGTCCCGGCAGCAGCCGGGAGTTCGCTAAAACAAGGCCAGGGTGCGTCAGCCCCTGGCCTTTGTCTTTTCCACCAACCATTCCTTGCGGAATAGCCACGCCCCCGGTTGCCACACATTGTCCAGTGTGACTTCGCCGTCCTTGTGGCGGCTCTTGACGTGCCAGCGCTGGCCCAGCACGGTGCACTGCGGGACGCAGGTGGGGGTGGCCTGGTCCGGGCTGTCCTGTAGCCAAACCACGGCATCAAATTCGGAAAGCAGGATGTCGAGGCGTTGCGCGCCCGGCATGTCGGGGTAGAGCGCCCCGGTATTGCGGCCTTCGGCGTCGTACGGGGTGATGCGTGCGCCCGGCAGCACAAAGTGGAAGCGCTCGTACTGGCCGGTAAAACCGTTGGGCACCGCGACGCGCTGGCCGCGCATCTGGTTTTGTAGGGCAGCACTGTAGTTGGCGTCGGGGCCGGAGATTGGCGCCACCATCAGGCCGAAGCTGGCGTACACCGCGAGGCAAGCCAGCAGGGTGGCATTGCGCAGCCATTTTTTATGGAAAAAACCGACTATTGCCCCCGCACAACCTGCACAGGATGCTATCAATACAGTAGCAACTTCGGGTTGGCTTGCCATGCCCATCTCGCCCATGACCCAGGCGATGCGGGCCAGCATCACTAGCGCTGGCGTGATTATCAGCAGCGTGAGCCAGAACCAGGGCTTGGCGATGCGTTCCCAGCCCAGCGCCATGGCCATGGCCATGGCCGGCATGGCAGGTATGACGTAGCGCTCCGAGCGTTGGCTGGGAATGGTGAACACAATGAGCCACACGACCAGCCAGACCAGCAGCATCCACAGTGCGGGAGAGAGCTGCGCATAGTTGGCCTTGCGCCATGCCTGCGTCAGCACATGCCAGCAGAATCCCAGGACCACCAGCACCAGCAACCCGCCGTTGGCCGGGTAAGCCAGCAGTTGCGTCCACATCGGGTAGGCACCATAGAGGGCGGCATGCCAGTAGCCCTGGCCACCCGACATCTTGCCGGCGTTCTCGGCCACGACAAATTCCTGCCAGACGGCGGCCGGGTCGGGGTCCAGCGCAAACCACAGCGCAAAAATACCCACACCCAGCAGCGTGCTCCAGGCCAGGCCCAGACTGGTGCGCACCGCGTTGCGCCAGCTCCAGGCCGGCTCAGTGAGCAGCAGGGCGCACCACACGGCGGCGGCTGTCGGTGCCACCAGGGCAAACGATTTGTAGGCCGAGCCCAGCCCCATGGCGAAGCCAAAAAGGGTGTAGGTCTTCCAGCCCAGGAGCGCCGGCGCCGGGGATGCTGTGCCGCGCACACGCAGCCACAGCACCCACCACATGGGCAGGGCCAGCCAGAACGTTTCTGGCGCCGAGGTCAGGTAGGCGCGCCCGTAGCGGAAGGTCGAGAAAAACAGCAAGTACAGGGCCGCGGCCAGGCAGGCGGTGCGCAGTTTGTTGCTGATGCAACTCGCCGCCGCGCCGTCCCAAGGCGGATTTGCCCCCTCGGGGGGCAGCGAACCACACGCAGTAGGGAGCGTGGGGGCCACATGCCAGGTGAAGAAGGCCAGCAGCGCTGTGGTGGCACAGGTATAGACCACGCTGGGCAGGCGCAGTGCCCACAGGCTCCACTGCTGCCCCCAGTCGCTGGCCACCATGGCCTGCCAGATCAGCAGGGGCGGTTTGGTATTGCGCGTGCCCACCAGTTCCGATTGCAGCGGCAGCCAGTGGCCGGACTCGGCCGTCATACGGGCAATGTGGATGTACACCATCTCATCGCCATTGGTGGGTGCGTAGGGGCTGTTCAGGCCGAAGAGATAGAGCAAGGCACATACCGCCACCAGGGCGATCCAGGGCCAGGGCATGGCGCGTGCGGGAGTCGGCATGGCGCGCTCAGTCTTGGTGTCGCTTGAAGGTCCAGCGGTCGTTGGCGAGGAAGTTGCTCACGCTCGCGGCAACGATGGCGATCACGTTGGCCAACCGGTAGTCCATACCGTTGGAAAGCAACAGCGTCAGCACATACTGCAGGCCGCTGCCAAAGGCCGAAGCCGTGAGGTACTGGCCGAACTCCAAGCCCAGCAGGTGCAGGCTCACGGGTTGGGCTTCGTCGGCTTCCAGTGTCTTGACACGGTCCGACCAGGTCCACAGCCGGTTCCAGGTGAAGTTGTTGAGCGTGGCCAGTGCAATCGCCAGTGCGAGTGAAAAATACGGTTTGTTGTAGGCGGCTTCCAGGTGGTTGAACAGGTATTCATGCCCCAGGTGCAGCACCACCAGGTTGACCACCGTGCCGCTGGCACCGACGATGCCGAACTTGATGTAGCGGTAGCGCTCCAGCCAACCCAGTGCCCATAGCACCATGCGCTGCACCGTGCTCATGCAGTGGTGGCGCCGCCGCGCAAAAAGGCCAACGCCTGATCCAGCACGGGGTCGGGTGCGATGCGCTTCAAGCACTGGTTGTCACCGTCGCAAAAAGTCAGACGGTGGTTGTAGGCGGTCAGGCAGGGTGAGCAGGCAATACCGGATTCGAGAATGATGGTGCGCTGCCCCAGAGGGCCATACAACTTGCCGGTTTCGGGCCCAAAGAACACCATGGTCTGGATGGGGGTGACCGTGGCGAAGTGGCTGGGGCCGCCATCGTTGGTGATCAGCAGCGCACTGGCATGCATGAGCATGAGCAGTTCGCGGATGCTCTTGGTGTAGCCGGTCAGGTCGATGCAGGCATCATGGCTGACCTGGGCTTTCAAATCGCGCGCCAGGATGGCATCGTCCTTGAGGCCAATCAGGCCCACCGCATAGCCGGCCTGGCACAGGCCCTGGATCACACGGGCGTAGTGGCTCGCGGGCCAGGCCCGCTCGGGCAGGATACCGCCGCCGGCATAGACCAGTACCAGTTGACGCGTTTGCGTGACAGGATGGTCGGTGCGGACCTTGCTGCGGTAGGCGACCAGTTCATCCTGTGTGAATGCTACGGAGAGCTCAGGATCGGCCGGAATCTCGCGGATGGCACCGGCGCGGTTGCGCGGCATGCCTTCGGGCGATTGCAGCGCATCGACCAGCGACAGGAACTGTTTGCTGATGTGCTGGTAGGGGTTGTAGGGAATGCTGTGGTTGATGAAGCTGCCGCGGTACAGGCCTTCTTGCGTGTGCGGTGTAAAACCCACGCGCACCGGTGCGCCAGTGCTGAACGACAGCAGGGCGCTGACGCGCGAGAACAGTTCGCAGTCGATCACCGCGTCCAGACCCAGGCGACGCATCTGCAGGCTCACCGCCAGGATGTCGCGGATCAGCGCGCCGCCGGAGCTGTCGTCCAGCGTGTGCATGTTCTCCACCTGGGTCAGTGACAACAGTTTGGAGACTTCCTGGTTTTTTTTGAGCTGCAGGATGTGGATGGCTGCACCCGGGTATTGGCGGCGCAGGGCCGCAAACATGGGGCCAGCCAGCACGATGCTGCCCATTTCGGAGAGCAGGATGACCAGGATATTCCTGGGCGCTGCCGGCATGCGTGCCGGTGCGCTGAACATGCCGGTGAGCCGCACCCATCCCGACACCGCGCCACACAGCAACTGGCCAACCCAGCGGTCAATGAAGCGTTGTGTCTGGACTTTCATGGGTGCGGGTGATCCGTCCAGGCTCTATTTCAGGCCGGCAGCGGCACGCAGGGTTGCAGCCTTGTCGGTACGTTCCCAGGTGAACTCGGGCTCTTCGCGGCCAAAGTGGCCATATGCAGCGGTCTTTTCGTAAATCGGGCGCAGCAGGTCCAGCATCTGGATGATGCCCTTGGGGCGCAGGTCGAAGTGCTCGCTCACCAGCGCGGCAATGGCTTCGTCTGGAATGACGCCTGTGCCTTCGGTGTACACCGTCACGTTCATGGGCTTGGCCACGCCGATGGCGTAGGCCACCTGGATCTGGCACTGACGCGCCAGACCGGCGGCCACGATGTTCTTGGCCACGTAACGTGCAGCATAAGCGGCAGAGCGGTCCACTTTGGACGGATCCTTGCCAGAGAACGCGCCGCCGCCGTGGGGGCAGGCACCACCGTAGGTGTCCACAATGATCTTGCGCCCGGTCAGGCCGCAATCACCTTGGGGGCCGCCAATGACGAAACGGCCGGTGGGGTTGATCAGGTAGCGGGTGTTTTGCAGCCATTCCTTGGGCAGCACGGGCTTGATGATTTCCTCAATGATGGCTTCGGTGAAGCTGGCCTTCATCTTGTGCTGGTTTTCGGACTGGTCCGGGCTGTGCTGGGTGGATAGCACGACGGTATCAATGCTGTGGGGCTTGCCGTCCACATAGCGCATGGTGACCTGGCTCTTGGCGTCGGGGCGCAAGAAAGGCAGGCGGCCGTCCTTGCGCAACTGGGCCTGGCGCTCGACCAGACGGTGTGCGTAATAGATGGGCGCGGGCATCAGCTCGGGTGTCTCATTGCAGGCATAGCCAAACATCAGGCCCTGGTCACCGGCGCCGATGTTGAGGTGGTCGTCGGAGGCGTGGTCCACGCCCTGGGCGATGTCGTTGGATTGCTTGTCGTAGGCGACCAGCACGGCGCAGCCCTTGTAGTCGATGCCGTACTCGGTGTTGTCGTAGCCGATGCGCTTGATGGTGTCGCGTGCCACCTGGATGTAGTCCACATGCGCGTTGGTGGTGATCTCACCGGCCAACACCACCAGACCGGTGTTGGTGAGGGTCTCGGCCGCTACGCGGCTGCGCGGGTCTTGCTTGAAGATGGCATCGAGGATGGCATCGGAAATCTGGTCGGCGACTTTGTCGGGGTGACCTTCAGAAACTGACTCGGAGGTAAAGAGAAAATCGTTCGCCATAGTAAGAGGTCTCCAAAAAAACATCAAGTCGCGTTGCTTGGGCTTTGGAGCTTACAGCGAACGCTTTAGCAGATTCGTCGGAATTGACGAGGCACAATGGCGTTCCTTTGCAGAAAGGCCCTGTGGGTGTCGCCCTGCAAGTAGTTCCATAACTCAGCGACAGACCGGATTTTAGCCCAGACATGCGTATTGCATTTAAATTGCTGTCCCTTTTGCCACTGTGGCTGTTGCACGGCATGGGCTGGGCGTTGGGATGGCTGGTATTTCTTGGGTCTCGCGTCTATCGCCAGCGCTTCTTGGCCCATGCCGCCCTTGCTGGGCTGGATGCCGGGGCTTGGCAGCATGCGGTGGGCGAGTCCGGCAAGCTGGTGGCCGAATTGCCGCGCCTGTGGTTGGGTGGGGCCGTCCCTGTGCGGTGGGACGGTGCGCAGCATATTGATGTGGCCTTGGCCGCGCGGCAGGGCATTGTTTTTCTCACCCCTCATATGGGCTGTTTCGAGGTCACCGCCCAGGCGTACGCGGCGCGTTATGGGCAGGCCGCTCCCATGACCGTATTGTTCCGCCCGCCGCGCCAAGCCTGGCTACGCGCCGTTGTGGAGGCATCGCGGGCGCGTCCCGGTTTGGTGGCCGCATCGACCACCCTGTCGGGGGTCAAACAGCTGATGACCGCGCTTAAGCGCGGCCAATGTGTGGGGATATTGCCCGACCAGGTACCGCCACAAGGGCTAGGTCTGTGGGCGCCATTTTTTGGGCGGGATGCCTACACCATGACCTTGTCGGCGCGGCTGGCATTGCAACCCAATACCACGGTGCTGCTGGCCTGGGGCGAGCGCCTGGCCTGGGGCGGGGGCTATGTGGTGCACGTGTGCCCATTGCAGGAAGCCTTGTCCAAGGACCTGGCGGTAGCAACTACGCAAATCAACCATGCCATGGAGGCACTGGTGCGGCAATGTCCCGCGCAGTATGTGTGGGGCTACGCCCGCTACAAAACGCCGCGATCGGAGACCTGATGCTCACGCGCCTGTCTCTGCTAGGTATCCGCCTGCTGGCATTTTTGCCCTTGCCCGTACTGCGCGCCCTGGGAGTGGCCATGGGCATGGCTTTGTACGGGTTGGTGCGTAGCCGCCGTCGGGTGGTTGCGACCAATTTGCAACTGTGCTTCCCCGATTGGACGACCGCTGAGCGACAGCGCTGCACGCGACAGGTGTTTGTGTACTTTGCGCAAAGTTGGCTGGACCGAGGCTGGCTGTGGCACGCCCAGCAAACCACCGTGCGTGCGCGCTTGCGCCTGACCGGGGCCGTACATGAGCTGGACGGCGAAGCCCCTACGGTGTTGTTTGCCCCCCACTTTGTGGGCCTGGACGCTGCCTGGACCGCACTGACCCAGCAGATACCACGGCGTTTTGCCACCATCTACGCGGCGCAGGTCAACCGGCAAGCAGACGCCTGGATACTGGCGGGGCGGCAGCGTTTTGGCAAACCGGAGCTGGTCGCCCGGCTGGGTGGCGTCAAGCCCGTCGTCGCTGCGGTGCGTCAGGGAGAGCCACTGTACCTGCTGCCCGATATGAATTACGACCCGTCCGAGTCCCTGTTTGTGCCGTTTTACGGCGTGCAGGCCTGCACGGTGCCATCGCTGTCGCGCTTCGCCAAATTGGGGCGTGCCAAGGTAGTGCCGGTGGTGACGCGTTTGACGCCCTTCGGCTATGAAGTCCAGGTGCTGCCCGCTTGGGAGAATTTTCCAGGGAATGATCTGGAGGCCGATACCGCGCGCATGAACCGCGAGCTGCAAACCTATATCGATGCCATGCCGGCCCAGTACTACTGGGTGCACAAGCGCTTCAAGGACCGCCCCAATGGGGAGCTGCCGCCCTATTGAGGGCCTGCAGGGTCCAAAAAGGTTTGCAGGTGGTGGGTGACCAATGCGGGCTGTTCGTGAAGGATCCAGTGGCTCGCTCCCGCAACCCGCTGCACCGTCAAGTTCGCGACGTAGTCTTCCAACCCGTTGAGCAGGGCCGCAGGCAATGCGGTGTCGTCCATGCCCCAGACCACCAAAGTCGGTACCGACACGGTCAACATGTTGCGGGGCAACTCGACTGCCGCAGCAGCGGGATCTTCCGGGCGCGGTGGGCGCAAGGGTGAGGCAGCGTAGTAGTTGCAACCACCGCGCAGGCCATGGCGCCACACCGTGCGGTACCGTTCCTTGACCGCGTCGGTCAGCCAATGCGTAGTCTGGCTCGGGGCAGCGAAGTCGGTGAAAAAGGGCCACAGGCGCGCAAAGTCGTTTTCGGCCAACAAAGCCGGTGCGTCGGGGTGTGCCAGAAAATTCATGTAGGCGCTGGCCGCCTGCTGGGCGGGGTTGGTGCGCAGTTCGCGCAGCAGCGTACCTGGGTGCGGCGAATTCACAATCGCCAGGCGCTGCGTCAACTGCGGATATTGGTTGGCGAAGTTCCAGGCCACCGCGCCGCCCCAGTCGTGGGCCACGAGGCAAGCCAGTGGTTGATGTCCCTCAGTTTCGATCTGCACCAGGGCCGCAATGTCCTGCACCAGATGCTTGGGCCGATAGGCACTTGTTTCGGCGGGTGCACTGGAGGCCTCAAAGCCGCGCAGATTCGGGGCGACACAGCGGTATCCGCCATTTTCCGGTGCGGAAAAATGCAGCAGCACGTCATCCCATACAAACGCGCCCTCGGGGAAGCCATGCAGAAAAACCAGCACGGGCCGTCCGCGGGTGCCAGCGGCACGGCAGCTCAGTTGAATGCCGTGTGGCAGGGGCTGCTGGTAGGTTTCAAGCATGCGTTGCCGCAGCGGGCGTAGTATCCGGTGTGCTGTCGGGGTGGGCCCATTTCCAGAGCAGTTGGGCCACTTCTTCAACCCCTTTTTTCTTGGGTGCCGAAAACAGCATGACTTCGCCGCCACCGGCCTGCAGCTTGGTAATGGACAGTACTTTGGTGGCTTCGCTACGGGTCAGTTTGTCGGCCTTGGTCAACACGATGAGGAATTTGAGGCCTTCCTGCACGCGTGGACGGATCACGTCGAGCAGGATTTCATCGAGTTCCGTCATGCCGTGGCGCGGATCGCACATGAGGACGATGCCCTTCAGGTTCTCGCGCGACACCAGGTAATTGGCCATGACCTGCTGCCAGCGGATCTTGTCCTGTTTGGGCACGGCGGCGTAGCCGTAGCCCGGCAGATCGGTCAGCACCGCGTCCATGACACCCTGCTTGCCGAGCGAAAACAGATTGATGTGCTGGGTGCGCCCGGGCTTTTTGGACGCAAAAGCCAGCTGCTTTTGCTGCGTCAGCGTATTGATGCAGGTGGATTTGCCGGCATTGGATCGGCCCACAAAGGCAATTTCGGGTACATCCAGTGCAGGCAGAAAGTGCAATTGGGGTGCCGTCGTCAGAAATTTGGCAGTGTGCATCCAGCCCATGGCGATGGTGGCGGCCGACTTTTCGCCGGGCGTGGTGGCCGCAGTGGCGCTAGGGTTTGGAGTGGTTGTCATTGATTTGGGAAGTACGCCTGAGGACGCATTGTAGAATGGCGCTGTTTTGCTCAACAGACACAACACTCCTATGAAGTTGATTGCACCCTTGCTTATCGCTGCGTTTGTCGCAGTGTCCTCTTTCTCCGCTGTGGCCTCGGACGCCAAGCCGGAAGCCGCAGCACCTGCCAAGGCCGCCAAGCCTGACCTGGCCAAGGGTGAAGCCAGTTTCGGTGCCGTCTGCGCAGCCTGCCACGGAGCGGATGGCAATTCAGGTACCCCGGCCTACCCCAAGCTGGCCCAGCAACATCCCGAGTACCTGGTCAAGCAATTACAGGAATTCAAGTCCGACAAGCGCAACAACGCAGTCATGAAGGGCTTTGCCTCGGCCCTGTCGGATGAGGATATGAAGAATATCGCCTACTGGGTAACCTCCAAGAAGGCCAAGACCGGCTTCGCCAAGGACAAGGAACTGGTGGCCTTGGGTGAGCGTATTTACCGCGGCGGCATTGCCGACCGTCAGGTGCCGGCTTGTGCTGGCTGCCACAGCCCCAACGGCGCCGGTATTCCTTCGCAGTACCCCCGTTTGAGTGGGCAGCATGCGGAATATGCGGTGGCGCAATTGACCGCTTTCCGTGATGGCGGTCGCAAGAACAGCCTGCAAATGTCCCAGGTGGCGGCCAAGATGAACGACCGCGAAATCAAGGCAGTCGCCGACTACATCGCTGGTTTGCGCTGAGTCGCAGCGGCCCCAGGCGGTTCTGTAGGGAACCAAATGGAGCCTGGCAAGCCTAACCGGGCGGGTCCCTCTAAAGAGGGCCTGCCCTTTTTCTTTTGAGTTCTGCGTTACCCCTTCATGACTGTTTCTACCCAAGGCCTTGAACTGAAGTCCGGCTCGCGCGCATTGCGCGCTGCGGTGGAGTTGCTGTCGTCGATGCGCTTTTCGATTTCGTTGCTCACGGTGATTTGCATTGCGTCGGTGATCGGCACGGTACTCAAGCAGCACGAGCCGCTGGGCAACTACATCAACCAGTTTGGACCGTTCTGGGCGGCGGTGTTCTCGGCGGCAAGCCTGTACAGTGTTTACAGCGCTTGGTGGTTCCTGGCGATTTTGGGATTTTTGGTGATCAGCACCTCGCTGTGCGTGGCGCGCAATACCCCCAAGATCTGGGTGGACCTGCACTCTTACAAGGAAGACATCCGCGAGCAAAGCCTCAAGGCCTTTGGGCACCGGGCGCAGGCCGATCTGGACGAGCCGGCCGAGGCGGCGGCCCACCGCCTGGGCAAACTGTTGGCGACCGGCGGCTGGAAGGTCAAGCTACAGCAGCGCGAAACGTCCGCAGGACCGGGTTGGATGCTGGCCGCCAAAACCGGTGCGGCCAACAAGCTTGGCTACATCGCGGCGCACAGTGCCATCGTGCTGGTTTGTCTGGGTGGGCTGCTCGACGGCGATTTGATCGTGCGCGCGCAGATGCTGTTCAATGGCAAGACGCCTTACGCGGGTGGCGGCATGGTGGCCGATGTGGCGCCCGAGCACCGCCTGGGCGAGCGCAACCCTACCTTCCGCGGCAACCTGCTGGTAGCCGAGGGCACCCAGTCCAGCACTGCGATCCTGAGTCAGTCCGACGGCATCCTGTTGCAGGAGCTGCCGTTTGCTGTGGAACTGAAGAAATTCATCGTGGAGTACTACTCCACTGGCATGCCCAAACTGTTTGCCAGCGACATCGTGATCCACGACAAGGCCACTGGCGAAAAGATTCCCGCGCGCGTGGAAGTGAACCACCCAGCCAGCTACCGCGGTGTCGAGATTTACCAGTCCAGCTTCGATGATGGTGGTTCCAGTGTGAGCCTGCGGGCCGTGCCTATGGACGGCATGGCCAGGCCGTTTACGCTGGAAGGGGTGATTGGTGGAACGTCCAAATTGGCACGCTCCGATGCCCAGGGCAGTGACGCATTGACAGTGGAATACACCGGCCTGCGTGTCATCAACGTCGAGAACTTTGCTGGGGACAGCGCTTCGGGTACCGATGTGCGCAAGGTGGATCTACGGGCTTCGGTGGATGCCAACCTGGGTGCGGCCAACAAGAGTACGACTTCCAAAGACCTGCGCAATGTGGGTCCCAGTGTGGGCTACAAGCTGCGCGATGCGGCGGGGCAGGCCAAGGAATTCAACAACTACATGCTGCCGGTCGACATGGGTGAGGGTGTGCCGGTGTTTTTGCTGGGCATGCGTGAATCGCCGGCCGATCCTTTCCGCTACCTGCGCATTCCGGCAGATGCCCAGGGCTCCATGGACGAATTCTTGCGCCTGCGTGCCGCGCTGCTCGATCCGAAACTGCGTGAACTGGCCGTCAAGCGCTATGCCGGCAAGGCGGTTGACACGCAGCGCCCTGAATTGGCACAGCAATTGGCGGCTTCCGCGGCCCGTGCTTTGGCCCTGTTTGCCGGTAGCGCGGCAGCGGGTCAGGCACCGACCGCCGGCCTGCAGGCGATTTCGGATTTCATCGAAGCCAATGTGCCACCGGCCGAGCGCAACAAGGCTGGCGAAGTGCTGGTACGCATACTGAATGGCGCCATTTTTGAGTTGGCCCAAGTGGCACGCGCGCAAGCGGGGCTGCCGCCGTTGGTGCCGGATGAAAAGACCCAGGCCTTTTTGACCCAGGCCGTGCTGGCACTCAGCGACGCGCCGCTGTATCCTGCGCCGGTGGCCCTGCAATTGACCAATTTCAACCAGGTGCAAGCCAGCGTGTTCCAGGTGGCCCGTGCGCCTGGCAAGACCGTGGTCTACCTGGGCTGCGCCCTGCTGATTCTGGGGGTTTTTGCCATGCTTTACATCCGCGAACGGCGTTTGTGGATATGGTTAGCACCCGGAGTTACCAACGACCGTACCCAGGTCACCATGGCCTTGTCAACCAACCGCAAAACCATGGATGGCGACCACGAATTTGAACAACTCAAGTCCCGTTTGCTGGGCTTGAAGGAGTAGACCTATGACGACTGCATCCCTCCACCCCCCACACAGCCTGACGCTCCATGAAGGCTACTTCGTCAAAAGGAACTGGCTGGACTGGCTGTTTGCCGCCATCGTCCTAGCAGGAGGCCTGACGGCCTTTGCACTGTACAACGGTGCCATGGATGTCTACGAAAAAGGCATCTTGTTTGCGGCCATGCCGGCCGCCATTGCGTTGGGCTGGTTCTGGCGTCCTTTACGCATGCTCATGTTGGTCGTGGCCGGGCTGTCGCTGATGGCCATTGCCTCTTACCAGGGAAGCCTAGAACGGGCTGAGACGGTGTTCTGGCTCAAGTACTTTCTCTCCAGCCAGTCGGCCATTTTGTGGATGAGCGTGCTGTTCTTCATGAGCACGGTGTTTTACTGGATCGGTGTATTTGCCAAGGGCCGTGCCGATGGCATGGAGCTGATCGCCTCGCGCCTGGTCTGGGTCGCAGTGACGCTGGCGCTGACAGGCACCATGGTGCGCTGGTACGAAAGCTACCTGCTGGGCTCCGATATCGGGCACATTCCCGTGAGCAACTTGTACGAGGTGTTCGTGCTGTTCTGTTGGCTGACCGCCACGTTTTACCTGTACTTTGAAGCGCAATACAAAACCCGTGCGCTGGGCGCCTTTGTGATGCTGGTCGTCAGTGCAGCCGTGGGTTTCCTGCTCTGGTACACGCTGGTGCGCCAGGCCCAGGAGATTCAGCCACTGGTGCCGGCCCTTAAAAGCTGGTGGATGAAGCTGCATGTGCCGGCCAACTTCATCGGCTACGGCACCTTTGCGCTATCGGCCATGGTGGCCTTCGCCTACCTGATCAAGCAGAACGCGACCGAATCGCGCTGGTACAGGCTCGCGCCGCTGTGGCTGCTGGGCGTGGTGCTGTGTTTTGAACCGGTGGTGTTTCGCAAGTCGGCGGTGCTGGGGATGAGCAGCTACTGGGCCGTGTACTTCGGCATTTCCGCCCTGATCGTGGCCAGCATCCTGTTCGGTCGTACCCGCCTGGCCGAACGCCTACCCAGTCTGGAAGTGCTGGACGACGTGATGTACAAGTCGATTGCCGTGGGTTTTGCCTTTTTCACCATCGCCACCGTGTTGGGCGCTCTGTGGGCGGCCGAGGCTTGGGGCGGTTACTGGAGCTGGGACCCCAAGGAAACCTGGGCGCTGATCGTCTGGCTCAACTACGCGGCCTGGCTGCACATGCGCCTCATGAAAGGCCTGCGTGGCACCGTAGCGGCCTGGTGGGCCTTGGCGGGACTCGCCGTCACCACCTTTGCCTTCATCGGCGTGAACATGTTCCTGAGCGGGCTGCACAGCTACGGAACCTTGTAAGGATGGTCGTCCTCCAACGACTAAACCTGAAACCAAGGCGAAACGAGGATGTACCCATGTTGATCAAGACCCACGGCGACGGCTTCAACCATTTACTGGCCAGCGACATCACGGACCGGCAGACCTATGAGGGCCGCCGCGACCTGCTGAAAATCATGGCCACGGGCGTGGCCGGTGCCGCCATGGCATCGTGGGCCTCACGCGAGGCACTGGCCCAATCCACGCCGGGCGCAGCCCTGCACCCCGGCAAGCTGGCGGCACTCAATGCACGTGCCAGCAGTGTGGAGGGGGCCAACACCATGGAAAAGCTCACCGCCTACAAGGACGCCACCAGTTACAACAACTACTACGAGTTTGGCACCGACAAAGCCGACCCTGTCGCCAACGCCCACACACTGAAGACCAACCCGTGGTCGGTGGAGATTGAAGGCATGGTCAAGAAGCCCGGCAAGCTGGCGCTGGAGGACCTGTTGAAGCTCAGCCCCATGGAAGAGCGCATCTACCGCCTGCGCTGCGTGGAAGGCTGGTCCATGGTCATTCCCTGGGTGGGCTACTCACTGGCAGAACTCATCAAAAAAGTGGAGCCGCTTGGCAGCGCCAAATATGTGGAGTTCGTCACGCTGGCCGATCCCAAGACCATGCCCTTTGTCGGCTCCCGCATGCTCGACTGGCCGTATGTGGAAGGGCTGCGCCTGGACGAGGCCATGCACCCGCTGGCCCTGTTGACTTTCGGCATGTACGGCGAGGTGCTGCCCAACCAGAGTGGTGCGCCGGTGCGCCTGGTGGTGCCGTGGAAGTACGGTTTCAAGAGCGCCAAGAGCCTGGTCAAGATCCGTTTCATCGACCGCCTGCCTGCGACCGCCTGGAACAAGGCGGCTGCCAACGAGTATGGCTTTTATTCCAATGTGAACCCCAATGTGGACCATCCGCGCTGGAGCCAGGCCACCGAGCGGCGCATCGGTGAGGACGGCCTGTTCGCCAAGAAGCGCAAGACGCTGATGTTCAACGGCTACGAGGCGCAGGTCGGCCAGCTGTACGCGGGCATGGATTTGAAGAAGTTTTACTGAGCCGTGCGCTCCACCATCAACCGCTGGCTGGGGAGCAGCCGCGCCAAACCCATGGGCTTTGTGGTTTGGCTATTGCCTTTTATCTGGCTGGTCTATGCCACGGTGGCCGATCGCCTAGGTGCCAACCCGGCCGAGGCCCTGGTGCGCGCCACCGGCGACTGGACCCTGCGCGCGCTGTGCCTGGTGCTGGCCGTCACACCGCTGCGTGTGCTGGCCGGACTGCCTGGTTTGGCGCGGTTTCGGCGCATGCTGGGTCTGTTCGTGTACTTTTATGCGCTGCTGCACTTGTTGGCGTATAGCTGGTTCGATATGGGGTTTGAGGTGGACGACATCGCCAAGGACATCGCCAAACGGCCTTTCATCCTCGTTGGCTTCTCGGCATTTGTATTGCTGACCCCACTGGCCGCAACGTCCTTCAACCGCGCCATCCGTGCACTGGGAGCCCAGCGTTGGCAGATGCTGCACCGCCTGGTCTATGCCATTGCGGGGCTGGCTGTGCTGCACTTTTTCTGGATGCGTGCCGGCAAGCACAACTTCGCCGAGGTGGCGGTATATGCCTGCATCCTTGGAGCACTGCTGGGCTGGCGTGGCTGGAGATTTTTAAGAAAATCTTGATTTCGGAGTCGAATCACGACAGCGGCGGTGCTTAGCAAATAATACCTCTGCAAGTGTTTTAAAACGCAGGCAGGCGAGCAGGCGAGCAGGCGAGAGTTGAGCAACCGCTCGATGCGGGCGACGGATACTGGTGCCGCAGACTCGGCGCCATGATCTACCGTGAAGCCGTGTACTGGCAATTTGGCAATGTGCAACTGTCCTGAGCCTAGCATCAGGTTACGCAGTATGTAGGGTGCACGCGTTCGACGCTAATTAATGGCAGGGGTTTGTTGTGCCCCCGGTTGCCCGACATGGTTTCGCTCTCCCAATGGTCGATCTGCAGGCGCTAGTGCACAGCAGCGGGCGCTGCACAATGGGATTGGCATGGCGCGCCCATTTGAAAGATCGTGTTGTGTAGTGCTGACGTGTTTGATTGTATTGAACGGCTTTAGAGCTCTATGCGCAGTTGCTCCACGCCGGGGTACGTAAGTCCGATACAGTTCGAGGAAGCTTTAAAAGCTTAAGCCGGTGTTCACGGAATCGGCAGAAGTTCATTGTGCTGCGCTTGGATTTGAGTCCATCAACATAAAAAAACAGACAGGGATATTGATTTTGGAAGCCAAACTCTTACTACTTCAGCTTTACGCCAAACTCCACCACATCCACCTCGACAGTGATCAATTGACACACCAGTTTGCCAGCTACGGCAAGGACGGTATTGCCGTCCCCTTTGGCACCGGTGACTCTCTGCTGGCTTTGCAGGCCTTGGGGTTCGAGGTCAGCTTGCAACGCGGGGCAAGCAAGGCAATCCCCGTAATGGCCTTGCCCGCACTCATGCCAACACGGGACAGTGGGCTCATGCTGGTGGGGCAGATAGACAGAAGCACGACTGCGGGCGGTGTGGTGTTGCAGTGTGCTGGCGACAGCGAACCCCGGCGGGTCACGCTGCAGGCGTTTGAGGAGTTGTTTGACGGCCAATGGATTGTGGCAAACCGTAAGGTGCAGCCACATGTTGCCCATGGGGACGAAGCCGCCAACGATGCGGGCCAATTCGGTATTGGCTGGTTCTGGAATTCCTTGAAAAAATACAAGACGCTGATGGCAGAGGTGCTGCTGGCATCCCTGTTTGTGCAGATCATTGCGCTGGTGACGCCGCTGATTTTTCAGGTGGTGATTGACAAGGTGTTGACCCACCGCACGCTGTCCACACTGGATGTGATGGTGATCGCCTTGCTGGGTGTGAGTATCTTTGAGGTCATTCTGGGCGCCATGCGCCACTATCTGCTTGCACACACCACCAACCGGGTGGACGTAGAGCTGGGCGCCAAGTTGTTCAAGCATCTGTTGCATCTTCCCCTGTCGTACTTTGAAAGCCGCAGAAGCGGGGATACGGTGGCGCGGGTGCGCGAGCTGGACAACGCGCGCAACTTCCTCACCGGGCAGGCACTCACCAGTTGGCTGGATTTGCTGTTTGCCGTGGTGTACCTGGCCATCATGTTTTATTACAGCGTCACTCTCACACTGGTGGTGCTGGCGGCGTTGCCGGTTTTGTTCGGGGCTTCGGCCCTCATCACGCCGCTGTTGCGCAAGAAGCTGGAGGACAAGTTTGCGTTGGGGGCTGAAAATCAGGCTTACCTGGTGGAAACCGTGACTTCCATGGAAACCCTGAAGAGCCATGCGGTGGAGCCGCAGTGGCAGCGCGAGTGGGAGCGGCGACTTGCCTGCTATGTGCATACGGCGTTCGAAGGTGGGCACCTGGGTAACGCCACCAATCAGTTCATCAGCATGGCCAGCAAGATGTTGACCGTTGCGTTGCGTTGCGTTGCTGTGGCTGGGCGCGCGCCAGGTGATTGATGGTGACTTGACCGTGGGCGGTCTGATTGCGTTCAATATGCTCAGTGGGCGGGTGAATGCGCCGATCCTGAAGCTGTCTTCGCTGTGGCAGGATTTCACGCAAATGAAGGTGAGCATCAAACGTCTGGGAGATATTCTGGATGCTCCACCGGAGCCGGCCTTTCGTCCGCATCGTTCCGTGCCTCCGGATGTCAAGGGATTGATCACGTTTGAAAAGGTGACTTTTCGCTATGGCCCCAAGCTACCCGAAGTATTGAGTGATGTGAGCTTTGAGGTGCAGCCTGGCGAGGTCATTGGTGTCGTGGGTGTGTCTGGTGCAGGCAAGACGACACTGATCCGCTTGCTGCAACGCCTCTACACACCGCAGAGCGGGCGCATTCTGGTGGATGGTGTGGACTTGAATCTGGTGGATACCTCTTGGCTGCGTCGCCAGATCGGTGTGGTAGGGCAGGACACATTGCTGTTCAATCGCAGCGTGCGCGAAAACATTGCCCTGGCCGATCCCGGCCTGGACATGGCTGCCGTGATGGAGGCCGCACAACTGGCAGGTGCGCACGAGTTCATCCTGCGATTACCCGATGGCTACGACACGGTAATCGGTGAACGCGGCGGCAAGCTCAGTGGTGGACAGCGGGCCCGCATAGCCATTGCGCGCGCCTTGGCTTGCAAGCCACGCATGCTGCTACTGGATGAGGCCACCGCTTCGCTGGACTATGAAAGCGAGCGCCTGATTCAGGACAATATGGCGGACATTGCCAAGGGGCGGACTGTGCTGATCGTGGCGCATCGTTTGTCCACACTTCGCCTGGCGGACCGCATTGTGGTGCTGGAAGACGGGCGTTTGGTTGAATCCGGGCACCACACACAATTGTTGCGTGCCCAGGGGCGTTATGCATCCCTGTACCAGGCCCATCAGGTGCTCCAACTGGAAGGAGCTACGGCATGAACGCTCCAGTCGAAAAGTTGGAATTCAACTCGTTCAGCTCTGCCGCCCTGGCGGTTGCGGCACAGCCGCCCTTGCGTGTGGTGCGTATGGTGTCGTTGGCGATTTGCGCCATGGTGGGCCTGGCCTTGTTGTTCGCTTGCGTGGCGCAGATGGACATCGTGGTTTCAGCCCAGGGCAAGGTCATACCTGCGGGCAAGAGCAAGGTGATCCAGCCACTCGAGCCGGGTGTGGTGCGAGTCATTGCCGTGCGTGATGGTCAGGCTGTCAAGGCGGGCGATGTTTTGGTGGAGCTGGATTTGACCAGCTCTGGTGCAGACCGTGAGCGCGTGCAGCGCGACTGGTGGGAGGCACGGGCCGAGGTGCTGCGCGCCAATGCTCAATTGGCCGGGCAGTCGCAGATTGCAGCTCCGGCCGATATGCCCAGAGAGATTGCGAACAACCAGATGGCGATTTTGCAGAGCCGCTTGGCGGAGCAACGGGCCAAGTTGGCTGCGCTGGATGCGGATCTCGGCAAGCGCCAAGCCGATGCCGATGCCATTGCCAGTGGTTTGGCACAGCAACGGGCCAGCTTGCCGCTGATACAGCAAAAGCATCACATGCGTGAAGACTTGGCCAAGACGGGACACGTTGCGCAGGCAGGTGTGATCGAAACCCAGATGGAGCTGATGAACGCAGAAAAAGAGATCGCGGTTCAAGGCAATCGACTCAAGGAATCGCAGGCGGGCGCACGATCTGCTTTTGAGCAGCGTACGCAAGCGATGGCGGAGTTCCGGGCTCGTACCAGCGGGGAGTTGCTGGAGGCGATCAAGAAGCGCGACGCGGCACAACAGGAGTTTGTCAAAGCCAGCCAGCGCTGGGCTCTGCAAACCTTGCATGCACCGATTGATGGTGTAGTGCAGCAATTGGCGGTGAGTACCGTGGGTGGCGTGGTGACGGCCGCGCAACCGTTGATGACAATTGTTCCCGAAAACAGCCCTCTGGAACTGGAGGCGCAGGTACTCAACCGCGACATTGGGCATGTACGTGTGGGGCAAAGGGTCATCAACAAGGTGGAGACATTTGATTTCACACGTTATGGCTATATCGAAGGTGAGGTGCTGTGGGTTGGCACGGATTCGATACAGGACCAAAAGCTGGGCCCGGTGTTTCCGGTGCGTATCAAGTTGGCTGAAACGCAAACCCCCACTGCCGTCAATGGTCGCAATGGTGTTGTCAAGGCAGGCATGAATGTCACGGCGGATATCCGCACCGACCATCGGCGTCTGATTGAGTATCTGCTGGCACCGATGCTGCGTTACAAGCAGGAGGCGCTGCGTGAACGCTAGGAGCGAATGGCCCCAAGGCGCGCGGTGCGCTTTGGCAGTAACGGCGGTATTGGCGGGATGTGCGCATCCCTGGTGCTATGCAGAGTCTTTGTTGGAGGTATACCAAAAAGCCAGGACGCAGGACGCGCAATACCTGGCGGCCCGCAAGACGTTGCAAGCTTCGCTCGAAAAAATACCGCAGGCGCGAGCTGGTCTGCTACCCGCTGTGAATTTGACTGCGGGCAGGAGCAGGCAGTTTGGCGTGGCTTCCTTTTCGGAATCCGACTATGTGGATCGAGACGTGCAATCCTGGTCCTGGAGTGCGCAAATTACCCAGCCTTTGATTCGTTGGGCCAACTGGGAGGGGTACCAGCAAGCGGATGCCTTGGCCCTGCAGGCTATGGAACAGTTTTCCCAAGCGGAGCAGGATTTGATTTTGCGTCTGGCGCAGGCCTATCTGGATGTTGTGGTTGCAGATCAAAGTACCAAAGTATTGCAGGCACAACTGCGGGCGGTTGAGGAGCAATTAGGTTTGGCGCAACGTACCTATGCCGTGGGCACGGGAACCATTACCGACGTACATGAGGCTAAAGCCAAATGGGCCCTGAGCCAGGCGCAAAGCGTGGCTGGCATGAACGATCTGACCACGAAGAAGGCCGAGCTGGAAAAAATACTGGGAGAGTTGCCTGCGATTCCTGCGGTAGGTCTGACCAAAAACCTTCCGGAACTACATGACACACAGTTGGACGCATGGCTTATCTCGGCCACTGCACACAATGTGCAGGTGAAAGTGCAGAAGGCCGCGCTGGAGGCGGCCCATAGAGAAGTCTCGAAAAGCCAGGCGGCACATATGCCTACGCTGGATTTGGTGTTGAGCCGGTCTGCCAATTACAGTTCGGGTTCCATGGGCTCCCCAGCCGATTTATCCACTTTGGTCAGTGCCAATCAGGCCGGCTTGCAGTTGAATATTCCGCTGTTTGCGGGCGGTGCCACGCAATCCAAAGTTCGGGAAGCCCTGGCGTTGGAAGACAAGGCACGGAATGAGCTGACCTTTGCCAACCGCAATGCCGCAAGCCAGGTGCGTCAGGCATTTGCAGGAGTCGTCAACGGGCAGGCGCAAGTGTCGGCCCTGAAGGTGGCAGTAGAAGCCGGGCGCAATGCGGTCGAGTCCAACAAAATCGGGTTTCGCATAGGTACCCGCATCAACCCGGATGTGTTGAATGCCGAACAGCAGCTTTATGCCACATTGCGTGATTTGGCGAGAGCTCGCTTGGAAGTTGCCATGCAGGGGATGAAGCTCAAGGCAGCGGCGGGCCTGTTGGTACAGGAGGATTTGGCGCAACTGGAGCTCATGTTGGAGACTCAGGAGGTCATAGCATCTGTGGAAACGGATAGCCGCAAACAATGATTGGAAGTGAATATGACAGATAGCCAACACCCATCTTCCTCCACACCAGGGACAACGGGCTTGTCTTCCAGTGCATCCGTGTCCTCGTCGGACGCATCTGGATTTGCAGAGTTGTTGAAGAAACAGGCCCAACGTGTAGTGGGCAAACTACCTCTCTTGGGCGCCGTGGGGTGGCTCATGATGCAGCAAAGCGCTACCCGCCATACCTTATTGAGCGAGTTGGAGTGGCGTGTCATGCCACCCTTGGTGCAGGAGCAGGCCAAACTCTATATGCGTGAGAATTCGCCGGTGGCCTACGTTTCCTGGGCGCTGTTGTCGCCAGAGGCTGCTGCGCGTTTCGCATCGCCACCGCACCATTTGGCGGCAGCCGATTGGCAATCCGGGGATCAAGTTTGGATTGTGGACCTGTACGCGCCATTCGGCGGAGCACAGGAGGTTATGCAGGACTTGCGATCCAACGTTTTTCAGGGCAAAGTGATTCACCAATTGCATGTGGCTGCAGACGGGGTCATCAAGTCGATGGCTTGGCCAGCTAATACCTGAGATATCTCGTCGTCCTTGAATCGGTGCAGTGCGCGCATTGCAGATGCAACTCTCGTCAGGTACGCGCTGTAACGACGCGGGTACCTGACTGCATTTCTTACTGCAAGGGATCAGCAGAACTGGCTAGCGCTGAGTCTTGAAGACTTAGCGTACGCGTTGGCATTTCATGTCGCCTTGGCAAAGGTCAGAATGATTTCACGAACAACCTTGCGCTGCGGAGCGGGAAGTTTGAGAAACGCTTAAAGGTATCCTAGTCTTGATGAGAGGGCAGTCAGGCCAGTTATAAAGTTGCTGTTTCTGTGTACTCAATGATCTGGAGCTATATAAGCTGCGCCACAGTCGTCATGACCTTGGCTGCAGCGCGCATCATGTCTTTGACGGGCTGAGGTAAATCCATGGCTCCGGCCGCCTGCGCTTCCTCGGCATGGCGCAGTTCGTCATTATGCATCTGCGCCACGATGGCGCGTGAAGCATGGTCGCCTTCGGGCAGTAGGGCCAAGTGGCTTTGTAAATGAGCGCCGACCTGCTTTTCGGTTTCCACCACAAAACCTAGACTTACGGCATCCCCCAGACGTCCCGCCAACAAACCCAGGCCAAATGCCCCGGCGTACCACAGGGGGTTCAGAAGCGAAGGGCGCGAACCCAATTCTTCAAGCCGCTGGGCTGTCCATGCTAAATGATCCGTTTCTTCCACGCTGGCTTTGGTGAAGTGGGCGCGGAGCGTTTCGTTGCGTGTGGACAGTGCCTGCGCGGCGTAGAGCGCCTGGGCGCAGACTTCCCCCACGTGGTTGACCCGCATCAGCCCAGCGGCTTGTTGTTTTTCCGTCGGATGGAGTTCTGTTGCCTGGTCGGCCAGCGTTGGGCAGGGCTGCGCCGCACGGGTTTTGATAAACAGGGTGCGCAGAGCGGAATCTGCTGCGACGAACAAGGCGTCCATTGGGAGGGATGACTGGTTTCAGGTTAAACCAGAAGTCTAGCTTGCCTGGTGGTGGGGAGGGGGCAACAAATTGTTGCAACCCCGCAACGAAAGTGGCTGATTTACCCCTATTTTTGCCCCAATTCTTTGCCAAACCCCAGCCTGTCTGGTGCAATAGACCCAACTTCCTGAACTAGGAGGTTGGCCCGGGGTTCCTCCTGGAGCCCTTTGTTAAACCTTGGAGAATTTCTACATGAAAAAGACCCTCGTTGCCTTGGCCGCTCTGGCCGCTACTGGCGCTTTCGCTCAAGTTACCGTTACCGGTGAGTTCGCTTACGGTTACCAAACCAAGACTACTGGCGGTGCTACACAGTCCGACGCTGCTGGTTTCGGCGTTGATACGTCTGAAATCGACTTCGCAGCTACTGAAGATCTGGGTGGCGGCTGGAAGGCTACTGCCAAGCTGGCTATGGGCGGTCTGGATCGCTCCGGCGAATCCGGTAACGTTGGCGTGACTGCTGGTGGCAACACCAACGGTTCCGTCACTGGCCGTAACGCTGTTCTGCAACTGACGACTCCCGTCGGTATGCTGGAAATGGGCACCAAGCGCAATGCTGACTACCTGGGTCAAGGCGTTGCTGGCGTGGCCAACATCTGGTATGGCTTCGATGGTGATGTGACTGCTGGCCGTAGCAAGCGCGACCAAGTTTCCTTTGTTGCTCCTCTGACCTCTGCCTTCACTTTGGCTGCTAGCCATCAAGAAGAAACGTCTACCAAAGCTGGCAACCCTCTGAATGGCCTGGGCCAAGGTGAAGCTGGTGACGCCGGAACGACGGGTCAGCGCGTGAACATCCTGGGTCTGACCTACAAGACCGGTCCCGTGGTGATTGACGGCCAGTACCTGGTTTTCGACAGCAAGTCGACCACTGCTTCTTTGGACAACCAATACCGCCTGTCCGGCAGCTATGACGCTGGCGTGGTCAAGCTGGGTCTGGGTGTGACCAAGGCTACTGTTGTCAATGCCGGTACCAACACCGACACGCTGTTCAACATTGCCGCTCCTTTCGGCGCATTCACTCTGGGCGCAGCTTGGGCTCAGAACCGTGTTGCTGATACCAACGGTCTCGCTACAGAAGGCACCCGTTCCGGTTATGCTCTGCAAGGTACTTACAACCTGAGCAAGCAGACTTATATGATTGCCGCTTACAAGCGCTTCGATAAGGCTATTGGTGACGCGAACGCCACTACCCAGACCAACCTGCTGCTGGTCAAGGACTTCTAATTTGACGCTAGCGTTAGCTAGCTGAGGATTGATTTCCAGAAACCCCGCTATAGAAATATGGCGGGGTTTTTTATTAGTGGTTTGTCTGCAACGAATGGCGTGAATCTTTGCGATCTTAGTGTTCGTCCGAATACCGGGATTTTTCAAACCTTGTTAGATTGGGTACACCTCAAACGCATAGCGACTTTCAGGGAGCGATCGCGCATTTGGTGGTTCTTCTTAATCTCAATCAACGCTTATACAGATGAAAAAAACTCTAATTGCAATGGCGGCACTGGCTGCATCCAGCGTGGTGCTGGCGCAGGCATCCATTACTGGTACTCTCATTTACGGATACAAAGCAACTACCAGTGGGAAAGTAGGCAGTCCACAAGCGGCTGGCTTCGGGTTTGATACTTCCGAAGTTGATTTTTCTGTCAAAGAGCAATTGGGGGGAGGGCAGACTGTTGAGGTGCAAATGGGCATGGCTGGCCTGGACCGATCTGGTGAATCTGCCAATGTGGGTGTGACTGCAGGAGGCAATACCAATGGTGCAGTGACCGGCCGCGATGCGAGCATCAAGTACACCAATACCTCGTTTGGTCAGATTGCGATGAGCACTGCTCGAGGTGGTGATTATTTCAATGCAGTTGCTACAGTCGACGCTCCCATCATTGAAATGGACGGTAAGTTGCACGAAACAAGGAGTTCCAGCGATCACGTTGCCTATACGGTGCCGATTGGTCCTGTGTACTTTAATGTGGATCATGGTGAGCCAAGCGGCGGCAAAGGTCTGGGCGCGGGCACGATGGGGTCTGCTAATGCAGGCCGCGATCAGGAGAACAATACCTATTCTCTTTATTACAGTGGCGGCCCTTTGACACTGCTGGGTGCGTATCGCACATACAACAATCGGTATAAGGCGGTATGTTCCTTTACCAGCTGCGAACCTTTCTATGCGACCAAGGATGATTTGGTGAATTTGCAGTTTGCGTATGATTTCGGCAAAGCCAAATTGGGATTAGGCTATCAACAAGCGAATGGCTCTAGCGGCGTCACTGTGACGGATACCATGATTGCTCTGTCCATTCCTGTGGGCAGTTGGACGTTTGGCGCTGCATGGTCGAATAGCGTGCTTGCAAATGCCCCTGATACTACGATGCTGGGCGGACCTGGTGTTGCGTTGAAAGGTGATGCGCGCAACTACAACGGTTCCGCATCTGGTATGAGTGTGGGCGCCAGCTATGCGTTGAGCAAGCGTACTTCGGTCATTACCCGCTATGCGCGTTGGAACCACAGTGGTTACAGCCAATTTGAAGCAGATGCTGCTGGTACTTCCGTGGTTGGCTCCGGCGGTTTGAATTACACCCGGGAGGCCAATGAAACCTCTATCCTGCTGTCTCACACATTCTGATGGCACTTCGCGCTGCGTAAATGCGTAGCGCTGGTTGTGAGTAAAAAGGTCGCCAAGCTATGTGCTTGGCGGCCTTTTTTTACGTATACCGCTTGCTCCGCAAATTGTTCTTCATCTCCTGCAGCAAAGGCTGCAGTTTGCTGCCCCCAATACGCAGGGCTACGCAGGTGGCGAGGATGTCAATGATCATCAAATGCAGTAGCCGCGAGACCATGGGGCTGTATTTGTCGAAGCCTTCGGGATGGTCGGCGCTCAGGTGAACGTGGCCGGCACTGGCCAGCGGAGAGCCGCTGGCGGTGATGACGATGGTGGTGGCGCCGTTTTTGCGGGCGATGTCGCAGGCGTCCATCAGGTCGCGGGTGCGGCCGGAGTTGCTGATGACGACGACGCAGTCGCCCGCGCCTAGGATGGATGCGCTCATGACCTGCATGTGGCCATCGCTGTAGGCGGTGGTGTTGATCCCCAGGCGAAAGAACTTGTGCTGCGCGTCCTGCGCCACGATGCCGGAATTGCCCACCCCAAAAAACTGGATTTGCTTGCCTGATTTATAGGCGCCGACCAAAGCCAGCACGGCTTTTTCCATGGCCGTACTGGACGCCTCATTGCGGTACTTCAGGAAGGCGGCTACCGTGTTATCGATGACCTTGACCATGACATCGCTGGTCTTGTCATCGGCGTCCACACTGCGGTGAATGAATGGCACGCCCTCGTTGACCGTGCCCGCCAGCTTGAGCTTGAAATCCGACAGGCCGTCATAGCCCACACTGCGGCAAAAACGCACCACCGTGGGTTTGCTAACATGGGCCCGGTCGGCCAGCTCGGTGACCGGCAGCTTTGCAAAGGCGCGAGGGTCGCTCAGGCAGAGTTTGGCGACGCGCTGCTCGGCTGGGGCCAGTGAGGGCAGTGACGCCTGGATGCGGTCCAACATACTCAGTTTTCTTCTGACCAGCAAAAGCCGTCGCGCGCAATCATGGCGCTCGATGCGCTGGGGCCCCAGGTGCCCGATGCATAGGCGCGTGGACCTTGTGCATCGTTGGCCCAGTAGTCCAGAATCGGCTCCACCCAGCGCCAGGCCTCTTCCTGCTCGTCGCTGCGCACAAACAGATTCAGGCGGCCGTCAATCACGTCCAGTAGCAGACGTTCGTAGGCACCTACGCGCTCGGAGCCAAAGCGTTTGTCGAAATCCAGATCCAACTGCACCGGCGCCAATGCCTGCGCCGCGCTGCTGCGGGCTTTGCGGTTGTCTTGCCCTTGCGCCAGTAAGTGCAGTTCCAAGCCATCCTTGGGCTGTAGGTTAATGATCAGGCGGTTACTCACATCCATGTTGGAATTGAATATGGCGTGGGGCGTAGGGCGGAAGTTGATGACGATGCGTGCATCGCGTCCCGCCAGGCGTTTACCGGTGCGGATGTAGAAGGGCACGCCGGCCCAGCGCCAATTGGCAATCTCGGTGCGTAGCGCAACAAAAGTCTCCGTATGGCTACTGGGGTTGACGCCGGCTTCTTCGCGGTAGCCCGGTACTTTGTCCCCACCGCTGGTTCCGCTGGCGTACTGGCCGCGCACCACGTCCTGCGACAGCGATTCGTGTGTCCAGGGTTTCAGTGAACGCAGCACCTTGAGCTTCTCGTCGCGGATGGCATCGGCGTGCGAGTTGATGGGCGGCTCCATACCAATGGCGCACAGCAATTGCAGCGCATGGTTTTGCACCATGTCGCGTAGCGCGCCTGTGGTTTCGTAGAACGCGCCGCGGCTTTCCACGCCCAGGTCTTCGGCAATGGTGATCTGGATGTTGGCGATGTGTTCGCGGCGCCACAGTGGCTCAAACAAGGCATTGCCAAAGCGCAACGCAAACAGGTTCTGCACCGCAGGTTTGCCCAGGTAATGGTCGATGCGAAAGACCTGCTTCTCCTCGAAAAATTTGCGCACCGTGTGGTTGATCGCGCGGTTCGAAGCCAGGTCATGGCCCAGCGGTTTTTCCAGCACCACACGGGTGTGCGGGGTGTTCAGCCCGGCTGCGGCCAATTGCTCGCAGACCGTGGTGAACAGGGAGGGTGCCGTGGCCACATACATCACCACCGTCTTGGCACTGCGTGCCTGTAAGGTGGCTGCGAGTTGGGCGTAGTCGTCCGGCTTGGACAGGTCCATGCGCACGAATTCGAGCAGGGCGGCAAACCGGGCAAACTCCTCGGCGCTGGGGCGCTTGGCCAGGTCCACTTTGTCAAAGCGCGACTGGATCAGTGCGCGGTACTGGTCGTGGCTGAGGTCGTCACGGCCGACGCCAATAATGCGACCGCCCTCGGGCAAGGTGCCGTGGCGGAAGGCCTGAAACAGGGCGGGCATCAGCTTGCGCCATGCCAAATCACCCGTGCCACCAAACAAGACCAGATCAAAGCTCATGATTTCAAGTTACATAAATAATGACGTTGTAATGTAACTTTGTTTCAAAGATAATTCAAGCATGAACCAACCGATAAACCAACTTCAGGCACTCAAACAATTCACCACCGTGGTTGCCGACACGGGCGATTTCAAACAGCTGGGCACCTACTTGCCCACCGATGCCACCACCAACCCTTCGTTGATTTTGAAGGCGGTGCAAAAGCCCGATTACGCGCCTTTGCTCCAGGACACCGTGAACCAGTTTCGCGGCCGCGCGCTGGACGAAATCATGGACCGGCTGCTGGTGCGTTTCGGTTGCGAAATCCTCTCCATCATCCCCGGCCGCGTGTCTACCGAAGTCGATGCGCGCCTGCGTTTTGATACCAACGCCACTGTGGTGCGTGGCGAACGCCTGATCGAGCTGTACCAGGCGCAGGGCATTCATATCGACCGCGTGCTGATCAAGGTGGCCTCCACTTGGGAAGGCATCCAAGCCGCGCAGCAACTGGAGCGCAGAGGCATCCACACCAACCTCACGCTGCTGTTCTCGTTCTGCCAGGCCGTGGCGTGCGGGCAGGCCAAAGTGCAACTGATATCGCCGTTTGTGGGCCGCATCTACGATTGGTACAAGAAGTCAGCCGGCTCAGCCTGGGTGGAGGCGGACATGGCTGGTGCCAACGACCCCGGCGTCAAATCCGTGAAGCACATCTTCAACTACTACAAAAAATTCGGCATCGCCACCGAGGTCATGGGCGCGAGCTTCCGCAACGTGGGCCAGATCACCGCCTTGGCCGGCTGCGACCTGCTGACCATCAGTCCGGAGTTGCTGGCCACATTGGCCGCCACGGACGCACCGCTGTCGCAGGCGCTGAATGCCGACGCTGCCAAGGCTGCAGCGATGGAGCATGTGAGTTACGACGAAGCCAGCTTCCGCCTGGCGCTCAACGAAGACGCTATGGCTACCGAGAAGCTGGCCGAAGGCATACGCGCCTTCTGCGCCGATGCCGTCAAGCTTGAAAAACTCCTGCTGGCCGCATAAAGGGCGTTTCCATGGCACGTACCCGTTGTGATCGCACGCCCGCCTGGGCCCAGTTGCAGGCGCACTACCAAAGCCACGGCAAGCAGCTCGACCTGCGCGACGCGTTTGCGCAAGATGCACAGCGCTTTGCGCGCTTCAGCCAGGAGGCGCCGTATGTGTTTGCCGACCTGTCCAAGAATCGCATAGACGCCACGACGGAAGCGCTACTGCTGGACTTGGCACTCCAAAGCGGCGTGCAGGAGCATCGCGATGCGATGTTTGCGGGCGAGAAAATCAATGCCACCGAGCAGCGCGAGGTGCTGCACGTTTTGTTGCGAAATCCGGCCCCAGCCCAGGCAGAGCGAGCGCAGGCAGCTACATTTTTCATAGCAACCGAGCAGGCCAAGGTGCACGCCACGCTGGACGCCATGCTGGTCTATGCTGAGCAGGTACGCGCTGACTCGGGCCTAACCGACGTGGTGAACATCGGCATTGGTGGCTCGGACCTGGGCCCGCAGATGGCGGTGCTGGCGCTGGATGCCTTTGCCACCACCGGCAAGCGCCTGCACTTCGTGAGCAATGTGGACGGCCACGAACTCGCCGCCAAGCTGCCGCATCTGAAACCCGAGAGCACGGTCTTCCTGATTGCCAGCAAGACCTTCACCACCATCGAGACCATGACCAACGCCGCATCGGCTAAGGCCTGGTTCGAGGCCCAGGGCGGCACTGACATTGCGCGCCACTTTGCCGCGCTGACGACCAATGTGGCGGCGGCCAACGCCTTTGGTATCACCACCACGTTTGGTTTCTGGGACTGGGTGGGCGGTCGCTACTCCATGTGGTCGGCCATCGGGTTGCCGATCGCCATCGCCATCGGTGCGCAGGGCTTCCGCGATTTTCTGGCCGGCGCGCACGCGATGGACGAGCACTTCCGCACCGCGCCGCTGGAGAGCAATTTGCCGGTGCGCCTGGGCCTGCTGGACGTGTGGTACCGCAACTTCCATGGCTTCACCAGCCGCAGTATTGCGCCGTACCAAAGCGCGCTGCGCCGCGTGCCGGCCTATCTGCAGCAGTTGGAGATGGAAAGCAACGGCAAGCGCGTGGACGCCAGTGGCGAAGCACTGCCCATGGGCACCTCGCCCGTGCTGTGGGGCGAGCCCGGTACCAATGGCCAGCACGCCTACTTCCAGATGCTGCACCAGGGGACCGATGTGGTGCCCATGGAGTTCATCGCGGTGAAGAAGCCGCGCCATGACCTAAAGGGCCACCACCCGTTGTTGCTGGCCAATGTGCTGGCACAGGCGCAAGCGCTGATGGTGGGCAAGAGTGATGCGGGCGGGCACAAGCATTTCACCGGCAACCGGCCGAGCACCTTCCTGTTGCTGGATGATCTGACACCGGCCTCCTTGGGCGCGCTGATTGCGTTGCAGGAGCATCGTGTGTTTGTCAGCGGCAGCCTGTGGGGCATCAACAGCTTCGACCAATGGGGCGTGGAGCTGGGCAAGGTGCTGGCCAAGGACATTGAGCCGCGGTTGGCATCGGGCGATGCGTCGGGGCTGGATGGCTCCACCGCGGGACTGCTGGCGCGGCTGCGCGGGTGAAGCCAGTCACTGTTTCCCTGCAGCAGGCACGTGCGCTGCACCTGGCCGCGCAGGGGCTTTTGAACCCGCCCGCCAAGGCCGCTACCCGCGCGGCCGTGCGCCAGAGCATTGCACGCATGCAATTGCTGCAAATTGACACCATCCATGTGGTGGCGCGCAGCCCGTATCTGGTGTTGCACTCCCGCTTGGGCCACTACCCGCGCGAATGGTTGGACGAGACGCTGGCTGCCGGCCATGTGTTTGAAACCTGGGCGCATGAGGCCTGCTTTGCGCCCATGCCAGATCTGCATTTGCATCGCACCTACAACGCTGCCACGCGTCGGCATTGGGGCTTGGCGAATGCTGAGCGCAACGCCAAATCACACCGCAAGCAGTTGGACCAGTTGCTGGCCCATGTGTGCGAGTTCGGGCCGGTGAAATCTTCTGACTTTGAAAGAACAGACGGTGGTGGCGGCGCGTGGTGGGGCTGGAAGGATGAGAAGCGCTGGCTGGAAACCCTGTTTGCGCAGGGCGAGCTGATGGTGGCGTGGCGTGAGAATTTCCACCGGGTGTACGACCTCGCCGAGCGGGTCGCACCGCAACTGGCCGAAGCCGGTGCTGCCTGGGCGGCGGAAGCGGTGCACACCCACTTCATTGAAAAATCTGTCGCAGCGCTGGGCATCACGCAGGCGCGGTGGATCAACGACTATTTCCGCATCAAGCCGCGCCTCAAAGACACGGACCTGGATGCGTTGGTGGATGCGGGCACCTTGCTGCGTGTAGCGGTGCAAGGCTGGGATGCGCCGGCGTATGTACACGCCAGCCAAACGGCGCTGCTGAAGAAGGCCGCTGCAAACAAGCTGGTGGCTACACATACGGCGCTGCTGTCGCCGTTCGACCCCGTGGTATGGGACCGCGAGCGCGGCTCCACGCTGTTTGACTTCGATTACCGGCTGGAGTGCTACACGCCCGAAGAGAAGCGCATCTACGGCTACTTTGTGCTGCCTATCCTGTGTCGCGGTGAACTGATTGGCCGGCTGGACGCCAAGGCGCACCGCGCCGATGGCGTGTTTGAAGTGCGCGCATTGCACGCCCAGCCCGGCATGGTGTGGAGCGACGCGCAGATTGCCGATGTGGCGTGTGCCATTGCCTACAGTGCTGCCTGGCACGACACGCCCACGGTGCGCATCACGCGCACCCAACCCGCCAAACTGGCCGCACCCTTGCGGCGCGCCTTCAAGGCCTTGCAACAAGAAGGAAACGATCCGTGAATGTGGTGTTTGACTTTGGCGCGGTGCTGTTCACCTGGCGCCCAGTGGACTTGATCGCCGAATGTTTCCCCGCGCGTGCCGCCACGCCCGCACAGGCGGGCCACCTGGCCCATGAAGTGTTCGGCCATGCCGATTGGCAGGCGTTTGATGCGGGCACCATGGCGATAGACGTGGTGGTGGCGCGTACCGCAGCGCGCCTGGATTTGGATGCCAAGGTGTTGGGCGAGCTGGTCGGCAGCATCGACGGCCGGCTGGAACCCCTGCAGGACTCCGTTGCGTTGCTGGAGCAACTGCACGGCCTGCCCGGTGTGCGCCTGTACTTTCTCTCCAACATGCCCGAACCCTACGCTCGCGCACTGGAGCAGCGCCACGCGTTTCTGGGGCGCTTCCAGGGTGGCATCTTCTCGGGCGACGTGCACCTCATCAAACCCGACCCCGCCATCTACCAGCTGCTGCAAACCCGCCACACGCTGGAGCCGGCGCAGACCGTCTTCATCGACGACCTGCTGGGCAATGTGCAGGCCGCGCGTGCGCAAGGCTGGGGCGGAATTCACTTTGCATCCGCAGAACAGGTGCGCACCGAGCTGCGCGCCTTGGGTATCTCCGGAATCTAAAGAAATTAGCCTGTAACCCGCGCAGGAATTGCGCAGGCAGCTATCAAAACCATAGTAATTTGTCCAAAGAAAAAACCCCGCAAGGTTTGCACCATGCGGGGTTTTTTTGAGCCGGGAGGGCTGGGGGAATTTACATTCCCATGCCGCCCATACCACCCATGCCGCCCATGTCAGGCATGCCGCCGCCCGCAGGAGCATCTTCCTTCGGAGCTTCGGAAACCATGCACTCAGTGGTCAGCATCAGGGATGCCACAGACGCTGCGTTTTGCAGAGCCGTGCGGGTCACCTTGGTGGGATCCAGAATACCCATTTCGATCATGTCGCCGTAGGTGTCGTTGGCAGCGTTGAAGCCGTAGTTGCCCTTGCCGGCCAACACCGCGTTCACCACCACAGAGGCTTCGCCGCCTGCGTTGTAGACGATCTCGCGCAGGGGCGCTTCGATGGCCTTCAGCACCAGCTTGATACCGGCTTCCTGGTCAGCGTTGTCACCCTTGATGGTGCCAGCAGCTTGCTTGGCGCGCAGCAGAGCCACGCCACCACCAGCCACAATGCCTTCTTCCACAGCAGCGCGGGTAGCGTGCAGGGCGTCTTCCACGCGGGCCTTCTTTTCCTTCATTTCGACTTCGGTGGCAGCGCCAACCTTGATCACGGCAACACCGCCAGCCAGCTTGGCCACGCGCTCTTGCAGCTTTTC